>Ga0187817_10000874_pt1 | contig 13889 bp, 11 predicted proteins | sample NC_wetland_sal_i_17_FD_132431 | JGI IMG/M metagenome (GOLD analysis project Ga0187817, IMG submission 132431) | Wetland sediment microbial communities from Neuse River Estuary, North Carolina, USA - SO4_2 | ecosystem: Environmental > Aquatic > Freshwater > Wetlands > Sediment | place: USA...
GGTCTCGGCGTCAATGGCCATGGCCACGAAGGTGTTGACCAGCGAAATGGCGTCGGCGACGGCATCCTGCGCGACGCGCGCCATCTGCGCGATGCTGGTGACGTTGGGAGAAAGCTTCACGATCAACGGGCGCTGGGAGTGACGGCGGGCGGTGGTCACGACTTCATCGAGGGAACGGGGATCGCTGCCGAACTGAATTCCGCCGGAAGCGGTGTTGGGACAGGAAACATTCAACTCATAGGCGGCGATGCCTTCGCCTTCATTCAGAATCTGGATGGTCTGCTCGTAATCTTCGCGGGTGTAGCCGAAGACGTTGGCGAAGACGACGGTGTTCTTGACCTGGCGCAGTTTGGGTAACTTTTCATCGAGAAACGCCCGTGCGCCGATGTTCTGCAAGCCGATAGCATTGAGCATGCCTGCTGCGGTCTCGTAGAGCCGTGGTGGCGGATTACCCGCCATGGGCTCTTTCGATAATCCCTTGACCACGAAGCCGCCGAGTTTATCGAGATGGACGACATCCTCGAACTCGACGCCGTAGCCGAATGTGCCGCTGGCCGCAATGACTGGATTCTTGAGCTGAATGCCAGCGAAACTGACACTGAGGTCGCGGCCGCCGGAGCCCTTGAGGGTCGTGGGCGTCATCGGACACCTTTCACGGGCGCGATCAGGCCGAAGGGGAATCTCATGGCGTGGCTAGTTTACAGCGTGGGATGGCGAGAACCAAAGAAGGCGGGTGAAGAACTCGATTCGAAAAGCAATTCTTCACCACAGAGACACAGAATCACAGAGAAAAGGGACAACACCTGTGCTCGGATTCGCTCAGGCAGGCTCTCCCTGCGCCTGAAGAACGGCTACGATGGTGCCGGACGCAGGTGCAACGCTCTCCCTTTTCCGATAGAGTGTTATTTCCATGCTTGATCTGACTTTTGTGCGCGACAACCTGCCGCTGGTCGAGGAAAAGCTGCGCCAGCGCGGGCTGAATCCGGCTGAACTGCTGAAGGATTTTGGCGCGGTGGACGCACAGCGGCGGCAGGCGATTGCCTCGGCCGAGACTCTGAAGGCGCACCGCAACAGACTTTCTGACGAGATTGCCAAGCTAAAGAAAAGCGGGCAGGACGCGGCCGAGCTGATGGAGGAAACCAGACAGCTTCGGGAACAGGCTCATGAGCTGGAAAAAGCCGCGGAGGAATATGACACGCGGTTGCGGGAGATTCTGGTAGGCATTCCGAATATTCCGAGCGAAAGCGTGCCGGTGGGGAATGGCGCTGAAGATAACGTTGAAGTCCGGCGCTGGGGCACGCCGCCGAAATTTGCTTTCACTCCCAAGCCTCATTGGGAACTCGGCGAGCGGCTTGGTGTGCTTGACCTGCAGCGTGCGGCCAAAATCTCAGGCGCGCGTTTCGCCGTGTATTGGGATTTGGGAGCGCGTCTAGAGCGGGCGCTGGCTAATTTCATGCTCGATCTGCACACCCGGGAGCAGGGCTACACCGAAGTCCTGCCCCCATACATGGTCAACTCTGATTCGATGTACGGCACCGGGCAATTGCCCAAGTTTGCCGCCGACTTGTTTCGGGTTCCGGTTGCCGACAAAGAATTGTGGCTGATTCCGACGGCTGAAGTTCCGGTCACGAATCTGTATCGCGACGAAGTGCTGGATGGCGCACGCCTGCCGATTTCCCTGACTGCCTATACGCCCTGCTTCCGCAGCGAGGCGGGTTCCTATGGGAAGGACGTGCGTGGCATTATCCGGCAGCATCAGTTTCAGAAGGTTGAACTGGTGAAATTTTCGCGGCCCGAGGATTCCTACGACCAGTTGGAGAAACTTACGCGGAACGCCGAGGAAGTTTTGCAGAAACTGGGTTTGCACTACCGGGTGGTTGCGTTGTGCACCGGCGACATGGGATTCTCTTCGGCAAAAACCTATGACATTGAAGTGTGGCTGCCCGGGCAGCAGTTGTTTCGGGAGATTTCGTCGTGCTCGAATTTCGAGTCCTTTCAGGCTCGGCGCGCCAACATTCGTTTTCGGGCGGAGGGCAAGAAGAAGAGCGAGTTCGTGCACACGCTGAATGGCAGCGCCCTGGCGGTGGGACGCACGTGGGTGGCGATCGTCGAGAATTACCAGCAGGCCGACGGCAGCGTGTTGATTCCAGAGGCGTTGCGGCCGTACATGGGCACGGACCGGCTCACGCCCCGGAAGTTTTAGCACAATTTGAGCAACTCAGATTGCGCGAAAGCGATCTACACTGTGAAGGCGGATGGCTTCAACCCGGAGCAAACCGAAGTGAACCCAGCACAAGCAAACGTGACGGTTGTGGCGGCACCTAAGGCCGCCGGCATCGGGATATGGCGCACCGTTCGTGACTACATTTTGTGGTCGCATGAACGCGGGACTATCCAGTATGACGTGATGGTGACGTTGATTCTGCTGTTTGTGTTTCTGTCGCCGTATTGGATTAACTTCAAAGACAAGCCAGTGGAGCACAACCCGCGCCACGCAGGCGCCGTGGTCCTGCCCGATGGGCAGGGCGGTCTCATTTATGAGATTGAAGCGTCGGCAGTGTCCGGCAAGGACGATGGAGCGGTGCGGAGCGCATTGCTGCAGATTATAGAGCCGATTTCCGGCGAAGTGAGCATCACAAAGGTCGAGGTGGTGCGCGATGGAAAAGGCCGGGTGCAACGCTATCGGGTGTGGGCGGCGAAAGAGTAGTGAGGTTGAACGCTGCGGACATGAAGAATTCACCACCACATTCTTGGCTTCCGCCGCCGCTGGTTCTGGCACTCTTGTTTCCGGCAGTCTTAATTCTGCTAGCCCCAGGCTGGGCGCAGCAACCCACGCAGATGGCATCCGCGGCACGGTCATCAGCGGACGCCGAATTGAAGAAGATTCTCGAGCAGATGGATCGCACCGCTGCGAACTTTCACACCACGCAAGCCAGCTTTGTCTGGGATCAATACCAGAAGGTGGTGAACGACACCGATACCCAAAAGGGCAAAGTCTATTTCAAGCGCGCTGGTGATCATGTCGAGATGGCTGCCGACATCACCGATCCGGACAAGAAGTATGTGCTATTCAGCGACAACAAGGTGCAGATGTACCAGCCGAAGATCGACCAGGTCACTACGTACGATACCGGCAAGCGCCGGGCTGAGTTTGAGAGTTTTCTGGTGCTGGGCTTCGGCGGAAGCGGTCAGGACATGCTGATGTCGTTCGACGTGAGCTATGCCGGGAAGGAAAAGATCGGAGCCACGGACACGGTGAAACTGGACCTGGTCCCCAAGTCAAGCAAGATCAAGAACACATTTCAGCACATCGTCCTATGGATTGATCCAAAGCTGGGGATTTCGATTCAGCAGCAGTTCTTTGAGCTGTCGGGGGACTACAGGCTGGCGAAGTATTTCGATATTCAAGTGAACGGGAAAATTCCTGACAGCGTGTTCAAGCTGAAGACGACGAGCAAGACCAGGACGGTTTCGCCGCAGGGTTAACTAGGGTTGAGCTGAGAAAAGATTAGGGCTGAAAAAGCGGGGCGGGGCGTTATACTGCGAGAGCGAAGCCTTCGTCTGCAAGCAGCAACAAAAGCGGCGGGGATTTCTTCCTTCATGGCCAAGGTTTTTACGATCCCGGTTCTTCCCAAGATGGGACGCAGGCGGCGTGAACGCACTTCTGATCCGCGATACGTGGATGGCCAGCGGCTGCTGGTCGAAGCCATGAAATATCTGGCCCAAACCGACCCCGTGATCAATCGCGGCGCCATCGAGCTGCTTTCCGAGCACGTGCGCACGCGCTTCCGCATGACGGACTCGCCGCTCGGCTGAGGTTCTTCAACCCTCCTCCGTTTTCTCGCGCGGCGGTGATTTCCCGTCGCTTGTTCTGTGGGAGAGCGGCTCTTTAGAGCCGCGTTTGGGGCCTCCGAAATGTCTCGCCCTTTAGGGCTGGCGGGGGCTGAAGCCCGTTGACAACCATACCGATCTAACGCGGCCATAAATGGCCGCTCTTCCACCATGAAGCCAATGCTCCATGATTGCAGAATTAGGCGAGGATGCTGTCGTCCAGCTTCTTGCGGCCCCAGTCGGCGGCGGCCTGCACGAAGGCCAGCACCAACGGATGCGGCTTGCCCGGCTTTGACGAGAGTTGCGGCTGAAACAACGTGGCTATGTAGAAGCGGTGAGTGGGCGATTCGATGGCGCGGATCTCGCCTTGCGGGCCGCGAGCGCTGACGGGAAATCCGGCTTCCATCGCGGCCCATTCATAGTCAGGGTTGATCTCGAAGTTGCAGAAGAACTCCTCGACGATAGTGTCTTTCATATAGAAGGTCTGCAAGTAGGAACCGGGACGTAAGCGAATTTCCGGAACGGGGCCGGAGAGTTTCGGGGCACCAGTAGCGCGGTTGGGCACGGCGCAGGCCACCGGATAGATAACGATGTTTTTCGATCCGGAATTATTTTCGGCAGAGTCGGCATCTTTGATGCCCAGCACATTGCGGGCGCATTCGATCAAGGCGTATTGAAATCCGCCGCAGGTGCCCAAGAACGGCCAGTCGCGCCGACGCGCGAATTCGATGCCGTTCAACATCCCCTGAAAACTCTTGTAGGGACTGCCGGGCGCGGCCCAGATGCCATCGAAGGCCTCAAGCATCTTTTGAGCATTGGGGTCGGCGAGAGACGGAGTGGGTATCCACTGCGGTTCGATGGTTAACTTCAGTTTGGCGGCGGCATGTTCCAGGGAGCTGTTGACCTTGGGGAGGGTGGGAGACGCAGGGTCATAGTCGCCGAGAATGGCAATGCGAACCGGATCACTCACGGGGTCATTTTACTGTATGCGATCGCGCCAGCGAGCGTAAGGGGTCGCTGTCTCTGGTTCGCCGGCCGCCCAGAACGGGCAAAGAAACGGACTTGCCCGGACAGAGAAAGCCTCACCGGATCGCGACTGCGCGTTCTTTCAGTATTTCCTCGACCGCGCTGATCGCGGTGTCCAGTTCGTCATCCGTGTTGTAGAAGTGCGGAGACATACGGACGCCGGCTTTGGGACGCCAATCTACCAAGATTTCGCGCTTGAGCAATTCTCGGCAGACTTCCTGGGAATCGGGCATATCGATTGAAACGGTTCCGCCGCGCTTCTCCGGATCACGCGGTGAATTTACGCGCCATCCGTGCTTTTCGGCTAATGCGATGAGCCGAGTAGTCTGGCGTTTCGATTTGTCGCGAATTCTTTCGATCCCGACTTCGGTGATGATTTTCAGTCCGGGGCCGGCAGCTTCGAGCGCCGGAATGTGCGTGGTGCCGTTCATGAAGCGGAAGGGCGGATCGGTGTAGCGGATTGGCCCGGCCTCGAAAGCCATGGAATTCTGGTGGGCAAACCAGCCGGTGAATTTCGGTTCCAGCTTCTTGCCTAGGTCGGGACGCACATACAAGTAAGCGACGCCGGGGCCGCCGCAGAGCCATTTCAAAACGCCGCCGCAGGCGAAGTCAGTGTCCAACTGCTGCACGTCCACTGGCACCGTGCCCAGAGACTGAAAAGTGTCCAGCACCACGTGCGCGCCGACACGATGAGCTTTTTCGATGATTGCCTTTGCATCTTGAATATAGGCGCTGCGAAAGACTACGTGCGAAATGGGCACCAGCAGCGTAGTTTCGTCAATGGCATCGAGGAGGCGTTCGATGGGAACGGTAATGCCGTCATCGGTTTTGACCATGTGAACTCGCGCGCCGAGCGCCTTCTGCGCCTCCCAGAAATACATGACGGAGGGAAAATTCATGTCGCTGTAAACGATCTTGTTGCGCTTGCCGGAAAAATCAAAGCAGGAGGCAACGATGGCCTGGCAGGTGGTCACGTTTTGATGGGTGGAAACGGAACCCTTGGGCGCATTCATCAGAGCGCCGATCTGGTCGCCGACATCGGCGGCGAGCATCCACCAGCGTTCTTCCCAGGAGCGTACTCCGCGAGTGGCCCAAGTGTCGGCGTAAGCTTTCAAAGCGCCGTAAACGCCGCGCGGCATGGCCCCAAGCGAGTTGCTGATGAGGTAGGTAGTTGTCTCGAGGATGGGGAACTCAGGGCGGTAGCGGAGGAGGTCGTCAGTCATGGTGAGATTGTACTGCGGGAGGCGGGCCGTTCGCTTGCGGGCGGGACGCCCGCGCCTACATCGGAAATTCTAGTCAGATTATCTTCGACTGGGCGAGCCCCGATCTTTGCCCCGGAGTATTCGAGTCAGTAGGTATCCGACGCTAAGGATAGCCAAATACGGCAAGCCGCTGAGGATTGTGATGCGCGATTGCGGTACCCACCAAGTGGACGCGATTGCGGCTAAAATTCCCAGGAAACCGAGCGCCGATAGCCAACCTCCTCCCGGAGCGCGCATGGGCAAAGCTGACAGTTCAGCGAGCGACAGCCGACGACGGAAGGAAATGTGAGCTGCCAGGGCGATGCACCAGGCCAGCATTCCTCCAAACAGCGATGCTCCGACGATGTAGAGAAAAGCCGCATGGGGAAGCCAGCGTTCCATAATCAGGGCCAGAGGCACTCCGAATCCGGATACCAACAGGGCCAGCCGGGGTGAGGCTGCGGCATTCAAGCGCCCGAGAGCAGCAGGGGCGTAGCCGCCGCGAGCCAGCGAAAACAGCATGCGGCTGGCGGAGTATAGATTGGCGTTGGCTCCGGAGAGGGCTGCGGTCAGTACTACGAAATTCACCAGGGTTGCGGCAGCCGGGATTCCGGCAACATCGAAGACGGTCACAAACGGGCTTTGGCTGACACCGGCGCGATTCCAGGGCAAGACTCCGACCAGCACCGCGGTCGCTCCGACATATACGACTGCCAGCAGTACGAACATGATTTTGGTGGCGCGTGGAATCTCGGTTGCAGAGCGCGCTTCGCCGGATGAAATTGCCACCATCTCCAGGCCAAGAAAGCTGAACAGAGCGAACGAAACGGCCAGAAATGGAGAGACTGGGCCATTGGGCAAGAATCCACCCTGAGTTTCGTACTGGGGGGTGACTTTTCCACCCAGCAGCAGCCAGCTTCCTATCAGAATAAATGTCAGAATCACGACGACCTTGACGAGGGCGAACCAGTATTCGAAGCGGCCGTAATCGCCCACCGTGCGCAGGTTGATGAGGAAAAGCACAGCCGAGTAAACTGCGATCCACACGAGTCCGGGAACGGCCGGGAACCAGTATCGCGAATAGGTGGAAGCAGCCACCAGTTCTGCGCCTACGGCCATGGCGACGGAGAACCAGTAGCCGTAGCGAGCGACAAATCCCGCCCACGGATTCAAGTACAGCTCGGCGTAAACCCCAAACGAACCCGCCGCAGGATGAGCGCTGGCCAGTTCACCGAGCGCGTTGGTGACGATCCAAGCCAAGAAGGCGCCGGCGACGTAAGTCAGGATTACCGCGGGTCCGGCGATCTGTAGGGCGGCTCCTGATCCCAGCAGCAAACCAGTGCCAATGGATCCACCGACGGCGACCATGGCCATCTGCCCGGCACTGAGCTGGCGCCGAAGTCCTTCTTCGGACAGGATCTGACTTGGTTCGGGTGTCTTCGACATGTACATCAGCACGTGTATGGGCACGTATATCAGAAAGACATTTGAGTTCCAAACAGTTATTCCGCGCATGACCTTCGTAACCCAAGCTGGCCGTTACCTCATTGCTGCCCGAGTCATGGCCCTCCTAGAATTTCTGTGGGTAACTCCGCCCGTTGTCCGCTCATGTCAGACACCACCAGACGAATCGACCATGCCGAAATTGCCAAACGCGTAGAGCGCGCGGAGAAGCTTCTGCAAAAAGGAAAGCCAGCAGAGGCTCTGGAGGAATATTTACTGGTTCTAGGGGCAGAGCCCGGCAACGACGCGGTCTGTCAGATGGCATCTGATCTGTGTTTGTCTCTGCAACGGGTCCCTGAGGCAGTGAAGCTGTTGGGGGAGTTGTTTGACCGCCAGATTGCGGCGGACGACGCCACCCGTGCCAGTCTCACGTACAAGAAGCTGGCACGTTATGGGAATCCCACCTGGGAGCAAAAGCTCCGGTTTGGCCAACTGCTGGAGAATTCCAATCGGAAGTCCGCGCTCGAAACCTACGAAGCGGTCTTTCAGGAACTGAAGCAGCAGGGACGGAAGCAGGAATCTCTTGGCGTTCTGCAACGAATCGCTGCGCTGGAAACCAACGAAAAGAACATCCAGCGGATGGGCGAACTCTCGGCGGAGATGGGGGACGGCAAAGCTGCCGCTGCAGCATTTCTGAAGCTTGCGGAAATGGCGAAAGCCAATGGCGGGAGCGCAAAGGAGTGGATCGAACGGGCCTATGCGGAAAATCCCGCCGACCCCGAGATCGCCCTGGCTTACAGCAGCAGCCTGCTTGAGCAAGGACAACTTGGAGCTGCGATCTTTATTCTGGAATCGCAGGTTAACACCGGCAGCGCCTCGCTGGAACTGCGCGAGAGCTATGCCAAGGCGTTGTTGGCCGCAGGGCGGCTTACGGATGCCGAGCCGGTTCTGTGGCAGTTGTTCGAGGAGGACACCTCGCGAGTGAAGGAACTGGCCAATCTTATTGGCCAGCTTCTCGACACCGAGCAAGATACGGCGGCGGTCGAGTTGGCGAAAAAGCTGGAACAGTTCCAGCGCCGCAAGGGCGAGCGGCGCGCCTTCCTCAAGATGATGCAGGAGATTGTGTCGGGACACCGCCCGGCAGCGGAAATGCTGGAGTTTATGGGGGAGCAGTTCAACGCATCGAACCGGGAGAGCGACTACTCGCAGACCTTGCTTAAGCTGTTTGAGCTGCATTACAGCGCCGGCAACTATCTGAAAGCCGCCGATTGCTTCGACCGGGCCGCAGAAGTGGACCAGTACGAGCCGGGCCACCAGAAGCGGCTGGAAATGCTACGGGGGAAGATTGACGACAACCGATTCAAGGTAATCGGTTCGCGATTCTCGAGCATGAGCGAATCGTCGTCGGCACCGGCGCGCAGCGAAGAAAAAGTGCTGGGCGCGGCGGCTTTGCAGGATCTTATGCTGCAGGCGGAGATCCTGGTGCAGTACGGCATGCGTTCCAAGGCGTTGGAGCGCCTGCAACGTATCCAGGAGCTCTTCCCGCGCGAGGAAGAGCGCAACCCGGACCTGCAGAAGTTGTACATGACGGCGGGATTGGTTCCGCAATATGCCGCGTCTTCTCCCGCAGGGTCTTCTCCCGGGACATCTCCCGGCATACCGGCGAACTCAGCCCCTCCGACGCCGCAGTCCGCTGCCGACGTGAACAGTTTCGCCCGGGTTTCGGAAATCACTCGCAAGATTTACCGGCAAGGCAACGCTGATGCGGTGATGGCAACGACGGTGCAGGAAATCGGTACTTTGTGGAAGGTAAGCCGGTGCGTGATGGCGATGCGCAAGCCGGGCTTGCCCCTGACCAGCGTCAAGGAGTATTGCGCGGACGGAAAAGCGGGTGAGGCAACTGCGCTGGGGGAAGTGGTCGCCGCAGTACACGATCTTGCGGTCAGCCGTGGCGCTCTCACGATTACCGACGCGGTGGCAGAGTTGCCAAGCGTGGGCGAGGCACTGGCGAGTTTGGCCATCGGCGCAGTGCTTGCGCTCCCACTCACGGAAGGGACCGAGCAGGTCGGGGTACTGATGCTCACGCAGCAAACCCCGCGCCCGTGGCACTCCAACGACGTGGTGATGCTGAAAAGCATCAGCGATCAGATTGTGATTGCGCTCAACAATGCCGGCTTGCGGCGCCTGGTCAAGAATCTTTCGGTTACCGATGAGAAATCGGGCTTGCTCAAACGCGCTTCCTATCTCGATCTTTTGCTGGCCGAGACGCTGCGGGCCGCACAGCAGAATAGTCCGGTCACGGTCGTGCTCCTGCAATTTGGCGATAAAGTCGCGATGGTAAGAGAGTTTGGCGAAGGAGTAATCGAAGCCATGATGCAACGGATCGGCCAGCTCCTGGCGGTCAATATCCGACAGAATGATCTCGCGTTTCGCTACGAGATGACTACCGCCGCCATCGTGCTGGGCGAGACTTCGGAGAAAGAAGGCAAGGCGGCAGTGGAGAAGCTGCGGAAAATTGTTGCCGACATTCGCCTGCCGGAAAAGCAGCAAGCAGTTCCGTTCCACGCCGGGATTGCGGAAGCCGTGGTGCGGCAGAATTACGATCCCGTGGATGTGGTCACCGAAGTCATCAATCGCGCCGAGCAAGCTCTGACCGCGGCCGCGGCACAGGGTCCGGGAAGCGTCGTTGCACTGGCTGCATCCATCGCCAGCGCCGCGGTGGCGTAGCAGAACCGCGAGCCGGTAGTGGCGAAACCTCATCCGCCACTGTTACACTAGCCAGTTTGGCTGGTCCATTCGGAAACACTCTGACCGCGAAGAGCGCCATCAATCAGGAAGGCTCAATCAGGAAAGCTGCAGCAAGGAAGGCCGTTGCCATAAACCAATGCTGAAACCAGGGGACATTGCCATTGTCAGCGGGGTGCGTACGCCCTTTGGCCGCTATTGCGGCAAGTTGAAAGATTTCACCGCGCAGGAATTGGGCGCGATTGCCGCCAAAGGCGCGATTGAGCGCTCCGGGATCGAGCCTAAAGAATTTGACCACGCGGTTTTCGGCAATGCGCAGCAAACTTCCGGCGATGCGCTCTATGGCGCGCGGCACGTGGCATTGCGGGCGGGGTTGCCCATCGAGACGCCGGCGTTGACCGTCAATCGTTTGTGCGGCTCGGGAATGCAGGCGATCGTGAACGCGGCGCAGATGATCCAGTTGGAGGAATCCAAGGTGGCGTTGGCGGGCGGCATGGAAGCCATGTCGCAGGCGCCGTTTTCGATTCGGGGCCGCGACGGATTCAGTCTGGCTCCCGGGGGTAAGCTGGAAGACTCGCTGATGGTGGCGCTGCTTGACAGCTACTGCGGCTTGTACATGGCCAACACTGCGGAGCTGTACGGGGAACAGCAAGGCATTACCCGGCAGAATCAGGATGAATTTGCATTGCGTTCGCAGCAGCGCGCCGACGATGCGTACAAGGCGGGGCGATTGCAGGAGGAGTTGGTTCCGGTGCCGCTGAAGAATCACAAAGGCGAGGCCACCGGCGAGATGTTTACGGAGGACGATCACCGGCGTCCGCAAACTACGATGGAAGGTCTGGCGAAATTGAAAGCGGCGTTTGGCAAGAATGGCAGCGTCACCGCCGGGAACGCCAGCGGGATTGTGGATGGGGGCGCGGCAGTGGTGGTGATGCCGCTGGAGGAAGCCGGCAAGCGGGGAATCAAGCCGTTGGGGCGGATTGTGAGCTGGGGCATCGCAGGAGTTGAACCCAAGCTCATGGGCAGGGGACCAGTGCCAGCCACTAAGATTGCTTTGCAGAAAGCCGGGTTGACGTTGGATTACATTGATTTGATCGAAGTGAATGAGGCGTTTGCGGCGCAGTATCTGGCGGTCGAAAAAGAGCTGGGCTTAGATCGCGAGAAGGTCAACGTGAACGGCGGAGCGATCGCGCTGGGGCATCCGCTGGGCGCGACGGGGACTAGGCTGGTGATCACGCTGTTGTATGAACTTCGGCGGCGAAAGAAGAAGTATGGGCTGGCGACAGCGTGTATTGGCGGTGGGCAGGGGATTGCGATGGTGGTGGAGAGTTTGAATTGATTCTTTAGCCACGGATCTTCACGGATTCGCACGGATGAAAGCAGAGGCTTAATTCTTTAGTTTTGCTTGATTCGGGATGATCCGCGTGATCCGTGGCTGCCTTTTCTTCGGGAGTCATTATGGAAATCAGGAAAGTTGGCGTTCTCGGTTGTGGCCTGATGGGTTCCGGTATCGCGCAAGTCGCGGCGATGGCCGGTTTTGATGTCACCGTGCTTGAAGTGGAGCAGAAGTTTCTCGATAAAGGCTTTGCGGCGATCGAAAAGTCGCTGGCGAAGTTCGCCGAGCGGCCTCCAGAAAAGGGCGGCATCACGGCGCAGCAGAAAGACGCGGTCCGCGCGCGGCTCAAAGGTACGACGAATCCACAAGAGCTGGCCGATTGTGACATCGTGATCGAAGCTGTCATCGAGAACATCGAGGAAAAGAAGAAAATGTACGCCGCGCTCGACGGCATGGTGAAAAAAGATGCCATCTTCGCATCGAACACTTCGTCTATCTCGATCACTGAACTGATGACCGCGACCAAGCGGCCGGAGCGCTTTATCGGGTTGCATTTTTTTAATCCCGTGCCGCTGATGAAACTGGTGGAGGTGGTGCGCACGATCGCGACGGCGGACGATGTGTACGAAACGGCTTATGGGTTTGCGAAAAAGCTGGGCAAAGTGCCTGTCCGCACCAGCGACAAGACGGGATTCATTGTGAACCGACTGCTGGTGCCGTACCTGCTCGATGCCATCCGCGCGTATGAAGAGGGTGTGGGCTCGATTGAGGACATTGACAACGCCATGAAGCTGGGCTGCGGCTATCCCATGGGCCCGTTCACGCTGCTGGATTTCGTCGGCCTGGATACGACCTACTACATCACCCACGTGATGTACGACGAGTTCAAAGAGCGGCGCTTTGCCTCGCCGCCATTATTGAAGCGATTAGTGATGGCGGGGTGGTATGGGCGGAAGTCGGGTAAGGGTTTTTACGATTACGCGGACCCGAATAATCCGAAGGCAAATAAGCTGTGAAATTCGTCGCCACGGATTTGCGCGGATGAACACGGATCGAAAGGCGCTTCACCACAGAGACACAGAGGCACAGGGAAAAACAAGGACATTTTGGCGGTTCTCTGTGTCTCTGTGGTAGAAATTGCCTTGATTGGCGGAATGTTCCTATGACCTACGAAAACGTCCTCCTCGAAAAGAAAAATTCCATCGCTTACGTCACCGTCAACCGGCCCAAGGTGCTCAACGCGCTGAACATGGCTACCATGGAAGAGTTGCGAGCGGCGTTTACTGATATCAAGAACGACGCTTCCGTCCGCGTGGCTATTTTGACTGGAGCGGGTGAGAAGGCGTTCATTGCGGGCGCGGATATTGGCGAACTGGCCAAGCACGACGCGGTCAGCGGCAAGGAGTACACGCATCGCGGCCAGAGCGTTCTTGATTTGATCGAAAATCTGGGTAAGCCGGTGATTGCCTGCATTAATGGATTCGCACTGGGCGGCGGATGCGAAATCGCCCTGGCCTGCACCATGCGTCTGGCCAGCGAAAACGCCAAGCTCGGCCAGCCTGAGGTGAAGCTGGGAATCATGCCCGGCTATGGCGGTTCGCAGCGTCTGCCACGTCTCGTCGGCAAAGGATTGGCCATGCAGCAAATCCTCACAGGCGAAATGATCACTGCTCAAGAAGCGCATCGTATTGGGCTGGTGAACGAAGTGGTGGCTGCGGCGGAGCTGATTCCGCGCGCGGAGGCGATTGCTGCGAAGATCATCGCCAACGCGCCGCTGGCGGTGCAGTATGCCATGGAAGCGGTAAACAAAGGCATGGAAATGACGTTGGCCGAGGGTTTGTATTTGGAAGCTGTATTGTTCGGCGTGTGCTGCGCGACAGAAGACAAGAAAGAAGGGACGACGGCATTTCTGGAGAAGCGTCCAGCGGTGTTTAAGGGCAAATAACTTCCTCGCCGCGAGTTCACGCGGATAAACGCGGATCAAAAGGCGAACCCACCACAGAGACACCCTTCGGCTTCGCTCAGGGCAGGCTCCGTCACGGAGAAGATGAACAATAACGATTTATCCTCGGAGCTTTCTGCTGAGCCCAAGCTGCGTGCTCTGGAAGGCGGGCTCAGTGCGGCCGGGATGCGCGTCGCGATTGTCGTATCGCGCTTCAATGCTTTTATCACCGAGCGACTTCTTCAGAGCGCGTACGACGGGCTGCTGCGCTCTGGAGCGAGCAAGAAAGACATCGAAATCGTGCGCGTGCCCGGCAGCTTTGAAA
>Ga0187817_10000876_pt1 | contig 13874 bp, 8 predicted proteins | sample NC_wetland_sal_i_17_FD_132431 | JGI IMG/M metagenome (GOLD analysis project Ga0187817, IMG submission 132431) | Wetland sediment microbial communities from Neuse River Estuary, North Carolina, USA - SO4_2 | ecosystem: Environmental > Aquatic > Freshwater > Wetlands > Sediment | place: USA: North...
CGAACTGAGGATCGACATAAGCCAGCGCCACGCAATGAAAACCGGTATCCCAGGAAGCAAACCATGGAAACTCCCATTTGTCTGGAACCGAGAGGACATCGCGCGAGAAGAAATGAACCCAATCACAATTCCGACCCTGGACTCTTTCGGTGGGTGGTGGAGGCTCCGTAGGGTCGCCTTGCAACCAATCTGTGACGACGTAGTGATAATACTGTTTGGACCAGAGCAAGCCGGCAAAAGCCTGGCGAGCGATGAGTTTTGCGTCTGCCGATAATCCGGACGGTAGGGCAACTCCATAGAATTCATCGGCCTCTTCCTGGCGCTGCTTCATATTGGCATCGAAATCGGCAAAGGGATCTTCGTCAGCGTGATTATCGATGACTGCAGCTAGTCGCAAACGGAGCAAGACGGTTTCGCCTGGGCGCACATCACGGCGGTAATGAGCGGCGGCTTTGGTTCCCATGGCGGCCAGGTTAACTGCGTTTCGATTTCCACCGATCAGATACGAATGGAATGCGTCTTTAACGTAAGATGTGCCGGAAGCAACTCCAAATAGCCTTTCACTGTTGGTCTCATTTTCGGTGAAAAGAAATTCGTCCACAGTGGAACAATAAAGGAGATATTCGCCGAGTTGATAGTGCTTGGCGAGGATCGAGCGTACCTGAGAATCCCTGAAGGAGGTTTTGGCGGACAAGGAAAGTAAGGGGCGGCGATTATCGCGCCCCCAGGTCCAGGTATTCCGAAACCAAAGCGTTGGAAGAACATGAATGGGAGCAGTGTCCGGCCCGCGATTCGTAACGCTGATTCGGATCAAAATGTCTTCTGGATCGACCTTCGCGTACTCTACGCCCACATCGAAATAGCGGCCCTGATCGAAGATTCCCGTATCCACTAATTCGTATTCGCGATCCAATCTGCCGCGACGGCGATTCTGCTCCAGGAGTTGCTCGTAGGGATAAGCAGCATGAGGGTACTTATAGAGATACTTCATGTAAGAGTGTGTCGGAGTGTTGTCGAGATAGAAGTAATACTCCTTAACATCCTCCCCATGATTACCTTCGCGGGCAGTTAGTCCGAACATGCGCTCCTTCAGAATGAAATCGTGAGTGTTCCAAAGAGCGAGGGCAAAGCAGAGATATTGGTGACGATCACAGATGCCGGCAATTCCATCTTCATTCCAGCGATAAGCCCGGGAACGCGCATGATCGTGGGGGAAGTAGCTCCAGGCATCACCATCCTTGCTATAGTCCTCGCGCACGGTGCCCCACGCGCGCTCGGCAACATACGGGCCCCAACGGTTCCAGTGGCCTTCGTGCTGCTGATTCATCTGGAGCCTGACACCTTCTCGTGTGTCATAGATGTTCATGATTGTTTTCCCAGATCGCTGCGATCAGTTGTTGGAATATATTGCGATGCGGAACGAAGCTCGATATTGGGCGCCGGGCGCGAGGATGCGTAGACCTTGACCGGAAGTAAGCGCGTTGGTTGGGGCTGTCATGGGCTCCAGGGCGATGAACTCTTTCCCAGCGGGAGCGAAAACCTGCGTAAATGGAAAGCCTTCAAGAAAAATGACGGTTACGGTGTGTCGGGGACCGGATAGAGAGAATGAGGATTGTTCGCTAATCAAAGCGAAGCCATCATCAAAGCTTGTTTCGCCGATCATTGCGTCTATTGGCCCAAACGGTTCCTGTTTGCCCGTCGGGATTCCTCGCGGATCGAGTTGGAGTTTGTGCATTTGAGGCAACTGCAGACGCCATTGTTCGCGTGAGAGATTTGGTATTCCAAGATAGGGGTGAAAGCCGAAGCTGATCGGAACAGGAGACCCGGCATCCGCCAGAATATCGGTTTGTAGAGTCAGAGAATCGGGAGTGACCTCCCCGGCGATTTGGAGGCTGTGTGGGAAAGGGAAAAGTGCCAGCAGTTCTTGGCGGTTCCAAATCAATCGAGCCTGCATCGAGTCTTGTTTTTGATCAAGAATTTCCCAGGCCAACTTGCTCCATGGGACGCCATGCATGGGGAAGCCATGATCGTCAAAATGGAGCAACGATGACGAGGGATCGAGGTCAACGTTGTGGCCCGCCGCTTGATAATGGAGCGAAGCGAGACGATTCGCCCAGGGATAGAGCAGCGGGATCCCCGCAGTGCTTCCTTTTGCCTTGGCTTCTTCCAGACCGCCGAGGCGGCGGAGAAATTCCTCTCCGCGATGGCGAAGGGAAACACCCAGCATACCTGCGCCAGGCCAAAACGCAGCGCGCAGATCTCCAGCGGCTAAAACAAGAGCAGACTCGTCGTTCATTACGCTTCTTCTACCAACGTTCTCTGCTGATTCCGAATATTCTGCTCACTTGAATGAGCCAGCCTTCGCTGCACTTGCGGGACTGGCTATCGCCGGGTTTTCCCACCCGCCGGGGGGCACTACGTGGCCCGCCACTTCTTTTGGACCCCAGGTCCCCGGCTCATATTCGTAAATGGGAGTGGCGAGCTTTAAGACTGGATCGACGATGCGCCAAGCTTCTTCAACGTAGTCTTGGCGCGCAAAGAGTGTGGAGTCGCCCACCATGGCGTCACCAAGCAGGACTTCATACGCGCCCGTCTCAGATTGCTTCGTATGGTGATGCGCTAGCATTTCTGCCGATTCGCCGAGCATTTGTTCTCCAGGGGCCATGACCGTGACGCCCATAGCGATGTCGATGTCGGGACTGATCCGAAAGCGCAAATGGTTTTGGGTCAGTTTGCACTCCTGAATGACAGTGGGAGGCATGCGAAACTTGGCCATCACTTCCGTGCAGGTGACTGGCAAGCTTTTGCCTGCCCGAATGAAAAATGGAACGCCTTTCCAGCGCCAGGAGTCTATCTCCAGTCGCAGCGCCGCAAATGTTTCCATCTTTGAGTTCTTGGCCACTCCGGGCTCCGAACAATACCCACGGAACTGGCCCCGAACTAAATCGGATTCCTTGATGGGAGGAATGGCCTTGAGAACTTTTACCTTTTCGTCGCGGACGGTTTGGCTGTCGGTGCAAACAGGTGGCTCCATGGCCAGATTGCAGAGAATCTGAAAAAGGTGATTCTGGATGACATCGCGGATGGCGCCCGTCTGATCGTAAAAAGCGCCCCGTCCTTGAACGCCGAAGTCCTCGGCCATGGTGATCTGCACACTCTCGATATAGTTTCGGTTCCAGAAGGGTTCCATGAAGGAATTGGCGAACCGGAAAACCATCATGTTGTTTACTGGCCGCTTTCCGAGAAAGTGATCGATGCGGAAAATGTCCTGTTCCGAGAAGGAACTTAGAAGAATCTTGTTAAGTGTCTGTGCGGAAGCAAGGTCATCGCCAAAAGGTTTTTCGATGATAATGCGGCCGCCCTTAGCGCATCCTGACTTCATCAGTTGTTCAACAACCGTCCCGAACAGGACAGGAGGGATCGCCATGTAATGGGCGGGATGTTCAGCGTTACCCAGAGCCTTGCGCAAATCCTGGAAGGTCTTTGAATCCTTGTAATCACCGTCGACGTATCGCAGCAATGCAGACAGCTTCTCCCACGCAACCGCGTCAACTCCTCCATGCTTTTCGAGACTATCCTTCGCACGGGCTTTCAACTGGTCGAGACCCCAATTGGCTTTGGCGACCCCAATCACCGGGACATTGAGATGCCCCCGTTTCACCAAAGCTTGCAAGGAGGGAAATATTTGCTTGTACGCCAGGTCCCCGGTCGCACCAAAGAAGACCAAGGCATCCGAATGCGGAGCGCTCATAATCGAATCCTTTCTTGGGCGGGCGTCGCTGCAGGGTCAACTCGGCCGAATTTGGCCGGGGACACAGCGAGACTGGGAGTTTACCAGCAAACGGATGTTCGCCTCCAGGAGAGCTTTTTGCGAAACGTTTGGAAAAAATGCGGAATCAGGTTTATTTGCGCGCGAGAACTTCTGCGTGCGGCCGACTGGATGCCGGAGATATTGCGGCATCCACCAGAGCCAACGCCTCTTCGATGATATCCAGTCCGTGTCCGAGTTCTTCTTGGGTGATGATCAGTGGCGGGCAAACCCACAGCATATTGAAGCGGCTGAACGCGTAGAGGTGTTTGCTCTTCAGGTGGCCGGCGAGTTTTGTCATCTCGGGGCTGACGCCATTGAACGGGGCCAGGGGTTCTCGAGTGGTTTTGTCTTTAACCAGTTCGAGCACACTGAACAGGCCTTTGTTACGCACATCGCCGACGCAATGATATTTCCGTTTCATGGCCTCCAAGCGCGAAGCGAGGTAGAGCCCCTGCCGCTCGACGTTGTCGAAAATGTGCTCTTCTTCGTAGAGGTCTAGATTCGCGACGGCGGCGGCGCAGCAAACCGGGTGGCCGCTGTAGGTGAGCCCTACCCAAAGCATGTTTGTTTCAAAATGATTGGCGATGGCATCGGAAACAATTACGGCGCCGAGCGGCAGGTAACCGCTGGTCAATCCCTTTGCGCAGGTAACGATGTCTGGTCGAATTCCATAATGTTGCGTGGCGAGCCATTTGCCAGTGCGGCCGAATCCGCTCATCACTTCGTCATCGATCATCAGGATTCCATATTTGTCGCAAACGGCGCGGAGCTTGGGATAGTAATCGTCCGGGGGAACCAGCAGTCCATTCGAACCAGTAATCCCTTCGGTAAGCACCGCCGCGATCGTGTTCGGACCTTCCATCTGAATGATCTCTTCGATATGGGAAACACATTCACGATGGCACGATTCTACTTTCTGCCCAAAGGGGCAGCGATAGCAGTAAGGATCGAACACACGAACAATGCCTGGAATGCCCGGTTCCACCGGCCAGCGGCGCGGATCACCCGAGGCGGTCATCGAGCCCATCGTGGCGCCATGATAGGAGCGATAGCGGGTAATGATTTTCTCGCGGCCCGTAAAGAGCTTCGCCATTTTCATGGCGTTTTCGTTGGCTTCGGCCCCGCCGAGCGTGAAAAACGCTTTCGCCAGTCCGGTGACTTCGGCGAGTTTCTTGCCCAGCAAGCCGCGAGGTTCCGTCGCGAAACTGGGGCCAGCGAAGCACAGCTCGTCAACCTGCTTCTTGATAGCCTCCAGCATTTTCGGATGCTGATGACCAACGTTCAGATTGATGAGCTGCGAACTAAAGTCCAACCAGCGGTTGTCGTCGCCATCCCAGAACCAAACACCCTGGCCGCGCTTCATGTGGACCGGCGTCGAAGCGCCCTGCACAGACCAGGAAAACATGGTGTAATCGCGATTTTCTTGCACAACTTTACGGGAATGGGAGTCCATACGCTTTATCCTTCCTTACGGCGAAACTCTCCAAGAGTTAGGGCTGCTTCTGAATCCAGGTCATGGTTTTGGAGGCCAGTCGGTCGAGCGCCGCGACGGACATTTCGAGATGCTCTTCCTTTGTATCTTCAATTTTATTATGGCTGATTCCATTCAACGATTGCACGAACATCATAACAGTGGGGATTCCGGCGCGCGAGACCTCTGCTGCGTCATGGAGGGGGCCCGAGGGCATTCGATGCGAAGTCCCCGATGTTTCGCGTACGGCCTGTTCGCACAGGTCCAGTAGGTGCGGATGAAAGGGAATCGGCTCAATACTCCAGAGACGCGACCAGTCAACGGTGCAGCGCTCCTCGGCAGCGAATCGGCGGCTGGCTTCCTGCGCCTCGCGGTACATTTCGGCAAGGACGCTGGCGTCAAGGTCACGCTGGTCCAGCGTTGCCTCGCATCGGCCCACTACGGCAGTGACAATTCCAGGGAAGGTCTTCACGCTACCCATGGTGCAAACAGCGTCTGCGTGTTTCTTTGCGATGCTGCGAATCTCCAACGCAAGTTTTGCAGCCGCGGCGAGTGCGTCACGCCTCGCGTTCATGGGCGTCGACCCCGAGTGCGCTACCTGCCCGTGGAAGTTAATAATGTGCCGTTCCACACCCTTTGTGCCAAGCACCACGCCTAATGGCAGACCCATGCGCTCCAGGACTGGGCCTTGTTCGATGTGCAATTCCAGATAGGCCGCCGCGTTCTTCTGCTCTTTCTGTGCATCGGGAAATTTACTGATTTCCACGCCACAACGGCGCAAAGCATCTTCCAATTTTACGCCATCGCGGTCGGTGCGAACGCGGTCTGCCTCGATGGAGTAAGTCCCCGCAAATGCCGAAGATCCCAGCAGGCTGCGACCAAAACGCGCTCCCTCTTCGTCGGCCCAATCGATCAAGCGGACAGTGATCGGGGGACGTCCGGAAAATTCCGTGGAAATTCGGCGCAGCACTTCTAATCCTGCAAGAACATCTAGCGATCCATCCAGCCAACCGCCGTTGGGGACGGAATCAAGATGCCCACCGATAAGCAAGGTCCTTTCGGATACTCCCGGGAGCGTGACCCAGTTATTTCCCGCCGCGTCGTAGTGATGCTCGATCGGTAGCTCTTTTACCTTTGCGGCGAACCATGCACGAGCGTTCAGCCATGTGTCCGTCCAGGCAACACGTTGAGCGCCGTTCTCGTCGCCTGTGAGACTGCGAAGTTCTTTCAATTCGGAGACAGTGCGTTTGGGACTCAGGCTCATTGGTTTCGACTCAGAAATGGTTTGGTTCGCGCTTCAGAAGTTTGCCGCGGCCGCGCTCGCCGATGAATTCGCCGTCGCGGACCTGAATTTTGCCTCGCACCGTGACGACGGCCGGCCGGCCTTCGATCTCCATACCTTCGAAGCCATTATAGTCGTTGTTGGTGTGCTGGGACTTAGCTGACGCCACGCCGCGGTAGTTTGTGTCATACACAACAATGTCCGCGTCGCTTCCCACCGCGATCGTGCCTTTCCTGGGGAAGAGGCCAAAAAGTCTCGCCGCCCGCGTGCTTGCTGCGTCGACGAACCGGTCGAGGTCCAAACGTCCTCGCTTCACTCCATGCGTGTAAAGAAGATTGACGCGGTCCTCGATACCGGGGATACCATTGGGAATATTGACGAAGGAATCTTTGCCCAGCAGCTTTTGCTCCGTGTCGAACGGGCAATGATCCGTCCCGACTGTATCGATCGAACCCTGCGTCAGCGCATTCCATAATGCAGCTTGATTGTGTTTCGCACGCAAGGGAGGTGACATAACATGCTTCATGCCTTCAACTCCCGGGCGTTCGGCATAAGTCTTATCCAGAAGAAAATGTGGCAGCACTGATTCGATAGAGATCTTCACCCCGCGTGATTTTGCGCGGAGCGCAGTCTGCAGCGCTTTCTCACATGACAGGTGGACGACATAACCTGTGGCTCCCGTGTTCTCCAGGAATGTCGCGAACCGGCCCGTGCCCTCGGCTTCGACGGATTCAGGGCGGCTGGGCTCGTGCCATTCGGGCCCGGTTTTGCCTTCCGCCAGCAATTTTTGCTGAAGCCGGGCAACGAGTTCCGCGTTCTCGCAATGCGCGGTGACAATCACGCCGAGGCGCTTGGCGAGTTCGAGGGTCTGATACATTTCGCCGTCGTCAACGCCGAAAAAATTCTTGTACGCGAGAAATATCTTGAAGGAGGCAGTTCCGTCCGCGACGATCTGCTTTAATTGCGACTCGGTTTCCTTAACAAACTTCGTGACCGACATGTGGAAAGCGTAGTCGCAGGCGCTTTTTCCTTCGGCCTTTGATTTCCAAAGGTTGTAGCCCTCTAGTGCATCGTCGTTCCGATTCGGACAGCACATTTCGATGTAAGTCGTAGTCCCGCCGACAAGCGCGGCGATGCTGCCGGTTTCATGCGTGTCCTTGGCAAACGTGGCCATGAAGGGCAAATAAATGTGCACGTGGGGATCGATGAAACCAGGGAAAACGAGCTTGCCAGTGGCATCCACAACTTCTGTGTTTAACGGCGCTTCAAGATTCTTGCCGATTCGGGTGATTACTTCATTCTCAACGAAGATGTCCGCCTGAACGCGCGAGCCCACATTTACAATTTCGCCATTTCGAATCAGCAGCGCCATCGGTTGCTCCCGCACTAGTCAAGGTAAGTTCAGTGAATGTGAATCCCCATTTTCTCGCGATATTGCTTCATCTTTTCCCAATCTTCAGTGATCTCCCGTTGGGACTCCGAAATGTCTTTCCACGTGATCGGTGGGCGCCCGGATGGTTCTTCAATCATTTGGATGCAGTCTTCCACGGGACAAACGTTATAGCAGAGCCGACAGCCAACACAATCCTCTTCGCGGACCTGAACACTGGGGCGCGTACCGGTAGCGTCATCCTTGCCACTCACGCGGACGTCATAGGAATAAGGTTGGGCCACGGTCCCGTCTTTCGCAATCAAGTCAATGCACTGATGCGCGGTGTCGTTGCACGCGACGTAGCAAAGATTGCAACGGATACACTTTTTCTGGTCGATACGCGCAACCGCACGAAACGAGAGGTCAAAATTACTGAAATCCGATACTCGATGGAGGCTTTGTCCCACCACATCGGAGATTCTCGCGAACCCTTTTTCATCCATCCAATTGGACAAGCCGTCGCACAAGTCCTCGACAATGCGGAAACCATAGTGCATCACCGCCGTGCACACCTGCAGGCTATTGGCACCCAGCAAGAGAAATTCCGCAGCGTCGCGCCAGTCCGAAATTCCACCCATCCCGGAAATTGGAAGTTTGGCTCCGCTGACAATGGGATCCCTTCCAAGTGAAGCCAGCATATTCAGCGCGATGGGCTTCACAGCGGGTCCAGCGTAGCCACCATGCCCGCCCTTTCCGCCGATATTGGGGGTGATTTCGAAAGTTTCCAGGTTGACCCCGATGATGGAGTTAATTGTATTGATAAGGGAAATGGCGCTCGCCCCGGCGGCAACTGCCGCCCGTGCAGGCATGACGATATCGGAAATGTTCGGAGTGAGTTTTACAATGACTGGGATCTTGGCTACTTCCATAACCCAGCGCGTGATTTGCTCGCAATATTCAGGCACTTGCCCGACAGCGCTGCCCATGCCGCGTTCACTCATTCCGTGCGGGCAGCCGTAGTTCAATTCGATTCCGTCAGCGCCTGTATCTTGAATGCGGTGGATGATGTCGTGCCAAGCTTTTGGTTTTGACTCCACCATCGCCGAGACGATGACCGCGCGAGCCGGCCACGCGCGCTTCACTTCCGCAATTTCACGAAGATTTACTTCGAGCGGCCGGTCAGAAATCAACTCCACGTTGTTGATGGCCAGCATTTTTTGGCCGCCGTAGTGCCAGGCGCCGTAGCGATTGGAGACATTTAGCACAGGTGCGCCAATGGTTTTCCAAACCGCGCCTCCCCAACCCGCTTCAAACGCACGGTGCACCTGCAAGCCGGAATTGGTCGGCGGCGCCGAGGCCAGCCAGAACGGATTCGGCGAGCGAATGCCTGCAAAATTGATGCTGAGGTCAGCCATGTGCCACTAGCCTTTCATGAATCGAATGAGCCGCCAATTTTCCATCCTGCACTGCCATCACTGTGGAAGCAGCTCCCCGCGCTCGAATGCAGTCTCCGCCGGAATAGACTCCGTGCAAGCTGGTCTCGAAATGCTCGGTCACCTGGATAAAGCCTTTATCGGTCTTGAGTTTCAGCAGGGAAGCAAGGTGCGGTCTTTCTTGTCCTGTAGCTTTTACAACTTGATCCGCCGGGAGAAGAAATTCTGAGCCTGGAACAGGTTGTGGTGAAGGGCGCCCGGAAGCATCGGCAGCGCCCAGGCTCTCGCGCACACACTCCACGGATTCGACTGCTCCGTTCTTCGCATTCACACGGATCGGCTGAGTCAGGAAAGAGAATCGCACACCCTCGCGTTTGATGAAGTCATATTCGTGCGCGTAGGCCGTCATTTCCTTTTCGGACCGGCGATAGACCATAGTGACTTGTGCTGCGCCGAGTCGTTTTGCAATCGTGGCGCAATCGATTGCGGTATTGCCTGCTCCGATTACCACCACATTTTGGCCAACCACGAGTTTGTGCTCGTCCAGTTTGCTTTGCTCGATATATTCCAGACCGTCCAGAATATATTCTTCTCCTGGGATGCCCAGGCTCGTTGTTGCGCCCAGACCGACACTGAGGAATACCGCATCAAAGTTCGATTGGAGATCGGGCAAACTGAGATTCGTTCCGAGCTCCTTGCTTGTTTCAATCTTGATACCGACCTTGGTGAGCATCGCGACTTCTGCTAGGGCTACTTCGACCGGCTCGCGAAGTCCAATGATGCCGTAAGTAGAAAGCCCGCCAGCGAGGTCGCGCTTTTCAAACAGGGTGACGCTGTGGCCGCGTTTGGCCAATTCGCCTGCGCAGGAGAGCCCGGCGGGGCCAGCGCCAATGATGGCAACTTTCTTGCCTGTGTCCTCTCCACGTTGAAAAAGGGCAGCGCCATTACCGTATGCATAGTCCATGGCATAGCGCTGCAGCCGGCCGATCGCGATTGGCTTGTGTTCCGCACCGAGAACGCAGGCGCCTTCGCACAACTCCTGCACTGGACACACGCGAGCACATGTCGCACCAAGGAGGTTGGACTCCAGGATTGTTCGAGCCGATCCGCGCAAATTGTGAGTCGAGATTTTCTTGATGAACTTAGGGATTTCAATGTGGGTGGGACAGGCGTGCGTGCAGGGGGCGTCGTAGCACATCAAACATCGCGCGGCCTCTACGGCCGCTTCATTGCGCGTCAAGGGAGGCAAGAGCTCGCCCAGGGGGTTCCCACTTTGTCGGATCTCCGTCAACATATCCTCCCTAGCTTCAATCACACCATGCTACACCGCACAGAATGAAGAAAGATTAAAAGTGAAGGTCGCGTCCTTCAAGAAGCATTCTGCTGGGGAGCACCTATTTCGACATAGGCGCGCTCCTCCTCATCGACAGAACGTACAATCCGCCTGAGACAAAGAAGCCTACAAACCATGCGTAGTCGTAGAGCCAGTGGATTGCCGGAACCGCGAGTCCGATCAGGGCCACCGCGACGCCGACTACCAGAGCAAGTAGGGCAGCCGGATTGAACCCTCTCCAATATTCATACGCACCACCATGTCGATACAAATCCGCTACATCAAGCCGACGATTTCTCACCAGGTAATAATCGAAAATCATAATTCCCGCAATGGGTCCAAGAAGCGCCGAGCATCCCACCAGCCAACCAAATATGTAAGAACTGAAACTACTTAACAGCTTCCACGGCATCATGGCAATGCCGACTACGCCCGTGATGAGTCCGCCCGTACGAAAAGAGATGAGGCTCGGGCGCAAGTTCGAGAAATCGTTCGATGGCGAAACCACATTTGCGGCCACGTTCGTATTCAGCGTCGCGACAAGCAGCGCGACCAGCGCAATCAGCGCGATTAGTGGACGGTTGAAGCGCTCCAGCAAAACCACTGGGTCCCAAATTGCCGTCCCAAAAATCACGGCCGAAGCAGAAGTGACCGCGACACCGATGAAGGAATAGAGCGTCATCGCTGTTGGCAACCCAAGTGCCTGGCCTACCATTTGCGCGCGCTGCGATTTTGCGTAACGCGTGAAATCGGGAATGTTCAGTGCCACCGTTGCCCAGAAACCTACCATTCCTGTGAGAGAGGGGATAAAGAAGTGCAGGAATTCCGAAGTGCTTTCGAATTTGCTTGGCGTATGCAACACGGGACCAAATCCGCCGGCCTTCCGGGTGATCCACAGAAGAAGCAGCAACCCCACGACTAGCATGAACGGAGCACCAATTCCTTCGAGAAATTTGATGGTTTCGATGCCGCGCCAAATGACCCACATGTTGATAGCCCAGAAGAGCAAGAAACAGGCCCAGTGACTGCCGGGAATACTCGCGGCGCCCGGCCACACAATGCGTAACATCGAATAAATCGCCTGCCCCCCAATCCAAGCTTGGATACCGAACCAACCACAAGCAACCAGAGCACGCAGGACCGCCGGCACGTTGGCCCCTCGCACTCCAAACGACGCGCGCACAAAAACCGGAAACGGGATGCCGTAGCGCGTGCCTGCATGAGCATTCAATAGCATGGGAATGAGAACGATCAGGTTCCCCAGGAGAATAGTGATGACCGCCTGAATCCAGCTCATGCCTCCAGCGATGAGACCTGACGCCAGCATGTAAGTGGGAATACAGACGCTCATGGCCACCCAGAGCGATGCGTAATTGTAAGTGCTCCAGGAGCGCTTTTCGGTTGGAATAGGTGCGAGATCAGGATTGTATAAGGACGCGTCGACCTGTGTCAGTTCCATCCAGGTTCCTTGGCGTGGCAAGAATGACGCGTCAGACTATAGCAAGAGAGTGATAAATTCTCTATTGTAGTCGCATCTTGGACTTGGCCTCGTATCCTGCGGAACAAGTTGCGCTCTTTCAGCATTCGTTCATGGCTGTTTAAGCAGTTTTTCCGGAGCGGATATGACCACAAAACTGAATTTCCTCGTCAGGTTCATTTACGTTGCAGTGTTCCTGGTTTCTTTTTTGTCCATTTCAAGCGGACCAGTTTTCGCACAGGCTCCTGCTCCTCCATTATTGCTCGGGACAGACTGGTATCCCGAACAGTGGCCGGAATCACGGTGGGAAGCCGACCTTACGCTTATGCAGCAAGCCGGAATTCACGTAGTGCGTTTGGCTGAGTTTGCCTGGAGTCGCATGGAGCCTGAGGAGGGCCGCTACGATTTCGACTGGCTGGATCGCGCCATTGCTGCCGCCGCCAAACACAACATTTATACCGTGGTCGGTACGCCTACGGCGGCGCCACCAGCCTGGCTCACACAGAAATACCCTGAAACTCTACGCATATATGTAGATGGCCACCGCGCCGAACACGGCAATCGACAGCAGTTCAATTGGGCAAACTCGAAATATCGGGAAATGGCGCGGAACATCGCGGAACAGATGGCCAAGCGCTATGGCCACAATCCGTACGTGCTCGGTTGGCAGATTGACAATGAATACGGCGAAGTTTCCTTCGATCCGGGAACCAAAGCGCAATTCCAACAATGGCTGAAAGCCCGCTATGGCACGCTGGATAATCTGAATGCGCGCTGGACGACGTCCTACTGGAGCGAGACGTACATCGCATGGGACCAGATTCCGATCCAGGTAGGTTACGGCAATCCCGGTTTGTTGCTCAGTTGGATGCGCTTTGTTAGTGATACATGGCGCAGCTATCAAAAGAACCAGTTGGAAGTGATTCGCGCAAATTCGGATTCGCGACAGTTCATCACCACCAACACGATGGGGCCCTACGACGGATTTGACCACTACACTGTGGAGCAAGATCTGGATATGGCCGCCTGGGACGATTATGTCGGTCAAGGCCAACTCGATCCTGTCCACAATGGCGCGGCACACGACCTGACGCGCGGCTTCAAGCAAAAGAATTTCTGGGTGATTGAGACGCAGCCTGGCTTCGTGAATTGGGCGGATATTAATAACTCGTTGGATAAAGGCGAAGTGCGTGCGATGGCCTGGCACGATGTAGGGCATGGTGCAGACACTGTCAGTTACTGGCAATGGCGCAGCGCTTTGAACGGACAAGAGCAGTATCACGGCACACTTCTGGGCAGTGACGGCACGCCCGTCCCCCTATACTCGGAAGTGGCTCAGGTGGGCAAAGAGTTTGAGAAAGCCGGACCCATCTTGGCAGGGACTTCCGTCAAGTCAGAAGTAGCGATTCTTCATTCCTACGATAGCCGCTGGGCGATTCAGTGGCAAAAACACAATAACAAGTATGATCCCTTGGAAGAAATTGTGGGTTACTACGGTCCGCTGCGAGCCATCGCGCAATCCATCGACATTATTCCCCCGACCGCTTCGCTGGGTCAGTACAAACTCGTAGTCGCGCCTGGGCTCAATGTCTTGTCCGATGCTGCTGCTAAAAACCTCATCTCGTATGTTCAGGGTGGTGGCCACCTCGTCTTAGGTCAGCGGTCTGGCATGAAGGATGACGACAATTCGCTACA
>Ga0187817_10000877_pt1 | contig 13873 bp, 13 predicted proteins | sample NC_wetland_sal_i_17_FD_132431 | JGI IMG/M metagenome (GOLD analysis project Ga0187817, IMG submission 132431) | Wetland sediment microbial communities from Neuse River Estuary, North Carolina, USA - SO4_2 | ecosystem: Environmental > Aquatic > Freshwater > Wetlands > Sediment | place: USA...
CCATTCGCTGTCTTGAGCCTCGTGCAAGCGATGCCTTCCCCAGCGGTCTCCCGATTTGGAGGGACGTCAAGGAACGGGACCTGAACGGGAGTTGTCTAACTGGGCACAACATTGAGTGTCTAACAAACAATCTGTTCTCATCGGAAGAATGGGAACAGTATAGCAAAATCAATTGGTAGCGGAGGACGGATTTGAACCGCCGACACACGGATTATGATTCCGCTGCTCTAACCAGCTGAGCTACTCCGCCAATCCTTGGTCCGTGGACGCGACCGGACTTCTCGTGCGGTCTGCGTCTTAGCTTGAGCGGCCGCAGCGGGCCGGCCTCTGCTAAGACGCAGATTTATGCCAGCCAACGCCGCTTTCCAAGTGAATTTATAGACCTCTGACGATCGCCTGTTTGCGCGGCCAATTCGCCGCCGGCGAGCCGGCTCTTACGGCGTAACGGACGGGATAAAATCAGAGTCAAGCCGCTTGGCAACTGCGTTTGAGCACTTAAGTCTGCGGTGCCGCTCTCGATGGCGGTCGCCGGTCCTGAGCCGTAGAATGGGAGATTACAATGAAGCGTAGCCTCATTCCCGTAGTCTTGGCAGCGATTTTCGGAGGGCTGTGGGCCTCTCAGCACGCTATCGCTGCAACGCCGTTCGACGGCGCATGGAGCATCCTCATTGTAACGGATCAAGGTACCTGCGACCGCGCCTATCGCTATGCGTTGCGGATTGCCGACGGCAGGGTCTATTACGACGATCCGTCCTTTAACGTGTCTGGCAGCGTCAATGCGCGCGGCCAAGTCCATGTCGGCGTCGATGCCGGCGGACAGTCGGCAAACGGCTACGGCCACCTCTCCGGCAATTTCGGCGAAGGTTCGTGGAGCGGCCGTTCGTCGACCTCGCAATGTTCCGGCCACTGGGAAGCCGAACGCCGCGGCTAGCATGCGATGCTGCGCGGCGGCCGTCAGGCCGGCGCTGGCGCAACCGTTCGAGCAAATCTGATCAGCGAAAAATGCCCGAGCGGCGGCATCGGACGCCGTTCGACGAGGCGGACGCCGCCGTGTCGCGACGCCCATTGCGCGAGCCGTTGCCAGCGAAATTCCGGTCGCCAGCCGAGCCGGCGCCCCAGCGGCGCGAACGAGCTTTCGCAAAACGCCCGCAAACCGGCCTCGGCGCCGAGATGGTTCACCAAGACGATCTCGCCTCCGGGCCTGATGACGCGAGCGAATTCGTCGAGCGTCGCCTCCGGGTTCGGTACCGCGGTGATGACATATTGCGCCACGACGACGTCGAAGGCGGCGTCGCCGAAGGCGAGATGCTGGGCATCCATCACGGCAAGCCCGTCGACATTGCTCAGTCGCCGCCCGGCGACGCGGGCCTTCGCTTTGTGCAGCATCGGGATCGAAAGATCGATGCCGACCAGCCGGTTCGCCGAGGAATAATCCGGAAGCGACAAGCCGGTACCGACGCCCACTTCGAGGATGCGGCCGCCGGTGCGCTCCGCGGCCGCCACCGATGCCTTGCGGCCGCGGTCGAACACCGCGCCGAATACCAAATCGTAGACCGGCGCCCAGCGCGCATAGGCTTTGGCGATGATGGCTTTGTCCAGTTCGTCGGCCATCGTGCGGCGTCAGAGCGAGAGCCGGATTTTCGCGACGATCATGCGCCGCCCGCAATCATCGTGCCGCGGCCATTGCGGCCGCGCTCGCGTCCGCCGGCCGCGCCGCTTGCATCGTGGCGGCAATGAAGCCGCCGCCCAGCACTCGCGCTTGACCTTCGGCGGCGTCATAGAACACGCAAGCCTGTCCGGGAGACACGCCGTCTTCACCGCCGATGAGCTCGACCTCGAGACCACCGCCGGTGCCGCGCCGCAGCCAGGCGGGCGCCGGCGCGCGGGTCGAGCGAACTTTGACATAAATTTCGGAACGCCGCGCGAGCGCCTCATCGACCGTGCCGTCGCCCAGCCAATTGACGTCGCGCAGCCGGATGCGGCTCGTGTGCAGGGCTTCGCGCGGGCCGACAACGACGCGGCGCGAAGCCGCGTCGAGGCGCACGACGTAGAGCGGCGAACCGGTGGCAATGCCCAATCCGCGCCGCTGGCCGACGGTGAAATGAATGATGCCGTCGTGGCGGCCGAGCACGCGGCCGTCGAGATCGACGATTTCGCCCGGCCCGGACGCGCCGGGGCGCAGCCGTTCGATGGTCTGCGCGTAGTGGCCGGTGGGCACGAAACAGATGTCCTGGCTGTCCTGCTTGTCGGCGACGGAAAGTCCGAAGTGGCGGGCGAGCTCCCGCGTTTCCGCTTTGGTGCGATCGCCGAGCGGAAAGCGCAGCAGATCAAGCTGCGCGCGCGTGGTGGCAAACAGAAAATAGCTCTGGTCGCGTTCGGCCTCGCGCGCGCGGAACAGCGCGTGCCTGCCGTCCGCCAAGGTGCGCGATGCGACGTAATGTCCGGTCGCCAGCACGGCGGCGCCCAATTCGCGCGCGGTCTCGAGCAGGTCGCGAAACTTGATGGATTGGTTGCACTCGACGCAGGGAATCGGCGTTTCGCCAGCAACGTAGCTCTCGGCGAAACGGTCAATGACTGCCCGCTTGAAGCGGTCTTCGTAGTCGAGCACGTAGTGCGGAATGCCGAGACGCGCGGCCACCGCGCGGGCATCGTGAATGTCGCGGCCGGCGCAGCACGCACCCTTGCGATGCGTTGCCGCGCCATGGTCGTAGAGCTGCAGCGTGATGCCGACCACGTCATAGCCGGCATCGGCCAGAAGTGCCGCGGTCACCGATGAATCGACGCCACCCGACATCGCGACGACGACGCGCGTGTCGGACGGCCGTCCCGCGATATCGAGCGTGCTAATATCGAGCGTGTTCATGGGCATGGAATGAAAGGTCCTGCGGCTTCGGGCGGTCGGCGTCTCGGTAGTATAGGCCGCGCGGTCCCCCTTCGCCACGGTCAGCCATTGGCGGCCCCCGAAACCGAAGACGCCGGCGGGGACTTTGCCACGCCAACTTTGACCTGAGACCTGCAAACGAGCCTGAAAACAAGCCGGGAACGGTCGCATGCGCCGGCAGCGAATTGCCGCTAAATGAGCGTTCCGCTTAGGCAAATTTTAAGTGGCGCTGCGTAAAGTCACCAGCCGTAGAGTTGTCGAGTATGCGAGAGTCACTATGACCGAACCCCATCGCCCGAGGGTCAAATATGTCATCGGGCCGGACGGTTCTCCCCTGACAGTCGCCGATTTGCCGGCCCCTGGGACGAAACGTTGGGTCATCCGCCGCAAGGCCGAAGTCGTTGCCGCCGTCCGCGGCGGACTGCTGTCGCTCGAAGAGGCCTGCAGCCGCTACACGCTGACAGTCGAAGAGTTCCTGTCCTGGCAATATTCGATCGACCAGCACGGACTCGCCGGACTGCGCACGACCCGCATCCAGCAATATCGTCAGTAACGGACACGCAACGCATCTCTCATCGCGTGCCGGCTGCCGTATCAGCGCCGGAGCGATCATTTGCGCGGCCACCGCTGCGTTAACCGCCCGCTAACCACGCGGCGAGCAAATCTTGCTTGCAGGCGCGGCCGTGTCGCCGCCGGGGAAATGACCCCGCGGCCCGCGCCGCAACGAGAGGAACGCACAGATGCGCGATGTGGTGGGACTGGTCGGCCGCACTGTTGCGGACGTCGAGCGAGATCTGATCCTCGCCACTCTCGAACATTGCCTCGGCAACCGGACGCATGCCGCGATCCTGCTCGGCATTTCCATTCGCACACTGCGCAACAAACTCAACGCCTATGCCGCCGCCGGCGTGGCGGTGCCATCGGCGAACGGCGAGCCGCGCGCGGCTGCTTGATGAAGGCCGGCGCGACGGCGTCGACGCGCCACCCCCATGCGGCAAGATTATTTCGTCGCGTCCCCGCCGTCGACCATCACGGTCTCCACTTCGCCAGCGCCGTTGCGGCGAAACGCGGCTGCTTCGTCGTATTCCTTCGAGGTAAAGCAAGCGACCCCCTGCTCGAGCGTCGGGAATTCGATCACGACGAAGCGCTGGAACTTGTGCGGCCCTTCCATGATCTGAAAACGGCCGCCGCGCGCCAGCACCTTGCCGCCGTACTTGGCGATGATGCCGGGAACGAGATCGGTGTATTTCTTGTACTCGACCGGATCATTGATCTTGGAACGCGCCACCCAATAAGCGGGCATTTTTCAGGTCTCCTGATTGTCACGCGGGGGTCAGCCGAAAGCGTCGGATTCGAAAATTTATAGTCACACGGCGCGCGTATGGATTTCGGGTTTTTCGCTTTGCTCGACCCGCAATGAAGGGGAATCACTCGGCGGCGCGGCGCGCGGCAACGATCTGATCGGCGGTACGGCCGGTGAGTTCGGCCATGTGGTCGAACTTGAAAGTGAAGGTGCCGGCGCCGGCGGTCGCCGAGCGGATTTCGACGATGAGATCGCCGATCTCGGCCTCCGGCATTTTGGCGCGAACCACGTCCCAGCCGTCCCAGCCTTCGCGCGTGTCGAAGCCCAGAATCTGGCCGCGGCGGCCGGACATCAGCGCGTTGATCTTCGCGGTCGCCTCGCTCGGACAGACGATTTCGACGAGATGAATGGGCTCGAGCAGCACCGGCTGGCACTGCGGCAGGCCTTCGGCGATGCCGATGCGCGCTGCGGTGCGGAACGCCATGTCCGAGGAATCGACGGTGTGATAGGAGCCGTCGATCAAAGCCACGGTGAGGTCGACCACGGGAAAGCCGAGCGGCCCGTGCTTGAGCGCGTCGACGATGCCTTCCTCGACCGACGGAATGTAATTGCGCGGCACCACGCCGCCGGTGATTTTGTCCTCGAAAGTAAAGCCGGCGCCGCGCGGCAGCGGCTTGATGTCGAGCACCACGTCGCCGTATTGGCCGTGACCGCCGGATTGTTTCTTGTGCCGCCCGCGCTGCACGATCGGCTTGCGGATGGTTTCGCGATAGCCGACGCTCGGCGTGCGCCGCTCGATGGCGACGCCGAAGCGGTCGCCCAGGCGTTCGGTCGCGACGCGAAGGTGCATCTCGCCTTGACCCCACAGCACGACTTCGTGCGTCTCCGGATTGTGCACGATGATGATCGAGGGATCTTCCTCGGCGAGCTTGTTGAGCGCCTGGCCGAGTTTGACATCGTCCTTGCGTTCCTTGGCCGAGATGGCGATGGCCAGCACCGCCGGATAGGGCGCGACCTTGGCCAGCGCGGCATGAGCCTGTTTGCCGACGGAGAGCGTGTCGCCGGTCCTGGCTTTTTCCAGTTTGGCGAAGGCGATGGTTTCGCCGACGCCGGCCGGCCCGCGCTTTTCGGTGGACTGTCCGGTAAGCTTGAAGACACCGGCGACGCGTCCGGCCTCTTCGTCGTTTGTGAGGAATGTCGTGCCGTCGCCAGCATGGCCCGCGAGAATCCGCGCGATCGACATCTTGCCGCCATGCGCGGTGTTCAGCGTTTTCAAGACATAGGCCACGGCATCGTTGCCCGCCTTGACGCCAAGCCGCTTCGCCGTGTCCGCGACCCCCGGCGACTCATGACGCAGCGCCTTGAGAAGCCGCAGCACGCCGTTGGCGCGCGCGGCCGTTCCCATCAGGACCGGACAAACCTGGCCGTCGCGCAGTTCGCGCGTCAGATCGTCGAACACCTTGTCGCGCGGCGGCTGAATGTCCTCGAGCAATTGCTCCATCAGCTCGTCGTCGTGGTCGGCAAGCGTTTCCAGCATGGAAAAGCGCGCGGTCTTTTCCAGATCGGCGGCGTCGCCTTCCAGCGGCACGACCTGCGAGGGAGCGTATTCCTTGTAGACGAAGGCGCGCTCCAGCGCCAAGTCGACGAAGCCGGTGATGATGTCGCCGGCGAATGTCGGGATCTGCCGCAAGATCAGCTTGGTGCGCGACGCCGGCTGCAGCAGCTTGAGCACGTCATGCACGCCGGCATCGGCCTTGTCGATCTTGTTGACGAACAGGACCCGGGGAATTTTGCGATCTTCGAGCTCGCGCAAGATCAGCTGAAGCTGCGGGATTTTCTTCTCGTCCATTTCGCACACGACAATGGCGGCATCGATTGCCGGCAAAACCGCGCGCATGTCATGAACGAACTCGACAGAACCCGGACAATCGACGAACGAATACTGGTCGCCCATGAAATTCGTGGTGGCGACTGTCAATTCGACGCTCATGCGATGATGGCGCGCCTCTTTGCTGGCATCGCCGACGGTATTGCCGCCTTCGATGGTGCCCTGGCGCTGGATCGCGCCGGTGCGGGCGAGGATCGCCTCAAGAAGCGTCGTCTTACCGCTTTGAAACGGACCGACCAGCGCGATGCAGCGCGGACCGACCGTGCGTGCGCCATTGCCGCCATTTGCCGCCATCTTAACCTCCCGCAATCGCCTCCTGAACGCCGACCCGTTGTTCCGGCGCGGGCCGTGGATCGCTATCGTTTCGCGCGGGCGGTTACGGGTCAAGAGGCGTGACGCGACGCCGCGTCGGAATCTCGACGAGATCAGCATCGCGCGAGGCGGAGGTCGCGCACACGGCGTGGCGGCGACGCGGAACGGCCAATACGATCGTGGAGGCGGCGGCCAACCGCCGCGCCGTGCAATGTGCGCGGTTTATTGCGCGTAGTGAAGATCGAGCGCGCCGACACCGGCCGCAATATTGAGCCCGATCTGACCCTGCACCGACAATGGCTGCAGCGCAACCGAATGGTTCGATCCGCCGATGAGCACGTTGGCGCCGAGCCCGGCCGCAAGCGTGGCTTCGGCGGTCGCGCCGGCATAGGTTCCCGTCAGCATCCCGGCGTAGCGGCTGGTGTCGGTGAAGACGCCCCAGACCATCGCGCCGCCGGTGGTGAAGCCGACATCGACGCCCACTCTGGTCATGGTGCCGGTATAGGCTTCAGGCGGGCCATCATCGGGTTGGAAGTTGCAAGCCACGTTGCGCTGCGAGCCGACAAGCATGCCAACGCCGGCCGAAATCGAGCACTTCAATGTGCCGACTTGCACGCGTCTCGGCTGTGCATCAACCGGCGTGATTGCAGCCGTGGCGAGCGCTGCCGCTGCGATGAGCGCAGCCGCGATACCCCTCAGAACCATGTCAGGATACTCCCTCACTCGGCCCGCCCATTGGGCCATTGCGCCTATTCTAGGGCATGGCCGGGCAAAGTGGAAACCGGTTTTCCCAAAAAGGCCATGCCGTCAAATGCCTAGGAAAAAAATGCGCGCCACGGTTCCTTTGCGGCTCATGCGGACACAACCTAGAAAAATCCCAGCGACTCGCAGCCCTTGCCCGCCGCGAAGCTCCCCTCGGCGCGCTTGTTCGCGATATCGATGATATGGACCGAACCGTCGCCCTGGCAGGCGACGAACAGCTCATTGCCGTGGAACGCCATGTCCATCGGCTGCGAACCGACTTTGATCGCGGTCTGCTCGCGAAACGCCGGATCGATCAGGCTGACGGTATCGCTGTTGAGGCTGGTGACACCGATCAGGCTGTTGTCGGGCGCGTAACGGGCGATCTGCGCCGGTTTCGGCACATCCTTGAGGACGACCTCCTCGCGCACGCGCCCCGCCTGTGTATCGATCAAGAATAATGTCGGCCGCGCATCGTCGACCGCGACCACGGTGCGGCCATCAGGGGAAATGGCAATGCCGGCGAGCGGGCGCGGCGTTTCGATCTTGCCGAGCAATTTGCGTTGCGGCAGATCGATCACCGAAACCGTCGCATCCTCCTCGTTCTCGGTATAGAGGCGACGGCCGTCTGGAGCGATGATGAGGCGGTGACCGTTGGTCGAGCCGGACTCGATGGCGTCCACGACTTTGTTCGTGTTGCGGTCGATCACCACCACCGCGGCCGAGTTTTCGCAAGTGATGTAAATGAATCCGTCGGGACCGAGCTTGAGCGTGTGCGGCGCGATATAGGGGCGCAGGTCGATGGTATCGGCGAGGACGCGCTTGTGCAGATCGAACACGCAGAGATGATGCTGCGGATTCGGATTGCGGCCGTGAATGCCGTCGCCGAAAATCGGCACGTAGGCGAAGCCCGTTTCCGGCACCACCAGCAATTCGTGCACCGTGCGCGGGAAACCGTCGATCACCACCTCGGTTGTGTAGGTGGCGGGATCGAGGAACAGGACTTTCGCTCCCATCTTGTCGACGGCGATGATGCCGTGGTCCAAGCTGGCATCCAAGCTCGCATCCAAGTTGGCGTCCAAATCGGCGTCCGCTTCGGCCATCGGTTGCTTCCTTGTGATCGGGTGACCGGTCTAGCTTAAATCGCAAGCCGCGTCACGGCAGCGCGTCAATGGCAGTTGGTTTGTCATAGCAGTGTGTCGCGGCGAAGCGGCGCGCATGGCGTGTCAAATTGGCGATTGTCGTTCACACGCCGAGATAGCGGTTCATGACTTCGGGCGATGCGCGCAAATCCTCGGAGCCGCCTTCGAAGACGATATGGCCGTTGTTGAGCACGTAGACACGGCTGGCGAGGCTCAGCGCCGCGCGCACGTTCTGCTCGACAATGACGAATGTCTGTCCCTGCACCGCCAGGCCGCGGCAGACTTCGAGCAGGTTCTGGACAATATTGACCGCCAATCCCTCGAACGGCTCGTCGAGTAGAATAAGCCGCGGACGCCGGATCAAGGCGCGCGCGATCGCCAGCATTTGCTGTTCGCCGCCGGAGAGCGAGCGCCCATAGCTGTTGCGGCGTTGGCGCAGCCTGGGAAATATCGCGAACATGTCGGCAAGCAACAGCGGCTGCGCCGCGGACAGCGCCGCGAGGTCAAGATTCTCTTCGACCGTGAGGCCGCCGAAAATCCGCCGCTCCTCCGGCACCAGTTGCAAGCCGAGCCTGGCAATGCCGTGGCTCGGCAGCGATTCGATGGGGACGTTCTCGAAGCGGATTGTGCCGGTGCGCGGACGCAACACGCCGGCCAAGGTCTTTAGCGTGGTGCTTTTGCCGGCGCCGTTGCGGCCAAGAAGGGCCACGACTTCGCGTTCGCGCACGGTCATCGACACATCGAACAAAACGTGAGAGTCGCCGTAATAAGCGTTGATCCGCTCTGCCTCGATCATGCGGCTCATCGGTTTCGACTCGGCTGTCATCGGTGTCATGGTTGTCGCACTCATGGCAGGGCTGCCCCGCCGAGATAGGCTTCGCGAACCAATGGATCGTTGGAAATCTCCTTCGGCGTGCCTTCCGCCAATTTACGGCCCTCATGCAAGACGGTGATGCGTTCGGCCAAGGCAAACACCGCATCCATGTCGTGCTCGACCAGAATGATCGTGCGGCCTTTGTTGAGATTGCGAATGAGATGCTTGGCGCCTTCGCGCTCGGCGGGACTCAAGCCGGCGAGCGGCTCGTCGAGCAACAATACCGACGGCCGGCACGCCAGCGCCAGGCCGAGTTCAAGCCGGCGCTTCTCGCCATAAGCGAGCGTGTTGATGGCATGGTCCGCAGAGGCGGCGAGATCGAGCTCTTCCAGGAGCGCCTCGACGAGCCGTTCCACGTCGCCGAAGCCGTCGGCCGAGCGAAACACGTCGAGCCGGAGCCGCCCGCGATAGCGCCCCAGCGCCCCGATGCGAAGATTCTGGCGCACGGTGAGCTGCGGAAACAACTGATTGATCTGGTAGCTCTTGGCCATGCCGGCCTGATAGGCGGCGGTGACGTCGGCCGCTGCCATGTCCAGGCCATGCAGCAGAATCTGCCCGGTGTCGGGATTTTCCTCGCGCGCGATCAAGCGCAGAAACGTGCTCTTGCCGGCGCCGTTCGGACCGATAATGGCGTGGAGCCGCCCTTCGGGAAGCGCAAGGGAGATGCCGTCCACGGCGTGAATCCCGCCATAGGCCTTGCTCAACCCCTTGACCTCAAGCGCGAACGGCGTGCTCGGGGCGGGGGCAGCGGCACGGGCGGATGACACGGGCGCCAGCAAGGCCTCGGGCGCGGCGCGCGCCTCCTGGCGGACCGCGCCTCGTGGCGCTTCGATAGGCTTGCTCCGCTGGCGCGACCATAGTCGCAGCAGCGTGCCGACGACGCCGTTGGGCATGAACGTGACGAGGATGACAAAGACAAAGCCGAGAATGAACTTCCAGAGATCGCCGACGCCGGGAATGGTCTGCAGCACATCGCGCAGCGTCAGCCAGATAGCGGCGCCGACCGTGGGGCCGATCAGCGTTCCGGCGCCCCCGATCACGGTCTGAATGACGAGCTGACCCGAGGTTTCCAGCGCGAAGGCGTCCGGCGGCATATAGCTCTGGAAAATGCCAAGTAGCACGCCGCCACACCCTGCGAACGCCGCCGCGAGAACGAAGACGGCGAACTTATAGGCGCGAACATCGTGACCAAGCGCGGCGGTGCGCGCCGGATTCTGCCGCACCGCCGTCAGCACCGAGCCGACCGGCGAAAGCACGACGAAGCGTGCGAAGACGAATCCGGCGAAATAAAATCCCGCGACCAGCTGATAACTCGGCCACGATCCCGAGAAGCTATAGGCAAAGCCATCGAGCTGAAGACTCGGCGCCGGCACTCCCGGCAGACCATTCTCGCCGCCGGTCCATCGCGCCAGTGGAGAGTTTTCCAGAAAATAGGCCAATTCGCCGAAGGCGAGCGTGATCATCGTGAAATAGATGCCGACCCGCCGCAATGCCAGGTAGCCGACCAGGACGCTGAATGCAGCCGCCGCGGCAATGCCGATCGCCATGGCGAGCCAGACACTGTTGAGCAGCCCGGCAGTCAACAGATAAGCGGTGACAAAACCGCCGGTGCCGTAGAACGCGCCTTGTCCGAAGGACAACAGCCCGGTGCGGCCGAACAGCAGATCGAAGCCCAGTCCGAAAACGCCCCAAATCAGAATGCGCGTGAGCAAATCGACCGAGCCGAGCCAGCGCGCGAACACGAAGGGCAGGATGACGAGGCTGGCCGCCATGGCAAGCTCAGGCAGCCACCGCTGCAGGCCGCGCCGCTGCGCGCTCGCCATTACGTGCGCCCCATCGTGCCGAACAGGCCGCGCGGCCGCACGATCAGCACCAGCGTCATCACCGCGTAGATCGCGGCCTGCGCATAAGCGGGATCGAACAAAGTCGTCAGCGAAAGGATTTCGCCGACGATCAGGCCGCCGACCACCGCGCCGGGAAACGATCCGAGCCCGCCGATGACGATGACGACGAAACACTGCACCAAAAACGGCTCGCCCATATTGGGAATGACGGCCGAAAGCGGTGCGTAGATGACCCCGGCGATGCCGGCCGCCATGGCGCCGAGGCAGAACACCACCAGAAACATGCGCCGCACATGGGTGCCCAGAAGCTCGACCATGAGCGGGTCTTCGATGCCGGCGCGCACCACCAAGCCGATCCGCGTGCGATAGAGCAGGATGTAAAAGGCGAACAGCAAGAGCGCGACGATGCCGATCACCTGCACGCGATAGAGCGGATAAACAAAGAAGCCGAGATTGACAATGCCTTGGCCCCAGCTCGGCAGCGGCACGCGCTGGCTCAAGGGGCCGAACACATAACGCACGGCCTCGATGATCATGATCCCGAGCCCGAAGGTGACGAGAATCTGATCCTCAGGGGGCCGCCGGTAATAAAATCGGATCAGCCCGCGCTCCAGACAAAATCCGACCACCAACAGCACCAGCGCGCCGAGCAAAAGCGCGCCGGCAAACGAATCCCAATGGCTCAGCACGACAAAGCCGGTATAGGCGCCAAGCATGAACATCGCGCCGTGCGCGAAATTCAGCACGCCCAAAGTGCCAAGAATGATGCTCAATCCGCTGGCGATCAGCGCCAGCAAGCTTCCCAGCGCGATGCCGTTGAAGGCCTGTGACAAGAATTGCGCAAGGGTCGGCATGCCAAACCTAAAAGACCGTCCACGCCGTGTCGGGAAAGACCTTGCGACCGCGGCGGCGGCAGACAACGACAAACGGCCCCGTGCGAGCGGGGCCGTCCGTGATCGTGATCGTGCGGGTTCTGCCGATCAAGTGTTGATATCCGGCATTTTGCAGCCGGTATCCGGGATCGGCGGCAGCACTTGTTCGCCCGGCACCAGCTCGACGATGCGGAAGAAGTCGTCCGGCGACTGCATCTCGTTCGGCTTCTTGCCGACCATCACCGGCACCGGCCGCACCATCTGATGATCCTCGGCACGATAATAAACGTCGCCATAGATCGACGGCACCTTGTGCCCGCTCTCCAGCGCCTTGATGACCTCGATCGGATAGAACGTGCCGGCGCGCGCCACGGCGTCGGCCCAGACCATGATCTGGATATAGACTTCGCTCGCCCCCCAATCCGGCTTGTAATGGTTCTTCTTCTCGAATTCCTCGACGAAGAGCTTTGCCAGCGGATAGGTGTCCTGCTCGGTCCACCACCAGGCCTGCGTGCCGTAGGTGCCGCCCATGATCGACGCGCCGAGCTCCTTGGCCTGAAACTGCGAAATGTTGGGCACGACATATTTCATCTTCGACAGGATGCCGAACTGTTCGGCCTGCTTGGTCGAAGCGGTAGCGTCGGCGCCGAACGCCACGTTGACGAAGACGTCGGCGCCGCTGTTGGCGATGTTGAGAAGATACGAGCTGAAATCGGTGGTCCCGAGCGGCGCCAGCTGTTCGGTGACGGTCGACCATCCTGTCTGCTCGGTAAACTGCTTCATCGAGTTGTAGACGCTGGTGCCGTACGTGTAGTCCGGCACCAGATAGGCGGCCTTTCGGGTCGTCCCGAGCTCCTTCGCCAGAACCGGCGCCAGCGCCTTCGCGGCCATATAGGCCGAAGGCTGAGCGCGGAAGCCGTAGCGCTGGCAGTCCTTACCGGTCGTATCGTTGGAGCCGCTATTGCCGACCATGAAAATGACGTGCTCGCGCTGGCCGAGCTTCATCATCGCGATCGACTCGGAGCTCGCCACCCCGCCTGTCAGCATGATCGCTTTATTGTCGCGGACGAAGCGGGTCGCCGCCTGCACCGCGGTGTCCGGCTTGGTTTCGGAATCCGCCGATCCCGACTCGATCTTCTTGCCGAGGAGTCCGCCGCCGTTCTTCAGCGAAGGGATCTGCGCGGTAATGGCGCTGCCATTGTTGAGATGGTCGATCGCCATCTGAAAACCGAGCTGCTCGTCTTTTCCGGAAGCCGAATAGGGCCCGGTCAGCGGAAACACGCCGCCGATAAAAATGCTGCTGCCACTCGTTCCCGCCGGATAGGTCCCGAGCGCCTGGTTCGCCTGCGCGAAAACCGGCAGGCTCGTTTGACGCAACAGCAGTCCGGCGGCGCCGGCGCCGAGGCCGGCCTTTACCAGGCCGCGTCGCGATATTGACTTCTTGGTCATGACAAACTTCCTCCTGCATGCGATTGGCGCTCAAGCTATCCCCGCCAGATCTGTTCCTACCAAGTCTGTTCGTGCGATGGCCGGACGGCCCTGCTCGAACAGGCTCGCTGAGCCTAGCTTTGGATCGACGTGGCGGCGATTAAAAATAGGCTCCGCGAGCGTGGCAATAGCGCTTGAACTATACCTTTTGCCTAGCATAACCGGATGGAATTTACTGCCGGCCCCGTTGTTGAGCCCGGAGCGATAGTGTCGCAGGAATGCTGTCGCAGGAAGAGCGCGGCAGGAAATATGGGAGAAAGCAAATGACTGCCGTTGCCAGCCGCAATATCAAATTCCTCGGCCATACCGACCAAGGCGGCCGCGGCGACGGAGTGCAGGTGATGGTCAACCGCGGCTACGCCTATATCGGCCATGGTTTTTCCAACGGCATCACCATCATCGACGTGCGCGACGCCAAGCATCCCAAGCCGGTGAATTTCCTGCCCTGCCCGCCGAATACCCGCGCCCATCATTTGCAGACCCACGACAACCTGCTACTCGCGGTCAATGGACCAAGCGTATGGACCA
>Ga0187817_10000880_pt1 | contig 13863 bp, 9 predicted proteins | sample NC_wetland_sal_i_17_FD_132431 | JGI IMG/M metagenome (GOLD analysis project Ga0187817, IMG submission 132431) | Wetland sediment microbial communities from Neuse River Estuary, North Carolina, USA - SO4_2 | ecosystem: Environmental > Aquatic > Freshwater > Wetlands > Sediment | place: USA: North...
AAATCCAGGGACTTGGAAGTTCTGCCGGAAACGCGCACAATAGGTTGGTCGAGAGCAAGCAGCCCTAGAGCAGGTGGACCGGATTTGCTTCCAGCGAGGGTTGCAGTTGCTCTTCACCGAATTTGATTAGCAGCCTGCTGTGCTCGCGCTAGGGGCAGTCTTTTCTTCCGGGCAGCTCTTCTGCCCGCGTCACCCGTGTTCCGCGCGCGGTAGCACGCCACCCTCATTTAAGGAGACGTCTTCGATATGGCCAGCCTCACGATGGAAGTGGAAGCAGCGCCGAGCGGAAACCGGTCCCTGACGCAATGGGTCGGCGAAGTGGCGCAGCTGTGCCAGCCCGACCGAGTCCACTGGTGCGACGGTTCGGCGGAAGAGTATCAGGCGATGCTCCGCATCATGATCCTGGGAGGTGTTGCCATCCCCCTGAACCCGGCAAAACGCCCCAACAGCGTGCTGGTTCGCTCGAATCCCGGGGACGTGGCGCGGGTCGAAGATCGAACCTTTATCTGCTCCCTAAGCAAGGATGATGCCGGTCCCACGAATAACTGGGAGAGTCCGGCGACCATGAAGGACAAGCTGAAACGGCTTTACGCCGGATCCATGGCTGGACGCGCCATGTATGTGATTCCGTACAGCATGGGCCCGATCGGCTCGCCTATCGCGAAGATTGGCGTAGAGATCAGCGATTCGCCCTACGTGGTCGCGAATATGCACCTGATGGCGCGGATTGGGAAGCGAGTGCTGGAAGTGTTGGGGGAAAACGGTGAGTTTGTGCGCGGTCTGCACTCGATTGGCGCTCCTTTGGCCGCAGGTGAACAGGATTCGACCTGGCCCTGCAACTCTGAACACAAGTACATTTGCCACTTCCCGGAGACGCGTGAGATCTGGTCGTACGGTTCAGGGTACGGCGGCAATGCTCTGCTCGGCAAGAAGTGCCATGCCCTGCGCATCGCCTCGGTGCAGGCGCGGGACGAAGGTTGGATGGCCGAGCACATGCTCATTCTCAAGCTCATCAACCCCTCCGGCCAGGCCAAGTACTTGACGGGTGCATTCCCCTCGGCCTGCGGCAAGACCAACCTGGCTATGCTGATTCCGACCATCCCGGGCTGGAAGGTGGAGACGATTGGCGATGACATTGCCTGGATGAAGTTTGGCGCCGACGGCCGGCTCTATGCCATCAACCCCGAGTATGGCTTCTTTGGTGTGGCGCCCGGTACCGGCGTGAAATCGAATGCCAATGCCATGGCGACTGTCGCCCGGAACTCCATCTTCACCAACTGCGCCATGACCATGGAGGGTGACGCGTGGTGGGAAGGGATGACGGAAGAGAAGCCCGCAGAGTTGATGGACTGGTTGCGGCGGCCGTGGACTCCGGCTTCTGGCAGGAAAGCGGCGCACCCCAATGCGCGCTTCACGACTCCGGCCAAGCAATGCCCGGTGCTTGCACCCGAGTGGGAAGATCCCAAAGGCGTCCCCATTGACGGCATTCTGTTCGGAGGCCGTCGAGCCGGGATCGTGCCGCTGGTGATCGAAGCTTTGAGCTGGCAGCATGGTACTTTCCTCGGAGCCACAGCCAGCAGCGAAACCACCGCGGCAGTCACCGGCAAAGTCGGGCAATTGCGCCGCGATCCCATGGCCATGCTTCCCTTCTGCGGCTATCACATGGGGGACTATTTCGCTCACTGGCTGAAAATCGGCGAAAAGTCGAGCGCGGCTAAGCTGCCCAGGATTTTCTACGTCAACTGGTTTCGGCAGGATGAGAATGGCAAATTCCTCTGGCCGGGTTACGGAGAGAACAGCCGCGTGCTGAAATGGATTTTCGAGCGCTGTGACGGCAAGGTACACGCCGTGGACACTGCCATCGGCCGCCTGCCGGCGCCCGCGGATCTCGACACCAAGGGATTGGACCTGCCCGCAGCCAAGGTTGCAAAGTTGCTGGAAGTCGATATTCAAGGCTGGCTGGATGAAGTGCCACGCATCCGAGAGCACTTCGCCAAGTTCGGCGACCGTCTGCCCAAAGGCATGCAGGATGAACTCACAGGGCTGGAGCAGCGCCTGCGGGCGGCAAAGAAATAATCAGGCCTTCTTGTAGGCGCGCACGATGCCTGGTATCTGTGCCGGTGAGTTCGCGGCATAACCTCAGACGCCTTGACAGGGTGGTTATTCTGGCCGAATCCCTACCACCCCCATCATCCTTCCGGTCACGCCCTTTTCGGCGCGGTGGGAAAACAGCAGGTCGGTGCTGCAGGCCGTGCATAGCTGCGATGCAAAGATATTCCTCGCCAGCACCCCGACATCAATCAATTGCCGCCGGTTGGCCTCGACCAAATCGAGAAAAATCTTCGGGGGCAATTCGCCGTGGCCGGGCGCCCGCGCCGTCAGAAACAAGAGCGGATATTTCTCGCGTACGGGATCGGATTCCTTGACCTCGCGGAACAATTCGGCCGCATAGGTGAACTGCGATTCAAACGCTTGCCGCACTTCGGGACCGACTTCGTAGCAACAGCTATGAATACCGGGGCCGATGGCCACTTTAATATCTTGCGGTTTGGCGCCGAACGCTCTTTGCATCTCTCCCAATCCCTTTTCGACAATTCGCTTGACGACCCCGCGCCAGCCGGCATGGAAAACGCCCACGGTGCGGCGCCTGCGATCGACCAGGATGATTGGCAGACAATCAGCAGTTTGTATGGCCAGCAGAATTCCGGGCGTGTGCGTAATCAGGCCATCGCCGGCAAGTTGCCCCGTCGGCGGTTCCGAGATGCAATGAATGAGGTCGGAATGAATCTGCCGTAGTGATACCAGCGGCCACAGTTTCCTGCCGGTTACCGCTCCCAGTTCCCGGGCAAGCGCGTTCCGATTGCGCTCGACCGCTGTGCGGGAATCATGCTTGGTGAAACCTAGGTTCAGCGCATTCCCGCCGTAGACGCCAGAGAATCCCCCGGTTCGGGTAGAGAAGCCATGCACCAGCCAGGGAATACGATCCAGCGTCCTGGTGCGGAGCACGGTCAGTTTGAGCGGCTGCGAAGTTGAAACCACTGACATATATTAGCAACCAGTCTCTGGGCTCCGTTGAGGACTTGCTTGCCACTGCGAATATAATTGCCGTCCGTCCAACATCTTTCAGGAGGTTGCATGCGTTCGTTACTCTCTGCAGTCGTGCTTTCGTTCTTACTTGTGGGTGCAGCATGGTCCCAGGCAAACTCGGACAAGAATCAATCCACCAGCAAGAAGTCAGAGCAACAAGCTGCACCCAAGCCCCAGGAGAATAAGCCTGCGGAGAATGCCACCGCCCCTCCCGACGCGACCGTTGCAGAACAAAAACCGTCACGGGAAAGCGCCAGCGACAAAGATAAGGACAAAGAAGAACACTTCGACATGACCGAAGTGCCGCCCGTGGTTACGCATCACCAGACCACGGTCAATGGCAAGATGCTGAAATACACCGCCACCGCCGGACGGCTGCCCATCAAGCGCGGGGACGGCAAGATCGAAGCAGAAATGTTTTTCGTCGCGTATACGCTCGATGGCCAGGACGCCGGCAAACGTCCTCTGACTTTTGCCTTCAATGGCGGACCGGGATCATCGTCCATCTGGCTGCACATGGGAGCGCTGGGTCCGCGGCGCGTGGTGCTCCAACCGGATGGCTTCATGCCGCCCGCGCCTTACCACATCGAAGACAATCAGTACACTCTGCTCGACAGGAGTGACTTGGTCCTGGTTGACGCCATCGGCACCGGGTTCAGCCGCGCCGCGGATGCCGAACTATCCAAGAAATTCTGGGGGTTGAAAGGGGACATCGAGGCTTTCGGTGAATTCATCCGCCTCTACATCACGCGCAACGAACGCTGGAGTTCCCCACTATATTTGCTGGGCGAGAGCTACGGCACGACGCGTGCCGCGGGGGTGTCAGGCTACCTGGCGGACGAGGGGATCGCTTTCAACGGAATCACGCTGCTCTCCACCGTCCTGAACTTCCAGACTTTGCAGGACACCAAGACCAACGACCAACCCTATATTTTTCTGGTGCCTTCATTCACCATGATCGCCGGGTTCCACCATAAACTCCCGTCCGACCTTGCTCAGGACATCAATAAAGCCCGGCAGGAATCTGAACAATTCGCATCCGGCGAATACGCTGCCGCGCTGGCAAAGGGCGATAGCCTGCCCCCGGAGCAGCGGCAGGCAATCATCGAGAAATTATCTCGATTCACGGGAATCAGCAAAGATGTGATCGATCAAGCCAACCTGCGCCTCGACGTGATCAAGTTTACCCACTACTTGCTGATCGATCAGAAACTGCGTGTCGGCCGTCTCGACGGGCGATTTACTGGGCTCGATCCCGATGGCTTGTTGGACACGGAGTTCTATGATCCTACAGATTCCTCGATTCGACCTCCCTATACTGCGGTGTTCAACAACTACGTACGCGCTGACCTCGGTTACAAAACGGATATGCCGTATTACGTCTATGGGAAGTCAGCAGGACTTGAGAAGTGGGACTGGGGATCGGCGGATCAAGGCTTTCCCGACACCGCAACTTCTTTGCGCGAAGCCCTTGCAAAGAATCCGTATATGCAGGTTCTGGTGATGGAGGGCTATTATGACTTGGCCTGTCCATATTATCCTGTGAACTACACCTTCGATCACCTGAACCTGCCGCCGAAATATCACAGCAACATTTCGTTCGCTACTTACGAAGCAGGACACATGGTGTACCTGCCCACAGACGGCCTGAAAAAAATGAAGAACGACCAGGCGGCTTTCATGGAGAAGGCCAGCGGCGGACAATGACGGCTCGCGGCTTGTTCACGAACAAATGGCTGGCTCACGCTTGTGCCAGTCGGTCAACTGCTCGTAGGCGTGAGCCAGCTGCAAAACCGCTGCTTCCCCCCAGTGCGGGCCGGCGATCTGCAGTCCGATTGTGAGACCGGCTTTGGTGAATCCGCAGGGGACGGAGATCGCCGGGAGCCCCCAGACGTTAAACGGCCGCGTGTTCCGCAGCAGGACCAGTTCACGTGGACGCAACTCATCCGGATTCTTCTTGAGTTCGGCGATGGCTGGGGCTGGGATGGGTGTAGCCGGCGTCACCAGCAGATCTACATCGGCAAAGATCTTTTTCACCTCGCGGCGCAGTCTCTGGAGCTCCAGCCGGGAATTCTCGACCTCCTCGGCCGTGATGTCTTCGCCTTTGCGAATCCGGCGGAGGGTCTCCGGTTGGTACAGTTCCGGGGAGTTCGTCACGAGCTCGGCATGATACGCGTAGGACTCGGCTAACTGCAGCGTGCGGTCGGTGGGAACATCCAGGTTGATTTCGCGGCTTTCGGCCGCCATCGTTTGCAAAACACCCAGCGCTTCCTCCGTCGCAGACGCCACCTCGGGATCAAGATCCTCGTAGAAGAAACTGCGAGGTATGCCGATTCTCATCGGTTTCGGGTGCGTCTGAACCTGCGCTACGTAGTCGTCGACGGGCACATCCGCGCAGTAGGAATCCTGCGCGTCGTATCCTGCGATGGCCTGCAGAACCACGGCAGCGTCCGCGACCAGACGAGTAATCGGACCGATGTGATCGAGAGACACTGAAAGTGGAATCACGCCTCGCACGCTGACCCGTCCGTAGGTCGGCTTCAGGCCAACCACTCCACACAGCGCAGGTGGTTCACGAACCGACCCCGCCGTGTCGGTTCCGATGGCCGCTACACACAGCCCCGCGGCAACGGCCGCCGCCGATCCTCCGGAGGAGCCACCGGTAATACGCGTGACATCCCACGGGTTGTGAGGCTCTCCGAAATAACTGATGAGCGAACTACCGCCGTAGGCGCATTCGTGCAGGTTGTTTTTCCCTAGCAACACCGCTCCTGCCGTTTTCAGCCGTCGCACCAGTTCAGCATCTTCCTTGGCAACTCGATCTTTGAACTGCGCACTGGCAGCCGTAGTGCGCGTGCCGGCCACATCGATCAGGTCCTTCAATGCGATTGGAATTCCGTGCAGCGGTCCGCGCCAGTGTCCGCGCTGGATTTCGGCTTCGGCTTCGCGTGCCTGCTGCAGAGCGAGATCCGCAGTCACCGTGATGAAGGCGCTAAGTACCGGATTCAGCTTCTCGATCCTGGCCAAGCAGACCTTCGTCAACTCGACAGGCGACAGTTTCCGCGTCCGCAGCTGGCTGGCGATGTCCAGAATTGTTCTTGGCACCTGGCTCCCCGAGGCGAGATGAGTCTTACGTCTGTATGCTCGCTCTGGCTGAAAGTTATAATCTAACAGTCGCTTTGTGGGGGAGCCAAGAATCGCCATGGGACAGATGACCGTAACACCCGTCAGCACGCAAGGCTTTCTTCTCGATGGCAAGTTTGTAGAAGAGGGCGACCCAATCGAGATTCGCGCGCCCTATGACGGCAGCGTCATCGGCCGCGTGTTTCAAGGACGCCGGGAGCACGCCGAGGCCGCGATCACAGCCGCGGTGAAGGCTTTTGGGACCACACGAAGGCTTCCAGCTTTTGAACGCCAACGCGTACTGCGGCGGGTAGCGGAAGGACTTGGCCAACGCAAAGAAGAGTTCGCTCACACCATGGCACAGGAGGCCGGGAAGCCGATCAAGGCGGCACGGACGGAAGTTGAGCGAGCTATCTTCACCTTCACCGTGGCTGCCGAAGAAAGCACGCGCATTTATGGCGAGTATCTTCCGCTGGACTGGCAAGAGTACACCGCCGGACGCTGGGGAATCGTGCGCCGTTTTCCGCTGGGGCCCATCGCCGGCATTACTCCCTTCAATTTTCCGCTGAACCTGGTGGCACACAAAGTCGCGCCCGCCATTGCCGCCGGCTGCACTATGATTGTGAAGCCCGCGCCCCAAACCCCGCTTACCGCGCTACTTCTGGCGGAGACCGTGCAGCAGGCGGGCTGGCCGGACGGCGCCCTTAACGTGCTTCCGCTCTCCAACGAGGACGCTGGACTGCTGGTAGCGGATGACCGTTTGAAGATGCTGAGTTTTACCGGCAGCGCCGCGGTCGGGTGGGAAATGAAACGGCGGGCCGGCAAAAAGAAGGTCGCGCTTGAACTGGGTGGCAACGGGGCAGTCATGGTGCATAGCGACGCCGACCTAGCGTTCGCTGCCGAGCGTTGCGTGGCGGGCGGCTTTGCCTACGCTGGGCAATCCTGCATCTCGGTGCAGCGCATCCTGGTGGAGCGGTCCGTCTGCGGCAGGTTCACCGATCTGCTCGTGGCCGGAGTGAGCAAACTGCGATCGGGTGATCCGCTGCAGGAGTCCACCGACGTCGGACCGCTGATCCGGGAAAGCGATGCCATTCGCGCCAGCGAGTGGATTCAGGAAGCCGTTCGCGGCGGGGCTCGATTATTGTGCGGTGGTCAGCGCAAGGGGGCCATGCTCGAACCGGCAGTCTTGACCGGCACCCGCGCCGAAATGAAAGTGAACTGCCAGGAAATTTTTGCTCCGGTTGTAACCGTCGAGCCGTATGACGACTCTAACGAAGCAATACGCAGGATGAATCAATCTGCGTATGGTTTGCAGGCGGGCATTTTCACCCGAGACCTCAAACTGCTGTTCAATGCCTACGAGGAGCTCGAGGTAGGAGGCTTGATCAGCGGTGACGTGCCGACATTTCGTATCGACCACATGCCGTACGGCGGCATCAAAGACTCCGGACTGGGTCGCGAAGGCCTGCGCTATGCAATCGAAGAAATGACGGAGCCCAAGTTGTTGGTAATGAATTCGCGGTAGAAACCCACACGGAGTGAAAAGGAACTTGCAGTTTCAATCTGAGATATTGAATTTTCTTTCTTTGCCGTTCCGGTTTGCTCAAGGCGCGGTATGAACTGTTATAATCACACGTTTCCGTATCCGCCATCACAACCGTTAGTGAAGTTCTAACCACATCGTCCACCGTAACCAGGGGTGGGATAGGGCAACCCCCTGCACTGAAAGCTCTGATTGATGCAGATTTTTCATCGCAGCACGAATACAATTTCCCGCGCCACGATTTATGGTGCTGTTTTTCTGATCGCGGCGCTGTTGTGGGCTGTGCTTGAACTGCAGCGTTCCCCTTACATCACCTATGCTGAGGTCGCGCGTCCCCAGCCGGTTCCTTTCAGCCATCAGCATCACGTTGCGGGGCTGGGCATCGATTGTCGCTATTGCCACACTTCGGTAGAGGATTCGAGCTTCGCCGGAATTCCACCTACCAAGACCTGCATGAACTGTCACTCCCAGATCTGGACGGGAGCGCCTCTGCTCAAGCCCGTGCTTGAGAGCTTTCGTAGCGGTAAGTCGCTAGTGTGGACCCGGGTCAACGACCTGCCCGACTTCGTCTATTTCAATCACAGCATCCACATCAACAAAGGCGTGGGTTGCAATACTTGTCATGGACCGGTCGACCGGATGCCGCTGATGTACAACTACGCCTCCTTGCAAATGGAGTGGTGCCTGGATTGTCATCGCGATCCGGCGAAGTATCTGCGTCCGCGAGACCAGGTGTTCAACATGCGCTACCAGCAGCCGTCGAGCTTCATGCCGGTCGTCGTTGACGGCAAGGAGTATATGGACCAGCCTTCGCTCGGAGCGGATTTGGTGAAGAAATACAACTTGCGTACAGTGGCCGACATTACGAGTTGTTCGACGTGCCACCGGTGAGGAAGTTTCGATGCAATGTCGTCCTGAGCGGAGGAGAACTTCACGAAGCGAAGTACTCCGGAGTCGAAGGACCCCTAGCCTTCTGCACACAAATGAATGCGGAAAGGCGTCTCACGTTGGTGAACAGGAGAATTCCTTGAATGCTTTGCGGGACGCTGCCAGAACGCATGAGATCCTTCGACTGCGTCGTCGTGCGCGAAGCGCAAGACGGCTTCGCTCAGGATGACAAGTCGTAACAGTTAGCGATTGAGTATGAAGATGCCAGAACAAAACGGCCAGCAGCACCGCGAAGACATCTGTCCGGGCAAGAAGAACAAACTTGACCTGCAGACGGTTCGCGCCCGTGTCGCCGAGACCAAAGGTCCGGAGTTCTGGCGCAGCCTGGAAGAACTTGCGGGGAGCGAAGAGTATCGCGAAATGATGCACCGTGAGTTCCCCAAGGGTGCGTCCGAATGGGTGGACGCAGTTTCCCGGAGAGGATTCATGAAGCTGATGGGCGCCTCGCTGGCCATGGCTGGCATGACGGCGTGCACCAAGCAGCCGCTGGAGCCCATCGTTCCTTACGTCAGGCAGCCGGAAGAAGTGGTCCCCGGCCGTCCCCTGTTCTATGCCACCGCGTTCACTCTCGGCGGATACGCTAGCCCGGTGCTGGTCGAGAGCCATCTCTACCGCCCCACCAAAATTGAAGGCAACGATCAGCACCCCGCGAGTTTGGGCGGCACCGACGTGTTCGCGCAAGCTTCCATCCTCGGGATGTATGATCCGGACCGTTCGCAAACTATCAGCTACCTGGACGAAGTCCGCACCTGGGGCAATTTCCTGGACGCGATTCGCGGACCACTCAATTCGCAGAAAGCCGTGCAGGGCGCGGGCCTTCGGATTCTGACTCGTACCATCTCATCACCCACGCTGGCCGATCAGTTACGCTCCCTGCTCAAGCTTTATCCTCAGGCCAAGTGGCACGTCTACGAACCCGTCAACCGCGACAACGTGTTGCAGGGCTCGCAGATGGCATTCGGCCAGCCGGTGGAGACGCAATACAAGCTGGAGAACGCGGATGTAATCCTCTCGCTGGATGCCGATTTTCTGTACGCGGGATTTCCCGGCTTCACCCGCTACGCACGCGACTTCGCCAAACGGCGTGATCCGGACGCGGAGAGCATGAGTCGCCTGTACGTGGTCGAGAGCACACCCAGTTCGACGGGCGCCAACGCCGACCATCGCCTCCCGTTGAGGGCAGCGGAAATCGGGGAATTTGCCAGTGCGCTCGGGGCCGCCCTGGGGATCAGCTCCAGCAGCAGAACCTTTGCCGCAGAACCCGCCCGGTACCTGCAAGCACTTGTCCGCGACCTGCAGGCCCATCGCGGTTCGAGTGTCGTCATTGCCGGAGATCACCAGCCGCCGGTTGTGCACGCGCTGGCCCACGCGATGAACCAAGCTCTCGGCAACGTCGGAAAGACAGTTTTCTACGCCGATCCTGTGGATGCCAACCCGCTGAACCAGACCGAGTCGCTCAAGGAGTTGATAGCCGACATGCGGAGCGGCAAAGTGGACATGCTGGTCGTCATGGGCGGAAACCCTGCCTACGATGCGCCTGCCGACTTCGGCTTCGCCGACGCCCTCAAGAACACGAGCATTCCCCTGCGAGTGCACCTCGGTCTCTATCGCGACGAGACTGCGGAACTCTGCCACTGGCACATCAACGAGGCTCACTATCTGGAGGCATGGGGCGATGCCCGCGCTTACGACGGCACCGTGAGCATTGTGCAGCCCTTGATCGCTCCACTTTTCAACGGTAGGAGTGCCTACGAACTGACCGCAGTGTTAGCGGGACAACCTGAGGCAGCGGGACATGAGATCGTGCAGGGCTATTGGAAGAAGCAGCATCCCGCGGCCGATTTCGAAATGTTCTGGCGGAAATCGCTGCACGACGGATGGGTTGCCAGTACAACTTTCGCCCCCAAGTCAGTTGCAGTGAAAGCGACCGACCTGCCGGCGCCGACTCAGGCCGCGCAAAATGCCGTCGAGATTAACTTCCGCCGCGATCCTTCCATCTACGATGGTTCCTTTGCCAACAACGGCTGGCTGCAGGAGCTGCCCAAACCGATGTCGAAGATGACTTGGGATAATCCCGTACTGATTGGTCCGGTCATGGCGGAGCGATTACAACTTCAATCGAAAGACATGATCGAGCTGGAGCTCAACGGCAAGAAAGTTACCGCACCGGTTTGGATTCAGGCAGGTCATCCCGACAACTCGATCACCGTCCACCTGGGATATGGCCGCCGCCGCGCCGGCCGCGCCGGAACCGGAACAGGATTCGACTTCTACGCCCTGCGTTACAGTGCGACTCCGTGGTTCACCACGGGCGTGAACATTACCAAGACAGGTGGAACCTACCCGCTGGCCTGCACCCAGGGCTATCAGACGATGGACACCCAGGACGGCAACAGCCGGCCACTGGTGCGCCGGGCAAGCCTCGAGGAATACCACCGGGAACCGAACTTCGCGCGGGAAGAAGAACCACCCGCGGGGCTGACGCTATATCCCGGCTACGACTACAAGAAAGAGCCGAATGCCTGGGGCATGGCGATTGACATGAATTCCTGCGTGGGCTGCAACAACTGCATTGTGGCCTGCCAGTCGGAAAATAACATTCCTATCGTCGGCAAGGAGCAGGTTGTCAAAGGAAGACACATGCACTGGTTGCGCGTCGATGCCTACTACGAGGGCGATCGCGCCAATCCTCAGGCCTACTTCCAGCCGGTGCCGTGCATGCAGTGCGAGAACGCCCCCTGCGAGTTGGTCTGTCCTGTAGGAGCGACCACGCATAGTACGGAAGGCCTGAATGACATGGTTTACAACCGCTGCGTGGGCACGCGCTATTGCTCGAATAACTGTCCTTACAAAGTTCGACGCTTCAACTTCCTGCTATTTCAGGACTGGGAGACGCCGGAACTGAAAATGATGCGCAATCCCGACGTCACTGTGCGCAGCCGTGGCGTGATGGAGAAGTGCACCTACTGTGTGCAGCGCATCAGCCAGCACCGCATTGATTCCGAAAGGGAAAACCGCGCTATCAAGGATGGCGAGTTGCAAACCGCGTGCCAGCAATCGTGCCCGGCTAACGCCATTATCTTTGGCAATATCAACGATCCCAACAGCCGAGTTTCAAAGCTCAAAGCGAATCCGAGGAATTACGGTCTGCTCGCAGATCTCAACACCCGCCCTCGGACCACATATTTGGCGGAGATTCGCAATCCGAATCCCGCGTTGGAAGGTTAGGCGATGGACGAGCGAACCGAACAGATGACGGCAAACCGGGCTCCGGTGATCGAGCCCGGACATACTTTTGCCACTGTCACCGACAAGATCAGCTCGATCGTGCTGACCCGCCCCACGTCCAACGGCTGGCTGATCGGCTTTGGGCTGTGTTTTCTGATCACCATGGTCCTGCTGTACGCCATCGGTTATCTGTTTGTGCGCGGTGTCGGCATCTGGGGTATCGACATTCCCGTCGGATGGGGATTCGCTATCGTCAACTTCGTGTGGTGGATCGGAATCGGCCACGCCGGAACGCTGATTTCGGCCATCCTTTTGTTATTGCGGCAGTCGTGGCGGAACTCCATCAATCGCTTTGCCGAAGCCATGACCTTGTTCGCTGTGGCCTGCGCCGGCATGTTTCCTGTGCTTCACCTCGGCCGCCCCTGGCTCGCCTACTGGTTGTTTCCCTATCCCAACACCATGAACTACTGGCCGCAATTTCGCAGCCCGCTGGTGTGGGACGTTTTCGCGGTCTCGACCTACGCCACCACCTCGGCGCTGTTCTGGTTCGTCGGCCTCATTCCCGATCTGGCGACCTTGCGCGACCGCTCCGAGAATCCCTGGGCGCGCATGATCTACGGAATCCTGGCCATGGGTTGGCGCGGCTCGGCGCGGCATTGGAGCCGCTACGAGACTGCCTACTTGTTGCTTGCCGGATTAGCCACGCCGCTTGTTCTCTCGGTACACACTGTCGTGAGTTTCGATTTCGCGATCGGCATCGTCCCCGGATGGCATACCACGATCTTCCCGCCTTATTTCGTCGCCGGCGCCATTTACTCCGGCTTCGCCATGGTGCTGATGCTGGCCATTCCCATTCGCAAGTTCTATGGCCTGGAAGATTTCATCACCGCCCGCCATCTGGAGAACTCCGCCAAGGTGATGCTGGCGACCGGTCTGATTGTGGCCTATGGCTACGGGATAGAAGCCTTCATGGGTTGGTACAGCGGCAATCGCTACGATTCCTACCTGCTGTGGAACCGGCTGCACGGGCCTTACAGCTTTTTCTACTACATGCTTCTGTCCTGCAATATTTTCATTCCCCAGCTTTTGTGGATCAGAAAACTACGCACCAGCCCGTTGGGGCTGTTTGTGATTTCGGGCGTGATCCTGGTGGGAATGTGGCTTGAGCGCTTCATCATCGTGGTGGTCAGCTTGCAACGCGATTTCCTGACTTCATCCTTCGGCATGTATTACCCGACGCGCTGGGATTGGGCGACTTACATCGGTACTATTGGGTTCTTTATTGCCTGCATGTTCCTGTTCTTGCGCGTCCTACCCGCCATCTCGATCTTCGAGATGCGGACCCTGCTGCCTGAGGCGGAGGTAAGACCGGAATGAAGCGGACTCCCATTTACGGTTTGCTCGCCGAGTTCGACTCGCCCAGCGACTTGGTGGCCGCTGCCCACAAGACCTACGCCGCCGGCTACAAGAAAATCGACGCCTATAGTCCGTTTCCCATCGAAGAATTGGCGGAAGCGATCGGCTTCCACCACAACTATGTACCGTTGGTCGTTCTGATTGGGGGGATCCTGGGCTGCGCCGGCGGATACTTGATGCAATGGTGGATAGCGACCGTAAGCTACCCCGTCAACATCGGTGGCCGCCCGTTTCATTCCTGGCCCGCATTCATCGTCGTCACGTTTGAAATGACCATCCTGTGCGCCGTGCTGGCCGCGGTTTTCGGCATGTTGGCGTTGAATGGGTTACCCATGCCTTATCACCCGGTATTCAATGTTCCGCGATTTGCGTTCGCCACCAAGGATAGGTTTTTCCTGATCGTGTTCTCCTCCGATCCCATGTACAACAGCATGGCAACGCGCGATTTTCTGCAAAGCCTCGGACCGCGTTCCATTTCGGAGGTTCCCAGCTAGCTATGCGGAATTTCCGAACAACTT
>Ga0187817_10000881_pt1 | contig 13861 bp, 13 predicted proteins | sample NC_wetland_sal_i_17_FD_132431 | JGI IMG/M metagenome (GOLD analysis project Ga0187817, IMG submission 132431) | Wetland sediment microbial communities from Neuse River Estuary, North Carolina, USA - SO4_2 | ecosystem: Environmental > Aquatic > Freshwater > Wetlands > Sediment | place: USA...
AGCGCGAAACAGCGACTCCAGGAGTTCGCGCGATTGCGTCACCACAACGGCCTCGATTGACGATGGCAAGACTGGCTCATGGAAAGGTTCGCCCTATGGAACGTCCGGCTATAGAAAGACCTGCGCCGCCTCTCTATCTTTCGGTTAGCGCAATATGACCTTTTCCGAAATCTGCGCGGCGCACCGGTTTCGGGACCATGCTTAATCCGCGGAGGAGATTATGGCTACTGATGAGAACACCCGCACCGAACTCGAAGCCGCCGTCTACCGCCGCTTGGTCGAGCATCTGCGTTCCCGCACCGACGTGCAGAACATCGATTTGATGAATCTCGCCGGTTTTTGCCGCAACTGCCTTTCCAACTGGATGAAGGACGCCGCCGACGCCAGAGGGATCGCGATGACGAAAGAAGAAAGTCGCGAAATCGTTTACGGCATGCCGTACGACGAGTGGCGCGCCAAGCACCAGAAAGAAGCTTCGGCCGATCAGAAGGCGGCATTCGAAAAAGCAAGTCAAAAGCATTGATCGTCGCTGCGCTTCGCGGCTTGCCTGTGCAGTACTGTGGATGAGCGGCCTCGTCGCTTGACCGCGGATGGCGCAGCTTTGAATGCTGCTCTCCGCCGCAAGGAATGCGCCAGGGAGTAACCGAATGGCTACCGCAGCTGCCGCCAAGGACGATCAGCCCGCCCGCCGTTTTGCCAAGGACCAGCTCAAGGCCTTCGTCGAACGCGTCGAACGGCTTGAGGAAGAGAAAAAGGCGATCGCCGAGGACATTCGCGACGTTTACGCCGAGGCCAAAGGCAATGGCTTTGACGTCAAAACCTTGCGCGTTGTCGTGCGGCTGCGCAAGCAGGACATCAACGAGCGGAAAGAGCAAGAGGCCATTCTTGAGACCTACCTGCACGCGCTCGGCATGCTGGGATAGCGGCGTCAGCGTCGGGATCGATCAAAAAGCCGCGGTGCGCGCCGGATAGTTGACCGTCGAGACAAAAACGACGGCGGCGCCGCTGAAGCGGTCGTGATCGAGCCCAGGGTTGGGGTCGGCCGCGAATGTCATCATGACTGAACGGCGCGGTTTGACCATCAGCGTAGCGAGCGTGCGGAAATCGTGCGTGCCGAGTGCAAGCGTGGTGAGGAAACGGTGTACGCTCGGCGCCAGCACGACCGCACGCATCCACGGATTTTCCAGCCGGATGCCGTTTTTGATCGTGACGATCGTCGATGCACCCGTGGTCATGATTGCGGACGCCGCCTGACTGGCGAGGCGCTTTACGGCAATCGTCGTCCCGTTCGGCACAGGTGGTTGCGCGGCTTGATCGGCGGGAGCGGCTTGCTCGGCGGAAGGAGCGGCGGCGCGGATCTCGACGATGCTATTGGCGACGGCCCGCGCCTGACCGTGCGGCTGCTCGGCATAGGCCAGCTCCGGCGCGACGCGATCGACGCGCGGATCGCCAAAGGGGCCGATCATGCCTGGTGTGTCGCTATTGCCGTTCGCCGCAGCGGGGCGGCGCGTCGGCTGGGCCGGGACCGGATTGGTCACAGCCATCCCGTCAGGCGGGCCTTCCCAATAGCCGCGGGCGAGGATGACTTGGTTCGCCGACTGCAGGTTGACCGCCGGCTGGTTCGGCGGCGGTTGGTCTGGCGGCAATTGCGAAGTTGCGGCCGGCGCGGCCGGAGCAGAGGGTAGCGGCACGGGCCCGGCGACGTGGACAAGCTTGGCGCCGGTCTCCTCGGGCATGGCTGCCAGCGCGAGCTTCGCAGTCGCGCTATGCACCGGCGAGGGTGTGGGAAGCGGCACGGGCGTCGGGAGCCGGTATTGCGTTTCCGCCGGCGTCACTGCGGCCGCGACCGCTAATGAGGGTCCCGAATCCTCATCGTCGTCCTCGCGGGCTAGCCCAAGAAGCTTGGCAAAGGAATTGCCGGCGCTCTCGTTGCTGGCCACAACGGGGCCGACATCGATGCCGGCATTGCGTGCAGCATCGAGGGAATTATCCGAAGGGGTTCCGCCCTGTTTTTTGATCTCTGCGAGCGCCATCGCATAGCCAGGAAACGGCTTGCCGTCGGTCGGAATGAGCACGGTGCGTCCATCCGGGAACACCCGCGCCAATTGCTCATGCGTCATGCGCGGCCACATCCGCACGTCGCCGATGTCCATATGCACGAAGGGCGACCCGGACTCGGGATAGAAACCGACGCCGCCACGCTGCAACCGCAAGCCGATTTCGCGAAGGTGTTCGAGCGGTATGCCGGGAATGTAGAAGTCCATGGCGTGGCCCAGCATGTGCTGGCTGAAACGAGCCACGCCGTCGCTGCTCCGCCGCAGCATGGCGTTGGTCTGCGGCGATCGATAGCCGCAGACCACTTGGATCGGTTCTTGAGTCGAAGCTTCGCGCTGCACCTCCCACACCAGATCGATCAGGTGCGGATCCATCTTTGTCTGCTCGCCGCGCCGCCAGTCGCGCAAGAACCAATTGAGCTTTTCCAGCGCGCTTTCATCGTAGCGTCCGTCGCGCTTGAAGGTGATGGTGATGTCCTCGCCGGTATGCAGGTGATGCATCGAAATGGTGCGCGTGTCGCCTTCGGCAACCGCGTTTTGCAGAGCTCTCGAACCGAAGAGGAAAATGAGTATCGCCAGGCCGCACGAATAGCCGGTCCGTGCAGCGAATAACCCACGAGCTTTCAGGCGCGCGTTTTTAACGTGCACTGAGCAATCCCGCATAGGCGCGTTGACGCAGCTACCCACCGCAGCTTCCGCCGCGACGGACAACGCTAACGCATCGCTATTTTGGGAAGGGTTAACGAGAAAGTGCCGTCACCCCACCCCCAACGTGAATAGGGTTATCGTCTCAGTGTGGCAAAATATGGCCGCTGGCGGGCTCGGACGGTCCTAAGCCAGGCCCAAGCCGGCTTGAGCCGACCGAGCGCGTGATTGTCGGGGAAAAGCCGAGCACCGACGTCCTCGAAGACTAGCGCTCGACCGTGTCGCCCGAACGGGTGACTTTTTTGGCATGGGCGGCGGTGCGATGGCGGATCGGCATCGGCGGCGCCACCTGCGAATCATAGCCGCCGAACATTCGCGAGAAGAAGCCGCCGCCGTAGTAGCCGCCACCCTGATAGCCGCCACGCTGATAGAAGCCGCGCCCGCCGCCGCCGTATCCGCCACGGTCGCCGAACCATGACGGCTGATCGGGAATAGCCAACGCCTCGCGGTGGCCGGCTTCTTCCCTGTGCTCGACGGGAATGTCCGCCACTTTGCGATCGCTGCCCTTGAGGATCGCGATCAGGGCCTTGTCGCGGCCGTAGACGTCGTCACGAAATTCGAGTTTGCCGGCGTCATCGACGAAGGCGGTCTGATAGGTCAGATTGACCGGGATGAAGGTCGGAAACTGGATATCGGTCTCGTCTGGACCGAACATTCTTTTGATGCGATCCTCGGTATAGCCGTCGTTCGGACGCACCAGCGAGAGCAACACTTCCGCATAGTGCGCCGGATCTTGCACGCGCATGCAGCCGTGGCTGAAAGCACGCTTGTCCAAAGCGAACATGTATTTGTCAGGCGTGTCGTGCTGATAGACCAGGAATTTGTTCGGGAAATTGAAACGGATCCGGCCGAGCGCATTCTTATCGCCGGGAGGCTGCCAGATATGGACGCCGCCCGGGCCATAATCCACCCGCAGGCCCATGCGCGCGAGCACCGTAGGATCCTGCGCCAGCGCCGGCAGGTATTCGCGATGAACGATCGACGGCGGCACGTTCCACGTCGGGTTGACCGTGATGTATTTCATATCGGCCGTCATGATCGGGGTCGGCATGTCCGGCTTGCCGATCACGATTCTGGTGGTCCAAACCAGCTTGTCCTCGTGCATCACGCGCAGCGTGAAGTCGGGCAGATTTACGATGACGTAAGTTTCCGGAAACTGGTGCGGCATCCAGCGCCAGCGTTCCATATTGGCGAGGATGATGTCGGTGACATGATCCGGCTGCCTGCCATTGAGCGCTTCGACCGTCGCCGTTGTGAGCGTGCCGGTTGAGGCCAGATCGTGTTGCTGCTGGAATTTTTTGACAGCTTCGGCAAGCGTCTTGTCGTAAACGGTGCCGCTATCTGGAGCGATGCCAAGCCGTTCGCGCAAGGCCGGCACGCGATCGTCCTGCATGCCGATTTTGAGCGCCGGCCCATTCTCGATCGCCGCTTTCTTGCCGTCGCCTTTGCCGGCGCGGATGTCGGCGAGCTTGGCCTTGAGCGCCAGATAGCCGGGAGTATGCGGCTCGTAGGAATCGAGCGTCGCCGCAACGTCGTTTGATCCGGCAATGGCGCGAAGAACCTCATCCGGGTCCGGAGCTTTTGCGGTGTATTCGATGTCGGGGCTGACCCGCGACCAGTGTACGCGCCCGACGCTGGCGTGATGCGCGTAGGTGACGACGGCCATCGCCAATTTGATGTCGGCATCGGCGAGATCAGCCGGCGAGTTCAGCGTGCTGAAATTCGGCACGGGGTAGTCGGCCGGATCGAGCCCGTCGATATAGACATGGGCGAGATAGTTGATCGCGGCGGTCGCGTGCGCGTTGACCTTGCCGTCGGTGATCCACAACGGCGCGTAGTTGCGGCTGGCGTAGAAGGCGTCGATCTGCGCGCGATCCTTTTTATCGCCGATAATGTGGTCGAACTTGCCGTTGGCGAGATTATGCAACTCATCGGCGATCGGGCCGTCAGGGCCGGCGATCGCCGCGGCAGCGGGCGCCGGAGCCGACGCGGGAGCGCCGGCAGCCGGCGCGCTCACAGCCGTACCCGGCGAAGCGTCGGCCGGTTTGGCATCTGCCGCCGGAGTGGCCGGCTTGGCCTCGACGGCGCCGGCCGTGCCGACGTTTGGCGTGGGGGTCGCTTCCGCCGGCTTGACTTCCGCTGGCTTCACTTCCGCTGGTTGGGTTTCCGCTGGTTTGGCTTCGGTGGAGCTGTTTTCAGTCCCAGCCGGAGGCGTCGCACCGCCAGCCGTGGCCGCGGCATCAGGATTGGTGTCCGACTTGGCCTCCGGTGTCGGTGCGGCAGTCGTCGTGGTCACGGTGCCGGTCGTTTCAGTTGATCCGGTCGTCGCCGGTTCGGGCGTGGTCGCCTTGTCGGATTGCGCGGCCGGCGAAGTGGTCGTGGTTTCCGGCGACGGCGCCGGCGTGGCGGCCTCGCTGCCCGAGCTTGATGCTGGATCCGCAAACGTCGCGCTGCTGGTCAACGAGAGCAGAAGCGCAATGGCGGTCGAAGCTAAAAACCGATCGACGCGAATTCCCGACATTACAAGTTCTCCTTGCGAGCCTCTGCAGCGACGAACCAGCGAACTTTCAGAACGATTGCCTTCTATTTATGGCGGACGCCGCGGCGACACGAACCGCGACCGTCCGACATTACGCGAGCCGTTCTATTTTGTCCCGTGATCGCCGATAAACCTTCCGTCCAAACTAGCCGAATTTTGTTGCCTGTCGCTCTGCGGCAACGGTCTCGCTATCCGCCTCGCCGCGCTCACAATTTAAGCCCAATGCATCGAGCTTGCGGTAGAGAGTCGAGCGACCGATTTTGAGCCGCCGCGCGACTTCCGACATTTGTCCCCGGTAGTGGCTGATCGCGTAGCGGATGAGTTCGGATTCGATTTCGTCCAGTGGTCGCACGTCTCCCATGCGATCGAGTAATGGCAACGAATCGGAGGGCGCGAGCGGCACGACGCTCGGCTGAAAGGTAGCCTCCTCGTCAAGAGTGACGATCTGGTCGTCCCCCTCCACTGCGTTCGGTGGTTCGGCGGCGTCCACACCACGAACGTCCGCGGCCCTCAATTGCGGCGCGCAGTTGGCGGACCGGGCCGCGATTTGCGGAAACTCATCGAGGCCAAGTGTGTCCGCCTCGGCCAGCACGACAGCGCGGAAGACCGCGTTTTCGAGCTGGCGGATATTGCCGGGCCAGTGAAAGGCCGAGAGTACGCGCAGCGCCTCAGGCGTGATGCCGCGTATCCGCTTGCCCTCCTCCGCGGCAAACCGTGCCAGAAAATGACGGGCGAGCACCGTGATATCGGCCGGCCGCTGACGCAGTGGCGGCACGGTAATGGGGAAGACGTGGAGGCGGTAGAACAAATCCTCGCGAAAACGGCCCGCTTTGACGTCGGCGATCAGATCGCGTTTGGTGGCCGAGATTAGCCGTAGATCGACTTTGACCGGCTTGCGCGTGCCGACCGGTTCGACCTCGCCGTCCTGGATGACGCGCAACAGCTTGACCTGCGCCGCCAGCGGCAATTCGCCAACTTCATCGAGGAACAGGGTGCCGCCTGCGGCTTCGACGAATTTACCGATATGGCGATCGGTGACGCCAGCGAACGCGCCCTTTTCGTGGCCGAACAGGATCGACTCCACGAGATTTTCAGGCATCGCGCCGCAATTGACGGCGACGAAGGGTTTGGCGCGCCGTTCGCTCGATCCATGAATCGCGCCGGCGATGAATTCCTTGCCCACTCCGGATTCGCCTGAGATCAGCACCGGAATGTTCGAGGCTGCCGCCTTCTGCGCCATGCGAAGCACGCGATGCATGCCGGCGTTTTGCGTGATGATGTCTTTGAATTGCAGTGTGCCCGTTCGGCTGCGCTTGATGCACGCGAGCTCGCCTTCGAGCGCACTGGCGTTGAGCGCATTGCGCACGCTGATGCGAAGGCGTTCGGCGCCGACCGGCTTGACCACGAAATCCGCCGCGCCGCCACGCATCGCCGAAACGACATTGTCGATGCCGCCATGCGCGGTCTGCACGATCACCGGCACATTGATCGAGGCTTGGCGCATTTCTCCAAGGAGGCCGAGACCATCGAGATTCGGCATGACCAGATCGAGGATGACGCAATCGATCCGCGGGCCATCGGGACCGCACAGCAGCGATAGGGCGGCGTCGCCGCTGTCGCGGGTCACGGTCTCGTATTCGAACTTGTGCAGCATGGCTTCGAGAAGCCGGCATTGCACTGGATCGTCGTCGACAATGAGTATGGTCATTCGCACTGTGCCGTTTCGGGGCACTTTGCCGGGCGACCCTTAATGGGATGTTAAGACCGGCGCGTGAACTCTCCACACGCGCCGCCGGTCACGTCGAGGGTGATTGCCATTGCGATGCATTGACAGCGGCGATTTCCCGCCGCAGGGCATTGCGATGCCCAGTCCCGATTCCGCCGCCGTGCTGACCGGACTCTGGGGCGCCGCGGGATTCGACGATGCGTCGCTGCGCGACATCGCATTCACCGGTGCCGAGCCGGTATTGCCGTCCTCGTTCGCGGTCGGGACCGCGGCGCAGGCGACGATTGGCGCGTCCGCGCTCGCGGCTGCCGCGTTGCACCGGCTGCGAACCGGACGCCGCCAAGGCGTGCGTGTCGATATGCGCGATGCGGCGGTCGAATTCCGCAGCGAACGTTACCTGCAGGTGGACGGTAAAGCGCCGAAGGATCATCATGACAGGATAGCCGGGCTTTACTGCTGCGGCGATGGCCGCTGGGCACGGCTTCACACCAACTTGCCGCATCATTGCCGCGGCCTTCTTAAGCTCCTCGATTGCGATCACGATGCCACGGCGGTGCAGCGCGCGCTGGACGGCTGGCAGGCGGAAGCACTTGAAGCCGCCGCCGCCGATGCCGGGCTTGTCGTCACGGCATGCCGGTCCTTCGCCGAGTGGGATCGGCACCCGCAAGGCCGCGCCATCGCGCAATTGCCGTTGTTCAGCATCGAAAAAATCGGCGATGCCCCGCCGCAAAAACTTGAAGCAGCGGAACGCCCACTTTCCGGCATCCAGGTTCTCGACTTGACGCGCATCATCGCCGGCCCGGTTTGCGGGCGGACGCTTGCGGCACACGGCGCTGACGTCCTTCTCGTCACCGCCTCGCATCTGGCCTCGATGCTGCCGCTTGTGATCGACACCGGTCGCGGCAAGCTGTCGGCAGCTGTCGACTTGCGCCACGCCGACGGCCGGCACACGCTTTCGGCGCTTGCGCGCGATGCTGATGTCTTTGTTCAAGGCTATCGGCCGGGCGCGCTCGCCGCGCGGGGTTTCGCTCCGCATGATGTTGCGCGTCTTCGGCCCGGCATCGTTTATGCTTCGCTATCCGCATACGGCTATGACGGACCATGGGCGCCGCGGCGCGGATTCGATTCCCTCGTGCAGACGGCGAGCGGCTTGAATGCCGCGGAGGCGCAAGCCTTCGGCGCTCGCGAGCCGATGCCTTTACCGGCACAGGTGCTCGACCACGCAACCGGTTATTTGCTGGCTTTCGCAGTAATGGCGGCGCTGCATCGCCGCGCCACGGAAGGCGGCTCCTGGCACGTGCGGCTTTCGCTCGCGCAAACCGGCCATTGGCTGCGCGGCCTCGGCCGAATCGATGGCACGCACTGTCTCGATCCGCGCTTTGACGACGTGCGCGATTGCCTGGAAGAAACGCCGTCGGGCTTCGGCCGGCTAACGGCGGTCCGCCATGCCGCGGACATGTCCGAGACGCCGGCCTCATGGGCGCGCCCTAGCGTTCCACTGGGCACGCATGCGCCCGTTTGGCCCCGCTAGGGGCATTTGATCTGCGTCAATGTCATCCTTTCGAGCGCCTGTTATCGGTACGATCGGTGAATTTTGCCCGGGAGGAAGTGATGGCTCATTCGTCAACGGAAAGAATTGGCAAGGCCGCAGCGGAATCCGGAATGGCGGGAATTATGCAGCTTGGCAAAGAGCGCACCGAGGCCATGCTGGCGGTGCAGAAGCAATTGCTGGATGGGTATGAGGAAGCAAGCCGCGCCTGGATCGCACGAGTGAAGTCGGAAGTGGAATTGTGGTCCGAGCTTGCCGCCAAGCTGTCGGCGAGCTCATCCATCCCGGAAGGAATGGAAGCCTATCGCGAGTGCGTTTCGCATCGCATGCAAATGGCTGCGGAAGACGGCAAAAGACTATTCGATGAAGGTCAGAAGATTATCGGCACGCTGACCAAATCGTTCGGCAACGGCCTGTCGCCGTTCGGCAACGGCCTGTCCCAGAAACACAAATAACAAAACGTCCGGAAATTGTCGCGGTCGGTGATCGAGAGGCAATCGGAGACCACGCATGCTGCAGTACGATGAACGCGCGGCCAGCGTTCGTCCTGCCGTGCCGCAGGATTGGGCGCGGCTGATTCGCAAACTGCGCTGGATCGGGCTTACCGAGGAAGCGCGCCGCTTGGAAGACGCCGTGCGCACAATTGCTCAGCCCGAACGCAGCGACGCCGAGTTCCAGCCCTCCAGCACGGACTAACAGCGTCGTCTGTCGCGACGTCGTCCGGGCGCATCATCCGAGTGTTCGAATCTGAGCACAGAACCGAGGCGCTTCGCCCCGGCTCACTGTGGGCTTGCAGCCGTGGCGGCATTGCGCCAGATGAAAAGCCCCAATGACCTCAGGTTGGAACATGCCGAAAATCACGAAGAAGGCCGCTGTCAGGCTCGCGCCGCTACCCGGCCGAGCGGATCGCCGTCAATTGCCGGAATGGAATCTCGACGACCTTTATCGCGGGCTCGGCGATCCGGCGATAAAGCGCGATCTCGATCATGCCGATGCCGAATGCGCGGCCTTCGAAACCGCCTACAAAGGCAAACTCGCGGAGTTGGCGGCGACGACGGAAGGCGGCTCGGCGCTTGCGGAAGCCATGCGGCGCCTCGAATCGATCGACGATCTGATGGGCCGGCTCAGTTCGTTTGCCGGCCTCGTGCACGCCGGCAATACGCTCGATCCGGCGCGCACCAAGCTTTACGGCGACATTCAGGATCGCCTGACGACGGCCTCCATCCATCTCGTGTTCTTTACGCTCGAACTCAACCGTATCGAAGACGAGCTTATCAATCGCGCGATGGCCAATCCCGCGCTCGGTCATTACCGGCCCTGGATCGAGGACGTGCGACGGTATCGGCCGTACCAGCTCGAGGATCGCGTTGAGCAGCTGTTTCACGAAAAATCTGTGACGGCTAGTTCCGCGTGGGGTCGACACTTCGATGCGGCGATTGCGAATTTGCGATTCCAGGTTTTGGGAAAGACACTCGCCATCGAGCCGACACTGAATTTCTTTCAGGACCGGTCCGGCGCGAAACGCAAGGCCGCGGCCGAGGCGCTTGCGCACACCTTCAAGAACAACGTGGCGCAATTTGCGCTGATCACCAATACCCTCGCCAAGGACAAGGAAATCTCGGACCGCTGGCGTGGTTTCGCCGATATCGCCGACGATCGGCATTTATCGAACCGCGTCGAGCCCGAAGTGGTGGAAGCGCTTGTTACTGCGGTTCGCGCCGCCTATCCGCGGCTGTCGCATCGCTACTACGCGCTCAAGGCCAAATGGTTCGGCAAAAAGCGGCTGCCGTATTGGGATCGTAACGCGCCACTACCGCAAGTGCCGATGCGAAACGTGAAATGGGCCGAGGCCAAAGACACAGTGTTAACCGCCTACGGCGCGTTCTCGCCGAAAATGGCGGAGATCGCCGAGCGTTTTTTCGACGAACGCTGGATCGATGCGCCCGTGCGCCCGGGCAAGGCGCCGGGCGCGTTCTCGCATCCGACGACGCCGTCGGCGCATCCCTATGTGCTGTTGAACTATCAGGGAAAGCCTCGCGACGTGATGACGCTGGCGCACGAGCTCGGGCATGGCGTGCATCAGGTGCTGGCGGCGCCGAATGGCGCTCTGATGGCGCCGACGCCGCTGACGCTCGCGGAGACCGCCAGCGTATTCGGCGAGATGCTGACCTTCAGGAAGCTTCTGGCCAATACGCGCAGCAAGAAAGAACACAAGGCGATGCTGGCCGCCAAAGTCGAGGATATGATCAATACGGTAGTGCGGCAGATCGCGTTTTATACGTTTGAGCGCGCCGTCCACACCGAACGCAAGAACGGCGAATTGACCGCAAGCCGCATCGGCGAGTTATGGCTCGACGTGCAGCGCGAGAGCTTGGGACCCGCGATCGAAATAAAACCGGGCTACGAGACGTTTTGGTGCTACATCCCGCATTTCATCCACTCGCCGTTCTACGTCTACGCCTATGCCTTCGGCGATTGCCTGGTGAATTCACTCTATGCGGTGTACGAAAACGCCGCCGAAGGATTTGCCGAGCGCTATCTCGCCATGCTCGCGGCGGGCGGCACCAAACATTATTCCGAACTGCTGGCGCCGTTCGGGCTTAACGCGCGCGATCCGGCCTTTTGGCAGGGCGGTTTGGGCGTGATTGACCGGATGATTACGGAATTGGAAGGACTGCGGTGACCGCTTGCCCGACGCGCGCCGGCTCGCGTTTTACAGGTTGTATACCTACGTTGTACACTATGTATTACGGAGCCTAGCTCTATGACACAACATAAGAAAATTGCTTCCGATCCGCGGGGCGGCCCGGTCGGTTCTGTGAAACTGAAAAAAATTGGAAATTCGACCGGCTTCCTGCTGCCTAAGGAGATGATGGCGCGACTTAATCTGGCGACCGGCGATACGTTTTACGCGACGCTTGTGCCAGGTGGAGGCATCAAGCTTACGCCTTACGACCCGAAGTTCGAGCAGGCTATGAAGGTCGCGCGGCGCGGCATGAAGATTTATCGCAACGCGCTCGCCGAACTTGCGAAATGAAAGAACACGAATGGCTGACGATGGCTGTCATCCTAGCCATTCATGCCGAACAACTGGCCATTCACGGTGGCTCAGACGGCTTGCACGATGCCGGTCTCCTCGAATCGGCGCTGGCCCGCGCGCAAAATAAGCGTAGCTATGAGGCGGCCGAGTTGCCAGAAATGGCCGCAGCTTATGGCCACGGCATCGCGCGTAATCATCCGTTCATCGACGGAAATAAAAGGACTGCGCTTCTCGCCATTTACACATTTCTTGGCATCAATGACGTCGATTTCGTAGTTCCCGAAACGGATGCAGCAGCCATGACACTTTCGCTTACCGCCGGCGAGGTCAGCGAAGAAAATCTGGCGCGCTGGATCCGCAACAACTGGCCAAAAGCGTAATGCCAAACCGCGAAAAATCCGATCGCGAAAAAAATCGCTTCTCCGCTCGCGCGGCGCGCTATGCGCGCGTGTCGGCAAACGTCGGCGGCGTCGCAGCCCGCTACGCGGGGCGGCGGCTTCTCGGCGGCGAGCCTGACCGGGCAGGGGATGCCAGCGCGCTGTCGTCCGCGCTTGGACGGCTGAAAGGCCCGCTGATGAAGGTCGCACAATTGATGGCGACCGTTCCCGACCTGTTGCCTGCGGAATATGCCGTCGAGTTACAAAAATTGCAGAGCGAAGCGCCGCCGATGGGCTGGGCCTTCGTCAAACGCCGGATGACGGCGGAGCTCGGCGCCGGCTGGAAAGAAAAATTCCAAAGCTTCGAGCATCATCCGGCCGCCGCCGCTTCGCTCGGTCAGGTGCATCGCGCGCAGTCGCTCGACGGGGCGGCGCTCGCTTGCAAGCTGCAATACCCCGATATGCAGTCGGCCGTCGAAGCCGATCTGGCGCAGCTGCAATGGCTGCTTGCGATCCGCCGCCGGCTCGACTCGGCGATCGACACGACCGAGATCGCCAAGGAGATCGGCGCGCGGCTGCGCGAGGAGCTCGATTATCAGCGCGAGGCCAAGCATGTCGCGCTCTACCGTGAAATGCTCGATGGCATCGATATCGTGCGGGTGCCGCGCGCGTGGCCCGAACTATCGACCGGACGCCTGCTTACCCTCGATTGGCTCGAAGGCAGCCGCATGCTGGCGCACAAGAGCGATCCGCTGGCGGCGCGCAATGCGCTCGCGACCGCAATGTTCACGGCCTGGTGGTTTCCGTTCAGCCGTTTCGGCGTCATCCACGGTGATCCGCATCTTGGAAATTACTCCGTGTTCGAGCAAAGCGGCGCGCCCGCAGGCATCAATCTTCTCGACTATGGCTGCATCCGTATTTTCGCGCCGAAATTCGTCCGCGGGGTCGTCGATCTCTATCACGGGCTCTTGCGCGGTGAGGACGATCTGATCGTGCACGCTTACGAGACGTGGGGTTTTCGCAAGCTCTCACGCGAACTCATCGACACGCTCAATATCTGGGCGCGCTTTATCTATGCGCCGTTGCTCGACGACCGGGTGCGGACCATCGCCGATGGCGTGGCGCCATCCGACTATGGCCGCCGCGAGGCGTTTCGCGTTCATCAGGAGCTCAAGCGAAAGGGACCGGTGACGGTGCCGCGCGAGTTCGTTTTCATGGACCGCGCCGCCATCGGCGTGGGCGCGGTGTTGCTGCATCTGCGCGCCGAGCTCAATTTCTATCGCCTGTTCAACGAAGCGATCGAGCGCTTTTCGATGGAACGCGTGGCCAAGCGCCAAGCGGCAGCTTTGGCCGAAGCGGGACTGTAGGCCCCCCGCGACTTCCGTCAGCAGCAGTCGCAGTCGAAACCCTCGGGTGCGACCAGCGCATTTTTCATGAAAGCGGGCGGCACGTCATCGGGGGCGACCGCGGCAAGCGGCTTGAAGATTTTGAAATGGTGCCGCCCAGCTTGCGTCCAGAAAACGATATGCGTTTCCGTTGGCGGACAGCCGGGAACGGAACAGGCGATCTGCGACACCATGATGGTTTCGTCGTCGGCGAGCGTGAACCGCTCGCGCGTCCAGGCGCGCAGGCGCTCGTGCGCTGCAGCGTCGTCGGGGCTTTTCTTCTTCAAGCCAAGCATGGCAACCTGCACAAAACCAAGACGTACATACCCGGGTCAAGTCCGGTTTGATCAGCGAAAGGACGGCGAAAGTGGCCGAAGAAGTACTGGCGGCGGTGCGAACCGGGCCCAGCACGACCGAACTGCGCGACTATCCGATGCCCGATATTCCCGAAGACGCCGCGCTGATGAAAATGGAGGTCGGCGGCAT
>Ga0187817_10000882_pt1 | contig 13844 bp, 7 predicted proteins | sample NC_wetland_sal_i_17_FD_132431 | JGI IMG/M metagenome (GOLD analysis project Ga0187817, IMG submission 132431) | Wetland sediment microbial communities from Neuse River Estuary, North Carolina, USA - SO4_2 | ecosystem: Environmental > Aquatic > Freshwater > Wetlands > Sediment | place: USA: North...
GACCGCCGCTGTGCCCGAGCCGGTGTTGCCCGCGATTGCGGCGCACGCGCCCGAGATCATGACGGAGCCGCTCGTCGCCACCGAGAATGGCGCGCTCGCGCTTCGCAGCCTCGAAAACGGCTGCTTCGCCTCGGTGATGAAGGGCAAGAACGCCCTGGGCGTGGGGCCGGGGCTCGGCACGCACAGTGAGACGCAGCAATTCGTGCGCGAAATCGTGCGCGAGCGCGCGACGCCCATCGTGCTCGATGCCGATGGGCTGAACGCCTTCGCGGGGCACGCATCTGAGATCAAGAATTCGAGCGGCCAGCTTAAAAATCCGATCGCGCTGACTCCGCATCCCGGCGAAATGGCGCGCCTCGTCGGCCGCTCGACCGCGGAAATTCAGGCGCATCGCACGGAGATCGCGCTCGAAGCCGCAACCGATTGGAATGCCTGCGTCGTTCTAAAAGGGCATCAGACGGTGATCGCGGCGCCGGATGGCCAGGCGTACGTCAATTCCACCGGCAATCCCGGAATGGGTACCGGCGGAACCGGCGACGTCCTGACCGGCATGTTGACAGGGCTCGTGGCGCAATACGGGCGCGGAATGAATTTCCCGGATTTCGCGCGGTTGATGGCTTTCGGCGTTTACCTGCACGGGCTGGCCGGCGACATCGCCGCCGTCGAAACCGGCGAGGCACCGCTCATGGCTTCCGACCTGATTCGCGCGATTCCGCGCGCCTACCGGCAATTTTATTCCGAGTGCGGCCGTGGCTAAGCGCGAATGGGTGACTCACTCATCGGAGGAAACCATCGAGCGCGGCCGCGAAATCGGTGCGCGATTGAAGCCGCCGCTCCTGATTTTGCTCGTGGGCGAGCTGGGCGCGGGCAAGACGACGCTAGCGAAGGGCATCGTCAGCGGCGCGGGCGCCGCTAAAGAAGAGGAAGTCACCAGCCCGACGTTCACACTGGTTCACAAATACGGCCAGGCCGCGCCGGTCTTTCACGTGGACCTCTATCGCGTGGGCGATTTTCACGATCTGGAAACGCTCGGGCTGGAGGATGTCTTCGCCGAGGACGCAATTGTCTTGATCGAGTGGCCCGAAAAATTGGCGCTGCGCGCGGATTGGCCGGCGATGCGCATTCGGCTGGAACACGTCGCGGAAGACACACGCCGAATTTCCGTCGAAGATAATTCGGGCGCACTGGCTAATCGGAGGGACTTCGCACGCCCATGATGTGAAAGCCGGCGTCCACGTAAATAATATTGCCGGTGACGCCGCGGCCGAGGTCGCTCGCGAGAAACACGGCGGTGTCGGCGACTTCGCCGATCTCGGCGTTCCGCCGCAGCGGCGCGAACTGCGCGACGAAATCGAGTACCTTGGGAAAATCCTTGATGCCGCGCGCGGAGATGGTCCTGATCGGACCGGCGGAGATGGCGTTGACGCGGATCTTGGCTGCGCCGAGCTCGCTGGCCAGGTATTTCACCTCGGCTTCGAGCGCCGCCTTGGCTACGCCCATGATGTTGTAATTGCTGACGACGCGCGTCGAGCCAAGATACGTGAGCGTGAGAATGGCCCCGCCGGCGGACATCAGCGGCGAAAGGGCTTTCGCCAGCGCGACGAGCGAGTACGCGCTGACGTCCAGAGCGAGATTGAAGCCATCGAGCGAAGTCTGGAGGAACGGCTGCTGCAACTCCTCGTGCTTCGCGAACGCGATGCTGTGCACCAGGACGTCCAGATTCCGGCCGCTGGACTTGAGCGACGCTGCCAGATTGTCTATGTCGGATTGTTGCTGCACGTCGCACGGGTAGAGGCCCGCCGCGCCCAGTTCGCGGCTCAATTCCTCCACCACGAGTTTCGCCCGGTCGTTCTGGTAGGTGAGCAGCAGCGTGGCGCCCTCGCGGACGAACGCCTGCGCGATGGCGTACGCGATGCTCCATTTGTTCCATACGCCCGCGACAAGCGCGGTCTTGCCTTCCATTAGTTTTGACATGCCCGGCATTTTACCCGGAAACGGCTCAGCGCAATAATCGAATCAGCGCGCGGATCACATCGGCCACCAGGGGCCATAGCGCTACGACAGCCATCAGGATGGCCACGCCGCGCCGGACGGCGCGCGCCGGAGACACCGGCTGCGCCGGCTGCGGCTGGTGCTTCAGGCAGAAGCCGCCCTCGACTGCTTTCCGGCGGCACCGCTCCCCCGCCGGCCCTAGATACAGGCACGGCCCCTGATCGCCGGCCGAGTGGCGTCCATAGTCATCGGCGAGGGAGTCGCGCTCCCCGCCCTCGTCCCCGGTACCCTCCGGAGCGAGACCGGCGTTAACGTTTACGCTTCGTTCCATTGCGTCCCGCTTTTCCGCTCGGCTAGAGTGGAAGTTCACCTACGGCACCATCCGAATGGTCGAGACCCATACAGCGCCCTCCGCCACGCATCCGGCCAGGATGAAACTGGCGGCCTACTCCGCCGAAATCCACTTCGCGCACCTCACCTTGGGCGTGGACAACATCCATTATGACGTCTTCCTGAGCCCGCGTTTCATCGAGGCCGGCAAGAAATACATCCTCGACCTGCTCCGCCAGACGATCAATCTCACGATGATCTACGGCAAGGACCGCAAGCATTCGGGAATGCCCGAGCACGCCGCGTTCCGGAAGATGCTGACCGAGATTTTACAGGAATCGCTCACGCGCGCGAAGTTCCAGCAGTCCATCGAAACCGACGTGCTGCACCACCTCGCGCTGCTGAAATTCTTGACGCAGGAAATCGGCAACCAATTTTCCAGCATCCTGGTCGAGTGCAAGGATTGGATCCGCGGCCGGGGCCAGCTTTTCGAGCACAGCGAGCAGGCCCACGTGATCCGCTCGAAGATCGCCGAAGTCCAGGCCGAGCGGAAGGACATCTTCCGCCAGGCCGGAGAAACGCTCTGCCGCGTGTGGCGCGAAATCGAGGAGGGGGCGCTCTCGAAATCCCGGCGCGCGCTTTTCGGCGACGATTTCCACGAAACCTACGAGCTCCTGCAGAATCGCTGCCTCTTCGTCGAAGGCGGCAACAACGACCAGCTCTTTCTCGAGCACTACGTGCTGCTCGGAAATTTCCTCACCGACCCGGACCGCTTCGCCGTGTTCGACGCCCTTTTGCTCGATTTCATGCGCGAGTTCGTGCTCACCGACGACAACACCGAAGAGCTCGGCAAGGCGCGCAAGAACCACGAGCGATTGCTCGAACAAGCCCGCCTTTTGCGCTCCGAACTCGAGCGCCTCGAAGAAGAGAAGGACGAAGCCTCGTCGCGCACCAGCGACGGCGACGTCTTTCCGCGTATTTTTAAGCGCAAATCGGGCGGACCTGCCGAGGGGCAGACCGAACTGGACGAGCTGCGGCGCAGAGCGTTGTCGCTCGAGCGTCAACTGGAAGAGCTCGCTCCCCAGATTGACGCCGCCAAACAGCGGCTCGACTTTCTCGCCGAGGAATACAGCAACCGGCTGGGCGATTATCTCAACCAGCCCGCTAACGCCCGCCGCATCTTCGACGCCGCGGAAGTATTCGGCGAAGAGGATGGGGCCGGCCCCGAAACGCGCGCGCGCCTGCTCGAGGAATGGGTCCACCGGCTGGAAGAGCGCGACCTGCTGTTCCATGTTTTGGCGGGATACGAATTGCGCAAGATCGCCACCGACTATTGCCCGCCCATCCACCTTCAGCAACTCAAAAAGGCCTTGGTAAACCGCGATGAGGCCAAGCGCGTGGCACACATTCTCGAGCAGTTCCCTGCTCGCAAGATTTCCATGAGGAAGATCGAGGAGGCTTCCCGCGCCATCCGCCGTCGCACCGACGGCGAGACGCGCGCGTTTTGCCTGCAATTCGCCGAAGACCTGATGCGCTTGCGGCGCGACCGTCGAAACTACCAGCATGTCGCGGCCTGGATGGAGCGCATCAACCTGGTGCGGTCGGAACATTCACGCGAACTCTCGCGCGCCAACCACAGCCTCTACGAATTCCTGCACCCATCGGAAGGCAAGCCTGCCGACGACCCGGTGATCAATCACACGGTTATCAAGGCCGACGTGCGCGGCTCGACCGGAATCACGAAGGACCTTCTCGCCCGTGGCATGAACCCCGCGTCGCACTTCAGCATGAACCTGCACGAGCCGGTCAGGAAAATTCTCGAACACTACGGCGCGGCCAAGGTGTTCATCGAGGGCGACGCCATCATCCTGGCGATCTACGAGACCGAATCCACGCGCGCCACGCAGCGCGCCGTGGGCCGCGCTTGCGTTCTGGCCCGGGAGATCCTGGCGGTCACGCACGCTTATAACACGCGCGCGAGCTCCTCGAACCTTCCGCCGCTCGAGTTGGGGCTCGGCGTCGCCTTCCAGGATTCCGCGCCATCGCTCTGGATGGAGGGCGATTCGCGCATCATGATCTCCCGCGCGCTCAATCTCTCCGACCGCCTTTCGAGCTGCTCCAAGATGGCCAAGCGGCTATTTCAAGCCAATGCCGCCCCTTTCCACGTGTACCTTCTGCAATCCCTGATGGAGGACGCCGCCGCGGACGAAGGCGAGGAACTGCTGATCCGCTATAACTTGAACGGAATTGAGCTGAACGAGGAGGGCTTTCAGAAGCTCAGCGCGGAGATTTCCCTCGCTCCCATGAGTGGGACCTTTTCCCTCCCCTGGGGCAAGGAACGCGTGCAGCTCTATTTCGGCGAAGTGCCGCTGGGCGAGTCGCTTGAACCGGTGGTTCTCCGCAAGGGGTTCGTTCGTCAATTGCTGCCGGGCGGGAAAATCGGCGCGCCCGGGGCGCGCTCCTATTATGAAGTCTGCGCCGATGACAAGCTTCTTGACCTTGCGCGCCGGAAATTCGCCGATGCCGCCCAGGATAAGACGCCGGGCTAGCCGGGCCAGTACCTCGACTCCAGCCGACATTTCGGGTTAGCGAATTCAATCTGAACGGGTTAACTGGATCCGCCGCTAGCGCCTCCGGCCGGGCTCCCTTACTGTGGACGTGCGTCTACATTCATTCCGGTACTTGCAATCGGGGACATTGTGGCATAGCATTATTGCGCTTTTCGGTAGAACTGGAAAAAAATTGTGGTATAGTCTGTGGAATTCCTAATTTGGGAAAGACAGATTGGGAATTTCGGCGCTTTTCGCCTGGGTGGGCAAACGGCGCTCCAACGAACGACGGAGTGGCGTTGGAATCATCTTTCACAGCGACGACTCAGACGGACGCGAATCGCGCCGACCAGTGCAGGGCCGAGCTTGCCATCGTCCTTGCCTCGGATGCATTCAAGCGCTCGCCAAAAATCTCCCTCCTGCTTTCCTATCTTTGCGATAAATACTTCGACGGCCAAGCCGGCGAGATCAAGGAATACAGCATCGCTGTGGATGTTCTCGGACGCGACACCCATTTCGATCCGCATCAAGACGCGGTCGTTCGCGTGGACATCCACCACTTACGGAAACGCCTGAAGGAATACTACGCCGCGGGGGGACGCGATCACGAAATTCACATCGTGATTCCCAGCGGGCAGTATACGCCGCAATTCATCTCACCCTCGGATCAAGAAGCAGCCGGGCGAAAGCCAGCGCCGGAAAAGGAGCCCTCTGGCTTGCCTCCAGTGAGCGTCCTGCGTTTGGAAAAACCGAAAGTGGACGGTCGGAACTGGCAGCGCCCCTTCGCCGGGATGGCCCTTGTGGCGATCTCCGGGTGGCTTTTGACTTCCGGAGGCTCCCAGAAAGGTCGCGCGGAAGCTGAGAACGCGGTCATGAATGAACCGGCTAAAGCTGCCTCCGCAGTGCTTGAGAATGGGACCGGCGGCATGCGGATCGCCGTCGGCCGCCCAACCTACGACTATATAGATCGAGCGGGGCGGACTTGGCTGGCGGATCAATTCTTCAGCGGCGGCTCGGCTTTTCACCGGGAATTCAGGCCGATCGAACGGACCACGGATCCGGAACTCTATGAGAGCGGCCGGCAAGGCCAGTTTGCTTACAACATTCCGCTGTCACCCGGCGTCTACGAGGTTCACCTGTATTTCGCCGAAACCAGCGTAGCCAGCGACGCCCTGCGCAACTTCGCGGTCGCGATTAACGGCAAGCCCGCATTGCCGTTCCTGGATGTGGCCTCCGATGCGGGCGGCATCAATACGGCCACCACGAAAATCTTTAAGGATGTCTCCCCGGAGAAGGACGGCCTGCTCCACCTTGCGTTCCAAAGCACTGGCGATAACAGCTTCCTGAACGCCATCGAGGTTGTTTCCGGGATTCCGGGCAAGACGTTGCCGATCCGGCTCACCACTCAGGATGTCTCTTATAGCGATTCCTTGGGAAGGCTCTGGATTCCCGACCGGTTCTCGGTTGGCGGCCGCAAATCGCACAGTCAAAGCGTCCTGATCCAAGGCACTCCCGACCCCGCTTTATACCAGGCCGCGCGTGTCGGCCATTTCAATTACTCGATTCCAGTGGCCGCCGACGGTCGCTATAAAGTAACCCTATACTTCACGGAGACATATTTTGTCCCCCCGAGCGGCCACGTCGGCAGCCGCGTATTTGATGTCTATTGTAACGGCGCTACCGTGCTGAAGAACTTCGACATCCTCAATGAAACGAACGGGAAAGCCTACACGGCGGTGGTAAAGGAATTCCACGGAATTCAGCCCTCCCCGCAGGGCAAAATTGACCTGACCTTCGTTCCCGTCGTTAACTACGCTATCGTAAACGCCATCGAAGTCGCCGAGGAATAGCCCCTCCCATCTTTTATACGTTAAATCAGCGCTATGAATGAAGTTTCTTGCGTCGCTCTAGTATGTCTGGAAGAATTTTTCTGCCTCCATCCCTATGGCCCTAACTCCCTTTGCATCAATAAGTTGACAACCTAGCTCATTATGAGGATGTGCCTTCCCCTCTCCCACAATCCATCTCACGGTTAAATTAACCCATAGAAACTTGACTCTTACGCGGCAACCGTGTGAGTCTGCGCCCACGCGTCCTAGCTATCTATGCCCATTAGCAAGAACAAAATAGCGAAGATTACGTTTCGGAGGAGCGTTCAAATGAAGAAACGCACCATCGCAGTGTGTCTTGTCGCTCTGTCAGCCCTGTTGCTGTGCGCTACCCTTCCTGCCGCAGCGCAGGTGAGCGTCACCATGCAACACAACGACCTGAACCGTTCCGGTGACAACTTGAGTGAAACCATCCTCACCAAGGCCAACGTGAACGCTACCACGTTCGGCCTGCTCGACAAGATCACCCTGGACAACCAAGTCTATGCCCAACCCCTGATCGTCTCCGGCCTTAGCATTAGTGGCGGCACGCACAACGTGGTTTACGTTGCGACCACGAATAATAGCGTCTACGCGTTCGACGCCGACACTTTCACGCAGTATTGGCACGTCAACCTGGGCACTCCGATAACGAACGCCGCCTACGGCACGGGATGCGTGGATATTGACGGCTCTGCCGGGATCGTGGGCACGCCCGTAATTGATACCACCAACAACACGATCTACGTCGTGAATTCTCTCAACAATCCCAGCGGCACATATTCCTTCCAGCTTCACGCTCTGAGCCTTACCACCGGTGCGGACAATTCCGGAAGCCCGGTGACGATCACCGCCAGCGGTCTTGTGGCCACAGCGCAGAATCAGCGCGCCGCCCTGCTATTGGCTAATGGCAATCTCTATGTTCCCTTCAGCTCGCACTGCGACATGGGAACCTATCATGGGTATTTGATCTCCTATAACCCCACCACCCTGGCTCAAAACGCCGTGTTTAACACCTCCCCTAGCGGCAACGGCGACAGCTTGTGGGAATCTGGGCAAGGCCCCGCAGTGGACTCCTCCGGGAACATCTATTTCGGCACCAGCAACGGAACTTGGGACGGCACCGCCAACTTTAGCGAAAGCTTCATCAAGCTCGCTCCCAACGATACCCTGGTCGACTGGTTTACGGCCGCCAACCACGCGACCCTTGACGGCGGCGATTTGGACCTTGATACATCCGGTCCGCTGCTGATCCCCGGGTCAACCAGCCTGTTCATGGTCGGCAAGTCTTCGACCGGCTACGTGATCAACAGCACCAACATGGGCCATCTGGGTGATGCCAGCGCCTTGCAAACGGTCACACTCGGAGGACCGCTTCATGGCAGCGCCATCTACTTCGATAGCGCCGTGAACGGACCGGAGGTTTACACCTGGGCCATCGGCGACCCCCTGAAGGCTTTCAAGTTCAACGGCACTGATTTGACCCTGCCCGCCTTCCAGATGGGATCAATAACGATCGGCGGCGAGCCCGCAGCCTATCTCTCGCTCTCTGCCAACGGCACGTCGAACGGCATCGTATGGGCCAACGCCGTCCTCAGCGGCAACGCCAACCACGGAGAGACGCCCGGAGTTCTACGGGCCAACGATGCCGATAACGTTGCCACCGAGCTTTACAACAACCAGACGAACGCCAGCCGTGATAGTTGCAATTATTTCGCCAAGAATGGCTATCCCACCGTCGCCAATGGCAAGGTGTACCTCGGAAGCTTTGGCACAACAGCCCCTGGGCAGGGGCAATTATGCATCTATGGGTTGCTGCCCACGAATTGCACCACGCCAACCGCGCCAAGCGGCCTGACGGCAACTGCGGTCACCAATAGCCAAATCAATCTGAGCTGGACGGCGAGCACCTCGTCTTGCGCGGTCAGCTATAGCGTTTTCCGTAGCACCACTTCGGGGTTTACGCCCTCCAGCAGCAACCAGATCGCCGCCAACATCTTCGCGACGACCTACTCGGATACGAGTGCCGCGCCCGCCACCACTTACTACTACCTGGTGGAAGCTACCGTTCCGAACGCTACGTCGGGACCTTCAAACCAAGCCAGCGCAACCACGGGAGCTGCCATTACGACCATCTTAATCAATTCCGGTGGTCCTGCCGAGAGCCCATACGTGGCCGACGAGGACTTCAGCGGCGGCGGCACCATTGACCATGCCAACACCATCAACACGAGCGAGGTGACCGATCCGGCACCCGCCGCGGTCTATCAGACCGGCCGCGACGGCAACTTCAGTTACACGATCCCTGGTTTCGCCCCAGGCTCGAGCCAGTTGGTCCGGCTGCACTTCTGCGAGACCTTCTGGACGGCGGCCGGAGAGCGGACCTTCAACGTGAGCATCAACGGCACGCAGGTGTTGACGGACTTCGACATCTTCAAGACTGCGGGCGGACAGAACATCGCCAACGTCCAGCAGTTTACGGAGCCGGCCAATTCCAACGGGCAGTATGTGATCGTATTCACCACAGTGATAAACAACTCGCTCGTCAGTGGCATCCAAATCGAACCTAGCACCTCGTGCGCTGCGGCGCCTACGGCACCAAGCGGACTGACGGCCACGACGGCTTCCAGCAGCCAGATCAATCTGAGCTGGACGGCCAGCACTGCCGGGACAGGCTGCTCCATCACCTACACCGTGTACCGCAGCACGACGAGTGGGTTCACACCGTCGAGCAGCAACCAGGTCGCCAGTGGCTTGACCACCACGACATACTCGGATACGGGTCTCGCTGCCTCGACCACGTACTACTACTTGGTAGAGGCTGTGGATTCAGCCGCTTCGTCCGGGCCGTCGAATCAGGCCAGCGCCACCACTTCGGCCTCTTCGTGCGCCGCGGCGCCAACGGCACCCAGCGGACTCACGGCAACGACCGCCTCCAGCACCCAGATCAATCTGAGCTGGACGGCCAGCACTGCCGGGACGGGCTGCTCCATCACCTACAATGTGTATAGCAGCACGACGTCTGGGTTCACTCCGTCGAGCGCCAACCAAATCGCTACCGGCGTGACCACCACGACGTACTCGAACACGGGACTCACGCCTTCGACCACCTACTACTACTTGGTTGAGGGCGTGGATTCAGCCGGCTCATCCGTGGCATCGAACCAGGCCAGCGCGACCACCAGCGCGTCTTCCGGGTCATGCACCAGCATCTGCATTGACTCCGGCTCGACCACGGCGGTCAGCCCATTCGTGGCCGACGAAGACTTCACCGGCGGCACCACGATCGATCACAAAAACACCATCGACACGAGCAAGGTGACCAACCCGGCGCCCGCCGCAGTCTACCAGTCGGCGCGCGTCGCCAACTTCACCTACACCATCGGCGGCTTCACGGCCACTTCGAGCCACACGGTGCGTCTGCACTTCTGCGAGACCTACTTCACGGCCTCGGGGAAGCGCACCTTCAACGTGAGCATCAACGGCACGACAGTGTTGACGGACTTCGACATCTTCGCGACGGCTGGCGGGCAGAACGTCGCCAACATCCAGCAGTTCACGGAGAATGCGAATTCCAGTGGCCAGTACGTGATCGTGTTCACCGAAGTAATCAACCAGTCCCTGATCAGCGGGATTGAGATCGACTAGCGGGTTTTAGGGTGGGCCAGGCCGGATGGGGAGGGAGTTACGTTCTCTCCCCATCCGGCCTGTTGCCAGTTCTTAGCCGTAAGAGTTCCAAAAACGGGTTCGCCTGGGGCGAGCCCGAAGGAGAATAACTGATGAGAGTAAGAGCCCTGTTGTTACTGGCAGCGGCAGCCTTGTTGATGCTGTCCGCTCTGCCGGCCGGCGCCCAGGTCTCGACCTGGACGACGGTGTTCGACGATAGCTACACGGGTGTGGCGGCGGGAGTTTTCACGCCCACCAGCAGCAACAACAAGTATTGGACGTTCGACACCGGCGAAGGCGTTTTCGGCACCGGCGAAATCGAGGACATGATTGACGACGGCACGACGTCGTACACCGATGGCGATGGCCATCTGGTGGTCAAGACCTACGAGACGGGCACCACCTACTACTCGGCGCGTTTCAAGACAGCAAAGCAATCGAGTGGCTTCGGCTACGAATTCGGATACGGCCGCGTGGAAAACGACGAGCAAATCCCGACGAGCGAGGGCTTGTGGCCCGCGTTCTGGATGCTCGGCGATGTCTCCGGCGTTGGCTGGCCGACCGAAGGCGAATACGACATCATGGAGAACAACGGCGGGGCCCCGACGCATATCCGGGGAACGATTCACGGCAGCGGCTACGCCAATACCGGCTTGGGAATTGACTACTTCTGTCCCGGCGGATGCGATTTCTATACCGGATTCCACACCTACGGCGTGGTTTGGGCGCCTTACCTGATTCAGTTCTACGTGGATAATGTGGCCACGCCTTACATCTATTACACCCCTGCGGACATCATGGGCGCGGGCGCAACCGCGGGCCAGTGGGACTTCTATGCCCGTAACGCCTATATTATCTATGACGTAGCGGTGGGCGGCGGATTCCCTGGGCCTCCGGGCGCGGGCACGGTGATGCCGCAGTACACCTACATAGACTACACGGAGGTGTTCCAGGCGCCTGCTCCGGCGGCTCCCTCGAATCTGGCTGCCACGGCAATTTCCAACAGCCAGGTGCAATTGACGTGGACGGCCAGCTCCACGGGTTCCAGCGATCCCGAGCTGACCTACAACATCTTCCGCAGCACCACGTCCGGTTCGGAGCACTCCTCGGTCAGTGACTCGAACATGACGACGTTTATAGCCACGGGCGTCACGGGAACCAGCTTCGTGGATACCATGCTGACCCCCGGCACGACCTACTACTACGAAGTGACGGCCTCGGGCCAGGAATCGGGCGAATCACCGGTAACCAACGAGGCGAAGATCACCACGCCGACCACCGGCACCAACGTGCAAGAGATCGCGATTGACGTCGGCGCCTTGGTGGGATGGCAGAACTTCGTTCAAGACGTTGGGTATACCCCCACCACCGCAAGCACAAACGCCTATGCCAATTTGATCACGACTTCGGGCGTCACCAACGCCGCTCCGGAAGATGTCTACCGGACCGAGCGCTGGGGTCCCTCTACCTACACCATTCCCAACCTGACGCCTGGCGCCGCCTTCACGGTGCGCATGCACTTTGCGGAAACAGCATTCACTGCGGTGGGCGCACGGTGCTTTGATGCCTCTATCAACGGCACGGCGGTGCTTACGAACTTTGATCTGTATGCCACCGCCGGCGACTATAAAGCCATCGTCGAATCGTTCTCGGCGAATGCCACTAGCGCCGGCGCGATCACGATTGCCTTTACAGCAGGCGACTGCACCGACACGAACCCCAGCGTCCGAGGCCTCGAGATCATTCCGGTGAGCACTTGCAGCGCGGCTCCTTCGGCACCAAGCGGGTTGACCGCAACGGAAGTCTCCAGCAGCCAGATCAACCTGAGCTGGACGGCCAGCACTGCGGGGACCGGTTGCTCGATCAGCTACAACGTGTACCGCAGCACGACCAGCGGCTTCACGCCATCGAGTAGCAATCAAATCGCAACAGGCGTGAGTAGCACGACGTACTCGGATACGGGTCTCTCGGCTTCGACCACGTACTACTACTTGGTCGAGGGCGTGGATTCAGCCGGTTCTTCCGGGGCGTCGAATCAGGCCAGTGCGACCACGGCTTGCAGCACACCGACGGCGCCGAGCGGACTAAGCGCAACGGCCACATCCAGCAGCCAGATCAATCTGAGCTGGACGGCCAGCTCATCTTCCTGCTCGGTCACCTACGACGTATTCCGCAGCACGACCAGCGGCTTCACGCCCTCCAGCAGCAATGAAATCGCGAGCGGCGTGACGACCACTTCGTACTCGAACACCGGCTTGACCGCTTCGACCACTTACTACTACCTGGTCGAGGGCGTCAGCGCCGGCGGCACTTCGGCGGCGTCGAACCAGGCCAGCGCCACCACGCAAGCTACCGCTTGCGCCGCGGCGCCCACGGCACCGAGCGGACTGACGGCAACGGACATCTCCAGCAGCCAGATCAATCTGAGCTGGACGGCCAGCACTGCCGGCACAGGCTGCACGATCACCTATAACGTCTACCAGAGCACGACGTCTGGGTTCACGCCCTCGAGCAGCAACCAAATCGCTACCGGCGTGACCACCACGACGTACTCCGCCACCGGCCTCACGGCTTCGACCACGTACTACTACTTGGTCGAGGGCGTGGATCAGGTCGGCTCATCGGCGGCGTCGAACCAGGCTAGCGCCACCACCAGCGCCGCGTCTACGTCGTGCAGCAGCATCTGCATTGACTCGGGCGCGACGACCGGGACCAGTCCGTGGGTTGCCGATGAAGACTTCTCCGGTGGCACCACGATTGATCACAAGAACACCATCAACACGAGTGAGGTGACCAACCCGGCGCCCGCGGTCGTCTATCAGACCGCGCGCATCGACACCTTCACCTACACCATCGGCGGGTTCACGGCTACTTCGAGCCACAACGTGCGTCTGCACTTCTGCGAGACGTACTTCGATACGGCCGGCTCCCGGACGTTCAACGTGAGCATCAACGGCACCCAGGTCTTGACGGATTTCGATATCGAAAAGACCGCGGGTGGCGAGAACATCGCCAACATCCAGCAGTTCACGGAGGCGGCGAATTCGAGCGGCCAGTACGTGATCGTGTTCACGTCGGTGGTGAACAACTCGCTCATCAGCGGGATTGAAATAGACTAGCTAGAATCCCGTTTCAGCCCAATGGGGAGACCGCAAGGTCTCCCCATTGGCTTTTTGTGCTCTCTTTTTGTTGTGATTTGCGCCACCAACGATAGTGACCGCCGAACAAGATCAGCCTCTTCTTCGCGTGACTGTGGCGCGAGAGAACCGTTCCAGTCTAGTTCCGGCGGCGAAGTTAATCGGGTCTAGAAGCGAAATGGCTCTGTTGACATCCTCGGGAAAAGGTAGCGATGCCTCAGGCGATACAGGTTGAAACTCAGGCCGAGGAGAAGAGCTTGACGCTTCTGCGTGTGCAGCGAGCGACCGGGTGCGCGAGCCGA
>Ga0187817_10000883_pt1 | contig 13844 bp, 13 predicted proteins | sample NC_wetland_sal_i_17_FD_132431 | JGI IMG/M metagenome (GOLD analysis project Ga0187817, IMG submission 132431) | Wetland sediment microbial communities from Neuse River Estuary, North Carolina, USA - SO4_2 | ecosystem: Environmental > Aquatic > Freshwater > Wetlands > Sediment | place: USA...
GCCACTCGGAGAATGGCCCATGCGGTTTACTCCTGGGAAATCGCTGTCACGTCAACCTGACGGCTAACGCGCAACCCGCGGATGTGCGTCACCGCAAGCCAGAGGTCGCATTGCGACCTCCACAGGCTGGAGGATGAAGCCGTCGCTTTCAATGCATAGCAACAACCTCTTCGGCGGAGTCCGGATCCGTCCATCCGGGGGCTGATAAGATGGCTTCAAGCGCGGTGAGGCGCACCCTCAACCGCCGCTGGCCCGGCCGCTACGCTGCCACCGCTTTGTGCTCCGCCACGTATCGTTCGACGTATTTCGAAAACTCCGCCTGCAAAGCGCGCCGCGCTTCGTCGTCCCGCTTCAGCTTCCTGCCCTCGATTTCCAGCACCGGCAGCAGATCGCGCGTGGTTGACGTGATAAACACCTCGTCGGCGGTCTCCAGATCCTGGGGCATCAGCACCTTCTCGTTCACGCTGATTCCCGGTGCGTGGATCTCGGTGAGCAGCAGTTCCCGCGTCACCCCCGGCAGGCATCCCGAGCTGATCGGCGGCGTCCAGACTTCGCGGCCCCGCACGGCGAAAATATTCGCTGAGGTGCACTCGGAAACCTCTCCCCGCTCATCGAGCAGAATCACCTCGTCGAACCCCTTCGACTGGGCGTCCTCAATCCAGGTCAGGTTCATGGCCCACGAGAGAATCTTGGTGCCGGCAAACATCGAGGCGGCATGGCGTGCCTGTGGAACGTAGGCCAGTTTCACTCCGCTACCCCAATCCTTCAGGTTCGCGGTCATGGCGATCAGCTCGCTCCGCCGCTCGCACGGCCCGCCATAAGGGCTGCCGTCGTTGCGCACCACATCCACGCGCAGCGACGCGTTGTACGCTTTGTTCGCTTCCACCAGCATCAGCAGCCGGCGGCGCGCCTCTTCTTCGGTGCACGGCAGAGGAACGCGAAACAGCGCGGCGTCTTTCGACATGCGCGACCAGTGGCGCTCAAAGGCGAACAACACGCCGTCCGCAACGCGCAGCGTGCTGAACACGCCCCATCCGGCCAGCAACCCGACCTGCCCGGCTGTCAGCAGTTTCTCGGTCGAGTCGTGAATCTGGTCGTTAAACAAAACGTGAGGATGGATCACCGTTTCATTTTAGCGCTCAGGGAAGGAACCTAACACATAGCCGAGGATGCTTGAAATCTTCGGGAAGGGAGCTTTCAGCGATCAGCAGCCGGCGTTCAGCTTTTTGAATGAGCGCGGCCAGCATTCGTTTCGCCTCCTGTTCCGCCGCTCGTTGCGGAACCTCGGCTGATCGCTCAAGCTGAATGCTGAATGCTGAACGCTGACAGCTTGCCGCACCCGCCACCTGCCACCTGCTCTAGCATGGTAATTGTCCCATGTCCTCCCACTCCCCCGATGCCATCATCATCGGCGCCGGCATCATTGGCGCCTCCATCGCCTGGAAACTGGCGCGCGCCGGCCGGCGCGTGACGTTGCTGGACGCTGAAACCGTCGGCGGCGAGGCCAGTTGGGCCGGCGCGGGAATGCTGGCGCCCGGCGGCGAGGTTGAGACCCGCGACATCTGGCTGGATCTTGCGCTCGAAAGCCAGAGGATGTATCCGGCGTATGTTGAGCAGCTCGAAACTGAATCCGGCGTCTCCATTGACTATCGGCGCTGCGGCGCGGTTGAAATCGCCTTTGACGATACGGAATGCCAAGCTCTCTCACGCCGCGCCGCGCTGCAGCGGCCGCTGGGAATTCCCTCCCAGCCGATGGATCGCTCGAACCTGCGTCACATGGTTCCCGCTTTCGAACGCGAGGCCGCCGGAGCTTTCTTTTATCCCGGCGATGCGATCGTCGATCCCCGGGACGTCATGAGCGCTCTGCGCGCGGCATGCCGTGCTGCCGGTGTCCAGATTCGGGAGGGTTGGCGCGTCGCACGCATCAGCCTGTCCGCGGATGCCGTCCGCGTCGAAAACTCACAAGGCAACGCGCTCGAGGGCGCCGCTGCGGTGCTGTCCGCCGGAGCGTGGTCGAGTGAAGTCGAGATCACGGGGATGCCCCTTCCGCCACTGCCGCGCGCATTTCCTGTCAAGGGGCACTTGACCGGCTATCAGCTCTCCCCGCGCACCATCGGTCCCATTCTGCGCCGTGGCCACACATATATCCTGCAGCGGTCGAGCGGCTTCACCATCGCGGGAACTTCAACCGAACACGTGGGCTTCGATCGTTCGATAGACACACAGATCGTCGGCGACATCACCGCCCGCGCTTGTGAGTTGCTGCCCGCTCTAAAAGGTGAACGGGTTGCTGCCGCGTGGGCCGGCTTCCGTCCCGCAGCCGAGGTGCCCGGTCCGCTCATCCAACGCGCCGGCGATTCCCGCCTCTGGCTTGCCTATGGCCACTACCGCAACGGCATCCTGCTTGCGCCCGTCACCGCGGAAAAAATCAGCCGGGAGATTAGCGGCGCCTAGGGGCGGCCCCACGCAGGACCCTGTGAGGTCAGCCCTTCAGGGCTGCCGCGGGGCTACGGCCCCGCGCATCAACAACATTCTCGTTCGAAAATCTCCAAACTCCAGAGGCCGGACGTGTCCGGCCACTGCCCTCGATGTAGGAGCGAGGCACACCTCGCCTGCGCTTCATTTCCAGTTCGCAAACGGGCTCTGTTTCGCTCGGCGCGTGTCGCTGATCAGGTCCGGCACCCGCTTCCGCCGGCGCATCAGCGTTTCAAGCAGCCGCTCGAATTGATCCTCGTCTCCGCGAATCCACTCCGGAGGCACCTGTTTGTACGCCTGATCGACGACTCTTTCGGGAAAGTGCACCACCCGCTCGATCCAGGGCTCAAACTGATCGAGTGAGGCCACGCCGTCGTAGACCAGTTTTCGCGGGTACAGGCCCTGCACCGGCGAGTCCGTGAAGCTCCACTCGGGCCCGTTGAACGCAAACCCCTGGTCGATCATCAGCGCGATGAATCCCATGGTGAGGGCATGTTCGTGCACAGAGCCGGCCAGCCATTCGCGCACCCGTGCCCGGAAGAACACCGCCTGGCGGCCATCGGCGTTCGAAACCCACTTATCAAACACCAGTGCCCCCAGGAAGTCCGCAAGGTTCCGCACTTTGTAAAGCAGCGCGTCCGGCACGAAATCATAGACCCCCACCCGTGACGGATCGCCGGGGTATCGGGATCCGAACTGCCACCCCGTCGCCGCCGGTTTCTTGCTCGCTCCGAGTTCGATGGAAACGCCCGGATTCTCCCGCAAGAACTCCTCGGTCACCTGAACCAGCGCGGTGTCGGCGGTCGAGATTTCGAGGTATTTCAAAAGAACCGAGGCTACCAGCTCATTCACCAGAATCCTGCGATGCTGCGGATTGTTTTGGAACTTCACGATGTAGAACTGGCCATCATCTGCTTCCAGCAGATGCGATTGAGCGCCTCCGCGCATCTTGCGAATATGGCGGCGCGCCATGAGGGGCATTGGAAAATGAAGTAATCTAGAGTTTTATCACACCTTTCAGGAGAGCACCCGATTATGGCGGATGAACCAGCAGTTCCAGTCGTGGAAGGAAAGGGCGCGGACGCGTCAAACTCGCGCAGTCAAGCACGCAGCCGGGATGAAGTGGCCCTGGAACTGATGAAATTTGTCGCGGTCACCACCGGCTACGGCAAGGGCGCCACCAGTTCGGCAGGTTTCTCCGGCAAGCCCACAAAGTCTTCTGAAGAATACGCCGAAGCCCTGCTGCAATTGTTCGAGCGCTGCCGCACCCTGGTGGGCAAGGAACCGGAAGAGTAGCCATTGCAGCGATCCGGGAATTTCCGGTTCGTTATGAAACGCAACGCGCCGGGCAAGCCGCCTAAAGCGGCAGGACACCGGCGCGGTTGAAGCTCGAAATTTCTTTCGAGCGGTTACTTCTTCTTTTTTCCGCCGCCCTTTTTGGCAGCTTTCTTCGCGCTCTTCTTGGGCGCGCTTTTCTTTGCAGCCACTTTCTTGGCGGCCTTCTTCGCGGGTGCTTTCTTGGCGGCCGCTTTGGCCTTGACCTTCACCGCCGCTGCCTTCTTGGGTGCCGCCTTGGCCTTGGGTTTTGCCGCAGCCTTTTTCACTGCCGGCGCAGGCGCTGCAGGTGCTGCTGCGGGCGCGGGTGCCGGCGGTGCTGTTGCCCCTGCTGCTGGCGTCAGTGGCAAATGCTCTTCTTCGATTTCTTCCTCTTCTTCCGTGTCGTTGTATTCATCCAGCTTGGAACCGGCCTCTGAGTTTTCGTCGTCGTAGTCGCGAAAGTCTTCCATCTCGTCCTCGTCCCTCGGAGTTAGCTGATAATGATTAAACATTCCGAATGCCTCCTGTTCCGGTCACGATCAACAGACATAGCATACCTCGTTTTGGTTCGCAGGCAACAGGGGGAAAGCGAGAAAATTGGCGGATTCTGAGTGTTCGAAGTGAGACGCCTTTAAGGAAGGAAGCGGCTCGCCTATCGGCTGGCGCGCGCTACTTTGCTCGCAGCTTCGGGGAAGCCGGCAGCCCGATGGACCCGGTTCTTGGAGGCCACTGTCCGCCGGTGGTGCGCACTGGTTGCGTGGCTCTTGGAGACGGCCGCCGCACGGCCCTTGGCGCTCCTGGCATGGGCGGCTCGTACCGGGTCGGCCTCGTGATAGGCTGCCGGGATCAGCAACTGGTCTCCGGCCGCCGGGGATGCTGAGAGCATGTGGTTGGCTGCGGCGATGATAGCTGCCGTAGTGCGGTACCGTTTGCCGATGGTTGCCAGTGTTTCTCCGTCCTCCACTTTATGCATCCGCCAGGACGCCCTTCGGTCCTCAGGCACCATTTGGAGGGCGGCCATCAGATAGCTTCCTGTCCCCTTGGGCACATGCAGCGAGTAACCTGCTGGCGCCAAGCCCCTTAACAGGGACGGATTCAACTCCTGCAACTCCGGAACCGGGAGGTTGGTGATATCTGAGATGAGGGCCAAGTGGGTCGGCGAAGTGATGGCGACGTTGTCGTACTCCAGCGGAGGGTCGGAAACGATCCCGTCCAGGCCATACTCGGTGGCATTCTTGCTCATGATCGTCATGGCCAGGATGATCGGTACGTAGTTGGTGGTTTCGAGCGGTAGGACTCGGCGATTCCGCATTTCAAAGAAGTCTGCGTACCCTGTGCGCTCTACGGCGCGCTCAATCACTCCCGGCCCGCAATCATAGGCTGCGATGGCCAAATGCCAATCTCCGAATTTCTGGTATAGGTCGCGCAAATGCCGCGCCGCCGCCCGAGTGGCCTTTTCGGGATCTAGCCGGTCATCGGAATACCGGCTCTGGTTCAGCCCATATTCCCGCCCCCGCCAGGCAACGAATTGCCACATTCCCGCGGCAGCCTTCCGCGACATCGCGCGCGGCAGGAATCCCGATTCCGCCTGCGCCAGGTGGATCAGTTCCTGGGGCACTCCTTCTTCGTCCAGAATCCGCTGAATCAGCGGACGGTACCGCCCCTCACGACGCAATCCAGCAACCAGAGTGTTATGGCCGCGGCCCGAAAAGTAGTGGATATAACCCAGAACGGCATCATTCACCGTCAACGGAAGCTGGGATACCGTCGCTTGCACCTGTTCCCGGACCTTGGCCTTGAGTTTCGGGTCCACGGGGAAGGTCATGGGCAGAATGTCCTCGAGAGGCGCTTTCTCGAATTGGGGCTCCTCAACCGTGGCTGCGCTACCCAGGCCCGACAGGTCATATCCGTGAATGGCCTCGACCATCTGTTCCAGCTTGCCGTCGTAAACCTGCCGGTCTGACGGGCTTTCGGAGGCTTCCAGCATGAGGTCTACGGCCTGATCGAATTCGTGGCGAGCCCGTTCCGCATCTTTAGTCTGGTAATACTTCTTGCCTTGCTGAAAATGTTGCTGGGCTCTTTCGATCAACAGGTCGGAACGGGAGGCGGCGCCGGGCAACTGGGGGGTACGGGAAACCACATTGGGGACTTCACTGAGGTACATGCCCGTTGCGACAGCCGGGGGCTCGGACGAAGCGAGATCGAACGCCGGGCGTGGCGTCGGCGGCAGAAAAGCGCTCCGAAATCGCTGTTGCTGCTGGTTCATACCACAGCCGCAGATTAAGGTGAGCGCAATGGAAACCAGCAATAGCGAAGTTGTTGTGCGACAACCCAAGAATTAAACCTCGGCAAAAAAATTGAACCGCAACAGCTACTGCTTACTTCGGTCGGGGCGACGACGCCGTGCGCATGGGCGAAACTTTGGACTGTATAACTATCGGCTTCAGGTGTCAACCAGATTTGTCCTGGTCAATCCGCCAATATTGTAACCGATTATACCCCAGAACCGGGTTCCGGTCGACCCTAAACTTACCTTAGGCCTAGCGCACCATAACCCGAACCGTATCTTACTCTTCCTCCTCCTCTTCGCCCGTTTTTGCCGCTTTGGCGGCCGCAATAATCTTCTCGGCCTGCTGAGCCGGCACGAAATCGTAATGGTCGAACTCCATGGTAAAAGATGCCCGGCCCTGCGTCATGGAAGTCAAGTCGTTTGAATAGTTTAGCATCTCGGCCATGGGCACCTTGGCGCGGATAATCTGGATGGGACCCTTGGTATCCATACCGGCGATGCGGCCCCGCCGGCCATTTAAGTCTCCCATCAGATCGCCCGCATATTCAACAGGGGCTTGTATTTCCACGTTCATAATGGGCTCCAGCAGAGCTGGTTTGGCTTCCTGCATGGCGTTTTTAAAGGCTTTACGGGCCGCCAGCTTGAAGGATAGCTCCGAGGAATCGACATCGTGGTACGAGCCGTCGTAAAGGACTACCCGGAAATCGACCATGGGGTAGCCGGCCAGGAAACCGTTTTGCGCTGCCTCCAAGATTCCCTTTTCGACCGCAGGGATATAGTTCTTGGGAATCGATCCGCCGAAAATCTCGTTGACGAACTCGAACTGAGCGCCACGGGGCAGAGGCTCCATGCGAATCCAGCAATCGCCGAACTGGCCGTGGCCTCCGGTCTGCTTCTTGTGCCGCCCCTGCACGTCGGCTTTGCCACGGATGGTTTCGCGATACGGGATCTTAGGCGCCTTGAGGGCCACGTCCACGCCGTATCGTTTCTTCAACCGGCTGACGATCACCTCGACGTGCTGCTGGCCGCTTCCGCCCAGGAGGAACTCCTTGGTTTGCGGGTCGCGATAAAAGCGCAAGGACTGGTCTTCCTCCAGGATGCGGTGGATGGCGTTGCCCATGCGGTCTTCGTCCTGGCGGGACTTGGCTTCGATCGCGAAGGCGATGGAGGGTTCGGGCAACATGACGGCCGGATATTGGATGGGCGAAGCCTTGTCCGCCAGCGTGTCCCCGGTCAAAGTGTCCCTGAGCTTAGCCACGGCTCCGATATCGCCGGCGTGCAGATCGGTGACCGGGGTTAAGGTCTTACCAAAAGCGCAGGAGATATGCGACAAGCGCTCGACCGTGCCGCGCTGCACACTCAGCAGGTTGACATCATTCTTCACTACTCCCGAATGGACCTTGAAGTAGGTAATTCGTCCGGCGAAGGGGTCTGCCGTGGTTTTGAATACAAACGCGGAAACCGGCTCAGAATCAGCAATCTTGCGCGTCACCTCCTGACCATTCATTTGGCCGGTGATGGTTCCACGGTCCGTAGGGGCGGGAAGGCTCTCGACGATCAGATTCAAGATCTGGTCTGACCCGATGTCGTGCAAACCTGAGGCGCACAGCACCGGAAACAGGCGCATCTCGCGCACCGCGGCGTTCAGCCCGTCCACAATGTGCTCGATGGGCAATGTGCCCTTTTCGAAAAACTCCTCCATCAGGTCGTCCTTGCCTTCGGCCACCATCTCGACCAGCGCTTCATGCGCCTTCTGGGCGGCGTCGGCGATATTTCCGGGAATTTCGCCTTCTTTCCCCTTACCGTCCCCATCGGCAGAATAGGTGTAAGCCTTCATCCTTACCAGGTCTATAATTCCCTTGAAATCACGCTCGGCGCCCAGGGGGAGCTGGATGGGGATGGCCGTACGGCCAAAAAACGTCTGGATGCTTTCGAGGGCTCGCTCGAAACTGGCCCGCTCACGGTCGAGTTTATTGATCACCAGGGCGCGCGGCAGCTTGTAGTCGTGGGCGAAGGACCAGACCTTCTCGGTCTGCACTTCCACGCCGGCGACGGCATCCACCAGCACCAGCGCCGCATCTGCCGCCACCAGAGCCGCCCGCGTGTCATTGATAAAGATGTTGTAGCCCGGGGTATCCAGGAGGTTGATTTTCGTTTTCTTCCATTCGGCGTATGACAGGGAAGTGGAGATGCTGATTTTGCGCTGGATCTCCTCTTCGTCAAAGTCCGTAATGGTGTTGCCTTCATCGACCCGCGTCAACCGGTTGGTCGCGCCCACGGTATAGAGCAGGCCGGCGGTGAGCGAGGTCTTACCGGAACCGCCGTGGCCCACCACACCGACGTTCCGAATATCCCTGCCTTCGTAGGTTTTCACTGATTGGCTCCCGAATGAGAGTGATTGAAATCGGATGTTAACACAACTAAGAGCGGGCGGCGGTTAGGCCGGGGAGGCGATGGCGGGTGGCCGGGAGGTTTTCGTGAAGCTGCGAAGTGGCTGCTCCGCGGGTTTGCGCCGGCGCCTTTGGAGCCATGCCGGTTAAGGAGAGCTTCAGTGACTAACTGGGTTGGGAAGTCTGAGTACGCGGACCCGGTGAATTGCGGCTGCGGCGGGCTTGCGGAGTCCGCGCGAGGTATTCCGCGACGAATCGGATCGCCATTCCACCTTCACCGACCGCCGAAGCTACCATCTTCGTCGATCCAGATCGTACGTCACCTACGGCGAAGACGGCGGGACGACTCGTCTCGAGGAGGAGGTTGCGCCGCACGCCCAGGGAGTCGACGTCGCGCTCGCCGCGTTCGGCGTCGGCAAGGGCAGCGCGAAGATGCCCGAGGAGGAGGTACGCAAGATAGAAATCGCCTACCCGCAGGCCTTTTGCCGCGCGGCCAAGGCTGGAGGCGCGCGTGTGTGCGGGGTCATGACAGCAGCGGGCGCGGACCCCGAGGCTGGGATGAAATGCGCGAAAATCATCGGCGAGAAGGAGAAGGCTGTCGAGTCCGTCAAGTTCGACTTCCTTGGAATGTATCGGCCGGCCGTCATTCTGGGCAACTCCAACACTCCGGGCGCCCTTGGCTACGTCATGCCACTACTGGACTGGGCCATGCCGTCCAAGTACCACTCGATCCACAAGAACGACCTCGCGCGCGCGATGGTGGCGCAGTCGGAGCAGGCATTCCTTGCGATCGCGCAGGGCGACGCTCCCAAGGAGCCGACCGTGAAGATTCTGGAGTACAAGGAAATGGAGCCCTTCTTCGTCAGGGGCGAGAGCGAGGAGCCTTGACTGGCAGCAAGCTGCTTGAGTTGGATTGAAGCGTCGCGGCATTGGGGCTCAGATACCCAAGGCGACCGCGGTCGTGGAAGCGCGCTGGTAACTACTGAAGGTGAAAACCCCAGTTGTGAGTGGAACCATCGTGGAAAGTGAGCTTCCAATTGATGACGGGCCATTCCTTCATCGGAACTCCTCTCGAAACCCCCGTCAGCTCAGCCTTCTTTATGTACTTCAGCTTTTCTTTGGATGCAGTGCAGCTCTGTTTTCTAGGCTGGTGTGGACCACCCAATTGCTGAATGTTCGAAGCACAGGGTCCGTGTAGTTTTCGCGGTCCATCAGTTTCCGCGCTTCGACCAGCAGATAGACCACCTGCATCTCCTTCCGAATCTTGCGGTCGATGATAGCAGAGCTCGTCCTTCATCTTGCCAGCAATGATAGCCGATTGACGCGCGACTGTATTGGCGTGCATGGGCGCCAATCCGCGCTGTGGAAGAGTCGCCGACCATCCTCCCCAAATTCGTGGGGCCCTAAACTTCATTCCGTGGCAGAACCTTTTCGATACGCCGGTCTGGAATGAGCCAGATCAGCGCAGCGGCCACGAAAATCCCCTCGGAGATCCACGGCGAAAGCAACGTGGCAACAATCGCAGCCATATACAGCACAGGCGAGAGCTTGCCTTTCCAGTCCCAGCCAACCGCCTTTTTCAGAATCGATTCCGGTCCCTGCGAGCGGATGATCGCCTGCTGGAGCAGGTAATACGCGATAGCGGCCAGCAGCAGCACGAGGCCGTAGAGTGCGGTGGGTAGTGTGCTGAAATGATTCTCCCCCATCCAGCCGGTAGCAAACGGAAACAACGACAGCCAGAACAACAAATGCAGGTTCGCCCAAAGGATCGCGCCCGTTACGGTCGTGGTGGCATGCAGCAGGTGATGGTGGTTGTTCCAGTAGATGCCGATATAAACGAAACTCAGGACGTAGCTGAGGAAGACTGGCAGTACGGGCAACAAGTCCTTCGGGCTGTCGCCGTGAGGCACTTTCATTTCCAGCACCATGATCGTGATAATAATTGCGATCACGCCATCACTGAAAGCCTCCAATCGTCCCGTCCGCATCTTTCCTCCCGCCTGCGATGCTGGCTGCGAGTGGCACGCCATCCGTTCGCCTCAAACAAGCTAACATGAGCGGCGTATGAAAGCTGCTAACGAATGCGCCATGAGCTTGGTACGGAATGCCGACCATCTGTCCGGAGTTGCCATAACTTCCCGGAACCGGGCTCGTGGCTCAACGAGGAAATTATGTGGCGCGGAATGAATGGCGCGGAACGAAATTGACAATCTCGACGGAGCCGGATACAGTTGAGGCAGTGCGCTAACAGGGCGTCTCCTACCCGCGGCAAGGGAAGCATCCCACCTGTTTTCGTTTTGAGGCGTCCGTTACCTTCTTTCAGCCTGGTATCAGCGGGACACCGGCAAATATGAAAGGAGGTCTTGTGACCCCGTCGAAGTTCTTACCCCTTCAGTCGTCTTTTGAATCCATCCGGAAGCGAGCAAAGAAACTGGCGCGCCAGTTCGCCGCCGCCGACGCGGATGCACTCGCGCGTGTGCATGCTCAATTGCCGGCTCCGGCCCTTCCTCTATCGTTACGCGACGCGCAGTTGGTGCTCGCCCGAGAATACGGTTTCGCCGGCTGGCAGGATCTTCGCGCCGCAGTCCTCCGCCTGGAAGGCAAGGGCTTGGAGTGGGCCGCCGCTGAGGCGGAGCGCGCCATCCATGACAACAAGGTCGAACGATTAAGGCAACTCGTTCAGGAGTATCCGGCCCTTCTATCGTGGCGCGATGATTCCGGAGAATCATTACTTGGCTTTGCCACCGGCTCGTTTGGTGACAGCGGCGATCCTTACCGGGAGAAGATGTTCACGCGCATCGACTGCGCCGAGTTTCTGCTGGATGCGGGCTCTACGGTAGAACCGGCGATATGGGAAGGCGCGATTAGCGCCCGCGCGGAGGGAGTGTTGCAGCTTCTTTTGCGCAAGGATGTTCTGCCGCACACGCTGGATGTTCTCGCGGCGCTGGGTGACATCGACGGCGTACGTGATTGTCTTGAGTCAACACGACCTGGTGGCGAAATCGCCACCGTCACGCATGCGTTCCTCTGTGCCTGCCGTTTTCAGCATAAGGCGGTCGCCGCTCTCCTTCTCAGCCGTTCGATCGAGCTCGACCCCGCGCTCGGCGAGCGAGTGGAGAAATGGCGTGGACGAAGCGGGTTCATCGACTATTTGGCCGAACATCCGGTCTACGGAAGCCCCTGGCGGACAGTCGTTATGAACGAACTGCAAGCGGCGATGCATGGAAATGACCTAGACGAGTTCAACCGCTGGCTACAGCGGGAACCCGATCTGCTCGGCGAATCCAATGTCGGGCTTCAGGTGGAGTTAATGGAGAATGCGACGTACAAAGATCGGGGACCTTTCATCGCTCGATTGATAGGGCTCAGTCCCGCACTAAGGGTGAAGCGCCCACCTTCGTCCGCGCTGGAATTCGCGCTGGATTATGGGAACGCGCATCTCATCCCGCTATTGACTCAGATTTGGCCGCTGCCTGACGATCTCCCTCACGCGGCCGGCCTAGGGGACTTCGCGCGAGTCAGGGGTTGGTTTGATGAGGCCGGCCGTCCGAGGCTGGGGAGCCTCAGTCAGCATCACCCGGCCAACCATCCTTCCTGGCTCCGGAATCTTCATTGGATGCCCCCGAACGCCCAGCACGTCCTGGACGTCGCGCTGGCATGGGCGTGCGTGAATCGCCAGTTTGAGATTGCGGATTTTCTGCTGGAGCACGGAGCCAACATCAATACGGACTGGAGTACGCACGAGCCGGCAAGCATCTTGCATGAGTGCGCCGTGCACGGGAACTACGAAGCAGCGCGGTTTCTCATTGACCGCGGCATCGATATGACGATTCTCGATTATCGCTGGAACGCGACCGCGGAGGGGTGGGCGCGCTACGCTGCCAACGACACGAACATGGCGGACTTCCTGGCGCGTGCCGAGCGTGCACGAAAAGCGCAATCCCTTTGAACCGGAAACGATCATGGCGTTCGAGTCCGGCTCTGAGGGAGCAGGCCAAAAGCGCGTTCCTGGAACTTGCGACGCGCTTCCGGCTGGATCGCGGGCCACCCGGAAGGAATCGGCCAACTCCGGTAATGTCCGAATGGCCGACGATCCTGGACTTATTTGACTCCGAGGTTGCCCCGATCCTTGAACGCAGGAGCGACCTGGCTTGGCTCTGCTGCATCTGCCAGGCTTTTCGCATCGCGGCGAAGCGGGTATATCGCGACACCCATAAGTGTGACCCAGAAGACGACGTTAAGTCTCCGCATGAAGTCGGTGCTAAACCAATTGAAACCCGACACCGCCATACCCAAAATTAAGGAAAGCATGCTGAAATAAGTACAAGACCACAGAAATTGACTTGCATGCTTCTTGGCAGTCTTGCCTAGCCCCCGGATCTCGCGGCGGGTCCAGAGCAGGCCGGAGATGAGAACCCCACCGAACAGGATCATGACTGCGAGGTGGAGACTATCGAAGCGTTTGATCGTGCGTACGAGGCACAGACCAACCACAAACGCTGCGAGTGCGGTGGAAAAGGCATGGGCCAGTAACCTCCGCTTAATGGAGTTGGTGTTCCTGGCGGTCACAGGAAGCGGCCTTTCCAGGCAACCACAAATAGGCTGACGCTAAGGGCGCTCAGTAAGATGCCAACCACGATGGCAAGTGTTCTTGCGATCCTGGCCAAGGGATCGTCACCTGCAATCTTGTCGAAAAACATCCTGTCGATCCCGATATACAGCAAGCCAAGAGCGAGAAGCAGGTTAAACCACCGGGCTTTCCTTTGATGTTTCATTGCTCGGGCTAAGTTAAGCATACCCTCTCCCGTGACTTCGCGTTAGCGGGTTCCGCCAGACCAATTTCGCGCACCAACACTTAAACCGTAGAGCTGGATGGATGCCGAGTCGCCGAGATCCGGTCGCAATCCCTAAAACTACGGCGTTACTGAGGACCTATCCCTGTCGTTGCTCGTGTAACGATGCTATGTAAACAATAGATCTCGAAAGCGGAAAGTGGAGCGATGATGAGAACGGAATTGCTGCGATTCAACGGCGCTGTGGAGCGGGATCCCGCCATCGATGCGTGGATGAAAAAGCATGCAGGTGAATTGGGAGCAGTCGCGCGTCAGTGGTTTGAGGTGATGCGAAAATGCGGAGACGAAGTCCGGGAGCTTTTGCATGACGGCTGTCCGGTTGCATGTTTGGGAGATGCGCCCTTCGGCTACGTCAATGTATTCACTTCGCACGTGAACGTGGGGTTTTTTCATGGCGTAGCACTGCCGCATCCGGCTCGCTTGTTGCAGGGCACCGGCAAGTTCATGCGCCATGTGAAGCTGAGACCTGGAACGCCCACAAACGCCGCAGCGCTAAGCAAGCTCATCGATACGGCGTAC
>Ga0187817_10000884_pt1 | contig 13843 bp, 9 predicted proteins | sample NC_wetland_sal_i_17_FD_132431 | JGI IMG/M metagenome (GOLD analysis project Ga0187817, IMG submission 132431) | Wetland sediment microbial communities from Neuse River Estuary, North Carolina, USA - SO4_2 | ecosystem: Environmental > Aquatic > Freshwater > Wetlands > Sediment | place: USA: North...
AGAAGACCAGAGCAATCCCTCGTGAAACACCACACGCGCTGAAGGTTTTCAATCTTCACAGCGTTTTTTCAACAGTCTCAAACGATTTCCGCACAAGCCCGGTTCGCCGGATTGCCGGTGTAATGATTCCATAACAATGTCGGCTTTGTTACGTCAGCAACCCTTTTGAGATACGCTGACTCCAGCGAGTCAAGAGAGAAAGAGGTGCTCATTCCGATTCCCCTAATGTCCCGCTCCGGAGCATAATTGTAGCTACTTGGGAGGGGTGAAGATGCCCTGGCGCTTGCTCTGGCACTCGATGCTCGCAGTTCTTTTGCTGCATACGATGTCAGCTGGACAAACCTCGTGGGAGGAGAAGAACCGAGCTGGTGAAAAGGCATTCCAGGAAGGCCATCTCTCGGACGCAAGCCAACTATTCACCGCAGCGCTGCGAGACGCACAAAAGTTCGGCCCGAACGACGTGCGGTTGGCGCCCATCTACAACAATCTGGCTTTGGTTTCCTTCATTCAAAACAACTTCATCGCCTCAGAGATACTCTACGAGAGGGCGGTTGGGGTAATGGAGGCGCAAGGCCAGGAGAATCCACTTCTTTTACCGGTTTTGGATAACCTGACCAGCCTTTATGTCAAACAATGGGCGTTTGGAAAGGCTATCCAAACCTCGTGGCGCGCCTGCCACCTCCGGGAGAAGAAGTTCGGGCCGGCAACCTTGGAAACGGCTGCCGGTCTGAACCGGCTTGCCACCCTCTACCTGGATAGTGTGCGACTACTTCCTCAGTCGCCATCCGACAAATTGCCTCCTTCCGGACCCACGAGAAGCAACCCCTCAGCGAACAATTCCGGCTGCGAGTTGCAAGAGTGGAACGCTTCTATCGAGAATTCAATGGTGTTGGAAGACGCGACCAAACTGGCGATCGCGGAATCGCTCTTTGGCAGGGTGCTGGAGGTGCAAGGAAAAACCTACGGTTACGAGAATAACCGGCTTGTCGATGTGCTGGAGAATTTGGGCGAGGCCCTTCACGCGCAGGGAAAAGTCGGTGTGGCGGAACAGGCGTACACAAGAACGATCGCTATCCTGGAGAAAAGTTTCGGTCCAGACGATTTCAGACTCGCCATGCCGCTCCAACAGATGGCCGAATTGAAAACGGAAGACGGAAACTATTCGGACGCAGAGAAGCTTTACCGGCGGGCGTTGCTGATCAATGAGAGCAACGAGGGGACGACCGGCCCTTCCCTCGGAGTGGTCCTAACGGGGTATGCTGCCCTCTTAGAGAAGATGCACAGATCGGAGGAAGCGAAGAATCTCACAGACCAGGCCAGTTCCCTCGCCGCTCGTTTCACAATCAGCAAGGCGACAGTCAACCCTGCCGCTTCCGTGCCTTACATTTTGAGGTTTGAAAAGTCGGTCTACGACCAATACACGGGTGTCCAGCAGACATGCATGCTGATCCGCGCGGATGGGCGATTCCGGGTCGAAGAAACGCAGCAGGAACGAATCGATCGTTCGATAATGGTTCCGGTACAGAGGGTGCCAGATGGCATGCCTGACATGACAGGCTTGCCGCGGGAAACGCTCGCTGAACGTTCCGACACGGGGTCCCATGCTCCCAAGATATTTGAGGGTTCGCTCGATGGCGATGCGCTACAGCAGCTGAGAGCAATCCTGTCTGCCCAGGGTATCCGTGACATCCAGGGCAGTTACCCGCCGCGCGAAGAGGCAAACTACTCCAGCACCGAAAAAATTGCCGCTACCATCCTAAGAGGCGATGGAGTGCAGAATTTCGCGTTCCCGGATACCGCTGCGCGCCAGCCTTACGAAGGCGGACTGAAACCATTTTTCAAGTGGCTGAGCACAGCTGAGAAACGCAAGGGAGCGGCTATCAAGGGGGCTACGGCGAACAACTGCTCGCCGGATGCAGCGAAGGCTGTGCCAATGCAATTTAGTTCATCGGGGGCAAAAACGGCTCGGAATGCCGATACTACGGTGGCAACAGAAAGGGCGGTGAATCAAGGTTCCCACGATGTAAGTCAGGACAGAGTGTCCACTATCAAGGTCGACGTCAGCCTGGTGCTGGTCGGTGTCGTGGTCCACGACCCACAGGGACGCGCTCTCGGAACTCTGCGGCAAGAAGATTTCCGGCTCTTGGACAACGGGAAACCGCAAGCGATAACCAGGTTTTCCTTGGAACAAACTGATGCGGGAAGCGCGGAGCCGAAGGCTTCGAATGGCACTCTGGGCGCAGTCACGGGTGAGAGTAAGAGAACGGCTGCGGCTGTCGAGCACAGCGTGGCATATCTCATCGATGACATTCATTTGGATGCGGCGGACTGGGACCAAGTGCGCAGGGCCGCGGACTCCCATCTGTCTTCGCTACAACCGGCGGTGCGGACGGCAATCTTCACAACGTCGGGACAGATCGCGCTGGACTTCACTGATGACCGTACCAAACTTCACGAGACCTTGTTCCGCATTCAGCCGCGTCACGTCGCCAGTTCTGCTGGGAACGATTGCCCTGAGATCGATACCTACATGGCCGACTTAATCCGGAACAAACACGATGAGGATGCTCTGGGGGCGGCCACAGAGAACGCCCTGGATTGCGCGTACGGGAACGACCTGCGCGCTGCAGCAGCCGCAGAAAACATGGCGAAAGCGACCGCCCAGCAGCAACTCGCTTCAGCCGAGGCGCAGGGCCGGGTTATTCTGGGAGCATTCCAAACCGCACTGCAGCGACTGGCGGCCACACCGGGTCAGCATACACTTGTCCTGGTTTCCCCGGGATTTGTCGCTCCGGGCCTTGAACAGGATTTTGGTCAAGTCATCGATCAGGCCCTGCACACCGACGTCATCATTAACACCCTGGATGCGCGCGGCCTCTACCATGTTGAATCCATCGCCCAGGGAACCACCGCGACTTTGCAATATCGTCGTGAAAGCGCCTTGGCCAATGAGGAAATCTTGACGACCTTAGCGTCCGCAACCGGCGGCACGGCGTTTCACAACAGCAACGACTTTGGCACAGGCTTCAGTCGCGTGACCCAGCCACCCGAGTATTACTACGTGCTTGGTTTCTCGCCCCGAGATCAGGAGTTGGACGGGCGCTTTCACAACCTGACGGTAGCCTTGAACGGTGGAGGGAAGCTAACATTACAGGCGCGGAAGGGGTACTATGCTCGGAAGCAATAGTTCCCAGCTAGGCGTTAGTGATCTGCATCGACGCAGCAGCGAGGTCTACGATCCAAACGAGCCAGTCAGCACCGAACTAGCCAGGAGATCCAGATTTTCTGACCGTCCTTAGATATCACCGAGAGCTTTCGGCTTTACTTTCGGGTGCCGACTACTCCCAAAGATACTCGTCGTGAGTCCGAACTGCCGAGTGCGGAAACCATGTGGTTTTGTACCGCCTAAAACCGGGGAATGCGGCGCTATTGAATCAGCGGCTTAAGTGGTGTGTTCAAAGTCCGTTTTTGGTACAGGCTGCGTATTTCCAGCACGCGGTGCTTGTAGCTTCGTTCAGACGCGTTAACCCGCTTCGTAAGATGAGCAGCATGCGGGAAAAAGATCGGATTAGGTTTCCTTGACTGTCATTCCCTGCGCCGGATACTATCAATCGGCTGATATGAACCAGGATTCGCTCGTCGGCCAGTCCCTCCTGCATTACAAGATTCTCAGCCAACTGGGCTCGGGTGGTATGGGTGTCGTGTACGAAGCCCAGGACTCCCAGCTTGGCCGCCGCGTGGCCCTGAAGTTTCTTCCTTCTGATATGGCCCAGGACAACCAGTTGCTTGAGCGCTTCCAGAGAGAGGCGCGCGCCGCTTCTTCCCTGAATCACCCGAACATTTGCACCATCCACGCGATTGAGCAGCACGAACGCCGACACTTCATCGTCATGGAGCTGCTAGAGGGCGAGACCCTGGCACAGAAGATGAGCCGGCAGCCCATGGAAATGGAGAAGTTGCTGCCGCTGGGCATCCAGATCGCCGACGCTCTCGAATCGGCCCATGCAAAGGGGATCGTGCACCGAGACATTAAGCCGGCAAATCTTTTTCTTACCGAGCGCGGGCAAGTGAAGATTTTGGACTTCGGCTTAGCGAAAATGAGCCATGGCGAGATCGCGCACGGAGCTTCGGTCGAACAAGGGGAGACTCTGGTCTTCGGCAACGACCTCACTTCGCCAGGCGCGGCCGTAGGCACGGTCTCCTACATGTCGCCGGAGCAGGCCCGCGGGCAGCTCGTGGACGCCCGGACGGACCTCTTTTCCATGGGTACGGTGCTCTATCAGATGGCCACCGGAACCCTCCCCTTTCAGGGAGACACCTCGGCTGTCATCTTCGACGCTATCCTGAACCGCGATCCCAGGCCAGCTGCCGAGCTGAATCCCATCCTGCCCGCCGATTTTGTGCGTATCCTGGAGAAGACCCTTGAGAAGGACCGAAATCTACGCTGCCAGACGGCCACCGAGCTAAAAACCGATTTAAGCCGACTCAAGCGTGACCTCGAATCCAGCACACGGCGCGCAAAAGAAAAGACCGATTCGGATCCGAGCGTGCAGAAGCAGACGAGAAAATCCGTGGCCGTTCTCTACTTTGAAAACCTAAGCGGCGCCAAGGAAGACGAATACCTACGCGACGGAATCACCGAGGATGTTATCACCGAGCTCTCTAAGATTCGGGGATTGAACATCTTTTCGCGCCCCACCGTTCTCACCTTTCGGGACAAGCCGGTGACCCCGGCGCAAGTCGGCCAGCAGCTGGGTGCGGCCTACGTCCTCACCGGCACCTTGCGCCGCGCCGGCGCCCGCCTTCGCATCAACGCCCAACTCGTGGATACACACACCGATTTTCCGCTTTGGTCGGATCGTTTCGACCGCGAGATGAAGGACGTTTTCGAGGTTCAGGACGAAATGGCTCGCAGGATAGCCGAAGCCCTGCGGGTGACACTTTCTCCGGAGGAACTTGAAGCTTTGGCTGTCAAACCCACGGAAAACCTGCAGGCCTACGACCTCTATCTCCGTGGCAAGCGCTACGCGCGGCGCCAGACCCGCCAGGATCTCGAGTTCGCCTTGCAGATGTTCGAAAACGCGGTGACCATTGACCCCAGCTTCGCTCTTGCTTACGCCGCGAGCGCCAATGCCTGCGCCATGTTCTACTGCAACTACAGCCGTGATCAGGTGTGGGTCGAACGCGCGCGGGAGACCTCCGGTAAGGCCGTGGCTCTGCGCTGGGACCTGCCCGAAGTGCAGGTCAGCCAGGCTTGGGTCCTCTACGCAGCCGAACTGCATGACGAAGCCGTGCGTATGGTTAAGAAAGCCATCGAACGCAAGCGCGACTGCGAGGGCGCCTATTACCTCCTCTGCCGCGCGTTGTTCGCCGCGGGACGCTACCAGGAGGTTCTGGACGTTGCGGAAGCCGCCATCGAAGCGAGCGGTGAGGACTACAATGTTTATGTGCCCATCCTGAACTGTCTCGGCGCGATGGGCAAGGAAGAAGCCAAGCGTAACATGACGCAGCGAAGGATAGCGGCGTTCGAAAATCACCTGAAGCAAGTGCCCGAAGACGCGCGGGCACGAATCTTGCTAGGATCCGACTACGCTTTTTTGGGAAGGTCGGAGGACGCATTGCGCGAACTCAACCTCGCGGTTACTTTGCGCGCCAATGAAGCCTCGATTCTTTATAACGCGGCTTGTCTGTACTGCAAACTGAACCGAAAGCCTGATGCCCTAGATGCCCTGCGTAAATCCTGGGAAGCGGGGTTCAGGGACTCGGTGTGGGCTCGCCGCGATCCGGACCTTATCCTTCTTCACGACGACCCCGAGTTCGACCGGCTGTACCCGGAAAAGCCTTCACCACTGCCGGCTCCCGGTTCCCGCTAATTCGTGGTTAGAAATAAAGACCTGAGTAATTAACAGGACTTCGAAAAAGCGTGGCTGTTCGGTTTTAGGCATGTCACTGCTGCCCTGACGTTGATCCCCAGCTTTGCTGACAAGTCCTTCCTCTTCCAAAAACACGTCCCTGAGCAAGCTTCTAAGCGGTGCTTTTGTCAGCAGTCTTGCGTGCCAAAAACCTGCTCAATACTGCGGTTTTAACTTATTGATTCGGCCCAACCTGGGAGCACCAACTTGAGGCGAGCCGAAACCACATGGTTTCCAAACACTCAAATGCATTACTTCCGGGTTGCCCGTCATCCGGACAAAAGGTGCATCCTTGGTCCAAGGTGCTTAATTACGTTGCTGATCCCCATCGAATGAAGGAGCAAAGAGGCCGCGACGCAGTTAAGTTAAAAGTTGGGGGCTTGGGCCGGGGCTTCAATCGGTAGATTGATCATCTTCGCGATTTTGGGCCAGTGGTGGCTGGCTCTCAGCTCTTTCGAGACCACAAAGCGAAGGTAGAGCATCATGGACGAGTCGCGCTGCTCGATCGCCTTTTCCGCCCAATCAGCTCCTTGGTCTATTTCGCCGCAGAGCAAGTGAAAAAGCGCATGGGCGCGGGCATCGCCAGGCGCCTCGCCGGAACCAAGTGCTTTCAAGAGCGACGAGTCGACTTGTTCTCCATTGCGCCGCGTGAGTCCTGCGAGAATGCCAATGGTGTCGGGGGACCAAGGCCCAATCGCGTAGGCGCGCCGCGCGATCTTCAACGCCTCCTGAAGGTTACCCTTGTCGGCGTAGATCATCGTCATCGAGACCAGGGCGATGACCTGGTTCGGATCCAGTTCCACAACTTTCTTCAATTGCTCGAGGGCTTCATCGCCCCGGCCCGCTCCCTGTAGATAGGCATGCAGATTCATCCGCGTCCATACTTCGAGCGGGTCTTCTTCAATCGCACGCTGCGCCAGTTTGATCGCCTGCTCCACCTTGCCCCGCCAGAACTGGCACCAGCCATATAAAGGACGGACGAGCCCAAAACCGACCTCCTTGGCCATTGGACGGTCAAAGTGTTTCTCGGCTGCGGTCCAATCTAGGTCATACATTGTCGCGATGTAACCCAAAAGCGCATGCGCCTCCGGAAGCGATGGATCAATTTCCAATGCCCGTTGGGCTTCGGCCCGCGCAGGGGGCACGCACTCATGTGCCGTGTGCCGGCCGAAATGCGCCAAGTTGTACCAATAAAATCCCAGTCCGACATGAGGCATAGCAAACGCCGGATCGAGATCGCTCGCTTGCTTATAGAACTCTCGAGCCAGTTCCATCGACTCCGGAGTAACCTTGGCCTGCTGATACCTGGCTTTCAGATAAGCCTCATAGGCTGGGAGCTTCGGCGTGTAGCGCTGTGGAGCAGCCTCGCGTGAAAGCTTGACTCGCAACGCTTTGGCAATTGCTGTCGAGATTTCATCCTGCACGGCAAAGATGTCGCGCAGTTCCCGGTCATATCGCTCCGACCACAGATGCGAGCGGTCTGTGGCCTTGATCAGCTGCGCCGTCACGCGAATGCGGTTCCCCGAGCGCCGCACGCTGCCTTCGAGAACCGTACTTACGCCGAGTGCTTCGGCAATGCCCCGGATGTCTTGCTCCTTTCCGCGGAAGGCAAATGCCGAGGTGCGTGCAATCACTTTGAGACCGGGAATCTGGGCGAGCAAGTTGATGATCTCCTCGGCAAGACCGTCGCTGAAGTAATCCTGCTCTTTGTCATCGCTCATGTTGGCGAAAGGCAACACGGCAATGGACTGAGCCACGGGAATAGCTCCGCTGGGAGTTTGTTTCTGGTCTTCCGGAATCTCCAGCCCCGCTTTGCGCAAGCCATCCATAAGCTGATTGACCACGTCGGCATTCCACCACTTTGCGCACTCTTCGCGTGCCGAAGTGGCGAACTCGGGACGCTCGGCCAGAAGCATTTGTACGGCTTTCCGCGCCGGTTCCACTTCGCCGAGATGCCCCCGCGCAGCCGCCAGCGCTATGTTCGTTCGCCAGAAGTTCGGCATGTTGACCTTTTGCGCAATTTCCAGGGCGAGGCAATACTCTTGCTTGCGAAAAGCGTCGAACAACGGGGCAAACCAGTACCAGCCGGGATGGTGCGGATTCAGGCGTCGCGCCTTTTCTGAAAGGGAACAGCCGCGATCCCAATCTCCGGCGAACGAGGTGAGCATTCCCAAATAACCAAAAGTGAATCCGTCCATCGGATTCAGCAGGAAGGCTCGCTCAGCTTCGCTGCGGAAAGCCTCCAGTTCCCGGCGGAAAAAGTGCACCGAGGCCACCGCGTGGTGCGCGAGATAATTCGTTGGCTCTGCATCGACTGCTCGCCGCGCCGCATCGAAGGCACGTCCCAGCGGATCCGGTCGCACATTGAAACCGTGGTTATGCTCCTCACGAAAAATAATGGCTAACATCGCCCATGCCAGGCCATTCCCCGGAGCGTGTTCGACCGCGCGTTCGAGCGCATCACGCGCAGCGGCGTGGTTCTGAGCGTTGACCCGCCGCATATAGGAGAAGCTGCGCAGCACGGCTTCATACGGAGTCAACTGGTCTGCTCCCTTGCTCCACACGGCCTCGCTCATGCTGTGCGGCAGAATCCCTTGCGTGTCGCCGACGGTCGAGACAATCTTCGAAACCACGTCGTCTTGCAGGTCGAAGATAGCTTCCGGCTGAAAAGAACGGTCATAGGTTTCGACCCAGAGTTGCGCGCCGCTGGAAGCATCGACCAGTTGCGCCGCAATGCGCAGCCGGGCACCTGCCTGGCGCAGGCTGCCTTCCATCACATAACGGGCCCCAAGCTCCTTTCCGACATTCCGCAGGTCGACAGCTTGATTGGCGTATCGCTGGGTCGAGCCGTGCGCAATCACCCGCAGATACGGGAATCGCGACATTCCGGTGATGATCTCTTCGGTGATGCCATCGGCTAAAGCGTCGAGGCCAGCGTCAGTGCCTTTGAACTTGAAGGGCAGGACGGCGATCCAGAAGCCCTCGTCAGCACGGGAAGTGCCCGAACCCCGCGCTGGGCTGGACGGAGAGGTTGAGATATTTTGGCCCACGGTGGCATCGGCTTCCGGAATCTCCAGACCCGCTTTGCGCAGGCCGTCCAGAAAACGTTCCCCGTACTCGGGGTTCCACACTTTTGCAACCTGCTTGCGCATGATTGCCGGAAGTTCGGGCCGAAACTTCACCAGATCAGCGACTGCTTTTGCGCCGCCGTCAACATCCCCAAGCTGGCCGCAAGCGGCTGCGATCATCATCGGCGCGAGGGGATTACCCCGCAGCTTGACTTTGAGCGCGAATGCGAACGCGCCACGATAGTCGCCCTGAGAATATGCGTGGTAAAAGTCTGCGTACCAGTACCACCCGGGGTGATTCGGGTTGAGCTGTTTGGCCTGCGCGGCAAGTTGCATGCCGCGCTCCGCGCTGCCGGCGTAGGTCAGCAACTCACCGAGAAACGCAACTGAGTTCCCGTCCATAGGGTTGAGCGCGACTGCTCGCTCGGCAGCATCCCGGAACGAAGCGTAATCTTTCTGGTACCAGAGCACCGAGGCCAGACTGAAATAGGCCAGATGATTGGAAGGGCCTAGCGCGACCGCACGTCGTGCCGCCGAGGCTGCGATCTCCAGCGCATTGGCCTGAAGTTCGTATCCATGCACATAATCCTGGCCGCATAGGAACGAGAGCATAGCCCAGGCATCGGCATTGGTTGGACTCTTGTGCACCGCCGCTTCCAATCCGGAGCGCGCAGCAGCCAGTTCTTCCCGCCGGGCCGCGCTGCAGTAGGCGAAACTGCGCAGCACAGCCTCATAGGGACTCAGTTGTTCGGGGGCACGGCTGCGCAAGCCTTCGCTCATGCTCTGGGGCAAAACGCCGTTCATGTCAGCGACGGTAGAAACAATTCGTGGAACCAAGTCGTCTTGTAACTCGAACACCGCCTCAGGACTGAAGGCCCGTTCATAGTTCTCGGCCCAAAGATGCGCGCCGGAAACCGTGTCTACCAATTGAACGCCCAGCCGCAACCTGCTGCCAGCATGACGAAGTGTTCCCTCCATCACGTAGCGCGCATTCAACTCCTTGCCGGCTCTGCGGACATCCACGGAGCTATCGCCGTAGCGCGCGGTAGAACTGCGGGCAATCACTCGGAGGTAGGAAAACCGTGAAAGGCCCGTGACGATTTCCTCTGATAAGCCCTCGGCCAGCGCTATCACATCTGCGTTGGTACCGTTGTACTTGAACGGCAACACCGCGACCCAAAAACCTTCATCGGCGCGGGCCGCGCCTGAATCGGAGGCGAGGGTAGCGCGGCTGGACGACACAGAAACTGGCGTGGCCTTCGTGGGTCGGGCCATGTCGCGGAACTCGTTGCTTACGTCGCGCGCCGTTTGCACGCGGTAGCGCGGGTCCTTTTCGAGGCAGCGGCGAATGACGCGCGCCAGGTCAGAGGGCAATTCCGGGCGCGTCTCGGTCACCGATGGCGGAGTGTCGCGCAAGATTGACGAAATCAGTTCCGCGGATGAGTTGCCTTCGAATGGGCGACGCCCCGTTGCCATCTCATGCATCACGACGCCAAAAGAAAAAATGTCGGATCGGTGATCGAGCGGGCGGCCCGAGACCTGTTCCGGCGACATGTAAGCTGGAGTCCCCATCACCATGCCGGCTTGAGTACGGCCTCCCGAAGTCAGGGTTGCATCATTGGGGGTGTCGGCTCCTATATCCTTTGCCAGCCCAAAATCCAGGACTTTAACCCGGCCTTCATTCGTCACCATCACATTCGCCGGCTTCAGATCGCGGTGCACGATGCCTTTCTCGTGAGCAGCCGCGAGCGCCTCTGCGATCGCTCCGGCAATTTCGATAATCCGGTCCGCAGCCAGGCCATTCGCAGAAATCAGCCGATCAAGAGGTTGCCCCTCGATCAGTTCCATGGTGAGAAAGTGGACTCCGTCGGATTCCTCCACCGAGTACAGGGTGACAACATTCGGATGGTTGAGCGCAGCCACCGATCGAGCTTCTCGACGAAAGCGAGCGAGGCGTTCGGGGTCCTTGGCGACCACGGGGGGCAATACCTTGAGGGCGATGTCGCGGCCAAGCTTATTGTCTGTCGCGCGGTACACCTCTCCCATGCCGCCCGAGCCAATTACGGTGCTGATCCGGTAATGGGCCAGTGTGCGACCAACCAGACTGGTATCCCTCAAATCGTCCACTTGGCAAGTCCCCGTGCTTGAATTAAGGCAGCGCCGATTCTACACTACGAGACTCTCCAGGAATTCCGCCCTGGTCTCCCGGTACTGGGCTAATTCCGTGTTGCCGATTCTCCGGGCCACGGCGCTCCACTCGCCAGTTTGTCCTTGAACAATGCAATCGCTGCCCGTAAGCGCAATGCTTGCTGGCGATTCCTGCGAAGGTGAGAAGCGGCGCGATCAATAGCCGCTTCCCATTCCGACTTACCTGAAATTGATGTACGATTTCTTTTGACAAACTTACCTGTTTTGGGCATAATTGTCTCCGTGACTGATCCAATCCAAAACGCCCTCACGAAAGCAAAAACGAAGTTGGACCAGCTTGTTAGCGAACGCACCAGAATTGAAAAAGAGATCGTTGATTGGAAGCGTGTAGTTGACAGCCTGACCGCAGTCTCCGAAGAACCTAGCGATGAATTGCCTGCTGACGTGAACGTCGGTGCTGCTCTTTCCTCTCTCCTGACTCTCAAATTCACGGATGGGGTGCGTACCGTCCTCGAAGCGGCGGGCGGGACTCTTACAGCCCCTCAGATACGGGACCACCTTGTGAACTTGGGATTCGATTTCTCTAAGTACAAACAGGAGTTGGTCCCGCTCCACAACACGCTGAAGCGCCTTGAGGAACAGGGCGAAGTGAAGGCTGTGCGGGACGTATCGGACAGGGTAGTCCGTTACCAGTGGATTCCTGCGATACAGCGAGCACTCGCGGAGCACCCGCTTGCATCGCTCTCGCGCAGGCCGGAAAGATTCAGGGGTAGGTTCCCCAAATGACTTTGCTGCAAAAGCAAACCGCCCAGCGTGGTCAGACGCTAGGCGGCAAGAAAGGGGGTGATACGCGATGTACCGCCCGCCATGATGTAACTGAGTAGTCGAACAAACGCCCCGGCTTCTGTTGAAGCAGGAGTCGGGGCTTAATCCAAAGCGCGGAGTGACCCACGCCTCAGACCCTAAGACATTGTGGCTGGTTTCTCCGCTCAACGCAAGCGGAGAAACCACATGACCTGCAAAAGATGTACACACGGAAGCTGCAAGCGGTTCGGTTACTTCGGTAAGCGCCGCATTCAGCGCTGGCGCTGCAATTCCTGTAAAGCTACTTTCTGCGAACCCCACGCCAAAGTGGGCACCCACTACATTGACCCGGAAACGGCAGCGAAGGCGCTGTCTCTCATGCTGGAAGGTATGAGCATTCGCGCTATATCGCGTTTCACGGGTCTGCACAAAGGGACGATTCTGTCTTTGCTGGAAACCGCCGGGGACCGATGCGCCAAACTTTGGGATGCCTACATGCGCGGACTTCGCACTCAGTTTGTCCAGGCTGACGAAATCTGGACGTTCGTTGGATGTCACCAGCGAAGGCTTAAACCGGATGCTCCGGCAGAGTGGGGAGATCAGTACGTCTGGTTTGCGCTGGACTCGGTTACTAAGATGGTGCTGTCGTACCACGTCGGCAGACGCGAAGGTGCGAACGCACAAGCCTTCATTAAAGACTTGAGCGAAAGGATTGAAGGGCGTTTTCAGCTTACGACAGACGGACTGCGCTGGTACGTGCCTGCCGTGGATGAGCACTTGGGCGGGAACGTGGATTACGCGCAACTCATCAAGCTCTATTCGAGCCACGATGTTACCGGGCCGGAGTGGTACGGTGCCACGAGCCGGGTTACAGGGACTATCCCAAGCATCCAAAACGGCAGACCTGACCCGCGTTATATCAGCACCAGCCATATCGAGCGCAGCAACTTGACGTTGCGATGCCAACTTAGGCGCTTCACTCGCTTGACGAACGCCCACAGTCGAAAATTGGAGAATCTGAAACATGCGGTAACGCTCTACATGTGCTGGTACAATCTGTGCCGCGTCCATCAAACCCTTCGGATGACCCCTGCGATGGCCGCTGGTATCAGCTCCCACATTTGGGACTTAGGAGAACTGATCGCGTGAACGACAAAGACATATTGCTCGTGATGACTATTTGTGAGCTTCTTGAGAAATCTGCCTCGCCTCGTGCCGTAGAACTTGCTTATCGGGATTCAGTAAGGACATTGGAGCGATGGCGTCAACGGAAAGCCGAATCAAGCCCTGGTCGGGACTGAGGCTGTATCCGATTGCTCTGGATGCGCAGAGCCATTTTGTTGTGCGTTCCAGTAAGGAAATCTTTTCTTCGACGGCCAGATCGGATTGGCTATCGAGGTAAGCTAAAAGATTTTCGACTTCGAGGTCGTTGGCTTCAGCGTGTAAATGAATAGACATCGGGCACACCCCTGTGGCATGATTTGTGTGTCCACTGCAGACCGAGGCTCCGGCTGGCACCGGGGCCTTTCTATTTGTGATTAAATCACAGCCTGTCAAGTGAGAGGCATTACCTTGATGCCGGAGATCGTTTGGCTCATCCTCCTTCTCGCCGCAGTGATTGTTGCCCTAACGCTACTTGCGCCCAAACCGATATGGCCGACCTTGGCGGAAATCCGCAGAAACCGGGAACTCCGAGATTGGGGTAGCGCATTGCGCTCTGACTTCGGCTGGATCATGGGAGTCTTCATTCTCGTGCTCACTTGCTTGGTCACATTGGTACTCATTTATGGACTAGTCCGGTTCGTTCACTGGGCGTGGTACAACTAGCAACACGCTTTTGGCCCAGTACCTGGTCTCCCACAAGCCAAGCCAGTAAACAATAGTCCTTCCAGATCAGTGACGGGATACGCC
>Ga0187817_10000885_pt1 | contig 13822 bp, 15 predicted proteins | sample NC_wetland_sal_i_17_FD_132431 | JGI IMG/M metagenome (GOLD analysis project Ga0187817, IMG submission 132431) | Wetland sediment microbial communities from Neuse River Estuary, North Carolina, USA - SO4_2 | ecosystem: Environmental > Aquatic > Freshwater > Wetlands > Sediment | place: USA...
ACCTGGCAGTTCTGCATCGACCGCGGGGGGACCTTCACCGACATCGTGGCGCATAGCCCCGACGGAAGGCTCCTCACACACAAGCTTCTCTCGGAAAACCCGGAAGCCTACGCGGACGCGGCGACCGCCGGCATTGCCGATTTGCTTCAGGTTACGCGCGGGCAGCCGCTGCCGACGGAACGCATCGCCATGGTGAAGATGGGCACGACCGTCGCTACCAATGCGCTACTCGAGCGCAAGGGCGATCCAGTGCTGTTGCTGGTGAGCGAGGGGTTCCGCGACGCACTCGAGATCGGCTACCAGGCGCGGCCCAAGATCTTCGCGCGGAAGATCGAGAAGCCGTCCATGCTTTATGTTCGCGTGGCGGAGGTGCCTGAACGCATCCGCGCCGATGGCGGCGTCGAGACGCAGCTAGACACTGCCGCTGCGCGCGCGGTGCTCGACGCGGCGCGGGCGGACGGGATCGACTCTGTCGCCGTCGTCTTCATGCATGCCTATGCCCATCCGAAGCACGAGAAGATTGCCGCAGAGCTCGCCCGCGAAGCTGGTTTCGCGCAAATCTCGGTGAGCCATGAAGTAAGTCCGCTCGTTAAATTCGTGGGGCGCGGCGACACCACGGTGGTCGACGCCTATCTCTCGCCGCTGCTTTACCGCTACATCGATCGCGTAGCCGGTGTCCTCGCATCGGAGACAGGCCGAACCAGACTGCTCTTCATGCAGTCTTCGGGCGGGCTCACCTCGGCGCGTCTGTTCAAGGGGAAGGACGCCATCCTGTCCGGGCCCGCTGGTGGCGTGGTGGGGGCGATCGAGACCGCGAGGCTGGTGGGCTTCACGCGCGTGATCGGCTTCGACATGGGCGGTACTTCCACTGATGTCTGCCATTTCGACGGCGTTTATGAGCGCACCTTCGATAGCGTGGTCGCCGGCGTGCGCGTGCGCGCACCGATGATGCTCATCCACACGGTGGCTGCCGGCGGCGGATCGATCCTCGTCTATAACGCCGCGCGCTTTAGGGTGGGGCCGGACTCTGCCGGCGCCAACCCGGGTCCGGCCTGCTATCGCCGCGGCGGACCGCTGACCGTCACCGACGCCAATGTGATGGTGGGGAAGCTTCAGTCCGCCTTCTTCCCCAAGATCTTCGGACCGACGCAGGATCAGCCTCTCGACGCCGAGCTCGTGCAGACGCACTTCGCTGCGCTTGCCGCCGAGATCGGTAATGGCCGCGAGCCCGCGCAGGTCGCGGACGGTTTCATCCGCATCGCGGTCGAGAACATGGCGAATGCGATCCTGACCATCTCCGTGCAGCGGGGCTACGACGTCACCGACTATGTGCTGAATTCTTTTGGTGGCGCCGGCGGCCAGCATGCCTGCCTCGTCGCCGATGCGCTCGGAATCCGCCGCGTGCTTATCCATCCTTTGTCTGGGGTGCTCTCTGCCTACGGCATGGGGCTTGCCGAGTTGAAGGCGACGCGGAGCCGCGCCGTGCTCGGCATGCTCGATGCGGAAGGCTTGGCTGCGGCGGAAGCCCTAGCAGCACCCCTCGCCGAAGAGGCGACGGAGGAGCTTGCCGGCCAGGGCGTCGCGCCCGCCGGCATCCGCGTCAGCGTTCAGGCGCATCTCCGCTATCTCGGCACCGACAGCGCCCTGCCGGTGCCACTCGGAACGCTGGCTGAGCTCAAAAGCGCGTTCGAGGCGATGCACCGCCAGCGCTTTGGCTTCGTAAGCCCCGACAAGGCGATCGAGATCGAGGCGATCGAGGTTGAGGCGCTCGGCGGCGGCGACCATCCGCAAGAGCCCGACCTGCCGCTCTCGCCCGGCGGTTCTCCGCCGCCACAAACCACCACGAGGCTCTTTACCGCGGGCGCTTGGCATGACGCACCTGTGTTCCTGCGGGACGACCTCAAGCCAGGCCATCGCGTCGCGGGACCGGCGCTGATCATCGAGCTGCACCAGACGGTGGTGGTCGAGCCGAACTGGCAGGCCACAGTCACGGCAAAGAACCACCTGCTGCTCACCCGAGCGAGCACGCGCGAGGCGCGCGCCGCGCTCGATACCAGCGCCGATCCCGTACTGCTCGAAGTCTTCAACAAGCGCTTCACGGCAATCGCCGAGCAGATGGGCTATGCGCTGCAGAACACCGCGCGGTCGGTCAACATCAAAGAGCGACTCGATTTCTCCTGCGCGATCTTCGATGGCGAGGGTCGCCTTGTCGCCAACGCGCCGCATATCCCAGTACATCTCGGCTCCATGGACCGGAGCGTCGAGACGGTGCGGCGCGAGGTGGGCGCTCGCCTCACACCCGGAGACGTGTGGATGCTGAACGCTCCCTACAATGGAGGCACGCATCTTCCTGACATTACCGTGGTCACGCCGGTGTTCGCCAAAAACGGCGCTGAAATTCTCTTCTTCGTGGCGGCGCGCGGCCACCATGCCGATATCGGCGGCATCGCGCCTGGCTCCATGAGCCCGAAGGCGACGCGCATCGAAGAGGAAGGTGTCTATGTCGATCCGTTCAAGCTCGTTGAGGCCGGGAGCTTCCGCGAAGAGGCGGTGATGATGCTCCTGACCGAAGGCCCCTACCCGGCCCGGGACCCGGCACAGAACATCGCCGACTTGAAGGCGCAAGCCGCCGCCAATACCAAGGGCGTGGAGGAGCTGGGCAAGATGGTGGCCCAATACGGCCTCGATGTCGTGCAGGCCTATATGGGTCATGTGCAGGACAATGCCGCGGCAAGCGTGGCGCGAGTGATCGAGACGCTCGAGCCGGCGAGCTTCGAGGTCGAGACCGATACTGGCGCGCGCATCAAGGTCGCGATCCGCATCGACCGTGCGCGTGGCAAAGCCATCGTCGATTTCACCGGAACGAGCGAACAACAGCCCGACACCTTCAATGCACCCGAGCCGATCACGCGCGCTTGCGTGCTTTATGTCTTCCGCACGCTGGTCGATGACGACATTCCGCTCAACGCGGGCTGCCTCCGGCACATCGAGATCATCGTCCCCGAAGGATCGATGCTCGCGCCCCGCTACCCCGCCGCGGTCGCCGCCGGCAATGTGGAGACGAGTCAGACCATCGTGAACTGCCTCTATGGCGCGCTTGGGAGCTTAAGCTCGGCGCAGGGCACCATGAACAATCTCACCTTCGGCGATGCGCGTACGCAATATTACGAGACGATCTGCTCGGGCGCGCCCGCTGGCCCCGGCTTCGATGGTGCGCCCGCGGTGCAGACGCATATGACCAATTCACGTCTGACCGATCCTGAGGTGCTAGAACTCCGTTACCCCGTGCTGCTCGAGCGCTTCGAGATCAGGCGCTGTTCCGGCGGCAAGGGCAGATGGTGCGCCGGAGACGGTACGCTTCGCGTCATTCGATTCTTGGAGCGCATGGAGTGCGCCATTCTCTCAGGCTTCAGACGCATGCGGCCCTTCGGACTGTATGGCGGTGAGCCGGGAGAGCCCGGCGCGAATTTCGTTCGGCGCAATAATGGACGTATGGAGGACTTAGACGGTTGCGCGCAAGTCGTGCTCAACCCGGGAGAGGCCATCATCATCAAGACGCCCACTGGTGGCGGCTACGGTGACCCGCTGCAAATCACAAAGGGCGCGGGACCGAATCCCGCGCCCTCGCTTACGCCTTGCCTCTCTGACTTTCCGCGACTTAAGCGCTTGCAGGCCGGGGGCCGCCCTGACCCCGCTCGGCCATGAACTGATCGAACTCGGCTTTGTCGCGCGCTTTACGCAGACGATCGAGGAAGGTCTGGAACTCTTCAGCCTCCTCCTCCAAGCGCCGCAAAGTCTCCTCGCGATACGCGTCGAAGGCCGCGTTGCCAGTCGAGCGGAACGGGCCGAACCCGCCACCGAACCGCCGCGCCTCCTGCATAAAGTGCTGCTTCCACTGCAGTTTGTTTCCGCAACCCATACGTCCACTCCAGATGAGATAGGCCAAGACCCCAAGCCCAATGGGCCACCAGATGATGAAGCCGATAATCGCCGCGATAAGCCAGGCGGGCTTCCCGTAATCGTCCAAGGTCGTTACTAGCTGTTGCATGTGATGCGCACCTTCCTCGGTGTGAATGTTATTCACATTCACATAAGTGGGAGCGTCCTGTCCAGAGTCAAGTGACGACACAAAATGTGATCGTCGGCGCCCAGTCTCAAGGGTTCGGCGCCATGCCCCCGCTTTCAGGTGGGAGAACGCCCAACCCACGCAAATAGACGAGCATCGCCGATTCAAGAATCTCTTCAGGGCTGAGCGGGGGCTTGGCAACCCTCGGACGCGCCTCAACGAAGAGGTCGGCGATGCCGTGAGAGAGCGCCCAGACATGCAAGCTCATCAGACGAAGCGGAGGCCTGCGGTCGGCAGGAAGCCCACGGCAGAGCGCCGCTGAGGCACGCTGAAGCACGTCGAAGGCGCGCTCCGCCGCTGCTTTAAGATTCGCATCCTCGCCGGGGCCGAGGCCCGCCTCGAACATCACCGCGTAGCTTGCCGGCTCCTCGCGGGCGAAGGCGAGATAGGCGCGGCCGAGATTCTCGAAGGCGGAGAGCGGCGTCGGTATGCCGTTGTTCCACGCCATGTCGAGCTTCGCGGCGAAGCGCTCGAAGCCGTTGCGGGCGACCTCGGCGAGCAGCGCATCGCGGTCGCGGAAATGCCGATAGGGCGCTGCGGGACTTACGCCCGCGAGCCGCGCGGCCTCGGTCAAGCTGAAGCCGGCTGGGCCATATTGCTCGATCAGCTTGCGGGCGGCCTCGAGCAGCACCTCCTTCAGATTGCCGTGATGATAGGAGCGCGGCCTGCGCCAGCGCTGATCGTCAGAGCTCATGTGAAGGGCTTTTACATGAAAGCTCTTAACACCGCTACAAGGCCCAGGACGGATGCTGGCTTTTGTTCATCGTGCCTTCTTCGACCGCAGAGGTCTCTCGCGGCCAATCGACGCCCGAGCCGATTGCGCCTCAGCCCCCTTCGTCTATATCGCGCTGATCTTCAGCCCTTAGAGCTTCGTGGGTCGTGGCCGTAGGTGTTGCGCTCGCGGATACGGCCGTCCTTGCCGTGAAGCACAGCCTCCGACCGCTCGCGCCGGGCAATCGCCTTGGCCTTCTCCCAGGCTTCGCCCTGAGTCTTGAACACGGCGACGGGCGTGTTCGCGCCCTCCTCCTTCACCGCCCAGCGATTGTCATGCATCACCACGTGCTGGTTCTTGCCCATGGCCTACCCTCGCCCCGCGACCGGGAGCCCGACTATAGTGAGCCCGACTATAGTGAAGTTGAGCGCGCCGCAGAAGCAAGCGACCCCATTGGCAGGACCGCCTTCAGCACCTTAGAGTGCGACTCGGTATAGAAGAGTATTTCAGCAGTATGACGGACCGGCGCGAAAACGCGGGCGAAACGTTGCGGGTAGGCTGGCGCGAATGGGTCCGGCTGATCGATCTCGACGTCGCCGCCATCAAGGCCAAGATCGATACTGGCGCCCGGACGAGCGCTCTCCATGCCTTCGCCATTGAGCCCTTCCGCCGCGCCGGCGCGCAGTGGGTGCGGTTCGAGGTGCACCCCATCCAGCGCTCAAGCACGGTCAAGATCAAATGCGAGGCAAAGGCGATAGACGAGCGCGCCGTGCGCAATTCCGGCGGCCAAGTGGAGCGCCGCTACATCATCGAGACCCGTCTGATGCTCGGCGACCGCGCCTGGCCGATCGAGCTGGCGCTTGCCAATCGTGACCAAATGGGCTTCCGCATGTTGCTCGGGCGCACGGCGCTCGAAGGCCGGGCGTTGATCGAGCCTGGCCGCTCTTTCCTCGCCGGGCAGCGTCCGCCGCGGCTTCGCCAATGGCTCGCATGGGTGGCACTTGAGCCAAGCAAGGCCCTGCCCTAGACCCTTATCCCAAAGACGGGAAGGCCCATGAAGATCGCGTTGCTCGCGCGCAATCCGCATCTCTATAGTCATCAGCGCATCTGCGAGGCGGCGCGCGCGCGTGGTCACGAGATTGAGGTGCTGAACACGCTGCGCGTCTCCATCAACATCACCTCGCGCCGCCCGATGCTCTACTACCGTAAGCGGCGGCTCGAAGATTTCGATGCGGTGATCCCGCGGATCGGCGCCTCGATCACCTTCTATGGCCTCGCGGTGCTGCGCCAGTTCGAGGTGATGAACGTCTATCCCTTGAACGAGTCCGTCGCCATCGGCCGGAGCCGCGACAAGCTTCGCTGCCTGCAACTACTCGCCCGCCGTGGCATCGGTCTGCCGATCACCGCTTACACCAACGACCCGAAACAGGCTGAGGATATTATCGACCTTGTCGGCGGTACGCCGGTGGTGATCAAGCTGCTCGAAGGCACGCAAGGGATCGGTGTGGTGCTCGGCGAGACGGTGAAATCGGCGAAGTCGGTGATCGAGGCGTTTCAGGGCGCGAACGTCAACATCCTCGTGCAGCAATTTATCAAGGAAGCCGATTCGACCGACATCCGCGCGCTCGTCATCGGCGACCGCGTGGTGGCGGCAATAAAGCGGCAAGGGGCGCCTGGCGAGTTCCGCTCGAACCTGCATCGCGGCGGCTTGAGCGAGAAGGTGCGCATCACCCCGCAAGAGCGGACCATGGCGGTGCGCGCGGCGCGCACGCTCGGACTCAACGTGTGCGGCGTGGACATGCTCCGCTCCAATCATGGGCCGCTCGTGGTCGAGCTCAATTCCTCGCCCGGCATCGAAGGGCTGGAGAAGGCGACAGGCATCGACGTGGCTGCGCAAATGATCGAGTTCCTGGAGCGCAACGCGCCCCACGGCAACACCCGCACTAAGGGGAAAGGCTAAAGGCTTGTTAACTTGACTTGGTCCGGGCTTCTTTGGTGAGCAGCGCGCGCTTGCGCTCCACGCCGCCGCGATAGCCCGAGAGCGCGCCGTCACTTCGCACCACGCGGTGACAGGGGATCGCCACGGCGATGTGGTTCGCGGCGCAGGCCCGCGCCACCGCCCGTACCGATTTCGGCGCGCCGATCCTTTGCGCGATCTCCGCATAGCTTGCCGTGGAGCCTACCGAAATGCGGCGGAGAGCCTCCCATACCCGATGCTGAAACGCGGTGCCCTGAACATCCAAGGGCAGGTCGAGACCTTTGGCAGGATTCTCGACGAAGGCTACGACCTTGGCGGTGAGTTGCTCGAAGGATTTGTCGCCGCCGATGAGCGTGGCGCGCGGGAACTGGTCCTGCAAATCGCGCAGCAGAGCTTCAGGATCGTCGCCGAGCAGGATGGCCGAGACGCCTTTATCGCTCGCGGCGACCAGGATGGCGCCAAGCGAGCACTCGCCAACTGCAAAGCGCATTTCTTGACCCGCGCCGCCGGAGCGGAAGTCTGATGGCGTCATGCCGAGCATCGCTGAGGCAGCAGCATAGAACCGGCCATTGGAGTTGAAGCCCGCGTCATAGATCGCCTCGGTCACGGTCTCGCTCGTGCCAAGCCGCGCCCGCACACGCTTATTGCGATGCGCGACCGCGTAAGCCTTGGGTGTCACGCCGACCGCCTGCTTGAAGATGCGGTGGAAATGATAGGGACTCAAGCCGACGGCTTCCGCAAGCGTATCGAGCTTCGGCGTCTCTTCCGCCGTCTCGATCAACCGGCAGGCTTGGGCGATCGTCTCCGCATGCAGCTCGGAAAGCGACGGCTGGTCCGGCTTGCAGCGCTTGCAGGGCCGAAAGCCCGCCCGCTCGGCATCGGCGCGCGTGTCGTGAAAACGGACATTGGAGCGTTTGGCGAGCCGGGCGGCACAGGACGGACGGCAATAGACGCCAGTCGTCTCCACCGAATAGTAGAACTGGCCGTCGAAGGAGGCGTCGCGCGCGGCAACGGCGGCCCATCTTGCGTCATCGCGGGGCGAGGTTGGTCGCGGCTTTTCGAGGGTGCGGGCCATGGTCGTGTTACTTGAGGATCGTGGGCGTTGGCCCCGAGATACGCCCTCCCCTTCTACCGGGCACTCTGATCCTTGCTTTCAAATTCGCTATCCGGATCCTCCAAGTCATTGCTACGGTGGGGCCGTGATCGGCGGCGGCACGGTCTCCACATGCTTGATATGGCCGGTGGTGTAGGCCCACCAGATCACCGCGACAATTCCGCCAACGAACAGCAGCAGCAGCAAAAACCTCAGCGGATTGAGCCGATCAGGCTCACCATCCCAACTGTGCCGGTTGCCAACCACTCCACCCTCCCCTCTTTCGCTCGTCTTTGTGCAGCGACACCACAGAAGATGAGCACTGGCCCGAAGGCCGGCAAGACCTCACAGCCGGTTGCCCCGGCGATGTGTTGCTACCGCCTTCGTTTGGGGCGCTTTTCGGCTCTCGCGCCGTTTCCCGACAGCTTGCGCTCGAGCGTCGAGATTCTGTGCCGCAAATCGTTGTTCTCGATCTCGGCGTAGACGGCGGCGGCGTCTTGGGCAATGCGCTTCAGCATCGCGTGCTCATTGGCGTCGAGGTCGGCGCCGGAGGCGTGCGGTCCATAGAGCGCGAGCGCAAAGCAACGTATCGGGTTGGCCGCCGGAACCGCGAGGACCGGGCGGCTGAACCCGGCAGGCAGGCCCGGCTCGCTCTTGTCCTCGTCACTGATGCTGAAGGGGACGCCCTTGCTCACCGGTGCGAGCATCGGGGTATCGGGCGACAGCGTCCGGGTCGTCTGTTCACCCCAGCCATGTCCGTCGCTGCCACGCCTGAACTCCGCGCCGTTTCGACGGAAGGATGCCGCAGAGGACAGCTTGAGCAAATGGAAGGGCCGCTCGGCCAGGATCCGGTCGACTTCCGACGGCTCTTTTGCCTTGAATATCGCCGCGGCGATATTTCGCTCCGCGTGGTCGAGCTCTCGATTGAAATAGCGGTCGGTCAGATGGGTCGCCCCCTCGTGCAGGCGCGAGATGAGATAGAGCGCGCCCGCACTGATCACGATCCAGGCCCAGTTCGGTATGGCAAGATGCTCCTGCATATACTCGACCTCACGATGCAGCAGCAGCGCCGGGATACTGAGGGTGAGGCCGAGAATGGTCGCACGGCGGAGCGGGATCGCCACGCTTACCACGCGCTCGCGGCGGACGGCTTCGAATACGAACCAGCACAAGATGCCGTTCACGAGGTAGAGCAGGCCGACAATGTCCTCAGACGGGGTGAAGTCCCCCCAACTGGTATTGAAGATCGTGGTGTTGAGGCGAGCTCGGCCACGAGGAAGGCGGCGAGCCCGATTACGCATCCCCAGATTACCCAACGCAGGCGCTGATAGTCCTCCGGCGGCTTCCGCCGCGTCCGCTCGAGCAGGATCGAGACGGCACAAATGGCCACGACAAAACCGGTGAGGATCGCAAGCCGCGTTCCAGTCTCACTGCGATAGCCGGTCAGACTGCCATAGCAAGCAAGCAGCAAGAGCGCGAGCAAGACGCCGACGCCGGGCAACGCACGTTCGAGCCATTGCCATTTGCGGTCAGGCTCCCCGTCCGGCGCGCGCAGCACGAAGAGAATGAGGCCGACATAGCCAACGGCTTCAGCGATGGCCCCGGCGAGGTTTTGGGCGAGCAGGAGCAAGGGTCGTTGCTGCAGAAGCGCGTAGAAGGCGAAGACCTGCCCCGGGTTGAACCATATCACATAGAGGAAGAAGCCCCAGCTCATGGGTCCTGGACGTGTCCAGACGAGCCATGCCGCCCCGACCACGACCAAGATCCCAGCGATCTGATCGAGCAGGGCGATGAAACGCTCGAAGGGGTTGGCCGGTGCTTGCGCCGCCACCAAGGTGATCTGGCGCGCTGGGCGGCCGCTGGTGGCTTTGAGCTGTACCGTCGCCGTACGCCCCGGCAGCACGAACTGATGGCCGCCGCCCAGCACCATAAGCGCATTGCGGCAGGTCGTGGCATCGTAAGGGTAGCAATGCAACTCCTTGATGGCGAGCCGGTCCCCGGCCCGAATGCCGGTGTTCCATGCCGGCGACTGTTCCTTCTCGTCGAAGGGGCCGACGACGTCGTAGATCAGGCCGTCATTGTTGGCGTAGAAGCCGAAGGAGCCTCAAGGCTTAACGACGCGCAAGAGATCGGGGACGATCATCACGAGCGCCCAGGCAAGGAGCACAACGAGCAGGATGCGCTGAGAGGTCATGCGCTCAATCTTGGCCTCACCGCCGGGCGGGCGCCGAATCGGCGCGGGCTGGCGAGGATGTTAGTTCGGGCGCCCTTGTGGAACCAGCGGGGTACCTTGTCCTAGGGTTCCCTTGACCAACCTCAATCACGATCGCGTTAAGGATGGCAAAGCGCCCAAAAGAGCTTTGGCGTCGCTCTGTCGGCAGGGTTAGACTTGCAGGCAAAGTCGACAGCATGGAGGCTTCAAATCATTCGACGATCGGTTCTCGTAGGGGCAGCATTCATCGGGGTCGGACTTTGGTGCGCTGGTCTCAATGCCGCAAGTGATCCAACACGAAGCGCGAGACTGCCGAGCATCGATAATCCGTATTGCGCCATCACGACCCGTCTCTTGCCGGACTTCCCGGAGCAGGCGACATCGATGATGGACTCCAATGGCCGGCCCCTCATCGTCGTGAACTCTTCGACGCTCGCCCAGAACCCGGCCTACGGGCGTTTCCTGATGGCGCATGAGTGCTGCCATCATACGCTTGGGCATGTGCGGCGCTTCTACGAAGGGATCGGCCAATTGGGACCGCAGCCCTTCTACTACATCCGCCCAGCGCTGAAGAACATGGAGCTCGACGCGGACACTTGCGCCGTCAAGATGCTTAAGGCCAGGCACGAACCCGAAGCCATCGAAGCCGCGCGGCAAATGATGTTGACCTTCGGCACGGCGCCCACCGGCGCCTATTACCCGACCGGTATAGAGCGCGCAGAGAACATCGCCAAGTCCGCCGCTGAGGATTGAGCGGCGCGACGGACTTGACGCTTCAAATTAAGAAGGGCGGCGTCGCTATTTCTTTTGCGCGTCCGATTTGTTGGTCGGCGGCCCGTCAAGCGGCGTTCCTTTCTTGAAGGCCGCCTTCACATAGTGGTCGCCCTGCTTGGTAATCTTCGTGGTCCAGCCAGTGATCCACGTGATCACGGCGGAGCCACCCTCCTCCTTCCAGGTGCCCTCCTTGGCCTTCTCCTGACTGCTCGTGGCCTTCCCATCGGCGGAGAGGGTGATTTCAAACGGCTTTCCAACGGAGTCCTTGACCACCCAAACGCCCTCAAACTCGCTCGCCGCGAGGGCGGCAAAAGCTGTCATGGCGATGGCCAATCCGGCCGCGAGCATGACCGCAGCGATGGTCCTGATCCTGTTCATGGGTTTCCTCCTAGCCTGCGTTCTTGAAGTCGTAAATATAGCCCTAGATGGCTCCCGAACGCGGGACAAGCGGGGATGCCGGGAACCCCCGCACGCCGCTAACCATCCTTTCCGCCCGCGAAGAACCCGCAGCTTACAGGCCCATCGCCTTGTGGGCTTCTTCCATATCCGCCACGCACCCGGCTTCGTTGCCCTTCTTCATCTCGGCCTTCGACATGTCGAGATGCATCGTCGCCTCCTTCTTCTTCGCGGCGTCGGTTATCCCGGCGATCATTTGATCCATCTTCTTCATATGGGCGTCGGTGCACAGATCGCTCGCTGCGTATGCGGGCGAAAGGAATAGGACGGCCACAGTTGCGGCCATAAAGAGTACTTTGAGCATGACTTCCTCCTTCGCGTTTGACTCCATGAAGGCTAAACGCGGGGCGATCGAGAAAAGGCGACGAGGACGCACAATTTTTTCCCGAATCTATTTCCTCAGCATGGGATAGCCCTGCACGTAGACGAGGTCCGTGGCTCGCGCCGGCTCATGACAGCCGAGACAATCCTCAGAGCCTTCGTAGTAAGCCCAGCCGCATCCGTCACCAAAGCGTGGGAAGGGGCAGCCATGGCACTCGACTGGTCGTTGGGGTCATGAACATGCCTGTCTTCCCGACGAACACATCTTTCACCAGAACGGTGCCGTCAGGGAACGATCCCAACTTAAGATAGGCTTCGAGGTTCTTCCGCTCGGCATAGACAATGCGCATCTTCTTCGCTCCCTCGGCAGGCTCTCCAGCGAGCACGACGTAGGTCCCGAGCTCGATCCACTCCCGGCGATGGTCGGCGGACGGCACTTGCAGAATGGGCTTTGCCTCGACGGCCGCGGATTTGAGTGGATTCGCCGAATCTTGCGCGGCTGTACCTGCGACATAAAGAACGGTCAAGGCAGCGAGAAATGATGCTCCTTAGCCATGATTCACCCTCCCACACCTCCTCGTCGAATTCGTGCGAATGGATCACGCCAAGTCATTGACCCGCCACATGGGCGTGTTCAAGTTTTTTGATGATAGGCGCATCCATGACCTTGTCTCGCGTAATCGTCCTCTTGCTCTTGTCGTCTGCCGGCAGGGCGACCGCATTGGCCGAAGAGCCGCAAGTGCCGCAACAATGCTGGACGCCTCAAGCGCTTGCCGGCACCGAAGCTGAGCTCAAGCATGTGCATTCCCCGCAGCCTCTCGATCTTGCGCCGCTCAAGCAGGTGACGCTACCGCCAGCAACGGCTGTAGCGCCGGCGCTACGCGGCTCGATCAGAGGCGTCGAGCTGCCGCCCGACAAGAAGCTGATCGCGCTCACCTTCGATCTTTGCGAGGAGAACGGTTATGTGTCCGGCTATGACGGCCGCATTGTCGACCTCCTGCGCGCGCAGGGCGTCAAGGCCACATTCTTTGCCGGCGGCAAATGGATGGAGACTCACCCTGAGCGTGCGCAGCAGCTGATCGCCGACCCGCTGTTCGAGGTGGGCAGCCACGGCCTCAGGCACCTCGACCTGTCCCAGACCAAGGAGCCGACACTCAGCGAGGAGATCACGCTCACGGAGGCAGCCTATGCCCGCGCCAAGGCCGCGCTCATGTCTCGCCAATGCCTCATCGTCGCATCACGCCCCAAGCCGCCGGAGCGGATGACGCTGCTTCGCTTTCCTTATGGCCGGTGCAACAACAAGGCCCTCGCCGCCGTGGCAAACGCGGGACTAATTTCCGTGCAATGGGACCTAGTCACCGGCGATCCAGATCCGCGCGTGTCTGCCAAGACCATCGCCAACACCATTCTGACCAAGGTTCATCCCGGCGCGATTGTGGTGGCGCACGCCAACGGCCGCGGTCGCAACACTGCCGAGGCTCTCGCCATTGTGCTGCCGAAACTGAAACAGGAGGGCTACAGCTTCGCCACGGTGAGTGAGCTGCTCCAAGCCGGCAAGCCAGTGATCGCGACGCACTGCTATCAGAACAACCCTGGCGAATTAACACACATCGCCCGGTCCTCGGTCGCGCGGGGCAGCCATGACCTCTTCTCCATTTTCACCGCCCCCAATTGAGTTTGCGCCTGCGGCTCAAGGCGCCGTGCGCCTCTTGCCGCTCGAGCGAGGCTCTTGCGCCAGCCTCGCCGCAGCAATCGTGGCCATGGAGCCCTGGTCGGTGATGAGTTATCCGGCCGATACGCTTGCGGCGTTTCTTGCGAATCCCGACTGCGGGGCCTCTCGCTATGTGGTCAACGTGGCCGGCTTGGAAGCGGGCGTGTTGTCGGTGCGTCACCCCTGGCTCAAGGGACCCTATCTCGAGCTGCTCGCGCTCTTGCCGCAGGCGCAAAATCGGGGGATCGGGTCGAGCATCATGGCCTGGTTCGAATCCGCGGCGCTAAAGCATCGGGCGCGCAATCTCTGGGTCTGCGCCTCGTCCTTCAATGCGCGAGCTTTGCGCTTCTACGAGCGCCACGGCTTTACCACGGCGGCAACGCTGCCGGGCCTCGTCGCCGAGGGTTATAACGAGATTCTCTTGCGCAAATTTCCGCTG
>Ga0187817_10000886_pt1 | contig 13820 bp, 12 predicted proteins | sample NC_wetland_sal_i_17_FD_132431 | JGI IMG/M metagenome (GOLD analysis project Ga0187817, IMG submission 132431) | Wetland sediment microbial communities from Neuse River Estuary, North Carolina, USA - SO4_2 | ecosystem: Environmental > Aquatic > Freshwater > Wetlands > Sediment | place: USA...
GACCTGCCCCTCCTCCAGCTCCCCGTCGCTGACCATGGTGAAGACCCGCGCGTCGCGGCCGCGGAACCGGTCGGCCAGCGCGAACCCCAGCGCGGCGGACAGCCCCTGGCCGAGCGAACCGCAGGTGTAGTCCACGACCGGCGAGCGTTCGGTGCCGATGGCCTCGAACGCCGAGCCGTTCTGTCCGTAGCCGGACAAGTCGATCAGCCCCAGCTCGGCCGCGGCCGCGAACGGGCCGATGATGTAGTGCCCCGGCGAGCAGACGATCCGGTCCACGCCGGGCCGGGCGCGGGCGAACACCGCGGCTACCTGCTCCGCGGACGACAGCGCCTGGCCGAGATAGCCGAACCCCTGTGGCGCGACCATCCGCACCGCCCGCAGCCGGATCCGCAGCGCCAGCTCGCGCGGATCGGGGACAGCCCAGGCGGCTCCGGGGCCGGAGACAAGCGGCGCAGGCATAGCGGCCATTATGGCCGACCGTGGCCCGGGGCGGTCCGGCGGCGGTCAGACGATGGTCAGGCGGGCTCCGTGGCGTACCGGGCCATCACCTCCGCGATCAGCTCGGCCGACGGCGGCTGGCCGCCGTCGGTCATGTCGCGCAGGTGCCGTTCGCGAAGTCCCAGACCGCCGGCAGCAGGCGGTCGGGCGTCTCGAGCTGGGGCAGGTGCCCGGTCTCGGGCAGGAGCACGGAACCGGGCGTCCGGGATGGCCTTGGCGTAGGCCCGGCCGTGCTCGACCGGGATGATGCGGTCGGCCTCGCCCCAGATCACGAGCACCGGGACCGTCACCCTCACCGCGGCCGCGATCCGGGAAGGCTCTTCCTAGGGGTCCAGCGCGGGACCGGGGCCTGACTTCCCGTCCGGCGTCGTGCTCAGCTCGGGCGCGGTCCGGGGCTGCTGGCCGGCGATCGACTTGGCCAGCCGGCTCAGCGAATCCTCCAGGTCCTGGGTGGTCACCACGTCGGCGAGGGCCAGGCGGACGGCGGCCAGCTCGCGGGCCAGGAACTCGGTGTCGGCCTGGGTCCGCGCCGCCACCTCCCGGTCCCGGTCGATGTTCGCCCGGTCCCGGTCGTCCTGCCGGTTCTGGGCCAGCAGGATCAGCGGCGCGGCGTAGGCCGCCTGGGTGGAGAAGGCCAGGTTGAGCAGGATGAACGGGTACGGATCCCAGTGCTTGATGGCGCCTACGGTGTTGAGGACGATCCAGCCGACCACGAGCACGGTCTGGCCGACGATGAATCGCCCGGTGCCGAGGAACCGCGCCATCCCCTCCGCGAACCGCCCGAACGCGTCGGCGTCATAGCGGGCTCCCATCTGCGGGGAGCCGCGCGGAACGGACAGATCGGCCCGCTCGCTGAGACGGCGGAGGGAAATCCGTGACATCGTCAGCCTCCGGTCCTCCGCCAGTCCGCGGGCAGCAGGTGATCCAGCACGTCGTCTACGGTAACCGCGCCGACCAGGCGGCCGTCTTCGTCGCACACCGCCACGCTGACCAGGTTATAGGCGGCGAGCCGGGCCGCCAGGTCACGCTCGGTCAGGTCGGGCCGGACGAATACGCTCGCCTCGATGCACTGGCCGACCAGGATGGACGGGGCCCGGCGCAGCAGCCGCTGGAACCCCACGCTGCCGAGGTAACGGCCGGTCGGCGTCACCATGGGCGGCTCGCAGACGTACACCTGCGCGGCCGAGGTGACCGGCATGTCCGGGTCCCTGATGCGGGCCAGCACCTCGGCCACCGGCGTGTCCGGGGTCACGATGAGCGGCTGGGAGGTCATCAGCCCGCCGGCCGTCGTCGGGCCGTAGCGCAGCAGCCGCCGCAGGTCCTCGGCCTGGACGTCCTTCATCGCCGTCAGCAGCCGTTCACGCTGCTCGGCTGGCATCTCGCCCAGCAGGTCCGCGGCGTCGTCCGGCTGCATCTCTTCCACCACGTCGGCGCTGCGCTCGAGCCCGAGGCTGGCCAGCAGCCGGACCTGGTCCTGCTCGGGCATCTCCTCCAGCAGGTCGGCCAGCTGCTCATCCTCCAGGGCGGCCGCGATCTGGTCGCGTCGGCTGGGCGGCAGGCCCTCGACGGCGGTGGCCAGGTCGGCCGGCTGCAGCTCGCGCAGCTCGGCCAGCTGCTCGGCCAGCGGGTCGGTCTTGAACAGCTCCGGGTACCGGTCCCAGGGCACGATCTCGGGACCACGGTGCAGCAGGCTCCGGCCGCGCGAGACGGCCAGCGCCGAGACCTCCCAGCCGATCCGCAGATGCTCACTCGGGCTGATGGCGACATCGACGACAGTCCCGTCCTGGACGTGCTGCCCGGTCAGCTCGGAGGCCAGGATCTCCCCGGTCCGGCGGGTGAACCGGTCCAGGTCGACGGCGCCGCCCTGCAGGTGGGCGCCGTCGACGGAGATCTCCGCGATCTGCCCCAGGTTGACGAAGATGCGGCGCCGCTGCAAGGTCACGACCAGACCCAGCGCGCGAGGCGGTTCCTTCCCGGCACCGGGCAGGATCACGACGTCGCGGATCCGGCCGATGGTCATGTCCTCCTTGTCCAGCAGCGGGCGGCCCTTCAGCCTGGACGTGAATACCTGGTGCCCGGTCATGGCCCGGCATCACCTCCTCGCGGTCGACCCCACCTGGACCATTATCGTTTCAGGCCGCCGCCGCAGGCGAGACCGCGAGCCCCGGCTGACGCACCACCTGCCCGGGCTTGCCTCGCGCGGAGCACCTGGCACGATACTTGCAGTGAACCGTGCCATTGGCCTACTCCGCGGGAAGTGAGGGCAGATGGCGTCGCAACCGCCTGAGGTCGGGTTCGTACCGTCCCTGAGCCTTCGGACATCACCCGGGCTGATCGCGGCGCGCGAAATTCTCCAGCTTCCCTCGATCGCCGTCGAGGCAGCGATCGAGTCGGAACTGGGCAGCAACCCGGCGCTGGAACGCGTCGAGTCCGGCGACTGCCCGCTGTGTGCGGCCTCATGGAGCGCAGCCTGCCCGCTGTGCCTGCCGGGACGGAGCGCCGGCCGCGGATCCGTGGCGGCCCGCGGGCGCGACCTGATGCCGGAGGCGCCAGGCCAGGAAAACGACGCGGACGTCTTGCTGCGTGACGTGCGCCTGCGGATCCCGAGCAGGGACTACCCGATCGCCGAGTACCTCGTCGGGAGCCTGGATGCTCATGGTTTCCTCGACCAGGCGCCGCACGAGCTGGCGCGGGCCCTAGAGGTCAGCGCGGAGCGAGTATCACAGGTACTGCACGCCATCCAGGCCGAAGGGCCGCCTGGCATCGGAGCCACCGGGGTCAGGGACTGCCTGCTCCTGCAACTGGAGCACGTGCCAGCCCAGGAGGACCTTCGCGCCGTGGCCCGCTCGATCATCGAGAATCACCTTCCGGCCGTGGCGAAGGGGCACCTGTCGGCGATCTGCCGGGCCCTCGGCGTCGGCCGCGACGTGCTGGCCGATGCCCTGGACCTGATACGAAACCGTCTCCGGCCGTACCCGGCCTTCGAGGGCCGGTCCTTCGCCGCCAGTCCTGTCACCTATCGATGCGTTCCCGATGTGGTCATCACCGAGCACGGGAAAAGCCCGGCCGGGTTTGACGTCGAGCTGGTGGAACCGCGCCGGTTCCGGCTGCGCGTCAATCCCGCCTACCTCGAGGCCTCCCGGCAGCTTGGCCCCGCCGAGCAGCGCCGCCTGCGGGCCAGCGTGGCCGAAGCCCGGTCGCTCGTGGCTCGCCTTGAGGATCGGTGGGACACGCTCCGCCAGGTGGCCGAGGCCGTGACGGAGCGCCAGGGCGACTTCGTCCGGCGCGGGCCGCTCTGGCGCAGCCCGCTTACCCGGGTCGAGGTGGCCAGGGACCTGAGGATGCACGAGTCCACGGTCAGCCGCGCGGTCGCGGCGAAGTACGTGATGCTCCCCTCCCGCAAGGTGGTGGCGCTCGCCGATTTCTTCAGCGCCGGCGGCGGACTCGGCGAGGAGATACGCGTGATGGTGGCCGCTGAGCCGCAGGCCCTCTCCGATGAGCAACTGGCTGAGCGCCTGCGGGCCCGCGGCTACCAGGTCGCGCGCCGGACGGTCGCCAAGTACCGCATGCGGGCAGGTATCCCGGCGGCCGCTCTGCGGTAACCGCGTCCCGTAGCCGCCGAAACGGTCTTCGCCGGATTCCCTCGTCCATGCCGTGTTCCCGAAGCAACCTTCGGGCGCGCAGCACTGCGCCGCCGCTCGCCAGCCCGGACGCGGCTGGCACGAGTCTTGCCACCAAGAGGTCAAGGCATGGACCCAGCCGGAGGCGGGTGGTGAGATGCGCCAGCGGGAGCGCGCCGATGAGACCGAACTGGCCTTTGAGCTGCTCGATGCCGCGAGCGAGGCGGAACTCGACCGGGCCATCGGGAACCTCGTGTCCGCTGCGGCGGGCCGGGCGGGCCGGCCACCAGGCCCCGGGATCATCAGGGCGATGCACCGGCTGCTTACCGAGGCCGCCCGGGTGGCTCTCCCGATCGTGGCGGGCGTCGCCACCGAGGGAGCCCCCTGGCCGGCCGTCACCGCGAGGCCCGCGCAGAGCGGGGTCCGGGCGGGCCGCCTCCTGGGCCTGGAGCTAGAGGGCCTGTCACCAGAAGACCAGGAACTCGAGCTGGCGAGGCAATTCGTCCGCGTCGCCGTGACCATCGGCGAGCAGGCGGCCCTGGCCGGACCCTGTCATGACCCAACGGGCGTGGCCCGGGCGGCTGCGGCACGCGCGGCGCGACGTCAGGCTCCGGGACTGGCCGGGCTATTCGGGTCCCCGCAGCGAGGGCCCAGCGCATATGGCTCAGGCATGGCCTGAACACCAGTGGAAGGAAGAACAATGAGCATGTCCGAAGGTCGGTTTGGCGAATTCGAGTACGAGGCTCCCTACGGGGAGACGGAGCAGGAGGGTCCCTACGGCGAGGCCGAGGAGCAGTTCCTGCATCATCACCGTGGCGGGTTCGGCTGGGACGGAGACGGCTGGCGCCGCCGTCACCACCGGCGGCGGTGGCGGGAGGCCGAGTACGAGGGCCCGTACGGCAAGGCCGAGTACGAGGGCCCGTATGGCGAGGCCGAGTACGAGGGCCCGTACGGCGAGGCCGAGTACGAGGGCCCGTATGGCGAGGCCGAGGAGGAAGGTCCGTACGGCGAGGCCGAGGAGGAAGGTCCCTACGGCGAGGCCGAGTACGAGAGCCCGTACGGCGAGGCCGAGGAGGAGGGTCCGTACGGCGAGGCCGAGGAGCAGTTCCTGCCTGCCCTGCTCCCGATCCTGGGCAGCGTGCTAGGGGGGCTGTTCAAGCAGGAAGCCGAGAGCGAGTTCGAGGGCGGTTACACCGAAGCCGAGGAACAGTTCCTGGGCCATGCTCTGCGCAGCGTGCTGGGCGAAGCCGAGCAGGCCCGGAGTCCCCTCAGCCCGGCTCAGGAGGCCCGGCTCGCGTCCGAGCTCCTCGAGGTCTCCAGCGAAGAAGAGCTGGAGCAGTTCCTCTCGGGCGTCGTCAACACCGTCAGCCGCGCCTATCACGGAGTCAGGGATTTCGCCGCCTCGCCGACCGGACGGGCCGTCATCGACGTGGTCAAACCGGTGGCGAAGGCCGCCCTCCCGGTGGTGGGCGGGGCCATCGGCTCCCGGTTCGGTGGTTCGGCGGGAGGAACGGCCGGGCGGGCCATCGGCCAGGCGATCGCGGACAGCTTCGAAGTCGAGGCAGGCGAGCTCAGCCCGCAGGAGACCGAGTTCGAGGTCGCCCGCGGGGTCGTGCGGGTGGCCGGCCGGACGGCCAGCATCGCCGGGCACGCCGCAGGCGCCGGGCGGCCGAAGGCGGTGGCCGGTGCCGCCCTCATCCGCGCCTCCCGGGCCCACGCCCCGGGCATCTACCGCAGCGCCCTGCGCCACTCCCGGCCTTACGCGCGGCGCTGGTACGGCCGGCGAGGCCACTACGGCCGGCGGGGCCACTACGGCCGGGGAGGCAACTACGGTCGGCGGGGCTACTACGGCCGGGGAGGCAACTACGGCCGTCGGCACTACGGCCGGCACGGCTATCACCACCACCGGCGGCACCACGGCCGGCGGGGCTACGGGTACGGCCCTCCCGCCGATTTCGGTCCCCCGGCCGACGCCATGGCGGCACCGGCCCCGCCGGTCCCGGCCCCGGGCGGCCCTCCCCCCGACCTGGCCGGCGGTCCGGACGGCCCGCCGACTCCGGGTAACTGCCGTCCCGCGCCACCCGGCCAGCGCGAGGTAGCCGGGATCCCCGGCGCTCACGAAGGTCGCTGGGTGCGCCGCGGCCGCCGGATTGTGCTGTTCGGGGCCTGAGTCGATGCCCCGCGACGCCACCGCCTCCTGGCTTCTGGAACAGGAAGCCCGCGCTCTGCTGACACGGCTGGACGCAGTGCGGCCGTTCGTGCTGCAGGAAACGAGTCTGCCTGCGGCAGCCGTGTCACCAGGCGGGCTGGCGGCGATCGAGGATTACCTGCAGGCGGGGCGTCGCGAGGTACGCGCGGAGGTACACCGGTTCCTGCGCTGGATGCGAGGAGAGGGCCGGCATGCGTCGCCAGCCAGGCAACAACGGCGATTTACCCTCATGCGCCTCAGATTCAACATCACGCTGTCGCAGTTCGACGTGTTCTCCGAGGTGATCACGCAGCGCAGCGAGCATGAGACAGGCCTGTGGCTTTCCGGGCTGGATGTGGCCGCGGCCGAGGCGCTGGTTCTGCCTGGTCACTACTTCGAGGCCCCGCCGGTCATCTGTCACCTGCACCGCGGGCTCGGCGGCGCCATCCGCCGGGCCCGGACCCGGCTGCCCGGCGGCGGTCAGACTCCCGTGGCGATCGTGCGGATCCCGCGGGAGCGGATGATCGGCTACGGGATCGCATCCTCCCTCGTCCATGAGGTGGGTCATCAGGGCGCCGCCCTGCTGGGCCTGGTGGAATCCCTGCGCGCCGCGGTCGACCAGGCCGGCCGATCCGGCCCGGGCGACGAGCGCGAGGCCTGGGGCCTGTGGGGACGATGGGTCTCGGAAGTCATCGCCGACTTCTGGTCCGTCGCCAAAGTCGGCGTCGCCTCGACGCTCGGCCTCATGGGGCTGATCAGCTTGCCCAGGGCGTTCGTCTTCCGGCTCGACCCGTACGACCCGCACCCGATGCCCTGGATCCGGGTCCTGCTGAGTTGTGCCATCGGCGATCGGCTGTTCCCCGATCCGCAGTGGGCCGAGATCGCCTCGGTATGGCAGCGCCTCTACCCCGCCCGCGGGTTGCACCCGCGGCTGCTGCACGCGATGACCCTGCTGCACGAGACGCTGCCGGAGTTCGTCTCGCTGCTCGCCGAGCACCGGCCGGACAGCTTGCGAGGCCGGTCGCTCGGGCAGGTCCTGCGTGCCCCAGGCCGGGCGCCGCCCGCGCTCATCGCCAGCTACCGGCGATGGAGCCGGGCGCCGGACCTCATGTCAACGGCCGCACCGACGCTGGTGTTCGCCGTGCTCGGTCAGGCGCGCGCGTCCGGCCTGATCAGTCCCGAACGCGAGAGCCAGCTGCTGGCCGACCTCATCGGCCAGTGGGCGCTGCAAAGCACGCTCCAGACTAACGCGAGCTTCGCCACCGTCGGTGTCCCGATGCCGGGAGGACAGCCGATGATCTGGGCCCGTGAGCAACCGACATACGCGGGAACGCGTCGCGTTCCCGCCCTGAGATAGGAGCACCGTCATGCCAAGCAAAGATTTCGATCTCGAAGTGCATCCGAAAAGGATCGCCGCCGGGGGGATTCTCCTGATCGAGATCACCGCACCGCCGAACACGTATCAGGTCGACTGGGTCGTCGAGGGACCCGCGCGCTTCACGCACCGTGACGTCACGATCGCCTTGCTGGTCGAGGAGGTCGGGGTCACCGGACCGGTCGTGTTCACCGCCGAGCCGCTCAGGGCGACGCTCGACACCAGCCCGATGGTCCCGGGGGCCTGGACGATAGGGGTGAAGCTGACCCCGGTGCCAGCGGCGCCCGCAACCCCGAGGGCGCGTGCCATCGCGGCCGCCGCCGCCTTGAGCGCGCAGACGGATCCGTTCGAGATCCTGCCCCGGCCGCTGGCCGCGGGGGACGATCTCGCGGTGACGATGCGGCGCGCGGAGATCGTCCCGACCGCGGATCAGGCGCTATGGGCGATCATCCGCCGCTCCACCAACGCCCTGAGCTTCGAGCACTACAGCCGGTTTATGGAGCGCGTCCTGTGCGGCGACGAGGCGGCCGGTGATGTCACCCTGACCGATCGGCAGCGGAGGCTCATCCGCTACAAGAGCCTCCCCTTCCCCGACGTGGAGGCCTACCGGCTGCTCAAGGTCGCCACCGAGGTGTTCATGATGATCCACTGCGGTGCGGATCTCGCTGACCTCGATCCCGACTTCGACCTCACCGCCGAGTCGCGCCGGTTCAACCGCACCCTGCAGGCCGGCGAGATCCGCCGCGCCTGGCTGGATTATCTCCGGGGCGAGCGAGTGCAGGACGGAGCGGGCAAGTTCATCGAGACGCTGCCCTACCTGGGCATCATCCGGATGAAGCTGCGCGACGTGCCGGTCGTGACGACCAAGGAGATCCGGGGTGAGGATGAGGCTGCCGCGGCTTGCTACGGGATCCTGGCCGAGAAACTGAGCAGGCCATGCTTCCTGGAGCTGATCTGGTCATACTGGCATGAGGAGGGCATGCTGGTGCAGACGCTCAATGCGATCGCCTGGCGCTTCCAGAACCGGCGGAACCCCGCCACCCCCAACGATCCCCTCACGGCGCTCGAGATCGACCCGCTGCGTCCGCTGAGCAACTTCCTGTGGGGCTACATCCAGGACACGCAGCACCGCCTGAGTGTCATGCGGCGCGCCTACGAATACGACCACCAGTACGGCCTGCCGCTGGCCGGCAAGCCGATCCCGGCCGTCCGGGGAGCCGACTCCAGGTCCCGGTTCGTAGACGCGTTCCACAACCTGCTCTACCTCTGCTCCATCTTCTACAAGGAGGACGACGACACCACCGTCATCGCTGACGGGTTCCCCGTCCTGAACGCGCTCCGAGAGGTGCATCTCCTGCTCACGCAGGGTGCGCACAATCAGTACGGGGACCTGCCGTGGACGGCGCGTCAGGAGATGCTGATGCAGCAGTGGCTGATCAGCCGGCCCGAGATGCGCGAATTCCTGCCTGGCCGGGTCATGGTGGCCTACCCGGAGCCGTGGATGGACCGGGTCGAGGCCATGAAGACGCTGCAGTGCTGGACCGACACCTCCGTCATGCACTTCCATACCCTGGGCGTTTTCGGGGAGCAGCTGCTGCTCGGGATTCGCTTCGGCGCTTGGACGAAGATAACCGAGCCCGATCACGCCGCCAACTGGGCCCGGTACTGGCGAGCGGAGGTCCAGGGCTACCTTCACTCCTATCGTGCGGCCACCGGTGTTGACCTGACGGCATGGCTGGACGCGACGGTCCCGGCCGCTCATCTCCGGAACCGGGTGACGAGGCATCGCGCCGCCCGCTGACCGCTCCGATGATCGACTTCGCGTCGTCGCTGTATCTGGGCTTCCGGCATCCGTACTGGGAGCTCGAACCGTGGTCCCAGCTCACCACCGGCACCCCGGCCACCCTGGGTCTTCCTGGCCCGGCGCACATGGTGGCCGGGGGGCTCGCCGACCTGGTGGGGTGTGAGGAGGCGACCCTGGCCAGATCGACCGTGCATGCCTTCATCGACCTTATCCCCATGCTCGCCGGCCCGGGATCGGCCATCTTCGTCGACGCCGGCACGTACCCGATAGGACGATGGGGCGTCGAACGGGCAGTCGGCCGGGGGGTTCCTGCCCGCAGCTTCGCCCACCACGATGCCGCGGCACTGCGCGCGTCGATGCGCGACCGGGGTGTGGCTGGCCGTCGTCCGCTGGTCCTCACCGACGGGGTCTGCCCGGGGTGCGGTGACCTGGCCCCGCTGGACGCCTATCTGGAGGCGGCGCAGGCCGCCGGCGGACTCCTCGTCATCGACGACACCCAGGCGCTCGGCGTCCTGGGCAGCGATCCGTCCGCGGCGGCACCGTACGGGCGGGGAGGCGGAGGATCCGTTCCGCGGGCTGGCCTCCGTTCACCGCGCGTGGTAGTCGTGGCCTCGCTGGCCAAAGGCCTGGGTGCTCCCGTCGCCGTCGTCGCCGCGAACCGCCGCCTGGTTCGGCTGTTCGAGGACTCGAGCCAGACTCGGGCTCATTGCAGTCCTCCGTCGGCGGCCGACCTGCACGCCGCGGCCGCCGCCCTCGGCGCGAACCGGCATCACGGAGACGGCCTGCGCCGCACGCTCTGGCTTCGCGTGCAGCGCTTCCGGCGCCTGATCGCGGGCGCGGGGCTGCGGACCTTGGACAGTTCGTTCCCTGTCCAGGCGGTATTCCTCGCTGGTGCCGAGGCGACCAGGCTGCACCGCCGCCTGCTCGGCCATGGGATCCGTACCGTGCTGCAGGCACGCGGATGCCGGGCCGAGGCGGCGGTTGTCTTCGTCATCACGGCCGCCCACACCCCCCGGGACATCGACCGGGCCGCGGCCGCGCTGGCCGCGTGCCCCGGTGCCGCGTGCCCCGGTGCCGCTGACCCCGGCACCGGCTCGGTCAGGACGAGACGCCCTTACGCTGCGATGCCCGCCGCATCTGGAGCGCCCGGTCGGTGACGCCGAGTTTGCGGGCGGCCCGCTGGAGGTTTCCGGACTCCTCGGCGAGCGCGACCCGGATGGCCGTCTCGGTGGCCGCGGTACTGATATCCCGCAAGGTCACCCCGAGCCCCAGCCCCCTGCGGATGCAGCGCTCGAATGAATCATCACACCAGGAATCGATCCCGGGCTCGGCCGCGGGCCGCTCGTCCTTCGGGATGTCGCCAGCCGTCACCGGTCCGCTGCCCACATGACGGTGGCAAACACGGAGCGCGAGGCTTCGCAGGTCCCTGACGTTGCCCGGATAGGGCCGGCGGATAAGCAGATCGCTAACCGCGCTGTCGAGGACCGGGGCTGGCTCGCCCGGCCGGAGCTGCCGGTAGAAGTGATCGAACAGCAGGAGGATATCCTCGGTCCGTTCCTTGAGGCTGGGTAGCCGGACCGTCCAGCCCGCAATCCGGTAGTAGAAATCACTACGGAACCTGCCTTCTTCCTGTTCCTGGATGAGGTTCCGGTTCGTGGCGCAAAGAAGCCGGAAATCTGCCTGGCGCCACACGTTGCTACCGACGCGTTTGAAGGTCCGTTCCTGGACCGCCCGCAGGAGCTCGGCCTGGAGCGGCAACGGAAGCTCACCTACCTCGTCCAGGAACAGCGTTCCGCCATCGGCGAGTTCGAATGCACCCGCCCGCGGGGCGATCGCTCCGGTGAAAGCGCCGCGCTCATGCCCGAAGAACTCGCTGCCAGAAAGCGACGGAACGACCGTGGTGCAGTCCAGGATCACGAAGTCTTTCTTGCCCGGCCTGCCGTCCAGGTCATGGATCAGGCGAGCCACCAGTTCCTTGCCTGTTCCGCTCTCACCCGTGATCAGCACGGACGCGTCGGTGAAACGAGCGACCTCCACGACTTCGCGGATGACCGACTGCCAGGCGAAGCTGCGCCCCACCAGCGTCTGCGTCACCTGGGGCGAGGCGGCAAGCTCGTCGACCAGTCTCCACCGCTGCAACCGCGCGGCAACCTCGCCCACCGGGTCCGCTGCCTCGTGCCACGACAGGACGTCCGATGCTCCGGCGTGCACCAGGTTCCAGGCATCGCCGCCTGCCAGGGCCGCCCGGCAGGGAGCCAGCGCGAGCAGCCGCCGGGTGCCCGACCCGCTGACGTCCCGGATGAGCATCAGCAGATCCGGGGTCACCCGATCAAAAAGCAGCACCCCGTGAGACAGCTTGTCGCCGCCGGCCGCATACGGCTCGACCCGCAGCCCGGCCCGCTGAAGATAGGCCCCGACCCGCCTCGTCGGTCCGTCCCCGATCGCCGATCCCCGGATCCACACGGGGGCTGCCGCAGGAGGCTCACGGCGCTGCCACGACGGCTCATCGGGCTCAGGAAGCTCGTCCCAGCTGCACATGGCCCGCGCCGGTCACTCGTGCGCCCGCTGACCCGGCTCGGCGTAGGCCAGACCGCTGAGCGGGCCGCTCGCTGCCGAGTCGGCCGCCCGGGTCCGTTGGCGCTGGCCGGAGATCGCGCACAAGATTCTCAGCATGGCTGTCCCTCGACCAGCTGACTGAATCCGGACCTGTACGTCGGAGGTAGCCAGCCATAGCTAGATCGCGGGTTCTCATCTGGACGGAGGCCGAAACTGCCTGCTTGATACCTGCCAGGTGCCTAGGTCAGGAAACTCTTCCCCTGCCGGGAGGCCTGCCGGACGGCCATCGGGCCGAACCGGGCTCCCGGCCGGTAGGAGGTGCCGCTGTCGAACGGCGCGCCCAGCACCGCGACGTCATAGTCCGGCACCCGGTCGATCTCGGGCAGTCGGCCGAACGAGCCAGAGCCGGCGAACCGGGGCACCTTCCTGCCCGTCCACCGGCCCGGCCGGCTCGCTGATATGCCCAGGCATGCGAATCTCCCATCTGTAGTGGCGAGGGTTTAACCTGGGTCCAAGTGTTCCCGGTGTCCGCTCTGGCTCGCGGCGCATAAGGCCGGACGGCCCTCCTGGCCGGGACCTTGGCAGGTACCGTCTGCCCCGGAGGCAGCGGTTGCCTGGAAGGTCAATGACCCGGCCGCGGAGGGAGGCCATGATGGCAACCGCGGAACAGGCGCCGGCCGGCTCGCAGGCACCGGAGGTGGTGACATCGCCGCTGGTGGAGCGGATCCGGCGGGGAGTCATCGGCGAGGGGGAGCTGATGGACGGCCCGTTCGGGCCGCGCCGCGTCACCTACGCCGACTACACGGCCTCGGGCCGGTCGCTGGACTTCATCGAGGACTTCATCCGCGACGCGGTGCTGCCCCGGTACGCCAACACCCATACCGAAAGCTCCGGCACCGGCCTGGCGACGACCCGGCTGCGCGAGGACGCCCGCCGGGTCATCCGCGAAGCGGTCGGCGGCACCGACGACGACCTGGTCATCTTCTGCGGGTCCGGGGCGACCGGCGCCGTGAACAAGCTCATCGGCATCCTGGAACTGCGCATCCCGGCCGGGCTGGACGAGCGGTACCGGCTCGCCGGCCGCATCCCGGAGGCCGAGCGGCCGGTGGTGTTCGTCGGCCCGTACGAGCATCACTCCAACGAGCTGCCCTGGCGCGAGTCCATCGCCGAGGTGGTGGTCATCGGCGAGGACGCCGACGGTCACATCGACGTGGCCGACCTGCGCCGCCAGCTGGTCCGGTATGCCCAGCGCCCGCTGCTGATCGGCAGCTTCTCCGCTGCCTCGAATGTGACAGGCATCCTGACCGACGCAGGCGCGGTCGCCGCCCTGCTGCACGCCCACGGGGCCCTCTCCTTCTGGGATTACGCCGCCGCCGGGCCGTACGTGCCGATCCGGGTCGCCGCCTCCCGCCCGGGCGCGGGGGATCACAAGGACGCGGTGTTCCTGTCCCCGCACAAGTTCCCCGGCGGCCCGCAGACCCCCGGCGTCCTCGTCGTCCGCCGCGAACTGGTCCGCAACGTCGTGCCCACGGTGCCGGGCGGGGGGACCGTGGCGTTCGTCGACCCCGTCGGGCACCAGTACCTCGACGACCCGGTCGCGCGCGAGGAGGGCGGCACCCCGGCCATCGTCGAGTCCATCCGGGCCGGCCTGGTCTTCGCGCTCAAGCAGGCGGTCGGCACCGACCTGATCGCGGCTCGCGAGGAGAAGGTGTGGCGGCACGTGCTGCGCCGCTGGGCCGACAACCCCGGTATCGAGGTGCTCGGCAGCCACCACGCCGC
>Ga0187817_10000887_pt1 | contig 13814 bp, 15 predicted proteins | sample NC_wetland_sal_i_17_FD_132431 | JGI IMG/M metagenome (GOLD analysis project Ga0187817, IMG submission 132431) | Wetland sediment microbial communities from Neuse River Estuary, North Carolina, USA - SO4_2 | ecosystem: Environmental > Aquatic > Freshwater > Wetlands > Sediment | place: USA...
CATTGAAACCAAACAGTGGAGTTGGTTGCGGGGGGTGGATTTGAACCACCGACCTTTGGGTTATGAGCCCAGGCGGTCAATCTAACTTGTTGTTGATTCGACGACTCTTATACCCCTCGACACCCGATTTTGACTCTATTTGGGGTCGATTCTTTGCCCAAGTTTTGCCCAAGTTTTTCCGTCGTGAGAAGCCACAGCCGAGATTACGCATCAGCGCATCGAAATGCGCGGTCCGCGCGAGTTTGGTGCTGCCTACCTCTGCCTGCAGCATGAACAAGCCTTTCTTTTATGTCGTTACACGATATATTATCAGCTTGAGCAGGTGGGGTCGTTTTGGGCCAAGAAGCGGAGTATTGCAACTGAGGCCAAGGTGAGCCATCAACTGAGATGTCCATATTTCAGAGGATCTTCGAGTCTGCTCCGGATGCGATTGTCGTAACTGATCGTGAAGGGCGGATGGTGCGCGTCAATGCCGAGGCAGAAAAGTTGTTCGGGTACAGTCAAGAGGAACTGCTCGGCCGTACAGTCGAATTGTTAGTGCCAGAGCGGCTGCGGGCTGTACACATTGAGAAACGCCAGTCTGAGCCTGCTCGTCATTATGCCCGCGAATTTGGTAGTGGCATGGAACTGTACGCGCGTCGTAAGGATGGAAGCGAATTCCCAGCGGATATCATGCTAAGCCCGCTGGAAGCAGAAGGTGAGTGGCTCGCGGTCGGTGTGGTGCGCGATGTGACCGCACGTAAACAAGCTGAAGAGAGGCTGCGCAGCAGCGAAGAAAACCTCCGCTTACTGGTGGAAGGAATCAAAGATTATGCGCTTTTCAGGCTCGATGTCGAAGGCAAGGTCGCGAGCTGGAACGCCGCAGCGGAGGGCATCAACGGGTACGGCGCAGATGAAATCATTGGCAAACCCTTCTCCCTCTTCTACGTTCCGGAAGATATCCGCGTCGGGAAGCCAGCCCAGCACTTGCAAGAAGCCGCCACACTGGGTCGGGTGGAAGACGAGGGCTGGCGAGTGCGGAAGGATGGGTCAAGATTTTGGGCGAACGGAATCATCACGGCGCTGAAGGATGAGGGCGGTCAGCTCCGTGGCTTTGCGCAAGTCACACGAGATTTTACCGAGCGCAAGCGTGCTGAAGAGGCACTGATACTGGAAATCACGAATGTTCTCGTCTCTAAGCTCGATATTGCGGGCTTACTAGGCGCCATCTCCGCCAGCCTGACTCGGGTCAAACCTCACGACTACGCCAATCTCGCCCTGAGAGAACCGGGTACCGGCCAGCTACGGCTGATGCCTTTGGCACATCCGCATGAAAAAGACTTGATTCATCAAGGGGTGCTCGTGCCGATCAAAGGCTCTCCCGCGGGCCTTGCGTTCAGTTCAGGGAAGCCAGTTGTGCTGAATCACCCCGGGACCCATCGGTTCTCACCGGAAGTCATGGGACGGCTCGTGCGAGCGGAAGTGAAGTCGGCCTGCTTCTTGCCGCTTTCCGGCGGAGGACATGCGCTCGGCACCTTGAATGTCTACAGCCACAATGAAGCAGATTTTACCCAGGAAGACGTCGAACTCTTAAGCCGCGTAGCAAGCCAGGTTGCACTGGCGATGGATAACGCTCTCGCGTTTCGCCAAATTGCCGAGCTCAAAGATAAACTTGCCGAACAAAAACACTACCTGGAGGAAGAGCTTCGGACTGAGGCTCTGTTCGACGACATCATCGGCGAGAGCATAGTGCTGAAAAAAATCTTGAAGCAGGTCGAAATGGTGGCTGGCACCGATACCACAGTGTTGATTCTTGGAGAGACCGGCACTGGCAAAGAGCTAATCGCCCGCGCCATTCACAAATTGAGTGCTCGTCGCGAGAACGCCTTCGTGAAGTTGAACTGCGCCGCCATTCCGGTCGGACTGCTTGAAAGCGAACTATTTGGCTATGAAAAGGGAGCGTTCACCGGTGCAAGTTCGCAGAAGAAGGGCCGTCTTGATCTAGCTCATCGTGGAACTCTATTTCTCGACGAAGTCGGCGAGATTCCCTTGGAGTTACAACCCAAGCTTCTGCGAGTTTTGCAGGAGCAAGAATTTGAACGACTGGGTGGCACGCGCACCGTTCCGGTCGACGTTCGGCTGATCACCGCTACCAATCGCAACCTGCCTCAAATGGTCGCAGAAGGCCGTTTCCGCGATGACCTTTATTATCGGTTTAAAGTGTTCCCGGTCACTGTTCCGCCCCTGCGCGATCGCCGCGAGGATATTCCGGCCCTGGTTCGCCATTTCGTCACTAAGCATGCGGCTCGTATGAACAAACGGATTGAGACCATTCCTCCCGAAGCCATGAACGTCCTTGGGCAATGGCACTGGCCGGGGAATGTGCGTGAGTTGGGAAATTTTTTGGAAAGAGCAGTCATCCTGACGCGCGGACCGATCCTACAGATACCCCTGGCAGAATTGAGATTAGAGGCAGCAACGGAGGCTCCTCGGACGACCACTCTCGAGGCCTCCGAACGTGATACGATTCTGCGCGTTCTGCACGAAACCAGAGGGGTAGTCGGGGGCCCGCTCGGGGCCGCAGTTCGACTCGGGGTGAAGCGCACAACTCTCACCGCGAAAATGCGCCGGCTTGGAATCCGACGTGGGGGTCTGTGGCAACATATTGCCACATGACACAATAGCGTCGCACGGTTGTTGCCACTGCTACACCCTTTCACGTTCCCGGTTCTTCCATTTTCTGCAAGCCATTCACTCTTAACCTGGTTTGCTTCTCCAGCCAATCGTCCCACATTGGTACACCGTGTGCACGGACTCTTGCCCCGGAGGGATCGTTTCGGGGACCTTCTAGGTGCTTGCTGATTCCTCGTCGATGAGTTGGTGATCGAGCCGTGCTGGTTCGTCCAATTCAGAGAAGCCTTTGTGAACGCCATGCCCGGGTTACAGAAGGGATTTGAACCAGTCAAGCTCACCGTCGCGGAAGTGAAACGAAGGATGGACCGTGGCGAGCGCTTCGCGTTTGTGGATGCACGCAGCCAGGAAGAGTGTGTAGCTACGAAGGTCAAGCTTCCCGGTGCCACGCGCATGCTGGCCAGCGAAGTGGACCAGCGTCTCAAGGCAATTCCGCAGGGTCGAACGATTGTTACATACTGCGCATGTTCCAACGAAGAAGCGAGTACGCAGCTGGCTCTGGAACTGATGCGGCGCGGTTTTCTCAATGTCCATCCTCTTATCGGCGGAATTGATGCATGGCGACGTGACAACGGTTCTGTCGAGTCAACAGGAGAGTCGGCCGGCAGAACAACGGAACCGATTCGTGGAGGGCTCTGAAGATGAAGGCAACTTTCGTTTGCACAGCAGTACTGACGCTCATGCTTCTGCTATCCGGCTGCAGCTCGAACAAGAGCGCGAATTCCGAAGCTCCTGCAGCCCAACCACCGGGGGTAGCGGTTGACCAAGCGACGGTAGGCAGTATTACGGGAAAGGTGGCGTTCACGGGGGAAAAGCCAAAATTGCCTGAAATTCACATGGATCAGGATCCGGTCTGCATGCAGAAACACAAGAGCGCAGTTGATGTGCAAGATGGAGCCGTGAACGACAACGGAACCCTTCCATACGCCTTTGTCTACGTGAAACAGGGCGCCGAGAAGTACGCGTTTCCCATTCCCAGCCAGCCCGCGACCATCGACCAGGATGGATGCATGTATAAGCCTCACGTACTGGGCATCATGGTCGGCCAGGACCTGCATGTTGTAACCAGCGACAACACCACGCACAACATCCATGCCATGCCAAAGATCAACGAAGAATGGGACGAATCGCAGCCCCCCGGAGCCGCTCCCATTGACAAGAAATTCACGAAACCGGAAATCATGGTCCCGGTGAAGTGCAATCAGCATCCTTGGATGCGGGCATATATAGGCGTGACCAGCAATCCCTTGTTTTCGGTGACCAACGATCAAGGCACATTCACGATCAACGGCGTCCCGCCCGGTGACTACACGCTGGCCGTGTGGACCTCCAACTACGGGACAGAAGAGCAGAAAGTCACTGTCGCACCGAAGCAAAGCACGACGGCCGACTTCACGCTTAAGTGATGGGTTCTTGGGGAGCGATGGCATGGGCTTGAAAAGCCAGAATGCACTGGGGGCTAGAAAGCATTTCCGGCTTTGCGGGAGGGATGAACAGTCATGATTCAAATGCACGCCTTTTACGTTTTTCTCGCAGTCGCGGGCCTGCTCATCGTGATTTTTATCTACGTCGCGTCCAGTACCGGACACGCACGAGATATCGACGTTCATGCCGCCTACGGAGTCCGCACGAAGTTCTTCTACGTATTGCTGGCCGTGCTGGTGATTGGGCTGGGCATGACACTGGGAAAAACGCCTTATCCAAGAAACAACGAGATCCCGGATAAGGTCGTATTCGTAGTAGGCAAACAGTTCTCCTTCGGACTCTCCGACTCCCCCATCACCAATGATGAAGAGTACGAGGCCCGAACGTACGCGACTCCGGTGCAGGTTCCGCTCAATTCATTGGTTGAATTCCGGGTCACAAGTTTTGATGTCAATCATGGCTTCAGCGTGTACTCACCGGAAAATCATCTGATCGCTCAGACACAGGCCATGCCGGGATACGTCAACCGTTTGCGGGTTCGTTTCACCGAGCCAGGAAGATACACCGTCCTCTGCCTGGAATTGTGCGGCATGGGGCATCACCGTATGCGTGGGGTGTTCGAAGTGAAATGAACCTGGAAGGAGGTCTTGTATGGATGTCCCAGCGACCGCGGCCCCATTGTTGAGCGAAGCAGAAACGCTAAGGTTCCGCCGCATGACTGTGATTTGGGGAATCACCGTGCTCCTTCTGTTGCCCATCTTGGCCGCTTTGGGGTATTTCATGCGGCTGTATCAATCAGCCGCTTTCCCCAAAGTAAAGCCGGAATGGTTTTATGCGGTACTAACGCTGCATTCTCTCGGCATGGTGGGTACGTGGTTCGTGGGCTCCATGGCTGGAGTGAGCTACCTACTTTTGAAGTACACGCGCCCCAGCCTAGCGGTTTCAAAGTTCAATTACTGGGGGACCCTCCTCGGTGTGGTCCTCCTGATTGTTTGTACCCTAGGGGGGCTTTTTGGAACCGGATGGTATTTCCTTTACCCCCTGCCCCTTTACTCCCAGCACATTTGGAGTCCGCTAACCACTTTCACATTCTTCGTCGCGCTTGCAATCCTGGGCATTTGCTGGACGATTTGGACCTTGGACATTCTGCGCGCGATTGCGCAGCGTTACTCATTGGCAGCCGCACTCGGCTGGAATTATTTGGTGGGCAAGCCGGGGACTGAGGTTCCGCCGCTGGTACTTATTACAACCGTTACTCTGATCGTCGCCGTGTCGGGGTTCGTCGCTGCTGTAATCGTGATTGCACTCTTTGCGGCTCGGGCCTTGGGCGTGAATGTCGATGCATTGCTGATGAAGAATCTCACGTTTTTCTTCGGGCATGTCCTGGTGAATATCACCATGTACCTCGGAGTAGCAATGGTTTACGAACTGCTACCCACCTACGCCGGCCGGCCATGGAAAACTAATCGTGTAGTCGCAATCGCGTGGGATGCTGTGCTCTTCCTGATTCTCTTTGCCTACTTCCACCACCTCTATATGGATTTCGCGCAGCCCACTTGGGTCCAGAAGTTCGGGCAAATTTGTTCTTACTTGCTTTCCGTCCCCGCGGGAGTGGTCTCGATTTTCGGCACTCTGCTTCTGGTTTATGCGTCAAAGATGAAATGGACGTTTGCCTCAATGTTGTTCTTCTTGGGGATCATGGGATGGGGAGTCGGTGGCATCGCTGCCGTGATTGATTCCACGGTTGCCGTTAATTTCCACTTCCACAACACTCTGTGGGTTCCGGCTCATTTCCACACTTACTACCTGATGGGCGTAGTGCTGATTGTCCTGGGATTCATCGACCACGTGGGTAAAGAACTATCCGGACTGCCCGAGAACCCACTGCGCAGCAAGTGGACCGTCGCATTGTTACTGATTGGCGGTTATGGTTTCGTTTCGATGTTCTATTGGGCGGGAGCGCATTCCGTTCCACGCCGATATGCAGTTTATCCCCTTGAAGTCGCGCAGGGCACGCTGTATGCACGAGTCGCCGTGGGATTCATCACCGTACTCTTGGCCGGCATCTTGCTGTACTTGTGGGAGACGGGCAAGCGTTGCCTGAAAGCTCTGGCTTCCATATGAGATTTGAAGAAACCAGTGTGGGATTTCCTGGCGTTAAGCAGCGAATGCGGTTCCTGAGCTTATCGCTGGTGGGTTGGTTCGCGTGCCTCATGCTCATTCTTGCCGGCACCCTACAAGCCCAGCAGTCGTTCGGCACGCCCTCGAATGAGCCGCCAAACGAAGATCGATTTGTCTATAAGCAGGTGCCTGACATTGAGATCGAGACCACATCTGGCTCACAAACATCGCTCGCAGCATTTTGGCAGCAAAAACCTGTACTCCTTACGATGATCTTCACGCGGTGCGCCGGCGTCTGCTCACCATTTCTGCATTCCCTGAGGTCTGCGACCTCGGATGCTGGCGGACTAGGCAACGATTACCGAGTGTTGGTTCTGAGCTTTGACCCCAAGGACACCATCTCCGACATGCAAATAATGGCCGACAGCATTGGCGTGAAATCAGATCCGGGTTGGACTTTTGGCATCACTTCTCCCGCAGACATCAGGCGGCTGGCGGCGGCGAGTGGCTTCTGGTTTCAATGGGACTCATCGATTCAGCAATATGACCATCCATCCCTGGTTGTCGCCATCGATCGCGGGCGTGTCATCCGCATGCTGGCAGGCGCAACCGTCCCCGCTACATCGTTGCGGCAAGTGGTGCAGGAGCTGCGCGGTAAGTTCGTTGCGTCTTACGCGATGGCGGGAAAGGTCGCATTCCGATGTTTTGAATACGATCCTCAAAGCGGGCGCTACAGCCTGGATTGGGGTGTTCTGCTCATGCTCCTGCCGGCTACCGGATCGATTCTGGCGACGATGTGGGCTTTCTTTTTCTCGTCCCAATGGCGCCCACCGGCGCGTGTGATCCTGCACGATGGCGGTGCACTCCCCCCGTTCCCGACTGGTTACCGCAGCGTCGGTTTCGTGCCACTTTCGGGCACCGAAGATAACGCACAACCGGACCTCGCCGGCATATACGCACCGACGGCTGTGCGTCCAATCAAAATTCGCGAGGAAAGATAATCATGGGACTAGCCTTGGCGCTCGTAATCGCGGCTTTTACCGGAATTTCCGTTTACATCTTCTGGGCACATACCTGGTGGTTCCCCCCTGACATTTCTGTTCACGGGCCAGCCATGGATCGCCAATTCAATCTGACTCTGGTCATCTGCGGAATTATTTTTGTCCTCGCCCAGCTCGGGCTTGCCTGGTTTGCCTGGAAGTACAGAGACCGGGGCGATCACCGCAAGGTCATTTACTCGCATGGGAACAACAAGCTGGAAGCAACGTGGACGACTGCGGCCGCCATCCTGTTCATCGGCCTCAATCTGATGGGTTATAAGAGCTGGGCCGACACGCACTTCACCGGCGCAGCGCCGAACGCCCTAACGATTCAGGTGCAGGGCCAGCAGTTTTATTGGTATTTCCGTTACCCCGGGCCAGACGGCAAATTTGGACCTACTCACGTTGACCTGGTGGATGATGCGGCCGGCAACTTCTACGGCCTTGATCGTGTGCATGACCTGGACGCGAAGGATGACATTGTTACTGCGACTCTCGGAATCCCGGTGAACCGGCCGATTCAACTCATTTTACGTTCCAAAGACGTCACCCATTCGTTTTCTGTGCGTGAGCTGAGAATCAAGCAGGACACAGTTCCGGGCATGGAGATTCCAATTCACTTCACCGCCACGGAGGAAGCTCTCAAACATAACGGAGGCCGCTATGAGATTGCATGCAGCCAACTCTGTGGCATGGGTCACTACCGAATGAGGGGGTTTGTACAAGTGATGACCGAGGCCGATTTTGAAAAATGGTTGCAAGCGCAAGCTGCCTCGCAGTGATTCTGGCAGTCACTGTCGCGGCACGCGACCATTGGAACAGTGGGTCGTCATCGAATTAGTAGGAGAGACAGCAAATGGCAGAAGCTTTCGTGCACGAGGTGCATCATCATCAGGCGCCCGCCGGATTTGTTCGTAAGTACATCTTCAGTCTGGATCACAAAGTCATCGGGAAGCAGTATTACTTCCTTGCGCTGTTTTCCGTGTTTACGGGAATGATCTTGTCGTGGTTGATTCGGATTCATCTGGTCTGGCCTAACGCTCACATTTGGGGTCTTTCCCTGCTCTCTCCGAACGGAGCACCGAATGGCTTGATAAAACCTGAGTACTACCTTTCGTTGCTTACCTTGCACGGGACCCTGATGGTGTTCTTCGTTCTTACCACAGCGCCTCAGAGCGGTTTCGGAAATTTCTTTTTGCCCATTCAGATAGGCGCGGAAGACATGGCCTTCCCACGGCTGAACATGCTGTCATTCTGGGTGACGTTCGCGGCGCTTGCGGTGCTGGTATCCACTTTCTTCATCGCCGATGGTCCACCGATAGCTGGCTGGACTTCCTACCCCCCTCTCAGCGCAGTGGGATCTGTCTCGGGCCCTGGCGAAGGCCTGGGACAAACCCTGTGGATCATCTCCATTGCACTGTTTTGTGTTGGCTCACTTCTCGGCGCTCTGAATTTCATTGCCACCACACTTGAGCTGCGCACGCGCGGCATGTCACTGATGCGGATGCCTCTGACCTGCTGGTCTTGGTTCATCACAGCCATTCTTGGCCTTCTTTCTTTTGCTGTCCTCCTTGGCGCTTGTGCATTGCTGCTTCTGGACCGTGTGGGCGGGTCGAGCTTTTTTGTCCCTGGGGGACTGGTGATTAGCGACAAGATCATTCAGCACAACGGAGGCTCTCCCCTTCTCTGGCAGCATTTATTTTGGTTTTTCGGACACCCGGAAGTTTACATCGCCATTTTGCCCGGCATGGGTGTGACCTCGCACATACTCTCGTGCTTCGCTCGCAAGCCGATCTTCGGCTACAAGGTGATGGCGTACTCTCTGATGGCCATCGGGTTTCTCAGTTTTACGGTCTGGGGCCACCACATGTTCGTCAGCGGCATGAGCCCCTACACGGGATTCACTTTTTCCATCTTCACCATGGCTATCGGTGTGCCATCGGCGATTAAGACTTTCAATTGGTTGGGGACCATTTGGGGCGGCAGAATTCGCTACACCACGGCGATGCTTTTTGCCCTTGGTTTTGTCTCTGTGTTTGTAACCGGCGGTCTGAGCGGATTGTTTCTTGCTCAACCACCCCTCGACATGTATCTGCATGCGACCTACTTCGTGATCGGGCATTTTCATTTGGTGATGGGGGTTGCGGCAATTTTTGGGATGTTCGCCGGGACCTATTTCTGGTTTCCTAAAATGTTTGGCCGCATGATGAACGAGACTCTTGGCAAGCTGCATTTCTGGGCGACGTTCATTGGCGTTTATTGCATCTTCATGCCCATGCACTTCCTGGGCATTGCGGGAAACCCTCGGCGCTACTCCGCTTTTACCGACAATTTCCTTCTTCCCCTGATGCCGCTACACGAGTTCATGACGATTGCGGCGCTGCTGACCGGCGCGGCTCAACTTATCTTCCTGTTCAATTTGTTCTGGAGCATGTTCAAGGGCGAGAAAGCATCACAGAACCCTTGGGAGGCAACGTCGCTTGAGTGGAGCGTTCCATCGCCACCTCCGTTTGACAATTTCGACGGCAACTATCCAGTCGTTTATCACGATCCTTACGAGTACGGTGTCGCTGATGCCGCGAAGGATTACGTCATGCAGGATTCCCCCGAGGTGATCGCGGCATCGGGACATTGAAAAGAGTAACCATGGCAACTCTGACGCACCCTTCCCCCGCAGCAACGCCCGCCATTCACCGAGGCGGAGGCGGCCGCTTGGGTGGGAATGGGTTTCCACCGGGAGGCGATGGCTCTGATTTTTCCCGGCGGGAGCTTCCCAGTCGCGTCTATTACGTCGGCATGTGGGTCGCGATTGCCGGGATTTGCATGCTCTTTGCCGCCTTCACCAGCGCGCTCGTGGTGAGGCAGGGGATTTCGAATGACTGGGCACGAACGGGCGTTCCACACATCCTCTATCTGAATACGCTGATTCTGCTGGCCAGCAGCATTACTCTTGAACTCGCACGGCATTCGCTCACTGTGGAACGGAGTCAACTTTTCAAGGGCTGGCTATATGTCACAGTGCTACTGGGGTTCAGCTTTGTTGCCGGCCAACTGCTGGCTTGGCGCGAGTTGGCAGTGAGCGGCGTTTATCTCTCCACAAATCCAGCCAGTTCGTTCTTCTATCTTCTTACTGCGGCGCACGGTTTGCATCTGCTTGGAGGCGTTGCGGCACTTTGCTACCTGACGTTCCAGACCCGTCGTTTAGCGCGGAAGCTCAAGAATCGCGTGGCGGTCGATGTCACAGCTCTCTATTGGCATTTCATGGATGGTCTTTGGCTCTATATCTTGTTTCTACTGGTGAGGTCCATAGCATGAGCAGCCCTCCTCTAAACGCTGCTACGGTGCCGGACTCGGTGTGGAATGGCGGTGTCTCGCCCTATGCCATCCTGCCGAAAAAGCTTGGCATGTGGCTGTTCATCGTCTCGGATGCGATCACCTTCTCCTCGTTGATTGTGGCCTACAGCTACGTCCGAGTTGCCAGCCAAAACTGGCCACGTCCTTTTCAGCTTTGGCCCAGCATCGCGAATGCTGCCGTCATGACGGTTGTCTTGCTCACGAGCAGTATCACAGTTGTGATGGCGGTGCGTGCGGCCAAGATCGGTCAGCGCGGCGTCGCCGCAGGATGGCTTTTGGCGACGATGCTGGGTGGCATCGTGTTCGACGTCTTACACATTCACGAGTGGCTCGGATTGATTGGCGACGGTGTGAGGCTTTTCAGAAATCCCTGGGGAGTCCCGATGTTCGGTGCTTCCTTTTTTGCGCTTACCGGCCTCCACATGCTGCACGTCACGATTGGCGTCTTCTATCTGGGGGTAATCGCCTGGGGCTTCCATCGCGCCAGGTTCACATCCGATGACGTAGAGATCAGCGGGCTTTACTGGCACTTTGTCGACCTGGTTTGGATGTTTCTGTTTCCGCTCGTGTATCTGCTGTCGGCCAAGGTGTCCTAACGGAGACGATTTCATGCACGCAACTACAACCGCGCTTCATGCGCATCCGGAACCGAAGAGAGGCTTCTTGATCGTCTGGGGCTGGCTGTTGGCGCTGACCGGCTTCGAAGTCGTGCTCGCCTATCAGCACCTCGCTTTGAAGGTGATGTTGCTGATGCTCATGGCGATCTCTGTGGTCAAAGCTGCACTCATCATCGCTTACTTCATGCACCTTATTTATGAAAGGAAAAGTCTTGTTTTGACGTTGATGCCCGCTATGGTGTTTGTGATCGCGATGCTTTTTGTTGTATTCCCGGACAGCGTCCGCCTGCTCAACATGAGGCCTCACTGAGGCAGTTTAAGTTACCTGAGAGAAAGCATATGCAAAATAGCTCGGCTTGGAGATGGATCGTTCGAGTGGCACTGCTGACTGCAGGGCTTATGGCCCCGGTGACGTCGCTGGCCCAGGGCTGCGCCATGTGCTACAACAACGCGGCGGCTGCGAGGGCGGGCGCAATCCACGCCTTACGCAGTGGAATTCTTGTGCTGTTGGTTCCTCCAATGTTGATCTTCGGCACCGTCTGCGGGTTTGCATTTCGAAATCGTGATCGATTTTACGAAGCGAATACGAACACTGGGCGGCCCGATATTGTCGATAACAGCGAGTGCAGACCAGACACCGCGATAGAGCCTCGTTCGATAACTGAGGCCAGAGGAACTCAAGCTCAAGCATGAGTACAGCAGCGCAATCCACGACCGCCGCGATTCGTCCCGCACAAGGCCGCACGCGTGCGATTGCCGTTCTGTCCGACTATTGGATGTTAACCAAGCCGGAAGTAAACTTTCTGATTGTCATCACCACGCTTGCAGGGTTCTATTTAGCCTCGCCTCCGCGTCCGTGGCGGATTGTATTGCTGTTCAACACGCTACTGGGAACTCTGCTCGTAGCCAGCGGGACGGGCACACTCAATCAGTATATTGAACGTCGTTTCGATTCCTTGATGCGCCGTACGTCGAGACGGCCTCTGCCTGCGGGACGGATCGTACACTCACACGCGCTGTGGTTCGGACTCGTGCTTTCCACCGCTGGTGGCCTGTGGTTGGCGATTTTCGCAAACCCGCTTGCCAGCCTCATCGCTCTGCTGACGCTGGTCACATATCTGCTTTTTTACACTCCGCTGAAAAGACGGAGCCCGCTTTGCACGTTAGTGGGTGCATTTCCGGGCGCAGCGCCACCCCTGATCGGATGCGCTGCGGCGGCGGGCAGAATAACCTCGGAGTCTTGGCTGCTTTATGCAATTCTCTTTCTGTGGCAGTTTCCGCATTTTATGGCCATTGCCTGGATGTATCGCGAGGACTATGCGCGAGCCGGGTATCTGACCTTACCTCGTGGACAAAAACAGGCGCATTTCATGGTGTGGCAGACTTTGGTTTTCTCAGCCTCGCTTGTGCCGATCACGCTCGCGCCTTCACTCCTGAGGCAGGCAGGTATCGCCTACTTTGTTGCAGTTCTCCTTCTGAGCTCGGGCTTCCTCTATTACGCTGCGCGCCTGGCAATTTCGAAGTCAAACCGGGCTGCTCGCCAATTGCTATTTGCGTCCATTGTTTATCTACCGATAGTTTTCGGCTTGATTGTGGGCTTTAGAACTACATAACCGCTGGCACTAAGAGGCGAGCTTCTTCCGCGCTTCGGGCCTACGTTTGGTGTATTGCTCAAGCATGGACATGAACTTTCACGAAAGGCAGAAGAAGCAATTGCGACACGAAGGAAGGCGAGGTAAAACTTTCGTGGTTCAACGGCGTCACGCATTAGAAAAAGAATTTGGAAGCCAATATCGCTTGAATTCGTCTCATTGGACTCCGTGGATCTGTGAGTCAGGAGAATAAATATTTGAATTGTTACCATCGAAGGGTGGCGCGCATCTATTTATATCGTAAGACGATGTTTACTTCTCGACATGCCGAAGGAGGCGCAATAGCGAAGAATGCGGCGGTGCACAAGCCTCTCGAATCGACTTCGAGCCTAAACCGGCTCCCTCATTTGGCGGACAGTCTGTTGCACTTCAATCTCTTTGACGAACTCCGCCGCTTGCGCGAAGAGGACTCGTGGACCCGCGGAAGCGGACGCAGCTCCAAGACACTTGCGAAGTACCCGGATTTCCGAATCGTGCTCGTCCTGATGAAGCCCGGTTCAGAAATGAAGGAGCATCACGCAGACGCGAGGATCTCGATTCAAACCATCCATGGCAGAGTTCATCTCCAGCTTCCGGACCAAGCTCTCGAACTCGGCAGTGGCGAATTAATGTGCTTGGAATCGGGCATCGCTCACGACGTGAAGGCAATCGAGGAAAGTGCGTTCCTCATAACAGTCTCCTGGCCGGGAGGAAGTGCGGAGGAGCGGCACACGAAGAGCTGATTGCCGCATCATCAAGCTCGATACAACAGACGAGGTGTTCATGGCTGCTCAAGAGAGTCCTTTAGCGGGTTTCCGAACTAAATTGTTGAGCCGCAGCAGCGTAGCCGAAGGCACCATGGCCTTTCACTTCGCCAAGCCCTCAGGATTCAGCTTCAAAGCTGGACAGGCGGCGGATCTTACACTGCTCAATCCGCCAGAAACAGACTCAGAGGG
>Ga0187817_10000889_pt1 | contig 13738 bp, 14 predicted proteins | sample NC_wetland_sal_i_17_FD_132431 | JGI IMG/M metagenome (GOLD analysis project Ga0187817, IMG submission 132431) | Wetland sediment microbial communities from Neuse River Estuary, North Carolina, USA - SO4_2 | ecosystem: Environmental > Aquatic > Freshwater > Wetlands > Sediment | place: USA...
CAGCCGGGCCAGGGCGACGAGCACGTCGTCGCCCGCCGTCTCGGCCGGCAGCGGGTGGCGCGGTACGTCACCGGGGACAAAGGACAGCACCTCGCGCCCCTGTTCGTCGACGCCGAACGGAAGCGGCGCGCCGGTGAACCCGGCGTCGCGCAGGTGGGCCAGGTACGCCTGGATGGTCAGGCTGAACGGCCGCAACGGCCGGCGCACCGTGTCCCCGATCCGCACGATCCCCTGGGTGACGCCGTCCCCGACCAGCAGTTCGCCTTCGCTCACACCGCAGCAGCCTAGCCTCCGCTCCGCACTGGCGGGCCCGCCGTCCATCAGGCCGGGAGGCGGATCAGCAGGTCGGCGGCGGGTGCCGTGGCCGCCACGATGCGCGCGTTCACCTCGTCGAGGCGCTCCACCCAGGCCCTGGCCTCCTCCGGTGTCTTGCCGAACTCGACGTGCCGGCCGATCAGGCGCGCGCGGCGCACCTCATCCTCGAGCTCGCAGAACCACACCTCATCGAACCAGGACGCCACGGTCCGCCACTCTTGTGTCGGCAGGAGCAGGTAATTCCCCTCGCTGATGATGATCCGCGCGCTCGCGGGCACGAGGATCGCCTGGGCGATGGGCTGTTCGAGATCGCGCTCGAAGGCCGGTGCCCAGACCCTCTCGCCCGCCGCGATCCGCGCGAGCAGGGCCGCGTAACCTGCCGCGTCGAAGGTGTCCGGCGCTCCCTTGCAGTCGCGGAGCCCGAGCAGGTCCAGGGCGGCGTCCGCGAGGTGGAAGCCGTCCATCGGCACGTGTGCGACCACGGCCTCCCTGGCCGTCAGCGCGGCGGCCAGCCTCCCGGCCAGCGTGGTCTTGCCAGCGCCGGGCGCCCCGGCGATGCCGATCAGCACCCGCCGCCCGGCGGGCGCGCGATGGAGCAGCCGCATGGCCCGGTCGGTAAGCTCGCTGAGCTGAGCGTCCGTAGCCATGAGCGCGAAGCGGCGTTCGCTAGCCGCCCAGCGCCGCGCGGCAGATCACCAGTGCGCGCTGCACGTCCGCCGGGCCGATGCCGTAGTGGGTCACGAAACGCACCTGGTCCCCGCGCCCGCCGCCGCGCAGTCCCTGGCCGGAGCACGCGGCCAGAAAGCTTACGGAGTCCGTGTTCTTCAGCCGGAAATACACGATGTTCGTCTGGACCCGGCTGAGGTCGCAGTCGATCCCGGGCAGCCCGGCCAGGCCCTCGGCCAGCGCGCGCGCGTTCTCATGGTCATCGGCCAGGCGGTCCACCATGGTGTCCAGGGCCACCAGGCCCGCAGCGGCCAGCACCCCCGCCTGCCGCATGCCCCCGCCCAGCATCTTGCGCCAGCGCCGGGCCTGCCTGATCTTCTCGGCCGGCCCGCACAGCACGCTGCCGACCGGGCAGCACAGGCCCTTGGATAGGCAGAACGAGATGGTGTCGGCGTTCTCGGCCATGGTCCGGACGTCCGCGCCCGTGGCGACGGCGGCATTAAAGATCCGGGCGCCGTCCAGGTGCACGGCCAGGCCATGACCGCGGGCGGTTTCGCTGAGGCGCTGCAGATCCGGCAGGGACCAGGCCACGCCGCCGTGCCGGTTGTGCGTGTTCTCGATCACGACGGCCGCGGACAGCGGCTGGTGATCATCGTCGCTGGGGCGGAGCGCGGCCAGGACCTGCGCCGGGCTCAGGACGCCGCGGTCCGTCGGTACCTGCCGGATCTGGATGCCGCCGACCACCGCGGCCCCGGCCGCCTCGTTCAGGAACAGGTGCGAGTCGGCATCCGCGATAACCTCCTGGCCGGAACGGGCGCTGACCAGCAGGCCGAGCAGATTCCCCATGGTCCCGCTGGCGACGAACAGCGCGGCTTCCTTCCCCATCCGCTCGGCCGCCGTCTCCTGGAGCCGGTTCACGGTCGGGTCGTCGCCGAAGACGTCATCGCCGAGCGGCGCGCTCGCCATGGCCCGCAGCATCTCCGCCGTGGGAAGCGTCACCGTGTCGGACCGAAGGTCAATTTCGCTCACGTCAACTCCGGCTAGGGTGGGCAAACCTTTCCCTTCGTACCCGTTAGCGCAGGGTCCGCGCAAGCGTCCCAGCCGCTGGCGAAGGGTGCGGGCACTCTTGCGCATCCCTTAGTACGGGGAGACCATCAGGAACATGGCAACGGGCTTCGACCGCAGGCATCCGCGTAGTGTGGTGATCATCCGTGCGCTGGTCGTGGCCTGGCTGCTCGCTGCGACCGGCATCCTGCTGGCGTACGGCTACTGGATCTGGGCGGTGGTGACGGCTGCGGGCGCGGTGGCCAACGCCGTGCTGGGCTACCGCGCCTATCGAACGATAACGCGCTAGACCAAGACGCCCCGGTCCTGTCGGCTGCGCCGGTCCGGTCGGTCCGCCTCACCCGCCCCACCCGCCCCAGGCGTGGTGTCTCCCGGTGTTGCACGGTGGTGATCATGGCGACTTGCGGACCGGTAATGGGGCTTGTGCCTCACAAGCACCGATAGACGGGGTTTGTGGTCCACAAGCCCCAAACGAGGGCATTACCGGCAGGGCTGATGGTGCCTGTGGGGTGTATGGGGCTCCGGCGAGCTGATACGCCCGGATCCGGGATGGGCGCCACGCCGCGGGCTGCGCTGGGTGCGTGGCGATATGGGGTTTGATCAACATCTTCGGATTACCAGGCAACTCGTGAGGATCCTGATCATCGCCATCTTCGTCCGCACCGGGCACAGAACGCGGCCTCCTCGGCGTTATCCGCCCGGCACTCCAGGCACCGGACCGGTGCCGGACCCGGACCCCTCGCCCCCAGGTCTGCCGCCACCGACGCGGCCGGGCGGCGCGGGTCCCACGCGCTAGCCCGGAGCGGCCAGCCTCGCTTCGACCTCCTCGAGGAAGGCGTCAACCTCCTCCTCGTCATACCCGGACCGTTGGCTGGTCTTGAACCGCTTAGCCCGTATCTCATCCGGCGTCAGGGGCGGTTCCCTGACCCCGAGGAACGTATCCCGGATCGCTTCGGCGAAGGCGTCAACCTCCGCCGTGACGTAGCCCGGCCGGATCCGGGTGGTCGAGAAGGTCGTCGCCTCGACCCACGCGGCGAGCGTGGCGCCGTCAGCGTGAGCCTCCGGGTCGGGCGTGGCGGGCGAGCTGCGATGACCACGGTCGCGGGGGGTCAGAGCCCCGCACCGCAGACAGATGGGCGCGGCTCCGGCCTCCGTCCCGCACGACGGGCATCTCATGCGCACCGCCCGGCCCGGTCAGGCAGCCCCACCCCTGGGGTCATGGCTCATTATGGCACGCACGTTCGGAGCAAACCCGATGTATCAAGCCGCCCTGACCTGCCTCTGTCGGGTCAAAGTAGGCCACTGCGGCCGAACTAAAACGGCTTGGAGGAAGCACGATGAAGGCTCTACAGGGATCGCGGCGGCCGGCCCACCTGGGCGACGGCGCCACCGGCGGCACGTCCGGGCCGGTCCAGGTCGCCGGCCTGACCGGTGCCTCGCAGGTGTCCGCCGGGGCGCAGTTCAGCCTGGCGGTGGTGCTGGCCGGGCCGTCGTTCATCTAGCTAACCGCCATGCTGGCTCTCGAGCGTGACCGGGGCTCTCGGCAACGTCGTTCGGATTAATAAAAACAGTGATATAGGTCGGAGTCAGGCCACGGGCGCCCAGACGCCTGTGGCCTGGTTCAAAGCGTCCCGGGTCAGCCGGGACACCCGTCCCGTGACAGCGGGACCGAAAGGGCCGATCGTGGGAATGTGGACCTTCGGGATCGGGCAGTGCCGGCCCGGCGGCTGACGCCGGCCGGGCTGGCCTGGGCGGCGGCCGCGCTGGCGATGATCCTCGCCGTCGCCGCCGCGGTGCTGGCGGCTCTCGGCCGCGACCTGTCCGGGTTCTTCGTGCCGACCGCTCTCGGCTACGCCTTGATGGGGGCCGTACTGCTGGCCCGGCGGCCGGGACATCCGATGGGTCCGCTGCTGTGCCTGATCGGCCTCGCGAACGCGATTCCCGCCGCCAGCTTCGCGTACGCCAGGTACGCCGTGGTGCACTCGCCCGGTTCGCTGCCGTTCGCGACCGCGGCGCTGTGGGCGCAGACCTGGGCTTACGCGCCGGCCGCCAGCCTGACGGGCCTGGTCCTGCCGCTGGTCTTCCCGGACGGGAGGCTGCTGTCGCCCCGGTGGCGGCCGGCCCTGTGGGCGGCGCTGGCCTTCATCCCGCTCTGGTTCGCGGGCATGGCCTTCATCCCCCAGAGCATGGGCGGCCTATTCCACTACCTGCCGAACCCTTATACGCACGCCTCGCTCGACCGGCTGTTCGAGGTGATGCAGATCCTGGCCGTGGGGTGCGGGCTGGCCGCAGCCGTCGCGGCCGCGGCCACCGTGACGCTGCGGTGGCGCCGGGCGGACCGGGCGGGCCGGCAGCAGCTCAAGTGGTTCCTCGCCGTGCTGCCGATTTCCGGTGCCAGCCTGATCGCCGGATTCTTCGACCCGGGCGGCCTGGTGAACTTGCTATTCGGGGCCCTGTCCGGCACCCTGTGGCCGGTGGCGATCGGCATCGCGGTCATGCGGTACCGGCTGTACGAGATCGATGTCCTGCTCAACCGGGCGGTGCTGTACGGCCTGCTGACCGCCGGGGTGGCCCTGATCTACGTCCTCGTAGTGACGGTGGCGCGCACGGTGTTCGGAACGGACCAGCGCAACCTCACCGTGCAGGTCATCGCCACCGCGGTGGCCGCCGCCGCGCTGTTCCCGCTGCGGGACCGGGTCCAGCGCCAAGTGAACCGCCTGTTCTACGGCGACCGGGGCGCACCCTACGATGCCCTGGCCCGGCTCGGCCGCCGCGTCGAGGAAGCGGCGGGCACGGAATCGGCGCTGGATTCTGTGGTCAAGACGATCGCGGACAGCCTGCGGCTGCCCTACGCAGCCCTCGAACTGCGCGTGGGCGACGGGTGGCGGCCCGCGGCCGCGTACGGCCAGGCTCCGGCCGAGGTGGTCGCGTTCCCGCTGACCTCTCAGCGCGAAACCGTCGGGCGGCTGCTGGTGGGCACGCGCTCACGCGGCGAGCGACTCGGCCCCGACGATGAGCGGCTGCTGGCCGACCTCGCCCGCCAGGCGGGCCCGGCCGCCCACGCGGTGGCGCTGCGCAGTGCCCTGGATGCCTCCCGCGCGGGCCTGGTCACCGCGCGGGAAGAGGAACGCAGGAGGCTGCGGCGCGACCTGCACGACGGGCTGGGACCGACGCTGGCCGGGCTGACGCTGGGCCTCGACACGGCGCGGACGCGGGCCGCCGCGCAGCCGGAACTGCAGGAATTGCTGGGCAGGCTCAAGGCGGAGACGCAGCGGGCCGTGACCGACGTGCGCCGCATCGTCTACGGCCTCCGGCCGCCCGCCCTCGATGAACTGGGCCTGGTCGGGTCGCTGCGCGAGGAGGTCAGGCGCCTGCAACTCGAGGCTCCCGACCTGAGCATCACCCTGGATGCATCGGGCGACCGCCTGGACGACCTGCCCGCCGCGATCGAGGTGGCCTGCTACCGGATCGTGACCGAAGCGCTGACCAACGTCACCAGGCACGCGCACGCCACGCGGTGTTCCGTGCGGATCAACCTCAATCACGGCCTGGACGTAGACGTCAGCGACGACGGCGTGGGCCTGCCCGAAGGCTGGCGGACCGGGGTTGGCATCGCGTCGATGCGCGAGCGCGTGACCGAACTCGGCGGGAACCTGGCGATCGAACCCTGCCTGCCGCACGGAACCAGGATCACCGCCCGCCTGCCCGCCGAACAGACCGCTCGCGTGCCCGCCGCCCAGGAGCAGCCATGACCGAACCGATCCGGGTCCTGATCGCCGACGACCACCCGCTGTTCCGCGACGGCCTGAGCGCCCTGGTGGACGAGGGGCCCGACACCGAGCTAGCGGGATCGGCCACCACCGGCACCGAAGCCGTCGACCTGGCCATCGCGACCCAGCCGGACGTCGTCGTCATGGACCTGCACATGCCGGGACTGAACGGCATCGAGGCCACCCGGCGCATCGTGGCGGACAGCCCGCACGTCGCGGTCCTCGTGCTGACGATGTTCGACGATGACGACTCGATCTTCTCCGCGCTCCGCGCCGGCGCCAGGGGATACCTGCTCAAGGGCGCCGACCAGGAGCAGATCCGCGCCGCCATCCGGGCCGCCGCCAACGGCGAGATCATCTTCGGGACGCAACTGGCCGCCCGCATGCTCGCCTACTTCACCGCCGGTGCCACCGCCCCTCCGCAGGCCTTCCCGCAGCTCACCGACCGGGAACGCGAGGTGCTGGACCTGGTCGCCCAGGGCCGGGCCAACGCCGCGATCGCGGCCAAGCTGGGGCTGAGCCAGAAGACGGTGCGCAACCACGTATCGAACATCCTGACCAAGCTGCAGGTCGCCGACCGGGCCCAGGCCATCGTGCAGGCCAGGGACGCGGGCCTGGGACGGCAGTCCCGGGCCTGAGGGACACCTGCCGGGACTTCGGTTCCCGCCGGCCATGCCGTTAATTCCCGGCGCATCGTGACCGGTACCTCATGACATCGGGACACCCCCCCGCCGAGCCTGTCACCACGACATAAAGAGCCGGCGGTGAGGAGAACCCGATCATGTCTATCGCAACTGCGGACCCTGAGGTCATTGACCTGGTGGCCAGCGCCAGCAGCGGCGACAGCCGCGCGTGGGACGCGCTCGTCGACAGGTACGCCCCGCTGGTCCGCTCGATCTGCCGCAAGTACCAGCTCGGCCGCACCGACGCCGACGACGTCGCCCAGAGCGTCTGGCTGCACCTGGTGGACCACCTGGACCACATCCGTAACGCGGCCGCGCTGCCCGGCTGGCTCGCGACCACCACCCGGCGGGAGTGCTGGCGCGTCATGCGTACCTCGGGTGCACCGCAAAAGATCATTTTTGAGCCGAACGCCGATCGCCGGCGCCACGAGCAGTGCGGCGCCCCGGACCAGCGCCTGCTCGAGGCCGAGCGCCACGCGGCGGTCCGCGAGGCCGTCACTCACCTGCCCCGGGAAGGCCAGGCCCTGATCGCGATGCTGATCGCGGACCCGCCCCTGCCGTACGCCGAGATCAGCGCCAAGCTGGGCCTGCCCATCGGCAGCATCGGCCCGACCCGCAGCCGCTACCTGGACAAGATCCGCCGCTACCCGGCCATCGCGGCGCTGATCGACGCCGCGTAAGGCTTTTGGCTCGCGATTAGTTTTCCCGCCGCGTACCGTCATAGCCGTCATGACGTACGCACCGGTGAACGGCCTTCAGCTCTACTACGAGACCCACGGTTCCGGCCGGCCGCTCGTGCTGCTCCACGGCGGCCTGCAGACCATCGACCTGTCTTTCGGTCCGTTGCTCAAGCCCCTCGCGGCGATCAGGCAGGTGATCGCGGTGGAGCTCCAGGGTCACGGGCACACCGCCGACCCCGGCCGCCCGATGACGATCGAGGCGCTGGCCGGTGACGTGGTCGCGCTGCTCGATCACCTGGGGATCGCGGACGCCGACCTCTACGGCTTCAGCCTCGGCGGCCTGGTCGCGTGCGCGGTCGCGCTCGCCGCGCCCGCCCGGGTGGGCCAGCTGATCCTTGCCTCCGCGGACGCCCACCGCCCGCCCGGCCGGGAGAGCCCGCCCCTCGGCGAGGACCGCCTGCCGACGCTGGCCGACTACGAGGAGTGGCGCGACGCCTACCACGCGGTCGCTCCCGACCCCGCTCACTTCAGCGAGCTACAGGCCAAGACGGGGACAGCGGTGCACGAGTTCCGGGGGTGGACCGACGAGCTGCGCTCACTCCAGGCGCCGACCCTGCTGCTGTTCGGCGACCGGGACTTCATGCCGCTGCCCGACGTGGTCGAGATGTTCCAGCTCCTGCCGAACGCGCAACTCGCGGTGCTCCCCGGGGCCACCCACATGGACGTCAGCCGGCGCGCCGACGAGGTGCTCGCGCTGATCACGCCGTTCCTCGACGCGCGCTGATCGTCGGCCTCCGCTGAGGTGGCCGGGATACCGCGGAGGATTCGTGCCCGCCGGAAGAAAAGGCGCCGTATAGGGCCGTGTTCTGAATGTGAAATGGCGGCGGGACGAGGCGCCGGTGCGGGGATGCGGGGGCCGGGTAGGTCGGCGGGCGTGTGGCCGGTGTCGTTGTCGGTGCGGGGGTCGTTGAGCAGGGCGGCGATGGTGCGGGGGGTGTCTTCGGTGATGCTGGCCCGGATCGTGACCTGATCCATGTCCTTGTTGTACAGGGCGTAGATGTCAAAGGCGGCCATGAGGGCGGCCTTGATCCGGTCCGGCGCGTCGGCCATGGCCACGAAGTCCTCGGCGGGCCGTTCCCTGCCTTCGTCCAGGATTGCGATTGTGCCAGTGCGCGGTCCGGCATCGGGTGAGGAACGCTGGCGTACAGTGGTGACATGAGCGAGATCCCGCTCGAAGAGGCATCGCGCCAGGTCACCGACGCGGCACATGACGCCGCGCGCGGTCAGGTGGTCTACCTCACCGAGCACGGCGAGCGGCTCGCCGCGATCGTCCCGGCCGAGCTGGCCGCCGAGTTGGAGAGCCTGACTCCCGCGCAGTTCCGCGAGCTGCTGGAGGACTTCGCCGACGCGCAGGCGGCGCGCGAGTCGCTGGCTGAGGTGGAGGCGGGCGCGGAGCCGGTACCGGCCGAGCAGGTCTGGGCGGAACTCGGTCTAGGGACGTGACGTCCCGCCGGTACGCGCTGGAGTTCGCTCCGAAAGCCGTGCGGGCGCTGCGAAAGCTGGACCGGTCCGTCGTCGAGCGCATCAGGGCCACGACGGAATCGCTGCGCGAAGACCCGAGGCCAGCGGGCGCGAAGATGCTCACTGGTATGCACGGAATCCTGCGGATCAGGGTGGCAGGTGACTACCGGGTCCTGTATACGGTCGATGATGACCGGCTCGTGGTCTTGATCGTCGACGCGGGCCACCGCCGACAGATTTACCGTTAGCGGCTTTCGGGCGGATCAGAGCCGATACTCGGCTTCGATCACAAGTCGCTGTGCTGGCCTGGGCGTACGGTTGGGTGATCTATCCAAGATGGCTCTACCGGGCCAGAGCCCATATCCCGAAAGCTCCGCCGAGCCATGGTCTCCCGTGAGACAGCCGGACCGGTAGAGGGGTGACGGTGTCACATCGGCTGGTCAGGATCAGCGCTAGATCTGGATAGCTGTCCCTATTAGCAGGCGGCCGGGTGGCCGAGCCGGGCAGCGGGGATGGCGGGGTCGGCGCTTCGCGCGCCGCCAGGCGCGCGAAGCGCAAACGCGGGCGCGGGCGGTGGTGTAATTACAGGGAATGCCAGGTGCCCGGCCGTTGCCTGCCGCATGGGCGGCAACGGCCGGGCACCTGGGCCTGGGTTCAAAGCTGGATCGTCGCCTCGATGGTCAGACGGCGAGGCTGGCTCACGTTTTCGTATTTGGGACCCTTCCCTATATGACGCCCTAACTTCCGTCAGCCCAAGCCGATGTTCCGTGATCTTCTGGACGGTTTGTCGGGATCCCGCCTGGCGCCCGGAGGGTTCCTTATTTCCTGAACGGCGCCGGTTACCGCCGGCCGGCCACGACCGGGAGTCCGGCGGCTAGCCATGCCGCGTAGCCGCCGACCAGGTCCGACACGTCGGAGAACCCGGCGTGGCGCAGCACGCTGGCGGCGATCATGGACCGGGAACCGTGGGCGCAGTTGACGACCACGGGCGCGTGCCGGTCGATCTGGTCGAGCGAATCGACGAGCACGGCCAGCGGGATCACCCGCGCCCCGGTCAGGGTGCCGAGGGCCGTCTCGCCCGGGTTCCGCACGTCGATCAGCTGGAGGTCCGCCACGAGGCCGACCAGGCCGGCGAGCTGCGCGGCGGTCACCCGGGAACTGCCCTCCACCAGGTCCGGACGGTCCAGGTAGAGCTCGCCGGGGTCGCCGAGGTAGCCGATCACCTTGTCGAACCCGATCCGGGCCAGGCGCACGCGGCTCTCCACGGCCGTTTCGGCGTCGCCGACCAGCACGATCTCACGGTCGGGATCGAGGACGTCGCCCGCGTACTCGGCGAAGCGCCCCTCGAGGCCGACGTTAATGGCCCCGCGCAGGTGGCCGGCCGCGAAGTCCGAAGGCTCCCGGCTGTCGAGCGGGACGGCTCCGGCCGCCACCCGGTCGAGGACCTCGCGCAGGCTCAGCGCCAACGGCGGCGCCTTCTCGTCCAGCAGCTGGTGCTTCTGCCGGTTCTGCTGGGCGTCGAACGCGAAGTAGTGCGGCCGGGTCGGCTGGCCCTCGGTCACCGCCGCCACGAACTCGTCCTCGGTCATGGGCTGCAGGGCGTAGTTGTAGCGCCGCTGCTCACCCACGGTCGAGCTGGTCTCGCTGGACAGCTGCTTGCCGCAGGAAGATCCGGCCCCGTGCGCCGGGAAGACCCGCGTCTCGTCCGGGAGATCCAGGATCTGCTGGTGCAGTGACTGGTAGAGCAGGCGCGCCAGCGTTACGGCGTCGAATCCGGTCCCGCCGGAGGCCAGCAGGTCCGGCCGGCCGACGTCACCAACGAACAACGTGTCCCCGGTCAAGACCCCGTACGGGGTGCTGTCCGTCGGGTGTTCGTAGACCACGACGCTGATCGACTCGGGGGTATGGCCCGGCGTGGAGCGGATCTCCAGCCGGACCTCCCCGAGGTCGATGCGCTGGCCGTGGGCCACCGGCTCGGTGGGGAATTCGAGCCGGGCGGCGACCCCGAACGAGATCACCGCGCCGGTGGCGGCCGCGAGCTCCAGGTGGCCAGACAGGAAGTCGGCGTGGAGGTGGGTCTCCAGGACCCGCTCGATGCGCAGGCCCTTGGCCGCCGCCTCCTCGAGGTACACCGCGATGTCGCGCTGGGGGTCGACGACGACCGCCCGGCCGGTCGTCTCGTCACCGATCAGGTAGGACGCGTGCGACAGGCATCCCAGATAGTGCTGCGTGAAGATCATCTTTCTCAGCTCCTCGCTTATCGGAGCGGACGCCCGAGTGAGTGCGCACGCGCCGTGGATCCGGAAGCCGGGCGGGCCGGCGGGCGGTCGTCGTCGCTGGTTATGGCGCAGAGAGCTCGCTGAGCCCCTGCACGACCCACTGCCTCAGGGGCTCGGCCTGGACGAACGGTGCGCCATCCGCTTCGGCGCGCGCGAGCACGTCGGCGGGGGAGGCGCCCGAGCACAGCCCCGAGTAGAGGTAGACCAGAGCCGAGGAACGCGGCCCGGTGCGGCAGGTCACGAGCGTGGGCCTGGGCAGGTGGTCGAGCACCTCGATGCCGCGCCGGGCGACGTTCATGTCGAACGGGTGCGGCGGATCGGCGATCAGGTTCACGGACTCGGGTACCGCCGCCTGGACGTCGGCGTACGACATCCCGCCCTCCATGGCGGCGAATTCCTGACCGCACAGGTACAGCCACGACGCCGCCCCGTTCTCCTTCGCGAATGCCGCCGGATCGGCGATCAAGCCCCGGTTATGAGCCAGCCCGGTCGGGCCTGGGAACTGTGACATTGGTAAGACCTCCTCTGGTCCGCCCGGGTCGGGCGGCGTTCAGTTCGGCTGGGGGACGATGCGGATGTAGGGCTTCGGCTCCTTCCAGTCACCGAAGACCTGCCGGGCCTCGTCGTTGGAAACCGAGCCGGCGATGATGACGTCCTCTCCCTGCTTCCAGTTGACCGGGGTGGCCACCCGGTGCTTGGCCGTGAGTTGCAGGGAGTCGACCACGCGCAGGACCTCGTCGAAGTTGCGACCGGTGGTCATGGGGTAGACCAGGATCAGCTTGACCTTCTTGTCCGGGCCGATGACGAACACGTTGCGGACGGTCTGGTTGTCGGCCGGGGTGCGGGACTTCGCGTCGCCGTCGACACTGGCCGGGAGCATGCCGTAGAGCTTGGACACGTTGAAGTCGGCGTCACCGATGATCGGGTAGTTCGGCCTGGCCCCCTGGGTCTCCTCGATGTCCCTGGCCCACGCCTCGTGGTCCCCGGTCGCGTCGACGGACAGGCCGATGACCTTGACGTTCCGGCGCTCGAACTCCGGCGCTAGCTTGGCCATGTACCCCAGCTCGGTGGTGCAGACCGGGGTGAAGTCCTTGGGGTGAGAGAAGAGGATCGCCCACGAGTCGCCGATCCACTCGTGGAAGCTGATGCGGCCTTCGGTGGTGTCAGCCTCGAAGTCCGGTGCGGTCTGGTTAAGGGAAAGCCCCACGTGAATCACTCCTCCGGTGCAGGTGGTGGCCTTGATTGGCCAGCTGTGCACGAAGGTATTAACCGGCCGTTCCCTGAGCGTTCCCCCGGTCAGCCGGGGAAGAAAAAGTTCTCAGGCCGTCTGCCGCTTCGAGCGCTCGGCCCAGAACGGCTGCCCGGCCGCGGCGTAGAGTTCGCTGGCCGTACCGAAATGATCGAGGGCGTCGGCCCGGTCGCCCTCGAGGATGCGGACGCTCCCGGCGGCCGATTCCGCCATGGCCCGCCAGGCCGAACTGGAGAAGTAGCCGGCCACCCGGTCGGCCGCGTCACGGTAGTAACGGGCGTGGTCGGCGTCTTGCACGGACGCGAAAGCCTCGGCGGCGACGGGATTGAGCAGCGCGCTGCACGTGGGGCAGTCGCCGTAGCGGGCGCCCGCCGCGGCGGCGGCCTGCACGGCGTGCACGGCGGCGGCCGGGTCGCCCCGCTCCATCGCCGCGAAGGCGGCCGTCGCGTGGATCCGCCCCCACAGGTGGCTGGCCATGGGCGACACGGTGGCGATCCCCGACGCCCGCCGCAGGTAGGCGTCCACGTCGCCGAGGCGGCCCTGGCAGACGGCCAGCTCCGCGCGCCGCTGCCACGCCAGGGCGCCCGACCGGGACCCGAGGGAGTCGTGCAGCACGCAACTCCGCTCCAGGCACCCGTCGCTCTCCTCCCAGCGGGCCTGGAGCAGCAGCGACTCACCCAGCAGGCACCAGGCGAACGCCTGGGCCCGGACCGCACCCGCCTCTTCCGCCTGGTCGAGGATCCGCCGGGCGTATCCCTCGACGGATTCGAACAGGCCGTCGCCGTAGAGGTGGTACTGGCCGATGCAGTGATGGATGTCGAAGACCCGCACCAGCTCGCCTTGCCCCTCGGCGTTGGCCAGCCGCTGCAGCTCCGACTCCAGCCCGGCTCGCCATTCCCCTTCGAAGTGCGACACGATGGCTACCGCCTCGCGCGCGGCCGCCAGGTCGTCCCCGGTCCCGCACTCCGCGGCGATGTCCCTGGCCCGTTCGGCGAACTGGCGGGCCGCCGGGATCTGCCCCGTCTCCCAGGCTAGAATCGCGCGGACGCGGAGGATCCGGCCCGTCTCGGCGCGGTCGGCGAGGTGACCCTGAGCCGCTTCCACATGGGCGGCCGCCATGTCCGACCGGTGCTGCATGAGCCAGGCCTCGGCGCATTTGCGCTCGAGGCGCGCCGCCTCGTTCGTCCGGTCCGCGGTCAGAGCCCGGGCGAACGCCTTGGCCGCGCCGGCGCCGTCGCCGGCCAGGACCCGCAGGTCGCCGACATGCTCCCACAGCTCGGCGGAGAGCTCCGGCTCGTCGGACCGCCTGGCGTTGATCTCCTCGCGGAGGCGCTGGACCTGGGCGCTCGGCTCGATGCCCAGCTCATGGTCGAGAATCTCGGCGAGATGGTCGTACTGACGCAGGGCGTCGCTCCGCCGGCCGGCCAGGCCGTACAGGCGCATCAGGACGGCGTGGGACTCCTCCCGGGTCGGCTCGGCCGCTACCAGGGTCCGGGCCGCCTCCGTGGCG
>Ga0187817_10000891_pt1 | contig 13719 bp, 8 predicted proteins | sample NC_wetland_sal_i_17_FD_132431 | JGI IMG/M metagenome (GOLD analysis project Ga0187817, IMG submission 132431) | Wetland sediment microbial communities from Neuse River Estuary, North Carolina, USA - SO4_2 | ecosystem: Environmental > Aquatic > Freshwater > Wetlands > Sediment | place: USA: North...
ACACGACCATCAGGAAGTTCCTTCGGATCTCACGCTGCGCGTCAAGGCGCTCGAATCTCTGCTGGTGGAAAAGGGACTGGTGGACCGCGCGGCGCTGGACGCTTTGATCGACACCTACGAGCACAAGGTCGGTCCGCGCAACGGCGCGCGTGTGGTGGCGCGGGCCTGGGTGGACGCCGCATACAAAAAGCGCCTGCTGGAGGACGCCACTTCAGCCATCGCCGAATTCGGATTCTCCGGCCGCCAGGGCGAGCACATGGTGGCGCTTGAGAACACCGCCACGATCCACAACCTGGTGGTTTGCACGCTGTGTTCCTGCTACCCTTGGCCGGTTCTCGGTCTGCCGCCGGTATGGTACAAATCGGCCCCCTACCGCTCACGTGCGGTGATCGATCCGAGAGGAGTGCTGCGCGAGTTCGGTCTGGAACTGCCCGAAGACGTCGAGGTGCGTGTTTGGGACAGCACGGCGGAATTGCGCTACCTGGTGCTGCCGGAGCGGCCGGCCGGCGCCGAGAAGCTGAGTGAAGACGAACTGGCGGCACTGGTGACGCGCGATGCCATGATCGGCGTGGCCAAAGTACAAGTGCCACAGCAAGGAGTGCGCACATGAACGGCGTGCACGACATGGGCGGCATGCATGGCATGGGCCCAATCCAACGCGAAGAGAACGAACCGGTGTTCCACGCGCGCTGGGAGGGGCGGATTTTTGCCTTGAATGCCGCGATGGGAGCGTGGCGCAAGTGGAACATCGACGCAGGACGCCACCAGATCGAATTGATCCCGGCAGCCGACTATCTGCGCATGAGCTACTACGAAAAGTGGTTCGTAAGACTGGTCGAGCTTGCGGTGAGGCATGGCCTGGTCGCGCGTTGCGAGATCGAGAGCGGAAAGCCGGAACCTGGATCGGCCAGGGCCACGCCGGCGCTGACGGCAGAAAAAGTGCCGAAGATCCTCGCAAACGGCACGCTGGCGAGCCGGGAAGTTCCAGAGGCTCCGCGCTTCCAGGTGGGCGAGAAGGTACGCGCTCGCAACATCCATCCAACCGGCCACACGCGACTGCCCCGTTACGCGCGCGGCAAGCTTGGGACCATCCATCGCCATCACGGCGCCTTCGTCTTTCCGGACACCAACGCCCGCTTCCTGGGCGAAAAGCCGCAGCACGTTTACTCGGTTCGCTTCGCCGCGCGCGAGTTGTGGGGCGACGAAGCCTCCCCGCGCGATGCCGTTTATATAGACATGTGGGATGACTACCTTGAGCCAGCCTGATTCTGAACGCTTAAGAGATCTGCCGCGCCTGCCTCGCGATGAAGATGGACCCGTTTTCGCCGAACCCTGGGAGGCACAGGCGTTCGCGCTGGCCGTCAAGCTCTCCGAGCAGGGATACTTTGCCTGGAAAGAGTTTGCGGCCGCGCTGGCTGATGAGTTGAAGGCCGCAGCCAGCCGAGGCGAGCCCGACGACGGTTCGCGCTACTACCACTGCTGGCTGGCGGCGCTCGAGCGCCTGGTTGCCGCCAAAGGTCTCACCGATCCGGCGTCGATGCTCGCGCGCAAAGAAGCCTGGGCGGACGCCTACCGTCACACGCCACATGGCAAGCCGGTCGAGCTGAGCGCGGCTCGCGACGCTACGGCTCCTTCGGCAAAGTAAGCACCGGGTTTTGCGGAAAGAAATGGAACGGCCGGATCACGAACTCGTGCCACATTAACGGCATGACGGGCCAGTCTTCGGCTCGCGGCATGTGATGGAAGCCCAGCGTGTACCAGGCCACGATGTCGGTGTTCTCTATCGGCCGGTTCGCCTTGGTCCACGCGGCCAGGCCGTCGTCTCCCTTGCTGGCGGTGGGATAAACCCCGGCAGCATAAAACTCATCCGCGCGGTAGGGCGTCACCCAGAGTTGGTGCGTAGAGAACGCGCCCACTCGCTGCGGCCCATCCTCCGGGTCGAGCAGTGAAGCGGCGGTCTGCCCCGGCATGATTTCGTAGCCTGTGGGGTAACCGAGCGGCCCGCGGACACTCGGATTCTCGAAGATCCACATGGCCGGCCGTTCCAAGTGAATGTCCATCATGGCGTCACGCTCCGTGCGCGCGGTCAGATGTTCGGGCACCCAGATGGTCTTGCGATGCGTGGACGCCGGCAGTTGCTTTTGCTTGAGGCGGTGAGCCACGAATGAATTGTTCTGCCCGTCCACATCCAGATCCAGCCGGAACGAGAAGAAATGGTCATGATTCACACCGATGGTGTTCTCGGCGACGAACTGCCCAAACTCATCCGGAGCGGCTTCTGATGTGTCTGATGCTCCGCTCATCGCATGATCCCCCGCGTTCTTTGCCTTCACGCCTTTCGTCTCGATGATGCCGGTCGCGCCCACAGCAACGTGGATCGAGCCGTCCTGCTCGAATCGCCAATCCAGCAGGTAGTCATAATTCCCAATGACCGCCGCCGCGCGGAGCACCAGAGTCCGGCTGGGTCGCGCCCACACCTCTTCCTTTTCAAAATGCCGCCAGGCCGGAGCGCCGCTCGAGAACTCGTAGAGACAGGCCTGCCGCGAGCGCCACACCGGAATTCCGTGCTCGTCCGCCACCAGGGCATCGAAGTAGGCGGCGTTCGCCGGGCAGTCTGCGCCTTCGCGCAGCGGCCGCAACACGCCGCCGTGAAAGAACTCGCCGGCATCGATGAACACGCGCGTCGCCCAGCCCACGGCCGGGTCCATATAAGGAACGAACAGTTCGGAGAGGGAACCTTCGTAGAGAATCGAACGCAGGTTCGTGCCGTCGTCGAAGCGCACGAGGTTGATAACGGGTCCTACGCGCGGGTCCAGGCGGAAGCGGAAGTGCCAGTTCTGCCAGGCCACTTCGCTGCCTGTGAGTTGAAACCCGGGCCCCAGGGGCTGCGTTACGGCTAGTGGAGTCGTGCCCGGACGCGGGATGGAGGGCGCCTCTTCAAAGTTGACGCGCGAGGAAGGAACAGGCACCGGTCCCTCATCGGTCACTTCGAGCACTTTCTTCTCGACGGCGTCCACTTTCACGAGAAGCCCCTCGATCGAGCGGCCCCAGGGCAGGTAGGCGCCGCGTTGATCGGCGCAGCCGCCGTACATGATGCGATGACCGTCCAGTTCTGGAATGGCAAAATAGCCAAACGGCAGGGGCACGCACTCGACTGTAGTCAGGTCTTTGATGCCGCGCTTGGCGAGCGCTTCCACAACCCGGGGATCTTTCTTGACCAGTTCACCGAGCTCCTTAAACTCGCTGTCAATGATCGGCGCATGCACGCCTTTCGGCTCTTTCCAGGACTCCAGTTTCCGCCCGGCGATGTCCACCCGGGCCTCAATCGCCTGCCCTTTGCGGATAAGGATGGCGTCCGCCTCGCGCGGCACAGGATCTCCAGCTTTCCAGGCCAGAACCTTGTCTTTAGCGGGCTCATGCAGCAGGACGGTGGCGTAGTACGTATCCTTGTCCATCCGCCCGCTGGCTTGCAGCACCTCGTAGACCGTCCAGTATTCCTGCATCTTGAGCGCATCGAGCGGATGCACCGGCGCCTGCGTTTGCGCGGGCACGACGGCCGGCGCGAGAAGTCCGAACAGCAAAGGCATCAGAATCCAGTAGCGATCGGTGTTCATTTTGTCCTCCATGTGTTCACTCCAACTGGGAACGAATCGCGGACCAGGCGAGCCACCCATTCTATCGCCGAACGTGATTTTTCGTACCGAAGGTTCGTAAAAAGCCCGCTAATCGCTTTTGGGTATTGTGCGCCCGCAGCCTCCTCCGCTACGCTTTTCGGACATGCGCATGTACCGGCTTTTTCGTGTGCCAGTAACTCGCGCTTGGAGACAGTCCGATGGAAATACTCACTGAGCCGATCGGCAGCATTCCACGGCCTGCTGAGCTGATCGCCGCGTGGGCCGGCAAACAAAGCGGCCGGATCTCGGCCGAACAGTTCGAGCAGATCGCCAGCCACGCGCTGAAGGACACCATCCAGCGCTTCGAACAGACCGGTTCGCCCGTCATCACGGACGGCGAACAGACCAAGCCCAGCTTCGCCACTTACCCGCTCGAGGGTCTTGCCAATCTGGCCCCAGACGGCGTCGTCATTCCGTTCAAAGACGGGCACACGCGTCAGCTACCCAGGTTGACAGCGGGACCATTTCACTACGCCCACTATGCGTCGGAGTATCTGGCGGCGGCACGCCGGTTGACCACTCTGCCGGTCAAGCAGGCCGTCATTTCGTCGTCCGCTCTCAGTTTGCTTTACCCTTCTTCGGGAATTGCCGGTTACTCGCGCGACGCCTTCCTCTCCGATCTGGCCGACGAAGCCGTGGCCGACATCCGCAGGTGTCTCGGAGAGGGCGCGGACAGCGTGCAAATCGACTTTACCGAAGGCCGCCTGTCGTTGAAGCTCGATCCCTCCGGTGGGTTGTTGAAGAGCTTTGTGGCACTGAACAATCGCGTTCTGCATCATTTTTCGCCCCAGGAGCTGCGCCGCATCGGCGTCCACACCTGCCCCGGAGGAGATCGCGACTCCACCCACAGCGCAGACGTCGACTACGCCGGCCTGCTGCCTTTGCTCTTTCAGTTCCACGCCGGGCGATTCTATATTCAACTCGCCAGTGAGAAAGACCCGGTGCGCGTTCTGCAAATCATCCGTCAGCAGGTTCAGCCCGGCCAGGTGGTGTTTATCGGCGTCACTGACCCCGTGAACCCGGCGGTGGAGACACCGGAACAGGTCTGTGATCGAGTCTTGCAGGCGGCTGAGTACCTTCCGCCTTCACAGCTCGGCACCACCGACGACTGCGGCTTTTCGCCATTCGCCGATGACACCTCCACCTCACGCGACATTGCATTTGCCAAGATCCGCGCGCGTGTCGAGGGCACAAAGCTCGCAGCCCAAAGACTGGCATAACGCTGACATTTTCCTGGGCCCCTCGATGTCCCAGGAAATTGCTGAAAAACGGCGAAAACCGCTCCCTGACGGTCGTGGCTCAGAGTGCGCCCTCTGCGCTGTCAGTTACTTACCGAGCTGCGACCGAAGGAAGCGGTGGCCCAAACCAGAATCAATACCAGCAGGAATACCACCGCCCAGCCTTGCAAACGAAGACCGTTGTACGGCTGCTCCAGAAGCATCAGCGCCCTCCGCCCGAACGCCAGCACAAGAACCGCAAGCAAATAGGCCAGAACGTTCCCTCCGGCAAATCCGCGAACAAACAGCCAGACCGCGCCTGCGGCTACCAGCAGTGTCGCGTAGTGCAGCGCAAATTCCCCTGCCGTGTGTACCTGGCTGGGAACGAATGCGGCGATGCCAGCCAGTGCGACCACCGCGATTTGCCACGGGCGGCGGCCGAGCCAACCGATTGCGTAGCCAATCAATGCGAGCAGTCCGAGTTCGAATAAAGCCTCCTCGCATGCCCCTGACGCAGCCGAGACCGCGGGCGACAGTGTGCCGAAAATATCCATGCTGCCCGCTGACAGGACCGCCTGTGCGTGAAAGCGGTCAATCAGCCACCAATCGCACTGGCTGATCAAAGCGGCAAGTCCAGCGGCGACAGCCAGCGCAATCAGGCTGTCAACAAGCACGGCGCGGCGATGCGCAGGTTTGAGTGCGGCCAGGCTGTCCGGGCGTACGGCGAACAACAGGCCAGCGGCGCAGGCCAATCCCAGGAACAGGCCGAGCGCGCCAATGACGATTCCCGCGATCATCACCGCCCGGAAAGTCTCCAGGGGCATGGCGGTATCGTAATTCCGAAGGAACAGCGGAGCTTCCGAAATCGCGCCCAAAAGCCCCAGCACCGAAACGGGCGCCGCAATTTTTATGATGTTTCCCCACCGCAACTCGCGGTGGCGCGTGCGCTGCACGATGAGCCAGAGCGACAGCGTCACGGCTCCAGCAATGAAAATGATGCGCAGCAACAGCAGAATATTCGATAGCAGGTTTCGCTCGGAGCGCTCGCGCACGTATGCTTCGGGTAGCTTCCAGAACGGAGTCATGGCCGCTACCTGGTCACCGGCCACCTCGACGCGGATGCGGTACCGAGCCTCCTCCACGTTCCTGGAATCGCCGGCACCAGCCTCCCAAACCAGCGTGTGATCGCGCCGCGCCTTCTTCCGTTCCGATGTGGTTTCCTTCAGCTCCAGCCGGGAAAGATCGATGCCGCGCCCCGCGAGGTATTCAGTGGCAATTTTGCGGGCGTCTTCCGCGCCTAGGTCTGCACCAGCCTGATCTTCCCGCAGCAGGTGAGTAAAGCCTGCAACCGCCCCCGATTCGGGATCGACCGCGACGCGTATCTCCTCCTTATCGAGCGGGCGGTAATAGCGAACGGTCCAGTTGTGTAGCGGGATGTAGCGCTGCCATGCATCGGCGACATATGCGACGGAGCGGCGCTCGAGAAAATATTTGATCACTTCATCGTCTCCCAGGGTTACCGGATAGACCGCCGTGTGAAATTTTGCCGGGTCTGTAACGCTCTTGCGCAGGAAGGCGTCCGCAGCCGATTGCGCCTCAGGCGCACCGAGCTTAAACTTCGGCAGATCACCGAACCGCTGGACCGGCGCCAGCAAACTTCCGAGCGAAGCGGCAACAATAGCCGCCGCAGCCAGACGCCGGCGGATCGTCAAGGGCTGGCTACCCGCCGGAGCAGCCTCCTCTGCGACCGGCGAGATCTCAGCCGCCACTGGCAGCGCCACGCCCTCATCGCCGTTCGTAAGCCCGGCCTCCGGTTCAAAGCCGCCGCTGCGAAGATAGGCAACCCATGCGATCAAGACGGGTAGAGCCATGATGCCCGCGCTCAACGCGCCGGAAAACGCAAAATAAAGGTTATGGGAGCGCATCAACAGCAGCGCGGTATACAGTGCGTCTACCTAGTAATGCCACACCAGGGTTGGCAAAATGCCCCACCGGAGCATAATGAATCCCAGCGCCACTCCCCCGATGCCCACCTCGACGCCGCGGATATAAAACGGCTGTTGCGGATATCCGGCATGGCCGAATCCCCAGATGAAGCCCGCCAGGATGACCGCGGCCCAGGTGGCGCGCAAGAGTTTCTTGAGGAACGGAATGGCGAACATGCGAAACAGAAACTCTTCCGAAATCGCCGGCAGAAACCCGCCGAACAGCACAAACAGCCACGGGAAACGCGTGTTTAAAAGGTCGTCATAGGGGACATCCGCCGGCGACCACGCGCCCATCCGGTACGCCAGCAGATAGAAGACAGTCTGGTACGCCACAAAGATGCCGGTCAATGTGAGGCCCAGAACGGCGCCTTTGAAAAAGCTCTTGGTCCTCAGCCCGCGTGGGCGAAAGAAACTGCCGAGCGAGATCTTGGAGGGGAAGAATTGCCGGTATAGCGGCTCGGCTCCGGCCGTGAGCACGAACAGCAGGCTGCCGGCGGAGAGCGCAATCAGCAGATCCTGCATGATGTGGCGCGCGATGAAGCTGCCATAGGAATCCGTGGTGGGGTAAGCAAATTCGGCCAGGGGCTGCGAATTGAGGGAAGAGAGGAACGACAGAACCGCGCCGGTGGCGCCCACCACCGTGGCCCGTCCCCAGCGAACATCGCGCATGCGCACACGGATGACGATAATCGCGAGTAGAGCCACTACCAGTCCCACCAACAGAACCGTGTCGAAGGTCTGCGCGGCCAGATTCTTTGAGCGCAAGCGGTCGTAGTCGCGTAGCCAGGCTTCGGGCACCTTCAGATACTCGTGGTAGCCGCCGATCTCGTTGCCCAGCACGGTGACCTCGATCCGGTACGTTGCCTCGTGAATTTCGAAATTCCGTTCTTTCCAAGTAAAAACGTGATCCTGCCGCGCCGGGCGGCTCACGGCGGAAGCCTCAACGAACTCGAGCGTGCCGGGATCGCGGCCCATCTTCGTCCGCAAGAATGATTCGGCCAGCGCTCGCGCTTGCTCGGGCGTAATGCTTGGGCGGGGAGCCGCCTCGGGAATATCGTGCTCGAAACCGGCCGATTCGCCGGCCGGCGTGATATCCACGCGAAATTCTTCCTTCTGTTGCGGCCGGAACCACCGGTGCGACCAGTGCCACAAACGCACATGTGAGCCCATCAGCCGGTTGGCTGCTTCCAGGCCCAGTTCGCGCTCCAGGAATGTCTTGGCGGAGTCATCGAAACTGAATCGTGATGCCTCACGGTAGCTGCGCACATCATGACCCTGGGCGCTGAGGAATTTCTCAGCGAGCAGACGCGCCTCATCCCGCGTGACTCGAAAGTCTATGGAGGCTTCAGGAAAAGCTTTGTAAAAGTACGTGGCCGAGAACCAGACGGTCGAGACCAGCAGTGCTAGGCAAAGGAACAGGAACCGAAAATCACCAGCCGTGAATCGCTCGCGCATGCCAGCATCCTCCTCTCAAGCGGACTGCCGCAGGATATCGAGCCCGAGGGGTGCTCCACAAGGCGGCCATTCGGAAGGCAAACCCTCCGTCCGGGGTTTTGGCTATGATGATCCCAGTCCGAGACAATGCACATGCGGCCGGCTCTCAGATTTCTGGATGACCAACTGATCCAGCGGATCATTGCGGAGGCACGCCAGGTGCTTTGCAGGCTGGGAGTGGAGATCCACAACCGGCGGGTGCTCGACACGCTTGCCGCCCACGGCGCGCCCGTTGATGCAAGCCAGTGGCGGGCGTGCTTCACGGATGATCTCATCGATGCTGCCCTGAAGACCGTTCCTCGCTCCTTTCCGCTTTATGACGTCCGCGGTGGCCAGACCCACGATTTCCAGGGTGACAACGTATATTTCACTCCCGGCTCGGCGGCCATCAACATTCTCGACGGACAAACTGGTGAGATCCGCAAACCCGATACGGCGGACTATATCCGTTACGTAAAGGTGGTCAGCGGTCTGCGCTACATCGCTTCGCAAAGCACAGCGCTCATCCCCGCAGATGTTCCCGAAAGAATCTCGGACAGCTACCGGTTGTATCTCAGCCTGCTTTACGGAGAAAAGCCGGTGGTGACCGGCGCATTTACCATTGAGTCCTTTGAGATTATGAGGGAGCTCCAACTGGCGGTTCGTGGAAGCCGGGAGGCGCTGGAGCAGAAACCGCTCGCGGTCTTCTCCTGTTGTCCCACCGCGCCCCTCAAATGGAGCGACGTGACCAGCCAGAACCTGGTGGACTGCGCGCTTTGGTCGATCCCGGTGGAGCTGATTTCCATGCCGCTCTCCGGTTTGGTCGCGCCGGTCACCCTGGTGGGAAGCCTGATTCAGCAGACCGCCGAAAACTTGAGCGGAGTGGTCATCAGCCAACTCACGCGGCCCGGACATCCCTTGCTCTACGGCGGCTCACCTGCCGTGTTCGACGTGCGCTTCTTGACTACTCCGATGGGCGCACCCGAGACCATCATGATGGATTGCGCCAATAGCGAAATTGGCAAGTACCTGGGCATGCCCACACAGAGCTACATTGCTCTCAGCGACTCGAAACAACTGGACGCGCAGGCAGGCATCGAGACCGGCATGGGCGCCGTTCTGGCGGCACTGAGCGGGATCAACAACATCTCCGGGCCCGGCATGCTCGACTTCGAGAGCTGCCAGAGCCTGGAGAAACTGGTGGCGGACAATGAAATCTGCGGCATGACTTTTCGCGTGTTGCAGGGCATTGAGCCCCGGGAAGACTTCCCCGCACTTCCGCTGTTTGAAGAACTGCTTCGCGAAAAGAACCTCATGATCGCGGACCACACTCGCCGCCATCTGCGCGAAGAGGTCACGTTTCCTGGGCCTGTTATCGACCGGGCGAATCTGGGCCGGTGGCAAAAGGAGGGGCGCCGGACCGTAATGCAAAGGGCCGGCACGGAGGTTTCGCGTCTGCTCGAACAGTACACGCCGTCACGCCTGCCCGAGAGCGCCAAAGCCGACCTGACCCGTCTGATGCAGTCGGAAGCCGCCCGCCACGGCATGGACACTCTGCCGCAACACGAGTAGGCGCGATTTCAGAACCGGACGCCCCCGCCCCGTAGTGGCCGGACACGTCCGGCCTGGAGTCCGACAATTCCGCCCGTCCGCTTACCGAGCCGTCTTCCCGAAGCAGTACAACGCGCTCCGGGTGCGAAGATACAGGCAATGATCGACCGGCGCCGGCGTCGCGTACACCTCGTCGTCCATATCGTTAACCGCGAGAACTTCCCAATCCGCACCGGCCCGAATCACGGATACATGGCCGTCCTGGCTCGAGGCGAAAATTTTGCCGTCCGCGGCGACCGGTGACGAATAGTAAAAATCCAGCGCGCCCTGAAGACGCCCCTGCTTCAGCACTTTGCCCGTCGCGGGATCGAGCGCCGTTAAGATGCCGCCCTCTTTCATCAGGTAAAGAACGTTCTGGTAGAGCAGCGGCGAAGGCACGTTGGGAAGCGACCGGTAATATCGCCACAGAATGTTCTGATCGGTCATGTCACCGCTGCCGCCGAGCCGCACAGCCATCACCGAGTTGACCATCGTGCGCTTTTCGGCATATTTCTCCCATTCGCGCCGGCTCAGGAAGCCGTCGCCATCCAGGTCCGAATCTTCGAAGTCGTCGCGGTAGCGAGCATCGGGCAGCTCGTCTTTCGACAGTTTTCCGTCATGGTTCGCGTCGGCCAGCCGCAGCATCTGCTCAAAGGAAGGGAGAGTCACCTGGTTGCCTTGATCCGCGCCTCCCGCCCAACCCAGAACATAGGCGACGTCGCCTGCCACGATCGGCGTCGGCTTCATTTGCCACGTCAGGCCGCGGACCCACCAGACTTCCTTGCCCGTGTCGACGTCGTAGGCGATGAACCGGTTCGTTCCCGCCACCAGCGCTTCGAGTGCGCCCTGTTTGGGTCTGTACAGCACGGGAGTTGAAAAGCCGCGCGTCATTTCGGGCCGCTCCACGCGCCACACCACACGCCCGGTTTTCTGATCGACGGCGATCAAGAACGATCCGGTCTCGGAATCGCATACCTGGAGCACCTTGCCGTTCGCCAGCACCGGCGACGCACCCAGACCAAACGGATTGTTGAACGGACCGAGAGGCAGCCGCCAGCGCTCCTCTCCATCCGACCCATAGGAGATGAGGCCGAAGTCGGTGAAGAACGCGTACGCGTTCCGGCCATCGGTCGCTACGCTGGGAGACGCAGGGCTGTTGGATGTGTGCAGCTTCTGCTTGCGCGGCCGCGGGACCTCACGCCGCCACAAGATCCGGCCCGTCGCGCGGTCGAGTGCGATCACATACAGACGATCTCCGTCGAACGCGGTAACAAAGATCTCGTCCGCCGACAGCACGGGCGACGAATGTCCGGGCGCCAGCGCCGTCTTCCACAAGACGTTCTTGCCCGGTCCGAACTCCACGGGCAGGCCGGTGGTGTCCGACACGCCAAACGCGTTTGGCCCGCGGAATTGCGGCCAGTCTGAAGCGAGCGCGCCGAGGGCTGTCGCGGCCAGCAGCAGCACGCGCAATGTTGACATGCAGACAGTATATAGTGCGGCCGCCGGCTTCACGCCTGACCGATATGCAGTGCCCCCGCGAGCGTCAAACTCGCCTGGCTCGACGAGTTGCCCAAGTAAACGGCATAATCGCCCGGAGCCGTCTGCCAGCTATTAGAGTTGACATCCCACCACGACAGCGGATGCGACGAGTCGTTCTCATCCACTTCGACCGTCACCTGTTGCTGCGCTCCTGGTTGTAAAAAAACCTTTTGCCATCCGACGAGACGCTTGGGCGGCTCCCCCGTGTCCGCCGGAAATCCCACGTACACCTGTGCCACTGCGGCGCCGGCAACCGCGCCAGTATTCGTCAGATCGAACGTCACCTGAAAGTTCGGATTGCCTGACGCCAGGTTATTCACAAGCGTGACATTTGAAAATGAGAATGTCGTATACGAGAGCCCGAAGCCGAACGGAAAGAGCGGCGTGATGCCCTTGGCGTCGTACCACTTGTAGCCCACCAGGAAGCCTTCCGAGTAATCCACAGGAAAGGGCGTGCTCGAATCAGGCGGCGTGGCAATCGTTGGGTGAGGCAGATCGTTGACGCTCGCAGGAAAAGTAACCGGCAGTTTGCCCGAAGGATTCACGCTGCCGAACAGAAGATTGGCAATGGCCTCGCCGCCGCGCAGCCCCGGATACCACGCTTCCAGCACCGCGTTGACTTGATTCAACCAGGGCATCACCTGCGGGCCGCCATTCTCCATGACGACGGTGGTGTGCGGATTCGCCGCCGCGACGGCCGAAACCAGCGCATCCTGATCGATCGGCGTGGCGTGAATGACGTCGGTAAAATTGAGGTTCGGCAGGTCCATTCCCTCGCTGGCCCATTGGCTCACGAAGACAATCGCCACATCGGAAGAAGCCGCCAGCGAGGCTGCGCTCGCAGCATTTGTTCCGTCATCGAACTGCACTTTGGCCTTGGGCGCCTGGGCTTGAATGGCCTGAAGTGGAGACGATGGATCCCAGATCACTTCGGACCAGCAGGGCGGGCACGGATAACCTTCGGTGAGCGCCGGGCCTCCGGTCGGATACACTTGTGCCGACCCTCCCCCTGAGAGAACCGCAACGTCGGCGTGAGACCCGATCACCGCGATCGACCCGATGGCTGAAGCATGGAGCGGCAATTGCCCGCCGGCGTTCTTCAGCAGGACGGCGCCCTGCTCCTCCACCTGCTGCGCGATCGCCTGGTCCGCGGCAGTGTCGATCGGCGTAATGGAAAGCGGATAGTCGAAAAGCCCCGTCTCGAACATGGCGCGCAGGATGCGATGCACCATGTCGTCAAGACGCGACTGCGGCACCTGGCCCCCTTGCACTGCCTGCCCCAGTGCGGAGAACCATTCATTGTCCGGCTGCTCCTGGTCGAGACCGGCCAGCGCCGCGGCCACCGTGCTGTGCGTCGCCCACCAGTCCGACATGACGAAACCCTGAAAACCCCAGTCGCCCTTGAGAATGTCGCTCAGCAGATGCGCGTTCTCGCACGAATAAACACCGTTGACGAGATTATACGAGCACATCACCGACTGCACGTTGGAATCTTTGAAAGCGATCTCGAATGCCAGGAGGTCGCTTTCGCGGGCGGGACGTTCATTGATCTCTGCGTTGGCGGTGAACCGGCCGGTTTCCTGATCGTTGAAAGCGAAGTGTTTCATGCCTCCGAGCACGTGCTGGTCCTGGATGGCGCGAATGTGGGCAGCAGTGATCTTGCCCGCGAGCACGGGATCTTCGCCCTTGGTCTCGAAGGTGCGCCCGTCGCGCGGCTCGCGCCCGATCAGGTTGATGTTGCCGCCCAGATTCACGTTGAGGCCGTACGCCGCCATTTCCGTTCCAATCACCTGGCCATACTGGTAAGCGAGATTCAGGTCCCACGTAGCCGCGCTCGCAATCGAAGAGGGAAGCGCGGTCGCCGGCGCCTCGCTGTTGGCCACCCCGACGCTGCCGTCGCTGAAATAAAGGTCCGGGATGCCCAGCCTGGGAATGCCCGGGACCCATCCCCCGGCGCCGCGCGGCAGCGGGCGGATGTTGGTGACCGGACCGCCGGCTCCTGCGACGAGCTGGAGCTTCTCGGCTTGCGTCATCTGCGCCAGCAATGCGTCGGCGCTCAGATCAGAGTTCGGCGCCGGCACCCGGAATCGCCCTGTCACACCGTTGATGGTAAGGGTCGCATCCACATAAGGCGAAGCCGTCGACACGCCCGCCGGGTAAACGAAATTCAACTGATCGATGATTTCGCCGGGCGCCGCCCCGCAGTAATTGACCGTCGCTGCCTGTCCACCGATCACG
>Ga0187817_10000892_pt1 | contig 13715 bp, 16 predicted proteins | sample NC_wetland_sal_i_17_FD_132431 | JGI IMG/M metagenome (GOLD analysis project Ga0187817, IMG submission 132431) | Wetland sediment microbial communities from Neuse River Estuary, North Carolina, USA - SO4_2 | ecosystem: Environmental > Aquatic > Freshwater > Wetlands > Sediment | place: USA...
GTGGGCGGAAACTCCCTGATTCGTAGCGGAGAAAAAGGGACCATCGCAGAGCAATTGGCAAACGCCCGGCGGACCGCAGTGGGGATTGTCGGACTGATCCACGATGGCTACCGCATTGTTCTCACCCACGGCAATGGACCACAGGTTGGGGCCGCCCTCCTGCGATCGGAGAAAGGGGCAAGCCAGGTTCCGGGCCATTCCCTCGATGTATGCGACGCCTCGACGCAAGGCGAGATTGGCTATCTCCTCCAGCAATCCCTCGACAACGAATTGAAAGCGGCAGGCTTGCGCGTTCCGGTTGTCACGGTGCTGACCCAGAGCGTGGTCTCGCTGGACGACCCGGCAATGAAATGTCCCAGCAAGCCGATCGGCCCCTTTTACTCCCGGGCGGAAGCCGAGGAGCGCAGGCGCGTGTTCGGCTGGGAAATCGTGGAAGATGCATCACGCGGCTATCGCCGCATTGTTCCATCGCCGCAGCCGGTTGAGATCGTCGAGGCCGATGTGATCCAGGATCTAGTCGAGCTGGGTGTGCTGGTGATCGCATGTGGTGGCGGAGGAATCCCGGTCGTGCTGAAAAACGGAACTCTGCAAGGAGTTGAAGCGGTAATTGACAAGGACCGGGCTTCCGCGCTGCTAGCCTCGCGCTTGGGCATGGACCTATTCGTCATCTCCACCGATACGGAGTATGTGTACTTGAACTACACAAAGCCGGGGCAGCAAGCGCTACGCCGGGTCACGGCGGCTGAATTGGAGGAGTACGCGAAAGGCGGGCACTTTCCTCCCGGAAACATGGGCCCCAAGGTGGAGTCGGCGCTGCGGTTCCTGCGCGATGGCGGCAAAGAATGCATCATCACTTCCTGCGAGCGCCTCCGCGAGGCAATTGCCGGAGGGGCGGGTACGCACATTTTCCCGGATCACGAGGAAGACCGAACCGAACACGAGTTCCCGATCGAAATTCCGGTGGGAGGACTGACAATATGAGAGATGCGCCTGCAATTGCGATAAACCCGGCTCTGCCTGCGGACTCCGTGCCGGAGGTTGGAACAAGATTGAAGCACGTAGTCGAATCTCAGCAGTTCACCGTGCCTCTGCTCATGGAGCTGTTTGATCGCGCCCGCGGCATGGAGCGGGTTGTGGCCCGGGGAGGTTCTCTCGATTATCAAAACCGGATCATGGCGACGCTTTTCTATGCACCTTCCACTCGTACGCGATTTTCCTTCGAGGCTGCCATGTACCGGCTCGGAGGTCGAGTGCTCTCCACCGAGCAGGCGCGCGCCTTTTCCTCCGAGGTCGAAGGCGAGCAGGTGGAAGATTCCATCCGCATCATCGGCAACTACGCGGACGTGATCGTAATTCGCCACCACCAGGAGGGTGGGGCCAAACGCGCAGCCCAGGTTTCGCCGGTTCCTGTAATCAATGCCGGAGATGGCAATGGCGGGCAACATCCCACCCAGGCGCTGCTCGACCTGTACACAATTTACCGCGAGCGTCCACTTAATGGGTTAAGCCTAGCCATCATCGGCGAGCTTGATAAGGGACGCGCGGCGCGCTCTTTAGCCTACCTGCTGGCCAAGTTCGAGCGGGTAAAGATCTTCTTTGTCAGTCCGCCTTGGTTGCAGATGAAGCCCGACATCTTGGCATACCTGAATGAGCACGGTGTCCACTATGAACTGGAGTCAGAGATTGATCGAGTCATCAGTGAAGTGGACGTGGTGTACCAGACACGGATCCGGCCTGAGCGGATGGCAACCCTCGTTGATCTGAAACGCTACGCTATCGACTCCGCAGTGTTACGGCGGATGAAGCCGGATGCGCTCATCCTGCATCCGTTGCCGCGTACCGTCGAACTCGACAAATCAGTGGATCAGGACCCGCGAGCGCTTTACTTTCGTCAGGCCGCGAATGGTCTCTACGTGCGGATGGCATTGCTCACGATGTTGCTGGAACGGGATTAGTCGTAGGGGCCCGCTTATTCGGGCCGGAATGGCAGGCCACATAAATCGAACGGGAGGTCTTATGCATACCGAGCTCATAAGTGAAGAAAAGACAAGGACGAAGGATTTCATCGAGCTGGAGAATAAGTACGGGGCCCATAATTACCATCCGCTGGATGTAGTCATCGAACGCGCGGAAGGGGTCTGGGTGTATGACATCGAAGGGAAACGTTACCTGGATTGTCTGGCTGCTTACTCCGCGGTGAACCAGGGCCATTGCCATCCCAAGATTTTGCAGGCGCTGATCGAACAAGCACATAAAGTGACGCTCACTTCGCGGGCATTTCGCAACGACCAACTGCCCATGCTCTACAAGGAACTGAACGAACTGACGGGCTTCGATATGGCGTTGCCCATGAACTCGGGAGCGGAAGCCGTCGAGACCGCCATAAAGACGGCCCGGAAGTGGGGATACAAAGTGAAGGGTATCCCCGAGGACGCGGCCGAAATTATTGTTTGCGCCAACAACTTCCATGGGCGAACTACCACGCTCGTCGGGCTCTCCACGGATTCTCAATATCGGGACGGATTCGGCCCGTTCACGCCGGGCTTCAAGGTCATTCCCTTCGGGGATGCGCCGGCCTTGCGAAATGCGATCACGCACAACACCTGTGCGTTTCTGGTGGAGCCGATCCAGGGCGAGGCAGGCATCGTCATCCCACCCGCTGGGTTCTTGAAAGAGGCCGCGGAAATCTGCCATCAGAATCGAATGCTGCTGATGGTGGATGAAATCCAATCGGGTCTGGGCCGAACCGGCAAGCTCTTTGCCTACATGCATGATGGCATTAAGCCCGATGTGGTCATCATCGGTAAGGCCTTGGCCGGAGGCTTTTATCCGGTCTCAGCCGTGCTGTCCTCGTGGGCAATTCTCCGCGTCTTCCAGCCCGGCGACCACGGCAGCACCTTCGGCGGGAATCCTTTGGGCTGTGCTGTGGCTCGCGCCGCCTTGCGCGTGCTAACGGAGGAGAAGTTGGTGGAGCGCTCAGCCCAGCTCGGAGCTTACTTCCTCGGGTTGCTGCAAACTCTGCAGTCACCGGACATCAAAGAAGTGCGTGGCCGGGGCCTGTGGATCGGCATCGAACTGCACAGTCCGGCGCGCCCTTACTGCGAAGCGCTGAAGGAAGAAGGGATCCTCTGCAAGGAGACGCATGACCGGGTTATCCGGATCGCACCGCCTTTGACCATTCGCCGGGAGGAGATTGACTGGGCGTTCGAACGCATGCGGAAAGTGGTTGAGAAATAACCTTCGGTGCATTGTTGTGGACCGCAAGCGTAAATCAGGCGGTTACCTCACCTGTGCGCTGCATCACTGAAAAGTGTTGCGCATTTGCGATACACAATACTTAGGCCGGGAGTCCTCCGAATGTCAGCACTCGACCTCAGCGACCCAAGCGGGCGCGAGCGCGGGGACGCCCGGCGTATGTCTCCGCTTCTAAGCAATGCCAGTCAGGGCGAGGACTCCGAGAAAGGAGACTTCAATGCCACTCGCAACACTCAAGCAATTTCTCGACAGCAAGCAGGTCAAATACATCGTTATAACCCACTCCTTAGGTTATACAGCGCAGGGAATCGCTGCGTTGGCCCACATCCCCGGGAAGGAGTTGGCCAAGACCGTGATCGTCAAAATTGACGGAGCGTTGGCGATGGCCGTGGTCCCGGCCTCTCGCCACGTTGATCTGGCAATGCTGAAGTCAGTGGCCGGAGCGAAATCCGTTGAGCTGGCCTCGGAGGGAGAATTCAAGGACCGGTTCCCCGATTGCGATACGGGTGCCATGCCTCCGTTTGGGAACCTCTACGGAATGCCTGTCTTTGCCGATGAAAGTCTGGCTCGGGACAAAGAGATCGCATTCAACGCCGGTACTCACCGCGACCTGGTTCGGTTGGCATGGGAAGATTTTGCAAGACTGGCCACGCCCACGATAGCCAGCTTCGCGACGGGGCGAAGCGCAGAGCGAGCCGCCTAGCGGATACTCGACGAGGGCCGGCGAGAGCTGGGTCGTGTGCGCGCTGATCGCATGTGTGTTGGGGGAGGAATTATGGAACTGGTGCTCAATTCTGAAGAGGGAAGGTTCCTGATGGAAGTGCTGGAAGAACGGCATCGCGAGCTGTTGAGAGAAATCTCACGCACGAGCCATCATGATTTCAAGCTGATCTTGAAAAACAACGAGAAGCTTCTCGAATCGGTCCTCAATAAGCTGAGGGCTGTAGAGCTTGTCCACTCATAGCGGCTCGAAGCAATCTCATGAGTCGTTCGCGAGGGCATGGCTTCACGAGCCTGCCCTGAGCGAAGTCGAAGGGTGCCGCCTGAACCCAATAACGCCGAGGGCTTTAGCCCCTGAGGGATTGTCCGCGGTGTGTCCCATTTCGCCACGTGACTCCAGTCACGCTCGTCCGTGATACCGGACACCGCAGCGTAATCGCTCACACCTCAAACTGTGTATGCACGCAGGCAAGAGCCGGAAAGACCGTGGAAGCTTCTCGCGGGGTGATGTATGACACGGTGATATATGACAACTCTAAATCTTTTCGGGATTGCTTTACTAACCCTGGTGGCCGGGGCTGTTCTTTTCCGCCTGATTCTGGCCGTACGCAATTACTTCCAGTATCGCGGCAAGCGCATCATAACTTGCCCGGAGCTGCTCCAGCCCGAAGCAGTTGATGTGGCTGCGGGGAAAGCTGCGCTCCAGACGTTTATCGGAAAACCAGAGCTTCGTCTGGACCAATGCTCACGCTGGCCGGAGCGTCATGACTGCGGTCAGGAATGCCTCAAACAGATCGAGGCTGACCCGGAGCACTGCCTCGTCTGGAACCTTGTTTCCGACTGGTATGAGGGACAGAGATGCGCCTATTGCCACAAGCGTTTCGAACGGCTCCATCATTTGGATCATGCCCCGGCCCTGATGGGACCTGATCACAAGACAATCGAGTGGGACCAGTTCCAGCCCGAGCAACTTCCGTACATCTTCTCCAGCTACAAGCCAGTCTGCTGGAACTGCCACGTCACCGAAACCTTTCGGCAAGCCTACCCTGAACTTGTCGTGGAGCGGAAACGCTAGCTTCGCCGCCCAGCACTGTTTCTTCTTTTCGAGTCAGTCGGCAGTGATCAGAATCTGTTGCCATCGCCCTAATCACTTGAGGATGTGCGCCTGATCACTGAAAACTGTTTGGCTTCTAGGTTAGAAAGGAATTAGCGACCGGGCGACCCAAAGCCCGCCATGGCAGCCGTCGGAGGCTACACATGCCCGGATACGATGTCGGAACGATCGACACTCTAAAGCTTGAACTCAGGTTCCTCGAGCTGGGGCTCTACCGCGGTCCGACGCCGGGCCGCCCGCTTTTTGTATTTCAAGATTCACCAACCTGCCCACGCTACCGCGCTACCGCTTGTCCGGATTGTGTACTAATGCAGTTTGTGCCCTCAGAGTGTCGCGGTGAGCCGGTGCCGTGCCACCACATCCGATTAAACGATGCACGCGAGACAGTGGACAGCCTTTACCGAACTGGCACGCAGGAGGAACTCGAACAAGCCCTGCGGAATTGGCTGACTGCAACCATCAAGCGACTTGAGGAGAAGCAAATCCAGGCTGGAAATATCACCGGCTTTGAGCTGCCTCCGCGAAAGTCGGCCGCCTAGCGTTCGAAGAAAGGAGGCGTCTATGGCGACTCTGGCTCAAGAACCTCAACAAAAGGCTTGTGTATCATTTAAGAACATCCTCCTGGCAACTGACTTTTCTGGTGCCTCTGAAAAAGCGTTCGATTATGCCACCGCGATTGCCCGCCGCCATGGCTCGAAGATTTATCTCGTGCACGTGATACTTCCAGAGTCCGCTTCTTTTATTCCAGAGCTTCCCGGAGACTGGCCGCGGCGCGACGCAGAGCGCCAGATGGAAGCCCTGGCTAGTCGAAGCGAACTCAAGCAGATCGCACATGAAACCGTGCTACGAGTTGGATCGGTATGGAGTGTGCTTTCTGCCGTGATCCACGACCAGAACATAGACCTGGTCGTGCTCGGAACCCATGGGCGTGGAGGGTTCAAGAAGCTTGTAGTGGGATCGGTGGCGGAAGAAGTCCTGCGCAGGGTGGGTTGTCCCGTGGTCACCATTGGACCCCACATTGATGTTCCCCTCAGTACCACCGGAGAACTCCACAGAATTCTCTTTGCGACCGATTTTCATCCAGCTTCGGCAAAGGCCCTTGACTACGCTCTGCTTCTTGCAAACGAGCTTCAAGCGAAGCTCATTCTTCTGCACATGATGCCTCCGGCGGCCTTGCCTGGACCAAGAGTAACTTTCTACAACGAGAAGGCAATCAATGAATGGCAAGCCAAAGTGAAGACAATCGTCAAGGAGAAACTGGAGAAGTTGATGCCACAGGACGCCAAATTGTGGTCCGAACCGGAGTATGTGGTTGGGTTTGATTTCGTCGCCGAAGGTATTTTGAAAGTAGCTGCCGAGCAAAAGGCCGACCTGATCATCATGGGAGCAAGCCATCCTCTGTCTGCGAAAGTTTCTTCCCATGTGCCCAGGACAGTGGCCCACGAAGTGATCTGCCAAGCGAAATGCCCGGTGCTGACGGTCAGCGCTTGAACGCGGCAACGAGGAGGAATAGGTCGATTCGTGAGGGAAAGGAGAAGTCATGAGAATGCTTAAGATACTTACGGTCGTTGCCTTTGTTCTTGTCGTAGTTCTGATCCTTGGCAATGGCCCGAGAGAGCGAGCACCAAAGTACAACGTCGCGACGGAAGTGAAGGTCGAAGGCATAGTCCAGGAGGTGCGACAGTTCTGGTGTCCGATCAGTGGCGATGAAGGAACGCATTTAATGCTTAGAACCGACGCTGGAATTCTGGAGGTGCACGTAGCGCCTCGCCGTTTTCTTGAGGGGAATGGCGTGACCTTCAGCAAAGGAGATCAAATTGCCGTAGTCGGATCGGCAGTGATGTACGAAGATCATGATGCGATGATCGCTCGCAAGATTACCCGTGGAGATCAGACTTTCGCATTTCGCCTGCCGGACGGCCGGCCGTTGTGGGTAGAACGTTGGCGCACCTAGGTGCGGCAGCGGGTCATCCGCGTAAACCATGTTTCTGGCCGCCGAGTCTACCGCCAGGAAACTCGGAACCAGCGGGCGTGCGCTACGCGAAGAAAGGAGGCAAAGTATGCCCTCCGATTCATTGGAAATCAAGGTGTCATTGCAAAGATTGCTGATCGCGCTGGTTGTTATCATCGTGCCCCTGAACTTTCTTGGTCTGTATCTGAGCTCCGAGAGCAACAAGTCCCTCGAACAGGTCATCGGAACACACTTCCGGACCATTGCCCAAACTGACGCCACCACCGCCCTTCAATTTGTCAACGATCGTGTGATGGACGTCGGCGCGATTGCCACGGAACCCGCCGTGGTAGATGCTGTCGTAACAGCTAACCAGGCTTACGAACGGAGAAGCGCGGAGGCGACCGCGGCAAAGATAGGGGAAATCGCTAAGAAATGGGATACGCCTGCGGGGGACGCTGTGGTGGAAGCGATGTTGTCGTCACCGGTTTCGCGCCTGTTGCAGAGCCGTAGAAAGATCGATCTGCGCTTCCTGAAGATCATAGTGGCCGATGAAAATGGCGTTCCCATCGCAGCCACGGACAAACCGCAGCATTACGCCCCAACGGACACCGCGTACTGGCGGACCGTTTCTGCGCAGGGGCGAGGCGGTATTTATGTGTCCGAATTGCTCTACGATACGGAAAGCAACACTGATTACTTCAGAATCGGTTTCCCGATATACGAGAAAGGATCGCAGAGATTCATCGGCGCGGCCAGTGCACTGGTCGATGTTTCCAGTCTCTTTTCGCATTTGACCGAGGCGCAGATCGACCGCTCCGTGCGAACAATTCTCGTAACGCAGGATGGCACTGTAATCAGTGCGCCCAACGTCACCACGTCCATGAAGTTGAAGTCGGATGAGTACGTCGCGGTGCGGGATGCGCTCGGCTCCTTGCCAGGCCGTCAAGCTGGATATGTTATCGCCACTATGAGGGGTGGGGCCCGGATTGTGGGTTTCGCCGACACCCGTCTGCAGCAAAGCTATCCCAATTTGGCGTGGTTCGTCATGGTGAGCCAGGACGAGCGGGAGGCTCTGGCGCCAGTTCGCACGCTGGGGCACTTTGCCATTCTGATGGTAGTGATCGGCTTGCTCATGGTGACCCTGCTTGCAGCATATTTCTTATTGCACCGCAAACAACAGCTGGCTGACATCGAGACCGTCACCACCGAGGAACAGTCGCGAGGTCAAGCCGCTTGAAGAAGCCTGGTCCTGGAACAGAACTTTTGTGCAAGGTGAAACCTGGAATTGGAAAAGTGAAAGAGGAGGTGTTGCGTGAGGGGACAAAAGGTGTTGTGTGTCTCATCTAATATGGCGGTTTCCGACATCCGCTGTGCAGCCCTGAAGCAAGCTGGATATACGGTTTCTGCCACTATCGATGTGAAAGAAGCTCTGGACCTTCTTACACGTGAAGAGTTTGATCTTGTGATCGTGGGGCACAGATTTACAACCGCGGACAAGGACCTGCTCACAGTCGAGGCAGAGGAAAAAGAGAACACCCCCGTTTTGCTGGTATGTGGTGCTTCCGCAGACAGAGATATTCCCGCTGAGGGCCGTGTCTATGCCCTGGAAGGCATGGCGGGGCTCCTCAGCGCCGCAGCAGCATTGTTATCGGAAAGGGTCAGAGGCGCTCAACCACTAGCGGCATAGTCGGGTTCATCGTTCATCCAACTTGCACTTGGATGGCGAGTTGTGTCGTCAGACGTCCCGGCGCGAAGTAAAAATTCGGCTTTGCCGGTTTGCGTTCCATAAATTCCACGATAGATATCCACAAACTGTTGGGAAAATTTGTGATCTAGATCATAGACTGTTTGCAGCATTTTTCCAGCCTCGACAACCCATTTCCACCGTCGAGCCGCGCAACCGGTTCACGGCTGTACAATCCCCTTGGTCAGTTTCGTGAACACTCTGAACGAAGTATTCTCATCGCTTTCCACCCGCCGCCGCTACGAAGTCTGGTTTGTTCGTATGGGACTGACGGACGGCAGCGGCGCATGGTGGTTCCGTTATTTGCTAATGAATCCGGGGCGAATGGGTTGCCCCGGGAACCCGCGCGGGATGCCGGTTCAGGTGTGGGCCACGTGGTTTCCACGGGAAGGGAAGCCGCAGAGCTTCATTCAGGGATTTCCGTTAGAGGGGTTGGAACTCAGCGCCAGAGGGCAAACTCCATTCCGCTTCCACATCGGCAAGAATGGAATTGACGAGAGCTCCTGCCGGGGAGCGTTGGAAGTTGACGGACACGAGATCTCCTGGGATCTGCACTATCGTTCCACGTTTCAGGTCACGCTGAGCAACAAGGGCTGGATTGGTTTTTCGCGAACGCCGCATTCCGACGCGCTTTTTTCCGGGCAGATCACGCTGGATGGCAGGCGCTTTGCGGGCGACCCTCTGGGCTTCGGAGTTCAGGGACTCAACTGTGGCTACCGCCATCGCAGCTTTTGGATCTGGGCACACGCGTATTTCCAACGGCCTGACGGGCCACCGAGCACGCTGGAAGCATTGGTTTATGAGATGCCATTGGGACTGGTCTTTCGCAAAGCGGTGCTCTGGCATGGTGGGAATCAGCACGTGTTCCGCAGTCTGCGAGAGAGCAAAGAGGATCCAGATAAATTCGCATGGAAGTTTCGTTGTGCCGCAAAAGATGGCTTGCAATTGGAAGCGGCCTTCGATGGCGCGAGGCCAGGCATTCATCGTTTGCCCTACGTGAAGACTGATTGCTCAGGCAGCTTTGAAGTGGTGAACAACAGCCTGGCGAAAGCGACACTTCGCCTGGAGCGACCGGGAGGCTCAGTCGAAAAACTGGAGACGACTAGCGGCGCCGTCTTGGAGATGGCCGGCCATTGACCGGTTCGGACGAATGAGCCATCGCCAGCCGCTCGGCGACGATCATGTACGCGGCAGGATTGAAGGCCATTCCGACGTGAGTGCCCGGGACTTCGAAGTCAACATCCGGGTCCCTGGTCATGCAATAGCGCCAGTCCACGATGCCGTCCTGGCGGGTGTAGATCGCGGTCTCGATCACCGAGTCCGGAATATCGCGCCGCAGCGAATCAATGAAATTACAGGTGCAGCGCCCGGTGTAGCATTCGGGCAGAACTCCCGGGCCGTGCTCTCGCAGGATTCGCAGGCGAATCGCGTCGGCGGCATGAAGAATTGTTCCACTCATAACGGTGCCGCGGAATGGCGCAGCCAGGGTGATCACGGAAGCCACATCTTTCGGCCTCTGGCCCGCCACCGAGCGCGCGATCACGCCTCCCAGGCTATGACCAATCAAGTGAATTTTTCGCCCAGTCTCCGCCCGGGCCCTTTCGATGGTCTCCTTGAGATGGTACTGGATCAAGAGATTCGGGCAGTCTGCGTTAATCCCGATGCCGGAAAAATACGGCCGGTACCCGATGCGTCCAAGCCAACCGTGGAGTTCCATTAAATAAAGATCGGTACCGAGAAAACCGGGAATGATGACCACCCCGGAGTCATCCCCGCGCGGTACGCCAAAGCCGTAATAGACAGGCGTGGCGTGCAGCAAAAGAGCCTCAGCCGCAAACAGTGCCTCCGTCCAGGGTGTGACATTGGCTTCCGGATTACCCTTGGGAGTGAGGCGCCGCCCTGTCGCCTTTGATCTCACTGCACTCTTCTTTTCTTTCTGTTTGCGGCCCAATTTTGTCCTGACTCTACCCTGCATCCACCCACATTATGCCAGAGCGGGCGTATCGGGCAGATGCTTGTCCATCGCGGATTATACCTCTAGGCTCTCGTCGGCTCCATAGCACCTTCGAGTCATAACACTGGTTCTTTGTTGCGGCGTGGGCGCGGCTCAGTGCTTCACGCGCGGACGACGTTTTCCTCGCGCGGGTCTTTCCAGCCGCGCCTCCAGTTCTGCTATTCGCTTGCGTAACGCTTCGAGTTCCGGTTGAGGCTCAGCTCGTGGAGGTAATGGCCCCTGCCCGCCCAGGAACTTCTTCATCACATCGACCGGGGACAAAATCGCAGAGCCAACTTCGGTCAAACGATTCTGTACCGCGTCCTGCACCTTCTGATAGGTGTCAAATGCGGATTTCAGATACCACATGACAAACTCTTGCCGCACTTCGTCAGACGCGACGATAAGCTGGCGCAGTAACTCGAGCGGCAGGCCTGTGGGTTTTTCCTTGGCATCTTCCGTGATGATCTGTGTCAGGGTGACACGGGTCAGATCCTGGCCGGTTTTCGCGTCCACTACCTGGATATCCTTGCCTTCACGAACCAGTGCGGCAATGTCGTCGAGATTCACATAGCGGCTGCCGGCGGTATCGTACAGCCTGCGGTTTCCGTATTTCTTGATGACCACAGTGGGGGCTTCATCCTGGCCACGTCCTATGTTGCTGTGCACAAAGGAACAATAACATATTGACACAACTCCTGTCGAGTCGTATAGTTAAGTTGATGCTGCATTGCAGCAAATTAATTGGAGGCTTATATGCCAACAGCCACAAAGACCGAGACCTCCCGAACTCATACCAGGGAGTCGTCTTTTGTATCTCTTCTTTCGGGTTGGGCGCAACAGGGGGTTCAGAGCATCTTTGCTACGCAACGCATGCTCCTGGACCTCGCCATGCGGCAGAATGCAAGCGTAATGCATGCCGTGCGGCAACAACTGTCCGACCCGCATCACTCTCCCACCGTCATTCTCAGCGAAGTGGCCGGGGAGGGCATGTCGAACTTCATTGAAGGGCAAAAAATACTTCTTGACCTAGGCAAGCAGCAGAACGAAATCCTCATGAACAGTGTGAAGGAACGGGTTGGGGACCGGCCTGCGGCGCATGCCCTAACCGACCTGCTGCGGCGCAGCGTGGATACTTTCATCCATATGCAGCAGGAGTTCCTGAAGATCGCAGGCAAGCAAACTCACACCTGGGTGGAGGCAGCCAAAGCCGGCAAACCCTATCAGCCCGAGCACGTGATGGACCTGGCGCGCGAGGGTATGGAGAACTTTGTCAAAGCCCAGAAACAATTCCTCGATGTCATCGCCGAGGAGACCGCCAAGGCCAGCGGCGGCAAACACACCAACGGTATGAAGAAAATAAAGAAGACCGAGTTGTCGGAGCTGGCGCGGCAGGCCACCGAGGCTTTCATCGATGCGCAAAAGAAGCTGGTGGACGTAGCCGGGAAGCAGATGAATGCCAGCGTGAAAACCGCAGGCAAGACCCTGGAACTGCTGCGGCCATTTCCCTTCATCCCGTTGACAGAGCTGACGCGCGAAGGCGTGAAGAGCTACGTCGATGCCCAGAAGGCGTTGATGGATGTAATGGTAAAGCCGGTTGTTGATCACAAGCACCCGGGTAAAACTGAACGTCACGTGAAGCGTGGCAAGAAACACATGGCAGCTGCGGCCTGAGACTTGAAGCCGCACAAGACCGGGAAGGGCACGGTTCCAGCCGTGCCACACAGACGCGAAATCCCGACGGCTGCGGCCGCTGAGGTAACCGCCTCAACGGCTGAAGCCTGGTCTCTTATGCATCTTTGAGGGCACGGCTGAAGCCGTGCCCTTCTCGTTCGGTTGCTCGCTATGGCGCAGAGTGCAAAGCCGGTACAGTTGAAGCCTCAAACCGTGAAGGCTTTTCAGGCGTATATTCGCGAGGCCGAAGCGGAAATGGAGCAGACACTGGGCAGCGGCAGTTCATTCCTGTGGTCCGACGGGAATCCGGATAGAGCAGACCAGGTCCGCGAAGGACAGATTGTGGCGCAATTCTGGTCGGGCAAGGGGCCGGTCAAAGTGCCGAATGGTCTAATCCATGACTGGATCGGCGCCGCGTTCATTGCAGGTGCGACCGTGAGAGACGTGCTGACGCTAGTCCAAGATTACGATAATCATAAGAACATCTACAAACCCGAGGTCATTGCTTCAACGCTGATTAGCCACCATGGCAATGATTTCCAAATCTACATGCGACTTCTCAAGAAGAAGATCCTGACAGTGGTCCTCGACACGGATCATGACGTGCACTATCGTTCCCTCGGCCCAGGGCGTTGGGTCTGTCGTTCATACACAACGCGGATTGTGGAAGTGGAAAACCAGGGAACCTCGAAAGAGAAAGTGCTGCCGCCGGACACCGGTTACGGATTCCTATGGCGGCTCTATTCCTACTGGCGATTCGCGGAGCAGGAGAGTGGGGTATGCGTTGAGTGCCGCGCAATTTCGCTGACGCGCGATGTGCCACTGGGCTTAGGATGGTTGATTGAGCCAATTATCCAGAAGCTTCCCAAGGAGTCGCTGATCAATACCCTCAAGGCTACACGTCAGGCGCTGCAAGACGGGACGACGTAGGCGGCTGGCCCGGTCTGGACACCCGGGGAGCGACGATCCTACCCTCGAGCCCTTCCTCACTATTATCGCCGTTACCCGATGTGTCGCAGGCCCTCTACGATCGGAGTGTGCGAGACCCGGTGTGCCGGGAATAACGCGCTGATGTAACCGACCATCACCGCAACCATGAAGCAGAACAGCACAGTCACCCGCTTGATTTTCAGAAGCACTTGAAAACCTTCTCCACCGGCGGTATGCACGACGGCGTAAACAATCCCGAACGCGGCGATCGACCCCAGCAGCCATCCGGCTACACAGAGACCAACTGATTCCCCCACCAGCAGCGATAAGA
>Ga0187817_10000893_pt1 | contig 13714 bp, 10 predicted proteins | sample NC_wetland_sal_i_17_FD_132431 | JGI IMG/M metagenome (GOLD analysis project Ga0187817, IMG submission 132431) | Wetland sediment microbial communities from Neuse River Estuary, North Carolina, USA - SO4_2 | ecosystem: Environmental > Aquatic > Freshwater > Wetlands > Sediment | place: USA...
GATTTGGGATGCGCGCCCGGCGGATGGCTGGCGATCCTCGCAGCCGCGGCAGGCGCGGGCGGACGCGTGGTGGGAGTCGATCTCGCACAGGTCAAGAATCCGCCAGCCGGTGTGATCACGATCGTCGGAGACATCCTGGATCCAACCGTCGCGGCGCGGGTGCAGAGCGAGCTTGGCGGGCGAGCCGATCTGGTGACCAGCGACCTTGCGCCGAAACTGAGCGGAATTGGCGCACGCGACGAGGCACGTTCGCGGGAGCTGATAGACTCGGCGTTGGGCTTCGCGAGAACGATGCTGAAGCCGGGCGGGGCGATGGTCGTGAAGCTCTTCATGGGCGCGCAATTCAAGGCCATCGTCGATTCATTCAAGCGGCATTTCGCAAAGGTCGAAGTGACGCGCACCAAAGCCAGCCGCCCGGGATCTTCGGAACTGTATATCGTGGCCCGCGAGTTCAGGGGTTGAGAAACGATCCCGCGACGCAGCGATGCATGCAACCTCTCTCCGACCCGCTCCTTTCGCCGCAAAAACGGGAGCCGGGACGCGCTTGGCATCGAGTGCACGACGCGCGTAAGGTTTTACTATGAAGGCTGTAGGTGCGAGGCATCTCTGCCTGCTGCTTCTGGCAGCCGTCCTGGCAGCCTGCTCATGCGGCCGTTCGCCATCTAGCGGCACGTCCAGCGCCACTCAACTTTCGTCCGACAGCGTCAGAGTCCGAGTCGCGCGCGTCGGCTTTGACGACGAGGCGGGTTCGCATTACGTGCTGCTGCGCGACGAGACCAAGTCGCGCGAGTTGCCAATCATGATCGGCGAGAGCGAGGCGCAGGCGATTGGGATGGCGCTACTCGGAATCAAGCCCGAGCGGCCGTTCACGCATGATTTGATTCGGTCGATCATCGGGCAGACCGGCAATCGCGTCGATCGAATCGTGATCGCGGATATGCGCGACGAGATCTATTACGCGACGATTTACATGGACAGCGGCCGCTACTCGATCGACAGCCGGCCGAGCGACGCGATCGCGTTGGCGATGGGCATGAACGCGCCAATCTACGTGAACAACAAACTTTTCGAGTCCGCAGCCGCGCCGAGGCTCGGTGCCGGCGGGAAAATTCCCGACACCGCGCGGGCGCTGGGACTGACCGTGGAACAACTGACCCCCGACCTGGCCAGCTACTTCGGCCAGCCCGCCACGCGTGGGGTGCTGGTGTCGGGGGTTTCTTCGTCGGCGAACAAAGCGGGCGTCGCGCGGGGCGATATCGTGGTCAAGCTAGGAGATCGCGAGGTCAGGGCGCTCGACGATTTCAGCCGGCAAGCTGCGCAGCTCAAGAGCGGCGGCACGGTGACGGTGACGCTCAATCGCGGCGGCTCGAACCGCACCGTCACGCTTGAAAGCTCACCGGCGGCAGGCGCGCCGAAACCTTAGCCCTGGCGCACCAGCACGCTTTCGATAAAGCGCGGGTCGATCTCCCGTTCGCCGCCCAGGTCGGCGAACTCTTCTTCGAGCAGGTTCAGGCAGGAATTCAGGAAGTCGGCGGTGCGCCGTAGTGCCGCATCGTCGAGCCGCTCGGCCAGCGCCTGATGCACCTTGGCGCGAAATTCATCGTTGAGCGTCCCGGGCTGCCCGGTCATGATCGCCGCGCGCATCGCGGTCAGCCGGCTGCCTTCGATTGGCTCGATCGCGAGGCGGTTGTCCAGCGCCAAACGCGCGAGCCCGGTCAGCACCAGTTGACTGAGGCGAATTTCCCGCGCCGCCATCTGGGCGCGGAAGTTCGGCGATGCGATATCGATCGCGAACATCGCGCGCATCAATTCGGCCGCCGAATCGACTTGATCGAGAATCGCGTAGCTCAGATGCAAGTCGCGCATGCTGCTGAAATCGCGCATCTCGACCCCACCCCGGCCGTCCAGGCCGCTGTAGAATCGCGGCTGCCGCAACATGAAGCCGGCCAGCGCCTCTCGATAGGGCGTGTCGAGGTACGAGATCTCGCGCACCTTGACAGCCGAGAGGCCGAGTTTTCTCAGCGTAGCCTCGGCGCTGGCGCGCAGATCGATCGTCAAGCTCACGCCAAGGCGAAACAGCAGTTTCAGCGGCGTATCGCGCAGATGCTCGATCGCACTTTGCAGGTCGCCGCCGGCCAGATGCTCGAGCGCCAGGTTCAGGTAATGATGGGTCATCTCGACCGCGACGCGCACCGCTTCCAGATCGCCGAAGTCCACCGCGCGGGCGACCAGCACCTGGTTGCTGACCATCGCCATCTCGCTGCGCAGCTGGCGTTTGCCTTGCGTCGCGAAGCCCGCGGTCAGCGCGGTGTTGAACAGCGAAACATCGCCGTCGGCGATCGCCGGCGCCATCCCGGGCGCGATCACTTCGGTATCGTCGGGCAGATCGGCGCGGCTCGGCGGCTCATATTCCGCGCGAATCTTGAGAAACTGCTCGGGCTTGAGGTAGGCGAACACACTCTGCGCCTCGAAGAAGTCGGGAAAGCCGCGGTCGCTCAAGCGCGCGCGCCGGAACTGGTAGGCCTCTTCTTCGAGCTCGGCTTCGACGCCCCAATAGATTTCCTCCATCAGCCCGGCGAAGTAGTTGTAGTCGCGCTCGAACGCCTCTTCGATGAAATCCGAGACGTGCTGCGAGATTGCGTCGTGGCGGATGAACTCGATCAAATAATTTTCGTCGTACTGCGCGAAGCGATTCGCGGTCGCATCCGGGGAGGACGCCGCGTCGTCGATTCGATGCACTTTTATGTAGCCGCGCAGCAGGATCGACATCATCTCCATGTCGAGCCCCATCAGCGCGTCGGCCAGTTTGCGCCGGCCGCCGTCGGCCATCGCCTCGATCCACTCGCGCATGCGATGCACGTCGGGGCGATCGCGGTTCCAGCAATCCAGATCGAACAGCGACTTGACCTGCTCCGGCATCGCCAGGCTGAGCAGATCGCCGGCGTCGGCGCTGCCGATTTCCTTGAGCGTGTAGAAAAGCGTCTCGGGTGAAAACGATTGCACCAGCCGCTCGGCCTCGGGCGCGGACAGGATCAGGTCGCGCTTTTGGCGCGCGGGAAGGCCGTACAGGAACTCCAACTTTTCCTGGAACGGAAGGTGGAGAAATTCCGATTCGCCTCTTACCGCCATATCGCTCGCAGCAATAGCCGCATCTCAAAGGCAAAGTATCGCGCGCTTCCACGGCGGATCAACCAAGCGCGTATCTTTCGCTTGGCCGCGCCGTTGGATAGAATTTTTGACCAGCCATCAGAGCGATTCTTGGCCTCTTCCAACTCAAAACATCCTGTCGCACTGACGATCGCGGGCAGCGACCCCGGGGGCGGCGCCGGACTGCAGGCCGACCTCAAAACCTTCGCCGCGCTGGGCGTGTACGGCTACTCCGTCGTTACCGAGGTGATCGCGCAGAACAGCTCGCGAATCACCGAGATCGAAAACGTTTCGCCCCAGATGGTCGAGGCGCAGCTCGATACGCTGGCTTTGGAATCCGCGCCGCGCGCGGTCAAGACCGGTGCGCTGGCCAGCGCGCCAATTGTCAAGGTGGTGGCGCACGCGATCGAACGGCTCAAATTGCCGGCGCCGGTGGTCGATCCGGTGATCGTGTCGAGCAGCGGCGCGCTCCTGCTCGGACCAAAAGGGGCGCGCGCGATTCGCAAGCGCCTGATTCCCATCGCGCGCATCGTCACGCCCAATATTCCCGAGGCCGAAGTGCTGGCGCGCATTCGAATCGACTCCGAGGCGGCAATTCGCGAGGCGGCGGTCAAGATCATCAAGCTCGGCGCCAGAGCGGTGGTTATCAAGGGCGGGCATCGCAAGGACGATGCGTCTGCGACCGATTTGTTTCACGACGGCCGCCGCTTCATCGAACTCAAGAGTCCGCGGATCGCAGGCGGCGGCGCCCATGGCACCGGATGCGCGTTCTCGGCCGCGATCGCGGGGCATCTGGCGCGCGGCATGAGCCTTGAGGATGCGGTCCGCGGCGCCAAACGCTACGTCACTGCGGCGCTCATGCACCGCTTCAAATTGGGGAAAGGGCGCGCGCTCCTCGATCATTTTGCGCGCGGCCGATAAGCCCGGTCGCGGTTCCGGCAAGGCTTCGTCTCTGCCAGAATCAACCGTGGTATAGCGATTGATAGTGGCTGCGATGGACGCAGGCAAATCCAGAAACGGCGGCGCCGGCTGGGGCGCGCGAGTGATCGACGAGATCGTCGCCGGTCTGGCCGGCAAGCCCGGTGCGCTGATGCTGGTGCTGCACGCGGTGAATGAGCGCGTCGGTTTCATCCCGCCGGAGGCCGTGCCGGCGATTGCGCGAGCGCTGAATCTCTCGCGCGCCGAGGTCCACGGAGTCATCAGCTTCTACCGCGACTTCCGCACCGAGCCGCCCGGCCGAAAAATCATTCGCGTCTGCCGGGCCGAGTCGTGCCAGGCGATGGGCGCGGCGGCGCTCGGGGCGCACATTCGGGCACGCCTTGGAATTGACTTTGGACAGACCAGCGGCAACGGCGATTTCACGCTCGAGCCGGTTTACTGCCTCGGCAACTGCGCCTGCTCACCGGCGATCGTCGTCGGCGAGGATCTTCACGGCCGCGTCACGCCCGAGCGCTTCGACGAAATCCTCTCCGCGATGTCCTCACCGAGGCAGCCGCGATGACCGCTCTGGTTTACGTTCCGCGCGACTCGAGCGCGGTGTCGCTCGGCGCCGATGCGGTCGCCGGGGCGATTGCGAGTGAAGCGGCGTCGCGCAAGCTGGACGTAAAGATCGTGCGCAACGGGTCGCGCGGAATGTTCTCGCACGAGCCGATGGTCGAGGTCACGGTCGGCGCCGAGCGGATCGCGTACGGGCCGGTTGGGGCCGGCGACGTCGCGTCGCTGTTCGATTCCAACTTTCTCGACGGCCGCGAACATCCCCTGCGCCTGGGCATCGCCGGGGAAATACCGTGGCTCAAATCGCAGACTCGCCTGACGTTCGCCCGCGCCGGGGTGACCGATCCCGCATCGCTCCACGACTTCATTGCGCACGGCGGATACCGTGGACTCAGGCGAGCGATCGAGCTCGGCCCGGACCGGGTCGTTGCCGAGGTCACAAAATCAGGTCTTCGCGGACGTGGCGGCGCGGGATTTTCAACCGGCATAAAATGGAAGACCGCGTTGGACGCGCCGGCTCGCCCAAAGTATGTCGTTTGCAATGCCGACGAAGGCGATTCCGGCACCTTTTCCGACCGCATGATCATGGAGGGCGATCCCTTCGTGCTGATCGAAGGGATGACGATCGCGGCGCTCGCCGTCGGCGCGGCGCAAGGTTACATCTACCTTCGATCCGAGTATCCGCACGCCCGCCGCGCGCTCAGCGAAGCGATCGCGACTGCCTGCTCGAACGGCTATCTGGGCGCGAACATCCTGGGCACCGGCAAATCGTTCGAGCTGGAGATCAGGCTCGGCGCCGGCGCGTACGTCTGCGGCGAGGAAACGGCGATGCTCGAAAGCCTCGAAGGCCGCCGCGGGATGGTCCGCTTCAAGCCGCCGTTTCCCGCGCAGGAAGGATTGTTTGGCAAGCCGACCGTGATCAACAACGTAGTCTCGTTCGCGACCGTTCCGATCATCATCGATCGCGGCGCGCAATTTTTTCACGACTACGGCGCCGGAAGCTCCCGCGGCACGATGCCGTTTCAACTCGCGGGCAACGCAAAAAGTCCCGGGCTGATCGAAGCGCCGATGGGTGTGCGGCTTGGCGAAATAGTTTACGACTACGGCGGCGGCACCGCCAGCGGCGCGAAGCTTCGCACCGTGCAGGTCGGTGGACCGCTTGGCGCCTATTTCACAGAATCGATGCTGGACGTGGCGCTCGACTTTGAATCGCTCGCGGCGCGCGGCGGTATCCTGGGCCACGGCGGAATCGTGGTCTTTGACGACACGGTCGATATGGCGCAGATGGCCCGCTACGCAATGGAATTCTGCGCCATCGAATCGTGCGGCAAATGCACGCCGTGCCGAATCGGATCGGTTCGCGGCGCCGAGGTCATAGACGAGATTATCAATCTGCGCCGTCCGCGCGAGAATCTCGAAGTGCTCCGCGATCTGTGCGACACGATGAAATTCGGGTCGCTGTGCCCGCTCGGCGGTCTCACGCCGTTGCCGGTTCTGAGCGCGCTCAAGTATTTTCCCGGGGATTTCGGCCTGACGCCGGCCGAGGTTGACTTCATCGGCGCCGACCTCGCAATCTCGACCTCAGGAGCTGTGGATACTCATGCGATCGCGGGCCGATAGCGATTTCGCCACACCGCTTCGCCGCGGCGCGGCGACCGTCGCGTTGGAGATCGACGGACGCGCCGTAACTGTCCCCGAAGGGACTTCGGTGATTCGCGCGGCTGCCCAGGCGGGAATCCATGTGCCCAAGCTCTGCGCGACGGATTCGCTCGAGCCGTTCGGCTCGTGCCGGCTGTGCCTGGTCGAAATCGACGGCCAGCGCGGCTACCCTGCCTCATGCACCACTCCGGTGCGGGCCGGGATGAAGGTGCGCACCGAGAGTCCCGCGCTGGCACGGCTGCGCCGCGGCGTGATGGAACTCTACATTTCCGATCATCCGCTGGACTGCCTGACCTGCGCCGCCAACGGCAATTGCGAACTGCAGGACATGGCCGGAGCGGTCGGCCTGCGCGAGGTGCGCTACCCGAGCAGCGGCGCCAGCCATTTGCATGCGCAAAAGGACCAATCGAATCCGTATTTCACCTTCGACCCGTCGAAGTGCATCGTCTGCTCGCGATGTGTCCGCGCGTGCGAAGAAATCCAGGGCAGCTTTGCGCTGACGATCGACGGCCGCGGGTTTTCCTCGGTGATTTCGGCGGGACAAAACGGCCCGTTTGCAGCCTCCGAGTGCGTTTCGTGCGGCGCCTGCGTGCAGGCATGTCCGACCGCGACGTTGATGGAAAAATCGGTCATCGAACTGGGCCAGCCCGAGCACAGCGTCGTCACGACCTGCGGATACTGCGGCGTCGGATGCTCGTTCAGGGCCGAAATGAAGGGCGACGTGGTCGTCGCAATGGTGCCCAATCCCGACGGACACGCCAATCATGGCCACTCGTGCGTCAAGGGCCGCTTCGCCTGGGGCTACACGACGCATCCGGATCGCATCACGCGCCCGATGATTCGCAAATCGATCGACCAACCGTGGCGCCAGGTGTCGTGGCGCGACGCAATCGAATACGCCGCGTCAGAGTTCAAACGCATCCAGCAGGAGTATGGGCGCGGCGCGATCGGCGGGATCACGTCCTCGCGATGCACCAATGAGGAAACCTTTCTCGTGCAGAAATTGGTGCGCGCCGCGTTCGGCAACAACAACGTCGACACCTGTGCGCGCGTTTGTCACTCGCCGACCGGTTACGGACTCAAGACCGCGTTCGGCACCTCGGCGACGACCCAGGATTTCGAGTCGGTGATGCATGCCGACGTGATCATGGTGATCGGCGCCAATGTCACCGAGGGTCACCCGGTTTTCGCGGCGCAAATGAAGCGCCGAATCCGCCAGGGCGCCAGGCTGATCGTCGTCGATCCTCGCGTCACCGAAATCGTGCGGCTGCCGCACGTGCAGGCCTCGTATCACCTGCAAATCCGCCCCGGCACCAACGTCGCGCTGATCAATGCGCTCGCGCACGTGGTCGTGACCGAGGGCCTCGCCGACGAAGCGTTCGCGGCTGCGCGATGCGACCCGGATGAATTCGCGGCGTGGAAAAGGTTCGTCGCCGAGCCGCGCAATGCGCCCGAGTCGATGGAGAAGATCACTGGCGTGCCCGCGGGCCTGGTTCGCGCGGCTGCGCGCCTGTATGCCACTGCACCCAACGCCGCGATCTATTACGGGCTTGGCGTTACCGAGCACAGCCAGGGGAGCACGATGGTGCTGGGCATCGCGAATCTTGCGATGGCGACCGGCAATATCGGCCGGCCGGGGGTCGGTGTGAATCCCCTGCGCGGCCAGAACAACGTGCAGGGCTCGTGCGATATGGGTTCGTTCCCGCACGAGTTGAGCGGCTATCGCCAGATTTCCGATGACGCGGTGCGCGCGAGTTTCGATGCCGCGTGGGGCGTGCGCATCGATCCCGAACCGGGCCTGCGCATTCCCAACATGTTCGACGCTGCGCTGGACGGCAGCTTCAAGGGCCTCTACATCCAGGGCGAAGACGTCGCGCAGTCCGAACCAAATTCCCAACACGTCGCGGCCGCGCTGCGCGCGATGGAATGCGTCGTGGTGCAGGATTTATTTTTCAACGAAACCACGAAATACGCGCACGTCTTTCTGCCCGGCTCCTCGTTCCTCGAAAAAAACGGCACCTTCACCAACAGCGAGCGACGAATCTCGATGGTGCGCAAAGTCGCAGCGCCTCCCGCCGGGATGGAAGATTGGGAAATCACCTGCGCGCTTGCGGCTGCGCTCGGCTATCCGATGGAGTATTCGCATCCGTCGGAAATCATGGACGAGATCGCGCGGCTGACCCCCACCTTCTCCGGGGTCAGCTACGAAAAGATCGAACGGCTCGGCTCCGTGCAATGGCCGTGCAACGACAGCGCACCGGCAGGCACTCCCACCATGCATGTCGATCACTTCGTGCGCGGCAAGGGCAGGTTCACTATTACAGAGTATGTCCCCACCGAGGAACGCACCGACTCCGAGTACCCGCTGATACTCACTACTGGCCGAATACTCAGTCAATATAATGTTGGTACGCAGACGCGGCGCACGCTGAATGCCGCGATGCATGCGGAGGATCGCCTCGAGATACATCCGAGCGACGCCGAGCTGCGCGGCATCCGCGACGGAGACTGGCTCCAGGTGCTGGCGCGCCGCGGCGAGACGCGCTTGCGCGCGCTGGTGACGCCGCGCGTCCAGCCCGGCGTCGTATATACTACGTTCCATCATCCGGATTCGCATACCAACGACCTGATGAGCCAACATTCCGATTGGGCGACCAACTGTCCCGAGTACAAGGTCACCGCGGTCCAGGTTGCGCCGGAAGCGCGATCGGTCCAGGCGCGCAGCGGCAATGCGCACCCATACGCGGAGGATCCGGTCGCCGGTCAGGACGTTCACGCGACAGATATTCAGCACCTCGTCATGATGGCCAACGATATTGGCGCCTACTTCGCCGGCTATCCGGATCAGGGCGAAGCTGTCGAGGAGATCGCGACTCACCTTCGCAATTTCTGGGAGGCCCGGATGCGCCGCGAGATTGTCGACTACGTGGAGAACGGCGGGGCTGAGCTCAGCCCGCTCGTGCGCGAAGCCGTTACCCTTATTGCGACCGAATCGGTCCCCAGTTCGGAAGAAGTTGGTGAAGGATGAAGATCGATTCCCCGCACGTCCGGGATGCTAACGACATGGCGGGAGTTGCTCGCGACGAGATTCGCGAACGTCGCGCGCTCAAATGGCGCGGCGGCAAAACCTCGAAGGGCGCCGAAAAGCTCGCCGTCGAAGAGCCGCTGGAGATTCGGCTCGCGGGCCGCCGCTTCACGCTCACGATGCGCACGCCGGGGAATGACGAGGAACTCGCCGCCGGCTTCCTCTTTGCCGAGGGTTTTATAAATGACGCGGCCGAACTGGGAGAGATTCGGCGCGTGCCCGGACACGCCGGCGCGCCCGTGCCCAACGTCATCGACATCGTGCTGAACGTGCCCGCCGACGGACTGCGCAGCCGCCTCAAGCGCAACTTCCTGATGAGTTCGAGCTGCGGCGTATGCGGCAAAACCAGCATCGATTCGATTCGCCGCCGCGTCCCCAAAGCCTCGGACTGCGCCCGCGTTGCGCCGGCCATTCTGCTGGCGCTCGCAGACAAACTCCGCGCCGGTCAGCGCGTGTTTGCCGCGACCGGAGGACTCCACGGTGCCGCGATCTTCGAGCTCGACGGTGCGATGCTCGCGGTGCGCGAGGACGTCGGCCGCCATGCCGCGGTGGATAAAGTGATCGGATACGCGCTGACCAATGCGATGCTTCCGCTGTCGCGTCATCTGATGATGGTCAGCGGGCGGCTCAGCTTCGAGATTGTGCAGAAGGCCGCAGCCGCCGGCGTCCCGATTCTCGCGGCGGTCTCGGCGCCGTCGTCGCTGGCGGTCGAGCTGGCCGAAGAGATCGGCACGACGCTGGTGGGCTTCTTGCGCGACGGCAGCTTCAACGTTTACACGCGCCCCGACAGAATCGCGCGATGACCGTTCTCGCCCGTGAATGAAACCGACAAGTACGATTTGACTATCTACGAGGGCACCGCGTGGTACTACGCGCGGTATCGTCCGGCGTATCCGCCGTCGCTGGCCACTGTGCTTCGCGAGCGATTCGGACTCGACGGTACCGGCAGGCTGCTCGATCTCGGGTGCGGTCCCGGCCCCGTCGCGATTGCGCTCGCGCATCTGTTTGGCGAAGTCCTGGCGATGGATCCCGATGATGCGATGCGCGAGGAGGGCGCGCGGATCGCGCACGAACGCGGTATCAGCAATATCGAGTGGCGATTTGGCGGGTCGAAAGAATTGTCGCCCGCACTCGGAAAGTTCCGCCTCGTCACGATGGGCGAATCGTTCCATTGGATGGATCGGGCGCGCACGCTCGACGCGCTTTACGAACTTGTGACCGACGGCGGGGGCTTGGCGATTGTTGGACGCGGTGCTCCGCTTGATGCTCCACCGATGACGCCGTGGCGCGCCGCAATTAACACGGTGGTCAAACGCTACATCGGTGACCGGCGCCTGCCGTGGGACCCGGGTCCGTCATCGGACGGTTTCGAGGCATACATTGTGCGTTCGCGCTTCAAAGACCTTGCCATCTATCACGAAACATTCGATGTCGAATGGACCATCGACTCGATCCTCGGGAATCTCTACTCGATGTCGTTCTGCAGCCGGCGCGTGCTCGGCGACCGCGTTGATGCGTTCGAGCGCGACCTGCGCGAGGCGGTGCTGGCCGTCGAGCCCTCGGGCATTCTCAAAGGAGAACCGCCCGAGTTCTTCGCCTATATGGCGTGGAAGCGCTGAATCGAGCGCCTGCGCCGATCCTCTTGAGCGTGCCATCGGAGCGGCGATAACCTGTACGATGATGCCGGCGGCAACGAAAGCGAATGTATCCGCGTAAGCGTGCACTCGAGCGCATCGCGCGCGAAAAAGTGCTCTATCAGCGCCACCCCGGCGGCGACATTTCGGTCTGCGTCGTCTATCCCAACCTCTACCGGCTCGGGATGGCCAACCTCGGCTTCCAGGCCGTTTTCCATATTTTCGAATCCGATCCGTCGGTCGCTGCCGATCGCGCGTTCGTGCCCGACGCCGACGAGCGCGACAGCTTCCGCGCCGGCGGTGAGCGTCTGGTTTCGTTCGAGCGCGGCCGTCCGCTCTCTGACTTCAACATCCTCGCGTTTTCGATCTCCTTCGAGACCGACTATCTCAATGTCCTGAGCGTGCTGCGGATGGCTGGGATTCCGGCTCGTCGCGCCGATCGCGCGGGCCGCAATTTTCCGCTGATCATCGCCGGCGGCTCCGCCGTTTTTCTCAATCCCGAACCGATCGCCGACTTCATCGATCTGTTTCTGATTGGCGAGGGTGAGGAGATGGTCCCGGAGTTCATCGAGCGGTGGCGCGTGACGCGCGCGATGCCCGCTCAACTGCGCGAGCTCGCAGCCGTCGAGGGCGCCTATATCCCCGCCTTCTACACTCCCGCTTACGACGATGCCGGCCGCCTCGCCGCGGTGACTTACAGCGGCCCCGGCAGTCCACAGGTCAATCGCCGCCTGATTCGCGACCTCAGCCGCTTCACCACCTCGTCGCTGATTCTCAGCGAGGAATCCGTCTTCGGCGACATGTTCCTGGTCGAGGCCAGCCGCGGATGCCAATGGGGGTGCCGCTTTTGCGCGGCCGGTTTTATGTATCGGCCGATTCGTTATCGCGCGCCTGAAACCCTGGTCGCCCAGGCCGAGCGCGGCCTTGGCGAGCGCAGGGTGATCGGCCTGGTCGGCGCCGAGATGGCCAGCGTGCCGGGCGTCGCCGACATCGCATCCGCGGTCGCCGATCGCGGCGGACGGCTGTCGCCCTCGTCGCTGAAGGCCGATTGCATTTCGCCCGCGCTCGCGTCTGCCCTGGCGCGCGGCGGAAATCAAAGCGTGACCGTCGCGCCGGAGGCCGGCAGCGAGCGGATGCGCAAGGTGATCAACAAGAATCTTACCGAGGGCGAGATTCTCGGCGCGGCTGACATGATGCTGGGCGAGGGGGTCGGCAACCTGAAATTTTACTTCATGATCGGCTTGCCCGAAGAGCGCGACGAGGACGTGCTCGCGATTGCCGAGCTGGTCGCCAGGGTGCTCGAACGCGCCCGAGCGCGCCGCACCCGCATCGGCTCCGTGACCGTGTCGCTCAATCCATTCGTGCCCAAGCCGTGGACGCCGTTCCAATGGGATCCGATGCAGGACGCGCGATCGATCAAGCGCAAGGTCGCCATCCTGCGGGGCCGCCTGGCGCGCCTGGGACAAGTCGAACTCGATGCCGAGTCGCCGCGCGAGGCGTATTTCCAGACCATGGTCTCGCGAGGAGATCGCCGCGTCGGCGGTATCCTCGAACGGCTGGACGCCGCGGGATGCGAAGGTCCCGGACCCGTCTGGCACGAGTTGTCGAAGATCCGCCGCGAGGTCCGCGCGGGCAGCGGCAAAGCTTCATCCTTGCCCGACCCCGATTTCTTCGTCACCCGTGCTTACGCCCACGACGAGCTGCTGCCGTGGGACTTTATCGATCATCACATCCACAAATGGTTTCTGCTCGCAGAACGAAAGAAAGCCCATCATGAGCATCAGAGTCCTCCGTGCGACGTGGTCCGATGCACCGTGTGCGGAGCCTGCTAGAATAAAACCAGTGCGCAAGTCGAAGAGGGGAGGAAGAGGAAAATGGTTCATCGTGATTTTCGTTCAGCGCAGATAACAGCCATTCTGGCGGCGGCGATGCTCGCGTGGTCGGCGCCGGCCTTCACCGCCCCAGTCGGAGAGGAAGACGTTCCCGCAACTTCGATTGTGCCGGCCGGCGGCGAGAGCGCGCCCGCGCCGGTCATGTCTCCATCCTCGGCGGGGACTCCGTCGGCGCCTGCCGCCGCCGGCATGCCCATGATTCCCGCGCCGGGGCCAAAGCCCCCTTCGCACCGCGCGTCGAGCAAGAGCACCGTCCACGAACCGGAAATCGAACCCGCGAATACTCGGCTGAAGGTGCTCCAGGCGGCGCCGGTTTATTCCGCGCCCGCCAAAACCAGCAAGCATATCGAGCAGTTGACGCCCGGCAAATTTGTGATGGTTACGGGCTCCACTCATTATTTTTTGCAGGTGAAGCTCAAAAACGGACAGACCGGCTACATCGAGCCGTCGGCGGTCGATCTAGTGCGGCCGACCGATAAGGTCTTCGTCCTCACCCGCGACGCCGGTGTGCTCGAAAAGCCGAATCGATGGGCCAAGAAACTCGCCGAGGTCCACAAGGGCCGCAATGTTCACGTCGTCGGCCTCTCGCTGAATTACCTGCAAATACGGATGAAGAGCGGGCTCGAAGGCTTCGTCCCGATTACCGCCCTCGAATAGCGCTCCCGCCATCGGCCGCGCTCACCGATCGAGCTTTTGGCGCTCGACGCTCGCCCGCCGTGTCGCTATAAGTCTTCCGCTCGGGGAGTCCTAGATGACGGATCGGGAACGGCAGGGTTGGATCATCGTCGCGAGCCTGTTCGTGA
>Ga0187817_10000894_pt1 | contig 13707 bp, 4 predicted proteins | sample NC_wetland_sal_i_17_FD_132431 | JGI IMG/M metagenome (GOLD analysis project Ga0187817, IMG submission 132431) | Wetland sediment microbial communities from Neuse River Estuary, North Carolina, USA - SO4_2 | ecosystem: Environmental > Aquatic > Freshwater > Wetlands > Sediment | place: USA: North...
CGAAGGTGGGTCATAGGTGATCTCCTTATGACCCAACCTTAACCGCTCACAGACATACTGCCGACACCAAGCACGCGAAAGCGTCTGCCGCTAAGGCTTCGTTCAAACGGGCTTGTGGGAGATCGACGGATCATTTCCTCGAAGCCGACTTGTGGCCCGGAGCAATGTGTGAGTGCCTGTCAATCGCTTACCAGCGCCTTGCGACAGTCCCCACAGGTCTGGTAGCGCACCTCGGGGGTGTATGGCGGTCTGCAAGGAACGGCTGGACGCACGCTTTCGGCAGTTCAGGGTCTTTTGAGCTGCCGTCGCCTACCAAGCGATCAAGGGGCTACCGTCGCAATCTTGAATGCACGGCTTTAAGATGTAAGGTCGGGAGCCGAGAATAAAGCCCGCCCCGGAACTCGGTCCTGAATTCTTGACAGAGCTGTGAGCGCACAGTAGCGTCAGAGGCACCCACTTTGCGGACACATTTGTGGGGAGGATTCCAATGCCGCCGTCTCCTGAGAGCAACGACCAATCTTCAGTTCAACAGGCCGCCGACAAGCACGCCGAAGAAATCCTGGCGCGCCGTCGAGAAAGCCGCGCAAGCCGCGCCGCTGCTCTCGCAGCTCATCCTCAGCCTCTCTCCCTCAAAACCGAGCTCACCCAGGTTCCGCTTGCTGCAGCCGTCGCCCCCACTTCCGCTCCCGTTTCCCGTACCGCGCAAACGGCAGGCTATCTGCTGGCCGTTGGCGACTCCTGGTTCGACTATCCCATCCATGACATCCTCACTCGGCTCGAAGACAACTACGGTTACAACATCGAGTCTTCGGCTCACAGGGGTGACCCCGTCGAAACCATGGTCTCGCGCGTCGGGCAGCTCGATAAATTTGCCCGTTGCATGGACAAAATCGCCGCCCTCGGCGCCACGCCCAAGGCCATCCTGGTCTCGGGCGGCGGCGACGACATCGCGGGCAAAGAGTTCGGCATGTTGATCAACAATATCGACCTGACCCCCATCCCCGGTTGGAACGATCAGGTCATCGCCGGCGTCATCGACACCCGCATCGCCGCGGCGTATAGATTGATACTCCTCTCCATCAACTCGCTCTGTCAGAAGAATCTCGGCCGCACCTTCCCCATCCTTGTGCACGGCTACGATTATCCAGTCCCTGACGGTCGCGGTTTCCTCGGCGGCGGTTGGCTGCTGCCGGGTCCGTGGCTCAAGCCGGGCTTTGACGAGAAGCTTTTCACCGATATCAACGTCACGACGCAAATGATGACCACCATTATCGACCGGTTCAACACAATGCTTCAGAATCTGGTGCAGGAGCCCGGCGTCCAGAACGTAACGTACATCGATCTCCGCAAAACCCTCTCAAACTCCCAGGCCAACTACAAGGACTGGTGGGCAAACGAAATCCATCCCAATGCCGGCGGCATTTTCGGCGGCCAGGATGGCTGGGAAGCCATTGCCGCCAAGTTTCAAGCCGTCCTTGCTACGCTTCCCTAGCCATGGCTCCAAGGCGAGGCCTTCCTAGTGGAACTCACTCACAGCCGGCTTGAGGAGCCGTTCTCTTGGTGGAACATCGAGACGCGGACCGCCGGGCCATCCCCGACGTTTCAGGCATCCTAGTTTCTCTTCAACGATGTACTCGGATGAAGGTGAGTCGCCAAGGCACGTTTCCAGCGCTGGCAGGAGTTCTAGGCGGTAGGATCGGTAACGAAAACGCGCTTTTAGGAAACCGATGCCATCTCCCGAAGACGACTTCGGGACAAGAATCCGGGAAACGGGGTTCGGTCCCCGCTCATACGCGCAAACAAACCTATCACCTCGGATACTTATCCAGTCCGTATGGGGGGTATAGGGAAGACGACGCTAAGTCTAAAGGTCGCGAAGCAACTCGAACGCGATTGTCATGACGCCCAATTCTTTATCGATTTGAGAGGAACACGCTCTTCAGTTCTCGCGGCAACTGAGGCCATGGCCCACGTGATTCGCTCATTCTATCCCGCTGCCACGCTCCCGGTCGCTGCGTCGGAGATAGCGGGATTTTATCGGTCAGTTCTCAGCGAAAAGCGCTCGTTGTTGATTCGAGACGACGCCGCCGATGCCACCCAAATCGAACCACTACTCGCTGTTCCCGGTTGCATCGTGCTCGTAACCTCACGAAGGCGGATTGTATTGCCTGGTTTCTCAAACTATGACGTCGGCACACTGGCTGAAGACGAAGCTCGCGAGCTTCTGCTGTCGATCGCACCTCAGATTAACGGACACGCGGATTCCCAAGAGCGCAGGCTTCGGAGTGAACGTCGCCGAGCTGTTCTGCAATAGCTAACGCGAGCTCGGCGTCGGCAAAGGAGGCTTGGTATTGACCACGCTTTTGACGCAAGTCACTTAGACTGTTAAGGATTGCGCCCTCTAGGCGAGCGTCGGGAATTGAACGAGAGATGGCTAGAGCGGCGGTTAAGAGTCGTACTGACTCATCGTAACGTCCTTGCACCGTATCCCCTCGGGCAAGGTGAAATCGATTTTTATATTTCCTATACGTCGAGATCAATCCTGTGGTCGGATTGGGCCGCATATCGAACTGCTGAGCGACGATAGCGAAGGCGTTCCCCTGTATTTGCGGGACGTTATTTCCGCAGTTCCAGAGGTTCGGAAGTACCATAGTATGAATTTGTTTACACTGAGCGGCCACTGCTGATTGCATTTGAAGTCATCCTGGAGCTGGAGCCAGCACTCTGAGAGTAGCTGCTTGTTCGCAGAGCAGTGCTAAGAATCAACTACTTACGTCAGTTGTCAGAATCTCTACCGAAGAGTCCTGCGCAATCGGAGAGGCTGGCATTATTCCTGCAATGGTCTCTCCGTCCTCCCTTGTGCTGCCGTGTTTCCCGGGATTCGACCTAAAGTGACTGTGTTGGCGCTTCTCGCCGCCGGTTATGCAGCCGCAGCCTCTCCCACCCCCGAGACTCACAGGCCCAGAATCGCTTTGAGCTAACCCCGCTTCTTGAAGGGATCTGCATCGATGAAACGCCCGCCCGTCTGGATGCTTGTCGGTATTTCGCTCCTTTGCTTTGTCGGACTCCTTAGAGCCACACTTCCTCAAATCCTAATCGGCAGTTGGACGGCGGCGAGCAGCCTGTCGCAGGCCCGCTCGAGTGCATCCGCCGTGCTGCTACCGAATGGCAGCATTCTGCTTACGGGTGGCGACAGCGGAAGCGGGCCGCTACAGTCGGCTGAACTTTTTGGCACCGACGGCACGGTGAGCTCCGCGGGCGCGATGAATATCGCCCGCAGCAAACATTTTGCAGTCGTGTTGAGTGATGGGCGAGTGCTCGTGGGTGGTGGTCTCACTAGCGGTGGCGGGACCACCAACGCGGCAGAAATCTACGATCCCTCGGCGAACTCCTGGACGCAGATCAATCCACTGACACAGGCACGTGCGAATGCAACTGCTGCTCTCCTCCAAGATGGACGCATGCTGATAGCGGGGGGCGACAATGGGGGCAATGCTACCAACAGCATCGAAATCTACGATCCCTCTTCTGGAAATTTCACGTTCGCAGGGACACTTTCTTCTGCGCGGACGCAGCACGCCATGGCCGTGCTGCAGGACGGCCGGGTTTTGATTGTTGGCGGAACCGATGGGACCAATCCTCTGGCTTCGTCCGATATTTTTGATCCAGTCGCCGGAACCGTTAGCGCCGGGCCGAATCTGGCGACAGCTCGTTATAATGCATCCGCGACCACGCTGTTAGGTGGACAAGTCGCCGTTATCGGCGGCGCCGGCATCGACGGCAGCGGAAACAAAACTGATCTTGCCTCGACTGAAATTTTCGACCCCACCGCCGGCGCGTTCTCGACCGTGAGCGCCACGCTTACTACGGCGCGCGAGGCGCACCAGGCCTTCCTGCTGCCCAATAACAATAATGTCCTGATCACCGGCGGAACTTCAGGCGGCGCTGCGTTGGCTTCGGCGGAGCTGTTCTCGGCCACGGCTTCGCTAACCAGCGGCGCGTGGAGTTATACCACTTCAGTTACGGGAACGATGACGACCGCACGTGCGGCCGCCTCCGGATCGGCTAATCAGCAAAACGGGCCGACTTCGAAGGTGCCGCCCACGCCCGGCCTGGTCATCGTCGGCGGAGGCACCGACGCCAACGGCAACACGCTCGCCTCTACTGAGGCCTACGGATATCCCACCATTCAGACCGATCAAGGCGATTACCCTCCGGGCACGACGGTCAATATCACCGGCAGCGGCTTCACCCCTGGCGAAACCGTGACTATTACGCTGGTCGAATCTCCACTGATTGATACGCACGGGCCGTACACGGTCACCGCCGACGGAAATGGAAATGTTACCGACGCCAGCTTCACTACGGACCAGCATGACGTGGACGTGCGCTTCTGGCTGAGTGCGGCGGGAACGTCAGGCAGGCAAGCGCAGAACACTTTCACGGACAACACCAACGTAAAGTCGGCCACAGTGAATACGTTTACGAGCCAGTCGGCGAATTGTACGGCGACCCAGTCAAGCACGTTCACGGAAGGGCAAACCGTATGGGCCTGCGTCGATGTAACGGCCTTAGCCGGTAGCGGCAAGGCGAATCCTTTTTTTATCGTCTGGTTTAATCCGTCCGGTACAGCAGTGCAGACTACCCAGGAAACTACGCCTTCTTCCACCCCCGCGTTTTTCAATGACAGTCTAGCTACCGGCTCGTCATCCACTCCGAGCGGAAGCTGGACGGTTAAGGTTTGCCAGTCCAACCCATGCACCGGTGGCAATGTGGTTGCCTCACAGACTTTTACACTCAACACGCTCGGCACAACAACCACAGTTACCTCTTCAGCGGACCCCTCCACTTACGGCACACCGCCCACGTTCACTGCGAAAGTTATCCCGGCATCAGGCTCAACATCGCCCACAGGTACGGTGCAATTCAAGATTAATGGCACCCCTATTGGCTCCGGTGTCAGTGTTGGTGCGTGTTCTCCGCCAGCCAGCCCCGACGTGTGCGCTACATTCACACCCAATAATCAGCAACTTCAGGCGATCGGGTCCCCGCACACCATCGCTGCCGTATATAGCGGCGACGCCGTGTTCTCAACCAGTACAGGAAGTGTTTCGCAGACCGTGAGTCCGATGGCCGTGACGGTGACAGGGATTACGGTCGAAAGTCATGTTTATGACGGGACAACGGCAGCGACGCTCAATTTCAGCGGAGCGGCACTGCAGGGCGTACTGACCGGGGATACAGTGACGCTCAACAGCTCCAGCTATACGGCGACGTTTGCGAGCAGGAACGTTGCGAATGGGGTTGCAGTGACAGTGAGCGGGCTGAGTCTAAGTGGGGCACAAGCAGGCGATTACACGCTAACGCAGCCGACCGGCCTGCCGGGTAATATCACGCCGAAAGGGCTGACCTACAGCGGAGTCTCGGTTCCGTCGAGCAAAGTTTATGACGGCACCACCACGGCGGTGGTCAGCGGGACAGCGGCTCTCCAATCGACGGAGACGGCTGGCACGGGCACCACTTCTGATGGAAAGCCGTATGGTGTCGATTCGGTTAGCCTGACTGGGACGCCCTCGGCCACGTACAACAGCAAGGACGTTGCGACAGCCGCTACCGTAACCTTCGGCGGAATATCGCTCACTGGTACAGGCAACGGCAATTACACGCTCACCGCTCTGACTCAAGCGGCAACCATTACGCCGAAGGCGCTAACCTACGGCGGACTCTCAGTTCCAGCGAGCAAGATTTACGACGGAACGACGAACGCGGTCGTAAGCGGCACCGCCACGCTGCAGACGGCGGAGACAGCTGGCACGGGCACCACTTCGGACGGCAAGCCGTATACCGGGGACACCGTCAGCATGACCGGAACTCCAACGGCAACCTACAACAGCAAAGACGTGCCGACGGCGAACCTAGTGACCTTCGGCGGGGTTTCTTTAACGGGGAGTAATAGCAGCAATTACACCCTGGCGGCCTCAACGCAGGCGGCAACCATTACCGCGAAGCCGCTGATCTACACCGGGCTGAGCGCGAACAACAAGGTTTATGACGCGACCACAACAGCCACGCTGACCGGCACGGCGGCACTGCAGTCGGCGGAGTCGGCGGGTACAGGTAGCACGTCGGATGGCACGCCCTACACGGGAGATACAGTGAGTATCAGTGGGACCGCCAGCGGCATTTTTGCCAGCAAAGATGTGGCGAGCGGTATCAACGTGACGGTTAGCGGTCTTTCGCTGACTGGCGCGCAAGCAGCGGACTACAGCCTCACAACTACGAACCTGACCGCGAACATCATGCCAAAAGCGCTGACGTACACGGGCGTTTCAGTACCAGCGAGCAAGACTTACGACGGTACTACCGCGGCGGTGGCCAGCGGCACGGCTGCGTTGCAGGCGGCAGAAGCAGCGGGAGGCAGCACGTCTGATGGCAGGTCTTATACAGGTGATTCAGTAAGTCTGACTGGAACGGCTACTGCGAGCTACAACAGTAAAGACGTAGCCGCCGCCACAATCGTTACTTTTGCAGGACTGTCATTAACCGGGACAAATAGCGGAGATTACACGCTCACCGCAACCACCCAAGCGGCGACGATCACTCCCAAGAGCCTTACCTACACTGGGCTGACGGCTCCAACCAGTAAGCCTTATGACGGTGCCACTACGGTAGTGGTTAGCGGGACGGCGACGCTGCAATCTGCCGAAGCGCCCGGTACCGGCACGACCTTCGACGGCATCCCGTACAACGTGGACTCAGTCAGTGTGGCCGGAACGCCAAGCGCCAGTTACAACAGCAAAGACGTAGCGACTGCAAATCTGGTGACCTTTGCCGGAGAGTCGCTGACGGGAATAGGAAACAGCAATTACTCACTGACGACGATTACGCAAGCCGCAACGATTACCCCGAAAACGATAACGGTGACCGGCATCACGGTGCAGAACCATGTGTATGACGGGACTACAACGGCGTTGCTAAACTTCGCCAGCGCGATGCTGCAAGGTGTGGTGAGCGGGGATACAGTCTCGCTCAACAGCTCCAGCTACACGGCGACGTTCGCCAGCAAGAACGTGTCGAGCGGCGTCGTCGTGACAGTTACGGGACTGATCCTAAGCGGGGCGCAAGCGGGTGACTACACGCTAACGCAACCCGCGCTGACAGGGAACATCACAGCACGACCGTTGACAGTTACAGCCACTGGGGTCAACAAGCAGTACGACGGCACCACTACGGCAACGGTCACGCTTGCGGATAACCGTATATTGGGCGATTCAATCACCGACAGCTACACCAGCGCAACGTTCGCCGACCCGAACGCCGGAACGGGGAAGACGGTCACAGTGACCGGGATTTCGATTTCCGGCATGGACGCAGGGAACTACGCCCTGCAAGACACCACCACGACGACCACCGCCAATATCAGCCAGGAGGCCACCTCGACCATGCTGACCTCCTCTCAGAACCCATCCATCTTCACTCAATCGGTCACCTTCACGGCAACCGTAACTGTCGCAGCCGGCACTCCTACCGGAACGGTTCAGTTCTTCGACCAGGGCGTCGCGCTGGGCAGCCCGGTCGCGTTGACTGCCAGTGGGGGGATGTTTACTGCGGCATTCTCGACCTCGTCGTTGTCAGTGGGTAACCACAGCATTACCGCCGTTTATAGCGGCGACAACAACTTCACAGGAAGCACCTCAAACACAATTTTGCAAAACGTGATCAATCCAGCCACAACAACGATGGTCACGTCGTCTGCAAATCCTTCGGTCGTCGGGCAGTTGGTCACCGTCACAGCAACAGTCATGGCCCAGCAGATGACTCTCGGGACCCCGACCGGGACGGTTCAATTCTCCATCGATGGCGTGAATACAGGCGGACCTGTTTCCCTGGTAAGTGGCAGCGCGAGCTTCAGCACGTCAGGATTAGCGCTGGGTTCGCACACCATCGCGGCCAGCTACGTAAGCGATACGTTCTTTGCGTCGAGTAGTGGCGCAGTTCTACAGACTGTCAACCAGGCAAGTACGACCACGGCTGTCACTTCCTCTGCGAACCCCTCCGACTTCGGACAAGCAGTAACTTTCACCGCCACTGTCACCGTGAACTCACCCGGCAGTGGAACGCCCACCGGCTCAGTCAACTTCTTCGACGGCGGATCGCAGATCGGGACAGGCACCTTGTCCGTTGTAGGCGGGGTTGACCAGGCCACGTTTACAACGTCGTCGCTCTCGGCAGGAACGCATTCGATTAATGCTACCTATCTCGGCGACACCAATTTCACGACCAGCACTTCGACCGCAATAAATCAGATGGTCGCCCGTTCCGACACGACGACGACTCTGACCGTTAGCACAGGCTCATCGACCCTCGGAGATACGGTCACGCTGACCGCTGCAGTTGCGGATGCCACACAGAACAGCACCGGTACGCCGACGGGGTTGGTGACGTTCTTTGATAATGGCATGCCGATTGGTGTGGGGATTTTGAGCGGGGGGGCGAGTGATCAGACGGTGCTGACGACGGCGGTGTTGGCAGCGGGGACGCATCAGGTGACGGCCGCGTACGACAGCGATCAGAACTTCAATCCGAGCACGTCGACAGCAACGACCGAGACGGTGAACGTGCGCACGAGCGCGACGACTGTGACGTTGAATCCGAGCACAGTCGTGGTCGGTCAGTACAGCATGGTCACAGCGACGGTGACCGACAGCGGAACCAATCCGCCTGGAACGGCCGATCAGTTTGCCTCAACTGGAGCCCCGGCGACGGGAACCACGGGCTCAACGGCAACGCTCTTTGCCGACGGCATGGTGCTGGTCGCGGGTGGTAAGAACGCGGGCGGGACGGTGGTGAACAGTGCCTACGTCTATAGCGGCGGTACGTTAACGGCGACGGGCAATCTGACGGCGGCACGCACGGGGGCGACGGCGACTTCGCTGCCCAATGGCAAGATCCTGGTTGCAGGCGGATCAAGCGATGGCACAGCGGCCAGCGCGCTGAGCACAGCGGAACTCTACGACCCAGCTGCAGGAACGTTCGCGGTAACTTCAAATACGATGACGGCAATGCGGCTGAACGCGACGGCGACGCTGCTGGGGAACGGGAAGGTGCTGATCGCGGGCGGGGAGAACTCGAGCGGGGCGCTGAATACGGCGGAGCTGTACGATCCGGCGAGCGACACGTTCACGGCGACAGGCAATCTGAACGATGCACGCTCGTGTGCGACGGCGACGCTGCTTATTAGTGGGCAGGTGCTGATTGCGGGCGGCAAGAACGGCAGCACGGTGTTGAACAGTGCTGAGCTGTACGATGCGAATGCGGGGACGTTCACGCCCACCGGGAGTCTGAACACGGCGCGGACGGGAGCGACGGCGACCTTGCTGGTGAGCGGCAAGGTGCTGGCAGCGGGCGGATCGAGCGATGGCACGGCGGCAGGCGCGCTGAACTCGGCCGAGCTGTTCGATCCGAATGTGGGCACGTTCACGCTAAGTGGCTCGAAGCTGACCACGAATCGCTACAAGGGAACGGCAACCCTGCTGGCGAACAGCATTGTGCTGCTGGTCGGAGGCGACGGTGCAACGAGCGCCGAGCTGTACGACGCAGAAGGCGACAAGTTCACCTCGACGGGCTCGCTGGCGCAGGCAGACAAGAGTGTGACGGCGACGCTGTTGAACAACGGCGACGTGCTGGTAGTTGGGCTGACGACGGGCGGAGCAGCGGATGCGGAGCTGTATGCGCCATCGTTTGATGCGCTGGGGAAACTGGCGCTGACTTCGTCTGATACATCGGCAATGCCGGATGTGTTCGGCGGAGCGTGTCAGCTCGCGATCCAGGGTGGAGGAGTGTCCGCTTGTGCGACGCAGGTGACGCCGGGAGAAGTGGGGACGAGTCCGCACACGATCACGGCGAGCTATCCGGCCGATGCGGTGCACAGCACCAGCAGCGGCATGGCCTCGCTCACAGTCAACAAGGCCGATACCACCACAAGCACTGCATCTTCAACTAACCCATCCGTCTTCGGGCAGCCGGTGACGTTCACCGTTACTGTGTCGGTAAATTCGCCGGGCGCGGGACTTCCGACCGGTACGGTCAACGTTTACGACGGCGGCACCTGTGCGGCTCCGGGCAGTTCTCTTGCGACGGCCCTGAGCCTTAGCGGAGGAGCGGCCAGCTTTAGTACCTCGACTCTCTCCGCCGCGGCGAGTCCGCATCCGATCTTTGCGTGCTACAACGGCGACAGCAATTTCAACAAGACGGGCGTTGGCAGCAGCGTATCTACTTCTGTGAGCCAACAAGTTAGTCCAGCGCCGACCTCGACCGCGGTGAGCTCATCGGCAAATCCGTCGATCTTCGGGCAGGCGGTGATGTTCACGGCGGCGGTGACGAACGCGTCGACCAGCGTGACGCCAACCGGCTCAGTGCAGTTCGTGGTCGATGGCACGCCTTTCGGATCGCCGGTAGCGCTGAGTGCAACTGGGACGGCTACGAGTGCGCCGATTGCAACGCTGTCAGTCAGTGGTTCTCCGCACAGTGTGACGGCGAACTACGTGAACACCGACGGCAATTTCACCAGCAGCAGTGGTGTGCTCACCCCGGAACAGACGGTGAACAAAGCTCCAACGGCAACAACAGTGACTTCGTCGCTTAACCCCGCGGTTTATGGAGAATTGGTGACGTTTACTGCGACTGTGGCCAACACTGCCGGCGCCGGCATTAGCACGGTTACGCCAACTGGCTCCGTACAGTTCGTGATTGATGGTACTGCCTTCGGCTCGCCTGTGTCGCTGACAAACGGCACGGCTACGATTTCGACGTCCGCCTTGACTGTTACCAACTCGCCGCACACGATCACCGTGAACTACTACAACTCCGATCAGAATTTCCAGAACAGCAGCGGAACGCTGGCTGGCGGCCAAAACGTGACTCCCGCGCCACTAACCATCACCGCCAGCACCGCCTCGATGATCTACGGCGGGGCAGTGCCGCCGATAACGGCCAGTTACAACGGGTTTGTGAATGGAGAGACTGCGTCCAATCTGACGACACAGCCAAGCTGCGGTACTACTGCGATGAGTCTTAGCTCGGTGAGTGGCAATCCGTATATGAGCAGCTGCATGGGTGCTGTAGATCCGAACTACACCTTCACCTATGTGACCGGGATCGTGACCGTGATGCAAGCCAGCACAACCGTTGCGGTTACTGTCTCACCGAATCCTGCGACCTTCATGCAGTTGGTGACGATCACTGCTACCGTCACTCCTCAGTTCTCGGGAGTGCCAACGGGTACAGTGACCTTCTACAACAACGGTTCATCGATCGGGACGACGACGCTTAGTGCCAGTTCTTGCGGCACGCCCCCTTGCCCTGACGAAGCAGTGTTAGCTATATCGAGCTTGCCTGATAACACCACGGACAACATCACAGCCACTTATGGCGGTGATCCGAACTTCACGGGAAGCACCACCGGCACAGCCGTCGCTGAAACCGTGCAGCCAGCACCGGTTGTGAGTCTTAGCCCGATGGCGGTGTCGTTCGGCAATCAGAACGTGAACACCAGCAGCAAGGGAGCGCAAGTCAAGCTGACAAACATCGGAGATGCGAACCTCAACATCAGCAACAACGGAATTTCCATCACTGGATCGAACGCCAACGAATTCAGCGAGACCAGTAACTGCGGCTCCACGGTAGCTCCCAACAACGGTAGCTGCATAATCACGATTGTCTTTAGGCCTGTCGATACAGGCGTGGCCACTGCCAGCTTGCAAGTCACCGATAACGACGATGATTCCATGGGCGCGCAACAAACAGTTTCGCTCACCGGAGCCGGGTTGAGCACCATCAGTGGCACCTCGCTGTACACCGATAGTATTTTTGCAACTACGAGCAACTGCGGCGCACTTACTCTGAGCGGCGGCAGCACAGTTGATAGCTTCAACTCCGCCCAGGGCTACAGCTCTTCGCATGTGTTGAACGGCGGCAATGTAGGAACCAATGGCAACATTACGCTAAACGGCCGTAACAGCGAGATCTTCGGTTCTGCGGCCGTGGACTCGACTGTCTCTGGGAACTGCACCAGTAGTTCAGTGACTGGACTTACAAGTAACGGCGGAGCTGAAATAACCGGTGGTTTGATTCCGTTGAATGGACCGATTACTTACCCAACACCTCCGGCGCCCAGTCCGGCTCCGCCGACCACGACTTGGAACATCACCTCGTGCCCGTCCGGAATGACTGGATGCACCAATACCGGCAGCAAAACTGTGAGCCTGGCGCCCGGACAATACGGTAATGTGACTGCCAGCGGAGGCACAACAGTCCATGTGGGTAAGGGAACTTACAACTTTAACAGTCTCACGTTGAGCGGCAAGAGTATTCTCTATGTCGATTCCGGACCGGTGATCGTAAACCTTGCCGGCGCCTCACTCAGCGGCGGCAGCCCGGCGATGGACGTAACCGGCGGCAGCATCGAGAATCCGAGCGGAATTCCCGCGAATCTCCAGTTCTCGTACGCCGGTTCGCGCGGCATCAATCTGAGTGGCGGGTCCGGCAGTTACGCAACGGTGTATGCGCCGAGAGCGCTCGTGAACATGAGCGGCGGTACTGATTTCTTCGGCTCAATCATCGGCGGGACTGTCACCAATAGCGGCGGAACCGCCGTTCACTATGACAACAGCCTGCCGGACATCAAGGCAGGGAATTACATCTGGTTCACTGCCGTCGTCAATAACGTAAGCGGGCTGCCATCCAATCAGCAGGTGAAGCTCTACTTGGCAAATTCGAGCATCAGCTTCACCGCGGGCGGCATCCTGTACACCCTGCCCGTGCCGAACGGCGTGGTCACATTCAACTCGGCAGCACTCGGTTCGGGAGCAATGACGACGTATGACTCGACGAACAACCGTTGGAGCACTTCAGTATCACCAAAGGGCCTTACGGGGAACACCTTCGTGGCTGGCCTCGCATTCCCAGTGCCGAGCGACTTCCCAACCGGTATTCAGGATGTGACCTGGTCTGCGGCGTTCTCAACTGACACGCAGGGTATCAGTCTGCAATGGCAGTGGGGCGCCGCGGTGTACTCGTCTTTCAATAGCGTCTACGCGGTGACTGGCAATAACAACGTGGTGGGCGTGAACCCGGAGGATGGCAGCGCGGATACGAACGGCACCGATCCGGCTGGAACTCCGGAGGCTTTCAAGAATTATTTGACGTTCGGCGGAACGGGCGGAGGCCTCAATAACTACACCGGTTACCTCAGTCCGGGTGCCGGAGTGGTGCCGACGATTGCGCCCATGAGTGTCTCGCCATCGAGCCTGGACTTCGGCGGGCAAACGCAAGGGACAACTTCAACCACGCCCATGACTGCGGTGCTGACCAACAACGACAGCAATTCGCACAATCTCAACAGCATTGCGATTGGAGGAGCAAACCTCGGAGACTTCACGCTCGTGCCTAACAGCGCAAGCACGCCAAACAATTGTGCGGGAACGTCCAGTCTCGGTTCCGGCGTGAGTTGCACGCTGTATGTGACATTTACTCCGAGTGATATTGGCACGAGAACGGCAAAAATCGTGATTAACGACGACGCGAATAACAACCCGCAGACGGTGTACCTGACCGGCACGGGCCAGTGATCGGTTCCGAAAATCCAATGACATCTTGTTCGGACGACTCCGGACGAATCATCAGTCAACCGGAAGCTATCCATAAACG
>Ga0187817_10000895_pt1 | contig 13703 bp, 13 predicted proteins | sample NC_wetland_sal_i_17_FD_132431 | JGI IMG/M metagenome (GOLD analysis project Ga0187817, IMG submission 132431) | Wetland sediment microbial communities from Neuse River Estuary, North Carolina, USA - SO4_2 | ecosystem: Environmental > Aquatic > Freshwater > Wetlands > Sediment | place: USA...
GGCCGCGCCGCCGCCAGCAGCGCCGCGGCATCGTCAGGCCGGAGCCCGGCGGCCGGCAGCGGCCCGGCCCACACCGCCGACAGTGCGGCTGCCCGCGGGAACAGGATCAGTCCGGTACCCGACGCGGTATCCGGATCAGCCACCAGCAGCGGAGCCGGGCCTCCCGGGCCCCGTTCGGCCTGGGTGGCGCCTGACCCGTCGCGGACACCATCACCGGCGCTCACTTAACCTCCGATCCGCCCTTGTGCGCCCGGGCCCGGGCCTGGCCGATGCTGGCAGCAATCCTGCCACCGATGACCGGCGGCGGGCCTGGTCAGCTGGATCTCAGCACCTAGTCCGCATCGGTCTGAGCCGTCTTCAGCGCCTGGCAGCGGCGGCCATCTGCTCCGCCGACTCTAGATCGGGCGCAGTAAGCTGGTGCATCAGCGAGGCGTCGTCGCGGACTGCCCAGTGCTCGGCGCCTTTCCCGTCGACGAAGCGGATGATGTGGATCTGCTTGTAGGCAAATCTGCGGCCGGTTGCGGGAAGGCCGAAGAACTCACCAGTATGCCGCCCGCTGTGGGTGCAGTACACAACGGCAGTGTCGCCCTCGGCGAGCACCCGGTGGATGGACCAGTGCTGCTCGGAAAACGCGTCGGCGAGCAGGTGCATGTAGTAGATGACGCTGCCCCGGCCGGGCGGTGTTCCGTCGGGAGCCTCGTGATTGACGAAGTCCTCGCCGATCGCCTCGGTCAGCGCGGCCTCGTCATCGGCCGGGAAGATAGCTTCCAGGACCCTTCGGGCCGCGGTCTTGATATCGGTGTCGGTCATGGCCTCGCCCTCGCTCCCGGCTGTGATCAGCCCGCGCGTCCGTTTTTCTGAGGGTGGTTCTAGCCCGCGCGGACGGAGCCGGAGCGGACCCGGCGTGCATTCCTGATGGAGACCTCGCAGCCACGAGTCAGCAAGTGGGATCGGCCGCGCCGTGGACCCCGCTACCATTCATTGCGTTTGGGATTCCTCGTTGTACCAGCGCCAGCCGGTTTCGGCATCCGAATGCTGCTCGCACTCGTCGTGGGGGGCGCGGGTACATACCACCGGGCGGTTCTCGAAGGTAGTAGGACACCACGCTCCGCAGCGTTTACCGGGGTCTAGCAGATCGAGTATGCGCTGCCAACGCACTGCGTCGTCGGCCTGCAGCTTCTGGGCGAGCCGGGCGCCGCGCTCGCGTGCGGGTTCCTGCCCTCCAGGCGCTAGACGCGCATCCGCCTGTCGTGGCTTTGTCTTGTCGCCGGCGCTGAGCACGTCCGACATGGTTGTTGTGAGCGTGGTGGTCATAGTCCCCTCCTGCACGCCGGGTCTGGTGTGGTCCGGCGGTGGCGGTCGTCCGCGCAGCTGTATTCCATTCGGGAGTCATGAAACTGCGATGCGCTAGCGATGGAGACGGCGTAGACGACAATGCTCCAGCGGCCGACAGCCGCTCTGGGGCCCGCTGGTACTACCTGCCCAGACTTAGGCGACCGGCCTCACCTGTCGAAGGCAGCTCGTCAAGCACCCAGCGGATCACGACGGGGGCGATGGCCGCGGCTCAGGTGGCAGCTTAAAGGCATGTCAGCTCCGCTGGCTGCCGCCACATACCAGGGCGCTGACACTCCGCATCTGTCTCCATACGGCCATCACATCACCGGCACCGCACCTGCGTCGCGGGCCCATCTAATGGAGATCAGCTACCACGGCCGGAACGATGCAATGGACCGTCGGCCCGCGAGAAGGCTGATGATGGCGGTCGCCGAGCAACCGCGGCGAAAGCGCCGGTCACCCTCGGCCAGCTTCTCCGAGGCTAATCCGAGGGTGGCCGGTCCCAACGGCCATGTCAGATCCGATCTGCCGTCCACTCCTGCCCGCGTCCCGGCGTGGATTCGGGGCGCCGGTCAGCACCGAATCCCCATCAAGGAGTCTTCCGCCGACATGCAGCACAAGCGGACAACCCAACTACGAGGTCTGGGCACGTACGCTGATCCGTAACCTTGTCTCATGGGACGACGCGCGGAAGGCGAGCCTGACCGCTCGGCAGGGATCTACGCAGCGGTCATCTCTGCGCTGATCGCAGGCGGCCGCGCGAACTACGATCCGTGGCCGCCGGTGACCTACATCGACGCCACGGCGCGTTCCTCCGCTGGGCCGGTTGCTGTGAGTGACGCGGTGACCAGTCCTATCCCCATCGAGGTCCAGCACCGGATGGGCAACGCACTGGCCGCCCACACGGAGGTGCGTTTCGTGGACGAGCCTCAGTCGGTGATCCAGCCAGACAGCCGGGTTCGGGATCACGGTGTTCTCATCACCCTGGCGCCTGTACCGCCCGCTGGCCGCCCCGTCAAAATCGGGGCACGGTCTTACTTCGGGAACCTCGGCATGAAGAGCTGCACCTTCATCGTGGACATGGCTGGTGCACAGTGGCAAGTGACCGGCACCACTGGTATATACCTCACGTCCTGAACGGCGGGCGTCGAGGAACTCCAGCTCGTGCACCGTCCCGTAGGGCGCCCGATAGCAGACGATCGCCCACGGCAGCTGCTCGTTGGCGTCTTGGCCGGGCGGGCCGTGCGTCCGGAGTTCGGCGTCGGCGGCCACGGCCAGGTGGCGTTAGGCGCGAGTGGCGGCGCCCACCAGGCCGGGATCGAGGAGGGCAACGCCACCGTCGAGACCCGCGTCCCCGGCTGGGCGGCCTTCACGGCGCCCCGGCTGCCCGGTCACCGGTTCGTCGCGACCACGGCGGGCCAGGTCGCGGGCTGGGTGGCCGCGTCGCCGGTGTCCGGCCGGTGCGTGTATGCCGGGGTGGCGCAGCCTTGGCCGCCGCCCGCGGCCAGGGCATCGGCCGCCGGCTCCTGCAGGCCCTGGTCGCCTCGCCCGCGACACGGCCGGTGCCCGGTTGCGCTGATGCAGCCCTATCCGGCCATCCCGCTGTCGCTTTAGTCTCACGATCGATGCGCGGTCGTGAGGACCTCGCCGGCTGCGCGCAGGCCGGAGCGCAAAGCGCCCTCCATCAGGCCCGACCAGGCTCCGGCGGTGTGCTCGCCGGCGATGTGCACCCTGCCCAGGGGAGCGGCTATGAGCTCGTCGTCCCCGTCGGCCACCTCGACGGTGAGCGCGGAGTATGACTCCCCTGCCCACGGGTCGTCGTTCCAGGTGGTGAGCAATGCCCGGTCAAGGTCCATCGACAGCTCGGGCCGTAGTGCTGCGACCCGCGACGCCCACCTCGCCGGTCCTTCGGCTACGGCCAGGGCCGCCAGCCCCGCCTGGGTGCCGCCGAACGCATGCACGACCGGCTGGACCTGCCCCGAAGCGTCCGTCGCGGTCCAGGTCCAGAACCGTTCCGGCACGCTTTGCACCGCTGAGGCCGCGGCCGGGCGGGTCAGCGGGACGTGCAGCTTGGCATTATGCGCCAGCCCGGCCCGCCGCCAGGCTTCCCGGCAGCTGCCGGGAAAGCCCGGCGAGAACGGCAAGTCACGCAGGACGGCCATCGGCACCGCGACGATGACCGCATCCCCCGCCACCTCGCCGTCGCCGGTGAGTACTCGCACACCCTGGTGATCATGCTCAACCGACCGCACCGGGCTCCGCAGCCATACCGACGTCCCGAGGCGGCCGGCCAGACCCTGGGCCACCCGCTGGTTACCCCCTGCTACCCGCCAGCACGGCCGGCGGGCGAACCCGGCCGTGACATCGGTGACCGCCGTGGCGGCCAGGACCCCCGCGTCGACGCCGTTGGTGACCTCGACGCGGGACATGTACGCGGCCAGTGCAGCCGGGGAGCCGTGCCAGCGCGAAACCACCTCGGCGAGTGACGTGCCGGGCGGGGCCGAGGCAGCGGCGCCAGCCACGGCAGCGGCGCACCGGGCCATGTCCTGGTGACTGGCCAGCGCCGCACCGCGCGGCTCCCGCTCGTAGTAGGACATGGTCATGTCCGCAAGCTCCAAGCCGAAGTCGGCTACCACCGTCCGCATCACGTCGTAGCCGTCCAGCACGAACTCGCCGCCCCGCTCGACAACACTGCGCAGGTCACCTGGAGCCAGTTCCTGGGACCAGACGCGCCCGCCCACACGGTCCCGCGCCTCCAAGACGACCACCTCATGGCCGGCCTGCGCTATCCGGTACGCCGCCAGCAGACCAGCGAACCCAGCCCCCACCACCACAACCCGCACGCCCGCTCCCGCCCTCCAGCTGCCCATCCGGCGACATCCTGCCACGCCCGGGGGGCGTTGCCGACCGCGCCCCTAGCGCATCTGGCGCAGCCAGACCACCGTCCTGTTGGACTCGTGCAGGAACAGGGGTCCTCGACGACAAGCCCGAACCTCGGCGCCACGACGGCGGCGGTCTCGGCTCGGCTCTCGACCCAGCCTCCTCCGATCCCGAACCTGAGCTCCTCGTCGCGTACCGCCTGGCACTGTGGCAGTCTGAGTCATGATGCGTGTGGTAGAGCTCGTCCTTGCCATCGGATGGGCAGCGTTCTGGCTGTACTGGCTCGTGGCGGCCTTTTCTATGAAGAGGGGCCGCGTGCTCTGGTCCCGCGAGCTGGGTATCAGGGCGGTGATCGTTGTCGTCGTGATTGTCTTGCTCCGCTTGGGTGCCTTTCGGGGGCACGGCCTCAACACGGACCCGTGGCGCGCTGGCCTCGGGCTCGCCCTCTTCTCTCTAGGGTTGGGGTTCGCGATCTGGGCGCGCGTGCACATCGGGCGCAACTGGGGCACCCCGATGACGCAGAAGGACGAGCCAGAGCTGGTGACCAGCGGCCCCTACCACCTGGTCCGCCACCCGATCTACTCGGGCATCCTGGGCGCCGGCGTAGGCACCGCGGTGGCGCTGAGCTGGCTGTGGCTGACCGGCGTGGCCCTGGCCGGTGTCTACTTCGTCTACAGCGCGACCGTCGAGGAGCACTTCTTGACCGAGCAGTTCCCAGACGCCTACCCGGCGTACAAGCGCTCGACCAAGATGCTCGTGCCGTTCATCTTTTGAGCGGGCTCGGTCGGCTTTGGGTACCGCCTATGGCGCTAGTCCAGTCACTATGCAGCACCTGGTAGACCAGCCCGAGCCCGAACAATGCCTGCGCGGTCGCGGCCCGCCTGCCTGCCGCATGCCAGGCTGCCAGTGCCTGGCGGAACAGGTAGACACACGTCAGCGACGGCCGGGCGCGGTACGCGGCCGCCGCCACCGCGCGCCACCAGCGAGCGGCGCCCATCGGCCCCGACGACCAGACGCGCCCGCTCCTCCAGCGGTGCGCCGCCCCGGGCATGCCCGCGGACGCCGACGACCCGATCGCCGTCCACCGGCACCCCAAGTGGCGAATGAAATCTGACACGTTAGCCTGACCCTGGGGCAGGCCAGTCACCACCTGCCCAGCCGAGCAGAGAGACGGGAGAAGGGTCCATGCCGCTGCATGCCCAGGTGGACGAGTCCACCCCAGACGCCGAACTCGACATCAATCCCGTTTACGTCCGCGAGCGGCACCTCGAGATCCCGCGGTACCGGCTACCGAAGTACGGCATGCTGCCAGGCACCGCGCTGCAGGTGGTGCGCGATGAGCTCATCCTCGACGGCAATGCCCGGCTCAACCTGGCCACGTTCGTCACCACCTGGATGGAGCCGGAGGCCGAGCAGCTGATGACCGAGTGCTCCGCCAAGAACATGATCGACAAGGACGAGTATCCGCAGACCGCCGAGCTCGAGCGGCGCTGCGTGAACATCCTCGGCAGGCTGTGGAACGCGCCGGCCGGAGGTGGGACGACCGGTTGCTCCACCACAGGCTCAAGTGAGGCCTGCATGCTCAGCGGGCTGGCGCTCCTGTGGCGCTGGCGGGTCAGGCGGCAGGCGGCGGGACTCGACGCGGCCAAGCCGAACCTGGTCATGGGCTCGAACGTGCAGGTGTGCTGGGAGAAATTCTGCCGGTACTGGCAGGTCGAGCCCCGCTACGTGCCGATGGTGCCGGGGCGGCTGCACCTGCGCGGCGCCGAAGCCGCGGCCAAGTGCGATGAGAACACCATCGGCGTGGTCGCGATCATGGGCTCCACCATGGACGGAAGCTACGAGCCCGTCCTGGAGATCAGCCAGGCCCTGGACCGGCTGCAGGTCGAGCGAGGCTTTGACGTCCCGGTGCACGTGGACGCTGCGTCGGGCGGGTTCATCGCTCCGTTCCTGCAGCCGGACCTGGAGTGGGACTTCCGGGTGCCGCGGGTGGCATCCATCAACGCCTCGGGGCACAAATACGGCCTGGTGTACCCCGGCGTCGGCTGGGTCATATGGCGGACGCCGGACGCCCTGCCCGAGGATCTCATTTTCCGGGTCAACTACCTGGGCGGCCAGATGCCGACGTTCGCACTGAACTTCTCCCGGTCCGGCGCGCAGGTCGCCGCCCAGTACTACAACTTCATCAGGCTCGGTTCGGAGGGCTACCGGAATGTGCAGCAGGCCTGCCAGGACGTCGCGCTGCACCTGTCCGGCCAGATCGCGAAGATGGGACCGTTCGAGCTGCTTACCGAGGGCAGGGACGTTCCGGTCTTCGCATTCAAGCTGCGCGACGAGATCACCGGGTACTCAGTGTTTGACCTATCCGATCGGCTGCGGATGCGCGGCTGGCAGGTGCCGGCCTACACCTTCCCGGATGACATGACCGACACGGCGGTGATGCGGATCGTGGTCAGGAACGGCTTCAGCATGGACCTGGCCAACCTGCTCCTGGACGATCTGCGGATGCAGGTGCGGGTCCTGGAGCATCACCCGCAGACGCAGCCGCCACCGGAGATCCAGAAGATGCGGCAGGCCTTCAGGCACTGATCCCCAGCGCGCTGACTACCTGGCATCCCGTCCGAGCTGAGCAGAGAGACGAAGGTGTGGCGCAACTCCCGCGGCACCCAATCGGTACCCAGGCCAGCTGCCTCGGTGATCATCCTGAGCGGGGCGCTGTCAGTGTTCAACGGTCGCCAGCACCCGGCCGGCCGAGACGGCTTCGAGCAGCCGCTGGTGGTCCTTGTCGTTCTGGTCGGCGTAGGCGATGGCAAAGTCCGCGATGGCGTGGTCGAAGTCCTCGCTGCTGCCAAGGTAACCGGAGATCACGGTGGCCCGCGCGGTCCGGGCGTGCGCGCGGGCAAGTGCCCAGCCGCAAAGCCTGCCGTAGAAGCCGAACTGGAGCGGGTCCATCAACGGGACGCTCATGCTGCCCTTCATGTCGCGCAACTGCCGCACGTAGTACTCCTTGACCGGTGTGCCGGTGGCTTCGCCGCTGCTGGTCCAGCCCAGGAACGGGTCGGCCGCGGCCTGGGTCAGCCGCTGGCCCCTGACCACGCGCTCGCCCTGGTGCTGGTACTCGCTCTTGCCGGCGAACGGGGCGAGCACCGACTCCTGCGCCTCCTTCAGCTGGAGGAACAGAGGCTCGTCTTCACGGTCGCCGAGCAGCAGCATCACGAAAGCCTCAAGGCCGACCGACCCGACGCCGACGACCTTTCGCGCGAAGTCCCCGAAGTAGTAGCGGCGCAGCACCTCGCGCCGGTCCTCGGCCAGTGTGTCCCGATAGCGCGGTACGGCGCTGCGCAGCTCCGCCAGCACGCCGGGGTACAGCTCGATGGGAAACCGGACGATCGCCGGATGGGCCGGCCGGATCCGGTACTGCCCCTCCACCTGGTCGCACATCTTCAGGAACGCTTTGAGACTGGTACGGCGCCGCGCCTTGGCGATGTCCTGACGGCGGCGGCGCACCGCCTCCTTCGGCTCGAGCGCTGCGGATAGCCTGCTCACCTCGTCGACATCGATCCTGGAGTACCAGACCTTGAGGAATCGCATCGCCGCATAGTTAGCCATCTCGGTGCGGTAACTGCGCACGGCCAGACGCGCCGCGGTGTGGGCGTCCCGGTCCGGGAAACCGTTGTCTCGCGCGGCGACGGCGAAGCTGGCCGCCAGGCGCTTGACATCCCAGTCGAACGGCGCCGGGAGCGTCTCATCGAAGTCATTGACGTCGAAGACCAGCCGCCGGTCCGGCGCGGCGAACATGCCAAAATTTAGCAGGTGAGCATCGCCGCAAGCCTGCACCCGGATATCAGTTGTGGGGGTGTGCGCCAGATCCCATGCCATCGCCGCCGCCGCGCCGCGGAAGTAGGCAAACGGCGAGGTGGCCATGCGCCCGTGCCGGATCGGTATCAGATCCGGCACGCGCGTCCTGGCCTGCTCCTCCAGGATGGTGACCGGGTCGGGCCGGTCCTCCGGCGGCGCCCACAGCGCGTGGCTCAACCGGGGCACCAGCCTGCGCTGCTCACGGCCCCTGGAACGCCACTCATCGGGCATGAGTACCTCGTGCGGCGGGGCAAGAACACCCGGAGAAGCCTTGCTCATGAGGTCACCCCCACCATTACCGTCGGCGGCAACCGGATGCACCGGACAAGACCGCCAGGCCCCGGCTCCGTGAAGGCACCAGTCACGACTGAAGCTTAAGTTGAACGCGCCATCGCGCATAGTGCCGCAGGCTCACAGCGGCACCGCAGGGGTCCGGATGCTGTCCTCCACCGCCTGCGGCCCTCGTTGCTGACAGCAAGCGGCGTCGTGGATTGTCCAGCCGCGACCGCCGCGCCATCCGATCATCATCCCGATCGCATCCCCAGGCCGCCTGGCCGCAGGGGCACGGCACAGCCACGTCACAATGGTCCGCTATGCGAAAGTCGACTGGAAGGCTCTGGGCAAGCGATTGGGGACGCGGCCTTCGCCATGAAGCAGCCCGCTCAGACCGGGCTGGCGGCCAGACGGCTGGTGACGGACATGTTCGCGGAGCTGATTACTGGCGGCTCGTTCACTCAGGACATCGCTGACGGAACGGGCTGCACGTGCGGAGGCGCGGCTGGGGGACCAGGATCGGGCGGGGATCGGTACCGCGTGACCGAACATTACCTGGTGTCTATGTGCCCTCATCTGGGACCGTGGGGGCTGAGGGCACTCCGGCAGCGGTGGCGTCGCTCGGTGCCGGCTCGGCAGGTGTCGCGGACCCGCCCCAGATGTCTTCGAGGTAGCGCTGGTCCGCCCGCAGTCCGGTTAGCCATGCATCGGCGTCAGCCTGCGACTTGCCTGTCTGCTTCCGGAATACGTTCATGAAGGCAAAGCGCACGGCGGGTGCCATGGTGCTGGCGTTGCCGCAGACGAAGATGACTGCGCCCGCTTCGATCAGCCGCCAGAGGTAGGCGCACTGCTCGAGGATGCGGTCCTGCACGTAGGTCTTCGGCTGGCCGGGAACCCGGGAAGGGACGGCGAGCACGCGGACCACCCCCATCTTCTCGGCCTCCTGCAGCTCATCCTGATACAGGTAATCCTGGTCCGGGTGGCGGAAACCGAAGAACAGCACTGACTCTCCCACCGGGACGCCGCTGCTCTTCAGGTCAGCCCGTTCGGCGATGAAGCCCCGGAAGGGCGCCAGGCCGGTGCCGCACCCGACCATGATCATGGGGACATGCGGACTGTCAGGTGGCCGGAAGGAGATGTTCGGCTTGCGCACAAAGGCGAAGACCGTGCTTCGCGCCGGATTCCGGTTCAGGTACCCGGAGCAGACCCCGGTGAACAGCCCGTCGCCTGACCGCGAGGGACCCTGCAGCACCCCCACGGTGATGCTGCAGACCTCAGGCGAGGTCCGAGCGGAGGAGGATATCGAGTAATAGCGGGGGTGCAACGGCGGCAAACGGTCCAGGTAGACCTGGAACGGCATGTCACAGGCGGGGAACGTTTCTAGCAGGTCGATCAGGGACCGGCGCGGGAGCAGCACCCGTTTGGCGTAGCCCGCTGGGCCGTCGCTGCTGGCCGATGCCATGGCCAGCAGCTCCTGCCGCTGAGCGGGGTCGTCGGTGTAGCTGGCCATCAGCGCGATGTCGTGCCGAGTAGCCACGTCCTGGAGTTCGACGCAGCAGGCCAGGACGCCGAGCAGCGGAGCTGGTTCCCCTGCGGGCAGGTGAGTCGGCGTTCCGCCCTCGGCTGTGATCACCATGTACATGCCGGCGTCGAGCTTGAAGCGGCGCATGACCCGCTGGATGAGGGCGGCGTCGTTGCGGGGCAGCACGCCGAGGTGGTCGCCGGTGCCGTAGCTGACGCCAGGCGGCAGCGCGATCTCGATGTGCCGGGTGGACCGCTCCCGCGGATTGGCGCCGTTCGCGCGCTGGAGTTCCCGGTTGACCTCGATCAGCGCGGCTTGGGCCTGGTAGGACCGCACCACTGGGTTGGTCGCCTGCCGGTTGGTGAGGGAGATCGTCAGCTGCCGACCGTCGGCCGCCGGGGCCACCGTGTCCTTGGGCAGTGACAGGCCAGCGGCCAGCGCCGGCCACAACCCGTCATGCCAGTCGGCGTACTGGCCGTCGAAGTCGGCCGCCGCGTTACCTTCGCCGCGCCGGTAGATACGGGTGGCGCCGTGGGTCTCCATCTGGTCGTCGATCAGTTTCGGGATTGCCTGGTAGGTGGCGGCCCAGTCGGTATTACCGCAGCCGAACACCGTGTACCGCAGCCCGCTGCAGGCATCCAGCCGCGTGGCCGGATCCTGCACCCACACGCAGAAGCTGACCGCATTGTCGGGGGGATTGCCGTTATAGGAAGCGGTCACGATGACGGCGGCGCCTTCACGCGGGAGGGAGCCCGCGTGGTCGTCAAGCGGGCTGACGGTCACGGCGAAGCCACGCTCGGCACCCTCCCGGGCCAGGCGGGTGGCGATGCCCTCCGCGGTGCCCAGGTTGGAACCGAACAAAACGAGCAGCGGAGTGTCTCCTCGAGGATCTGCGTCGTATAGGCGAGCTTCCGGACCTGGGCATAAGAAGGGAGGACGTCGATGTCCGTCCCGAGCACGCTGTCGGCCTCGGCCTGCGCCCGCGCCATCACCTCCGGGTGGTTGAGCAGGAAATAAATGGCGAAGGACAGCAGGCCGCTGGTCGTCTCGTGCCCGGCGATGAGGAACGTGATGCACTGCGCACAGATGTTCGCATCCGGCAGGCCCTCGCCCGACTGCTTGTCGACGCCTTCGAGCATGCAGCTAAGCAGGTCCCGCTTGCCCTCAGGGTTACCTGATTCTTTCCTCTCCTGGATGATCTCGTCGACCAGCTGGTCCATGAAGGCCTGGTCGGCTGCGAGCTGCCGCGCGGCGCGGACCCGGAGCCGGGCCTGGATGCGCAGCTCGCGGGAGCGGTTCTGCGATTCCTCGAGCGTGCGGACCATGGCGGCTACGAACGGGTGCGGTGTTTCGCGGTAGAAGGAGTTGAACCGGTAGCCGAAGCCGCACAGGGCGATCGTATCCAGCGTCAGGCGGGTCATATCGTCCGCGACGTTGATCTCGTCGTCGCTGTTGAGCCGCTGCCACTTCAGCATCAGCTGATCGGCCACGTCCAGCATCATCGGGTGGTAGTCCTGCATTGCCTGCTGGCTGAAGCTCGGCAGCAGGATAGTGTGCGCGCGCCGCCACAACGGGTTGTCGGTGTCGGAGGCGAACAGGCCCGTGTTCACCGGATCCCGGCGGACCTCGGAAAGGCCGCCGGTGACCAGCTTGTCGAACCGCCGCTCGTCGCACAGCTCCTCCACCAGATCGGCTCCGGAAACGATGTACCGCTGGTCTCCGCCGGGCAGCACCAGGCGGTATATCGGCCCGTACTCCCGGGCCAGCCTGATCGCGCCCTCCACAGCGTGCTTGAGGCCGACATCGAGAGCGTTGCCGATTACCGGCCGGGGCCGCGGCCCCGGGATGGCCTCGGCCGAGACATCGGCCGATCGCCGGGCGCCAGGTGATGTAGTCATGGGAACCCCTCTCGAAACGTGGGCCGGTGATGGCCGCCGCGCCCGTAACGCCCCGGGCTGCGGACTCTGGCGCCGGAAGGGCGCAGCGCACCGGAACAGGGCAAGCCTCACGAGCAGCACCGAGGCCGGGTACACCAGCAGCGCGGCCGGCTGGGTGGTCGTCATGACGAACAAAAACGCGGCCATCAGGTAGCTGAGGACGCCGAGCCACCGCGGCATCAGGCCGGCCTTCCGCGCCAGCGTCGTGGTGGTGATCGTGAACATACTGTCTGGTGAGTCCAGACGCGGGATCTGGTTGATCAGGACCAGGCCAGCAGTGGACAGGGCGGCGAAGGCGATCCCCAAGAACACAGCCGTCCTGGCGTTCTTGGCCGCCGGCCCCGGCCGGGGCCCGGACGACCGGGCGCGGCGATGGTCCGCCAGTCCGCCCGCCGACCCGGTAGTGTCGCCCCGGGCCTTATTCAAGCGCCCCATCGATGTTCAAGAGCCCCATCGAAACCCTCCCGATCCCCGCCGCGCTCACCGGCCCTGTGCCGGTCGTCTCGCACGCGCTAAGAGCCGCGTTTCCCCAGGATCGGCAGCGGGCATGCCGTGGTCAAGCCCTGGTCACCGGACGCCGGGAGCTCCGGCAAGGCTTGCTCCGGAACGCGAGCGTCCGGGCCGCCGCCGGGTTGGCGCTGGCCTGCGCCTGCGCCATGGCGGCATTGAACGCGTCCTTCTGGCCCGAGTCCGGCAGGCCCAGCAGCGCCGGGGGCAGGTGCGCGGTCCACCCCGCCGATACGTCCACCACGCCCGGGTCGGCGATTGTCGCGACCAGGCGGTGCTCGAACCTGACCGCCCTGGTGATCCCGTAGCCGCCGTGGCCCCCCGGGGAGCGGGTGAGGGTGCGGACAGGGGTGCATTGCGGGGAGGCGTCGCGGACGGCGGCGGGCCTGGTGGGCCTGGAGGTGCACCGGGCCGCCCGGGTGGCCGCGGCTGAAGCGGGCTTGGTCCGGGAGCGTCGCGTGCGGGGAGCGTGCGGAGCGCCTGCGGCATCTTCGCCGAGCGCCCGGCCGACAGTGATGACGGGGCCGGCGTGACGGCAGAAGCGAAAGCCGCAGCCGGTCACCAGCAGGTCAGCGGGCCGGCGGTGGTGTGCTCGCAGACGGGTCGTTAAGCTCGGAGAGGACCGGGCGGTTGGCCGCGGCGATGGCCGCGGCCGGGGAGGAGCCGCGATGGGGCAATGGTGGGATGCGGCGATTGCCGCTGCCGGGGAGCAGCCTCCGACGGACCTGTCCGCGGCGGTCGCCGAGGAACTCATCGCCTTGTGGAGCGACCTGGGCGAGGCGATGCGGCGGGCGGGTGCCCGGTCCTGGTCGGTGGAGTGCGACGGGCTGGTCGTCCGGATTGTCATGCTGAGCCGGCTCACCGCGGCGACGTCGTGGCAGTGGATACCGACGCCTCTGCTGGCCAGCGGTGTCTACCAGGGTATCTTGCAGTCGGCCGGCCTCGCGTTCACCGCGCCGTGCCCGGCCGAGATCCACGGCGTGAACCTGGCCCGCGGTGCGGGATAGCCGGGCTCCGGCGGGACCGGGCCTGGTACGCTCGCGGACTCCGGCGTCGAGACGGCCGGTCAGCGCCAGGTCATCCCCGGTCATGTCGCGCGACGCGGCCGCGGGCGCAGAAGGCGAGCCAGGCCCGGCCCGGGCCGCTCGGCAGCCGCCCGGCCGGTCATGACCATAGCCGGCCAGGCGGCGTGGATCCGGTTCCGCAGCGGGGCCGCGGCCGCCAGCTGGATGCGGCGCCGCAGCAGCGCAGCTGCCGCGCCGCGGGCGGGGTAACTGGCCAGCGAGCTGGTAGCCTGCACCGCGCACCGTCTTGATCAGGTCGAAGCCGAGTTTCGATCGCAAGCGCCGCACGCACACATCCACGACGTTTGATCCTGGGTCGAATTCATA
>Ga0187817_10000896_pt1 | contig 13692 bp, 9 predicted proteins | sample NC_wetland_sal_i_17_FD_132431 | JGI IMG/M metagenome (GOLD analysis project Ga0187817, IMG submission 132431) | Wetland sediment microbial communities from Neuse River Estuary, North Carolina, USA - SO4_2 | ecosystem: Environmental > Aquatic > Freshwater > Wetlands > Sediment | place: USA: North...
CTCAGGGAATTACGGGATACTTGACCAGATTCTGGCTCTGCGCTGGGTGCATGAGAACATCGCCAAGTTCGGCGGGGATCCAGGCAACGTGACGATCTTCGGCTCGAATTCCCAGGAGTTGCAGAAGCCGTTCTTCCAGGCAATGACGGGAACTCTTGCCCAGGCGATCAAGGACGATTACGGCGACTTGGCGGATCAGGCATTGGCGCTTTACGGACTCAACGGCACAAGCGAGCCCGCGCCCGACCCTGTGTTCGGACCTGTCCTCGCGCAATGGTTGACGGACTCGCATTTCCGCTGCGGCACGGTCGCCGAGTTGGTGTGGCACACCGCCGCCGGGAATACGGGATTCCAGTACCAGTTTTCACGCGCCATGCCGGGAAAGGAACCCCTGGGAGCACCTCATGGCAGCGAACTGCCCTACGTCTTTGGCACACTGGCCATCGCGCCCCCGCCGACGTCGTACAACGCGATGGATCAGCAGATTTCCGAGCAGATACAGGAGTATTGGACCAACTTCGCGAAGACCGGCGACCCCAACGGCCCCAACCTCCCCAAGTGGCCGAAGTTCGACCCGGCGTCGCATGCCTATCTCGAATTCACCAATTCCGGCCCGGTGGCCAAAGCAGGGCTGCGCCGGAACATCTGTGATCTTTATATGGAAAACCTGAAGCGGCAGATGGAGCACTAGCCACAGCCGTCCGGGCGAAGTGGTCTCGGCGGCTCCACTGCCGCGGTAGAAGCAATGCAGGCTAATAAATGGCGCAGACCGATGCAGAAAAAGTGATTCGCGTCCTACTCGCTGAAGGCTATAGGCTCGTGCGGCATGGATTGCGGCGCATCCTTGAGGAAGACGCACGCCTGACGGTGGTGGGTGAAGCGGGGACCGGCCTCGACGCCATCAAACAGTGCAACGATCTGAAACCCGACGTTGTGGTGATCAATCTCTCAATGCCGGGAGTTCGGGGCCTGGAAGCAACGGAGGAGATCCTGAAGGAGAACCCGCAGGTAAGAGTCCTCATCCTCAGCATGCAATCGAACAGGGCTTATGTCCGCAAGGCATTCGATTTGGGCGCCAAGGGTTACATTCTTGGGAATGCCGAAGCGGGGGACCTGACCCGGGCCGTTATTGCGGTGGCGGAGGGCGAGGCGTACATCAGCCCTGGGATTTCACAGATCATTTTGGACAGCCTGAAGGCCGGCACTTTCAAGGAAACAAGCCAGGACCCCTACGAGCGCCTGACGCGGCGGGAGAAGGAGGTTCTACAACTCATCGCGGAAGGAAACACAGGCAAGGAGATTGCCAGGCTCCTTCAACTCAGCGAGAGTACGGTGGCCGTTCACCGGTCGCGAGCAATGCAAGCATTGGGCCTGCACCGCACAGCAGAGGTAGTTCTCCATGCAGTGAAGAACGATCTCATCCAATCGAAATAGCAAAGGCGAATCCCGCCTGCGCCGGATGGGAATGCAATTCATTGCCAGCAAGTACGGTGCAGACGGCCGGGAAGAAGGACGCCGCGAGAAGGAACGCCTGAAGCGCCATGCGCTTATGGCCAGGCCACCCCCGTAGCGGCAGCCCCTAACTCCTTTGTTTCCGGCGGAGAATTCCACCACTCATCGCTCACCTAAGGTCGGCTGGCATTGCCGATTTTCCTTCGCCGTTTCATTGCGGAGGACGCAGCCGCGCTGTGCACCCTGTGACCGTCGGGAGCGGTAGCTGTACTTCGATAGCCTCTGGAATGGGCCCGGCGGTCCCATGGAACCGTAGATGTGAGAACGAACCTATCATCCTGCTATACGACCTCCAAGTCCCTGTTCGCACCTAGCAGTTTGGCTAGTGCGCTCTTTTCCTGCCCCGTTGACCCCATATCGGCATAGACAAGAGATACCCGACGTATCCTTTCTCCACCTACGGGAAGTCGAAGAGGGATCATCTCCCCTGAAGTCAAGTAAGGCCGGATCCTGTAAATCGGGAGCCAGCCGAAACAAAGGCCGCTGCGCACAGCGTCGATCCCGGCTTCTATGCTGTCCACCCCAAGATATCGTTGGGAGGGGCTTTGGGGCTGCTTACGTGGCGCAGGCCCCTCCGTGCCCTCAATGACCACCATCAAATGTTGGATCAAGTCGACTCCGGTCAGTTGGCGGCCCTTCTTGAGAAGAGGGTGATTAGTGCGCGCCACCGCAAGAAGTCGTATGTCCAGGATGGGCTTGCTGGAATATTCGCTAGGCACGAGGCCCGTGATGCAGAGGTGCGCCCCGTGTGTCGCAAATGCATCAGCCGACGACATGAAGACGCCCTGATGAAGCTTCAGACGAACATGTGGATACAGCCTGGTGAATTCCGCAAGGGCCGAAAAGAGCCGCTCGTTCGGATAGATGCTGTCCACGGCAAGGCCAATCTCGCTTTCGCCGCCTGATGCCAGGGCGCGGGCCCGGCCTTCCAGCGATACGAAACCAGACAGCAGGGGCTCGACTTCGGCCAAAAGAGCCCGGCCAGATTCGGTGAGCCGGGCCCTCCGGCCTACCAGTTCGAATACGCGGATACCAATCTGCTCTTGCAGGCGACGGATGGCGTAGCTGATCGTGGACTGGCTGCGGTTCAAGTGGGCAGCGGCAGGCCCAAACCCGCCCCATTGGACCACCGCATGCAATGCTTCCCATTGATCCACAGTCGTGTTCATGCCAGGCATTATATCTAAATTATCGCACTAAAGCTTCGAAAAAGTCCGCTTGTAAATTCAATTCTCCGATCTATAGTATCGCCAGTTCCTTGCGGAATTAGCTTTCGAAAGGAACTGGCTAACCGCTACACCAAGCGGGACCGGCCGCAAATACGGCGTGCGGGAGCTGAGCATGCCGACAACCCGCAGACGGGCGATGAGGCAATCGGTTTTTGTCTCTCCCGCTCCCAATACTGTCTCTCCAAAACTTTAAGGAGGAATTATATGGAGAATCATGTTCTTCACTCGCGACGTCTATGGTTTGGCTTGCTGTGCTTGGGGCTGTGGTTACTACCTGCGGTAGGGTTCGGCCAAGAGAGGGCCAGCCTTACCGGCACCGTCACTGACCCAACGGGTGCAGTCATGCCGGGCGTCAAGGTTACAATCACCGACACCCTGACAGGAGTTGCCCGTACGCTCGAAACCAACGCTTCGGGCGCTTACTTGGCTCCCGAACTGGTGGCTGGAACGTACGACATTAAAGCGGAAATGCCAGGGTTCAAGACCTATTCCCGGACCGGCCTGGTGCTAAACGTCAACGACAATGTCCGGGTTGACATTCCCATGCAAGTCGGCCAAGTCACGCAGAGCGTGGAGGTCTCCGCGGCGGCGGTCAAAGTTCAGACCGAGAACGGGGAGGTGACCGATCTGGTCTCAGCCAGGCAGGTGACCCAGCTTCCCGTTAACACGCGAAACTTCTTCGTTTTGGCCACGCTCACGACTGGGGTCTCCTCAGATATTCCGGATTCAAACCTGCCCATTCCCGTCGGCTCCAACAGCTCCGTCCGCTTCAACGGCCAACGGAACGACCACAACATCTGGATGATAGACGGTGCCGAGGACTACGACCGCGGGTGCGGGGGCTGCGTGACGATCATGCCCTCGATGGACGCCCTGGCCGAGTTCAGGGTGATGACCAGCAACAATGGCGCAGACTTCGGAATCGGCTCCGGCGGCACTGTCAACATGGCCCTCAAGTCCGGCACGAAGGACTTTCACGGCACTGCCTACGAGTTCTTCCGTACTGACCAGGTGGATGCCGCTGACTTTTTCACCAATGAGGGAGGCGGCACCAAGGCGCACCTCCGCTACAACAACTTCGGTTACAATATCGGCGGACCAATCTACATTCCCGGCCACTACAACACGGACAAGCGCAAAACGTTCTTCTTCTTCAATGAGGAATGGCGCAGGATCCGGCAGGGCTCGACGGTGTATCACGTCGACCCGACCCAGGATGAGCGCAATGGCGACTTCTCTGCTGACACTTACACAATCACTGTCCCTACTACAAGCGATCCGGCGAAGCTGGCCCAGTTCACGGCGGCGGGCGTAACCCCCGGCCAGCCATTTCCAAACAATAAGATTCCCTCTTCCCTGATCGATCCCAATGCAACCCTCTTCCTGAACAGCGGCGCCTTCCCGTTGCCGACTTCCGGGGAATACTACGCCGGCTCGGCTTCAGTGCCGATCAACGTCCGGGAAGAGATCATCCGCGTGGACCACAACTTCTCCGACAAGGTTTCCTTGATGGCTCACTTCATCAATGATGCGGTCCTTCAGGTGACAAACACGACACTCTGGAGCGGCAGTACGTTCCCAACCCTACACACGTCGTTTCTGAACCCAGGCAAGGGCGCGGTATTGCACCTGACCGAAACGATCAGTCCCACGCTGTTGAACGAGATTTCGTACAACTACAATGGCAACCGCATCTGGCTGACACCCGTCGGCGTATACGCCAAGCCGAGCGGCTGGACAGGCACGGAATTCTTCGGCAACGATGCCGACAACCGTATGCCGACCATCAACCTGAGCAAGCAGTTCAACGGTTTGACCTACGATAACGCTTCCTGGCCCTGGCACAACGCCGCGGACAGCCAGCAGGGCCGCGATGACGTTTCCTGGATGAAAGGCCCCCACGCCCTGAAATTCGGCGGCCAGTTCATGCGCTATCGCAAGAACCAGGACATCTTCGGAAACACGGAGGGGAACTTCACCTTTGACGGCACGTTCACCGGATCGGACCTGGCGGACTTCCTGCTGGGCTTTGCCAAGGGTTACAACGAATTAGCCCTCGAGGACCGAGGCCACTGGCGCACCAGCACGGTTTCGCTCTATCTCACGGACGGTTGGCGGGCGACGAAGCGGCTGACCGTCAACCTCGGACTACGTTGGGAAATCATGCCCCACGTTTACGAGGTTCATAACCGAATGTCCAACTTCTATCCCAACCTTTACAACTATGCGGACGCACCTACCTTCAACGCGGATGGGAGCCTTGATACCTCTGGGCCCGGATTCACGACAGTACCCGGTGTTGCGCTCTCCACCATTCCTTTCTACATGAACGGAATCGGATTGGCCGGAAAGAACGGCATACCCAGAGGGCTGGTCGACAACTACTATGACGCCATCGCGCCGCGGTTGGGCTTCGCCTACGACCTTACCGGCCATGGCAAAACCGTGCTGCGCGGAGGTTACGGCGAGTTCTTCGAGCGCATTCAGGGCAATGACGTTTACGACGGCGGCTCCAACCTGCCGTTTTCCTTTAACCCGAGCGTGAGTGACGTCTATTTCACTGACCCCAGCACGAGTAACCAGAACGGACTAAAAGCCGCTGTTCCCATCTTCCCGGGTGGCTACACGGCTCTGGCCAAGAACTACTTGCTACCTACTAGCCATCAATGGAGCGCAGGGATCCAGCACGAACTGATGCCCCGGGCCGTACTGAGTGCCATGTACGTAGGCAACGAGGACAGCCACCAGATGGACGGGCGCAACATCAATATGCCCCTGCTTTCTAACCCGGACCGTGCCCAGGTGGCGGCAGGCAAGTTGGACGCCAATCGCATTCGACCCTACCCGGGCTTCGCCTCCATGACCTATTTTGAGACGGCCACCTCATCGAACTATAACTCCCTCCAGGTGAACTTTCGAGTGGATAACTACAAGGGGTTTACGTTCCAGAGCGCTTACACTTGGTCTCACAACATCGATTACATGAGCGGCGACAATAGTTGCTGTATCTCGAATACCTATGACATCAGCTTTGACCGTGGCAACTCAGCTTGGGACCGGCGGCATGTGTTCATCATGAACTACATTTATGAGCTGCCTTTCTTGAAGAACAACTCGAGCGCCGTGGTGCGGCAGGCATTTGGCGGCTGGCAACTCTCCGGTATCACAACCTTCGAAACCGGCGAGCCCGTTACCGTCAGCTATCCGGGCGACAATGCTGGGATGGGCGGCGGTGAGGGAACGCGTCCTGACCTGATCGGTAATCCGAATACTGGCCCCAAAAACGCCACCATGTGGTTCAACACGGCGGCCTTCGCCGTCCCGGCTTCGCTTAGTTTCGGCACGGAAGGGCGAAATGTGGTTTTTGGCCCCGGGCGCAACAACTGGAATATCTCGCTGTCTAAGGCTTTCCGCATCCCCATGGGGACCGGTAGGGAAGGCGGTCAGGTCCAGTTCCGCGGGGAGTTCTTCAATACCTTTAACCATACTCAGTTCAACGGTGTCAACACGAGCTATGGGGGAGGTGGCTTCGGCGCTCCCAGCGGGGTTTGGGATCCGCGCATTATCCAATTTGGCCTGAAGTTAACCTTTTAGGGTCCTGTCCTGGGAATCGGGTGACTCCGCAAGGAGTCACCCCCTTCCTCAGTAGCAAGTCCAAAATCCTTTTAGGGTGAATCGCACAAAAATGTTGACCAATAAACTCGCTATCCAATGGACTGTTTGTGTGCTCTTCGCATTCGTTGGTGCTTGCTGGGAGATGCAGGCAGTTTTTGCCCAAGAAACTGGGGAGAATTCTCTGCCCGCTTACAGGAACACTTCTTTGCCGGTTGAGCAGCGGGCGGCAGATTTGGTGCGCCGCATGACGCTTGAAGAGAAGGCTTCGCAATTGGTGAATCAAGCGCGTGCGATTCCGCGGTTGAACGTCCCGGCTTACGACTGGTGGAGTGAAGCCTTACATGGAGTTGCCGTGGACGGGACCACCGAGTTCCCTGAGCCGATAGGCCTGGCAGCTACCTTTGACGTCCCGGGGATCCATGAGATGGCGATTGCCATCAGTATCGAGGGGCGAATCAAACACGCCCAGGACGTCAGGGCCGGTCATAGCAACATGTTTGAGGGATTAGACTTCTGGTCGCCCAACGTCAACATCTTTCGCGACCCCCGCTGGGGACGCGGGCAGGAGACGTACGGCGAGGACCCCTTTCTCACCAGCCGCATGGGTGTCGCCTTTGTCACCGGCATGCAGGGCGACGATCCCCACTTCTACCGGACGATCTCCACGCCGAAGCACTACGCCGTGCACAGTGGTCCGGAGCCCCCGCGGCGTTCCATGAACGTGCCGGTGAGCAAGCACGATGAGCTGGACACCTATTTGCCCGCCTTCCGCGCCACGGTGACGGAGGGCAAGGCGGACTCGGTAATGTGCGCCTACAACCGCATCAACGGACAGCCGGCCTGTGCGAACAAGTTCCTGCTCGAAGACCAGTTGCGCGGCAAGTGGGGATTCCAAGGGTATGTAGTTTCCGATTGCGGCGCGGTGACCAGCATTTTCAGAGGCCACCATTTCACGGCGAGCCAGCCGGAGGCTTCAGCCCTGTCTCTTAAGCGCGGCATGGACAATGAGTGTGCGGAGTTCTTCACCAAGGTGATGGATAACCGCGATTATGTTTCGTACCTGGAAGCGGTGAAACAGGGCCTGCTGAAGGAAAGTGACATCGATGTGGCGGTAACCCGGCTGATGACCGCGCGGATGAAGCTCGGAATGTTCGATCCGCCGGAAATGGTTCCCTACACGAAGATCAGCGAGAGCGAGTTGGACAGTGCGGCCCATCGCGCCCTGGCGCGCAAGCTGGCCAATGAATCCATGGTGCTTTTGAAGAATGACGGCGTGCTGCCGCTCAAACCAGAGGTAAAACGCATCGCCTTGATTGGCCCCCTGGCTGACCAGACCCGGGTGCTGCTGGGCAACTACACGGGAATTCCTACGCATTCAGTTTCAGTGCTGGAGGGCCTAAAGGCGGAACTCCCTGCGGCTGAGATCACCTCCGTGCCAGGCACAAAATTCCTGCGCAATGAAGGGAGCCCCGTTCCGGCGGAACTACTGACCACGAATGGTGAGCCGGGCGTGCGCGCCGAGTACGCGACTGGCGAACCGATGGGCAAACCCGCACCGCTCGTAACCCGCGTCGAAAAAAGCATTGACCTCAGAGCACAGGCCTTGCCACCTGAAGCTGCGGGCAAATCGCCGCTACGCGTGCGCTGGACCGCGACCCTTACGCCCCAGGAGACCGGAGACTACCAACTGGGAGTGGAGGGATCGGGTTTCGCGCGGATTACCCTGGACGGCAAGGAAGTCCTGGTCGTCTGGATGTTTGGCAATGTGCAGAGAAGGTTGGGCAAGGTGCATCTAGAAAAGGGCAAGCCTTATGCGCTGGAGGTAGATTTTGGTCAGCTTCAAGCTAACCCGACGCTACGCCTCATCTGGACGCCCTACGACCTGACACCTTCACCCGATGCTGTGGCTGCCGCCCGGAACGCGGATGTGGTGGTTGCGGTGGTGGGCATCACCAGCGACCTGGAAGGCGAGGATATGCAAGTCAGCGAGGAGGGATTCAAGGGCGGCGATCGCACGTCTCTCGACCTGCCTAAGCCCGAAGAGGATTTGTTGAAAGCCGTGGCCGCCACAGGGAAGCCGCTGGTGGTGGTGCTGATGAACGGTAGCGCGCTGGCCGTGAACTGGGCCAGTGAGCATGCCAACGCGATTCTCGAGGCATGGTATTCCGGCGAGGAAGGCGGCGCGGCGATCGCCGAAACGCTCAGCGGGAAGAACAACCCTGCGGGTCGCTTGCCGGTCACCTTTTACCGGGACATCAGCCAACTGCCCAATTTTGAGGACTACTCAATGCAAGGCCGCACGTACCGCTACTTCCAGGGAAAGCCGCTCTATCCTTTCGGCCACGGGCTGAGTTACACAACCTTCAGTTACGGTGATCTCAGCCTGCCGCACGCAACGGTGAACGCAGGGGATCCAGTTGGGGCTGACGTGACGGTGACCAATACGGGAAACGTGGCGGGGGACGAAGTCGCGGAGCTTTATATGAAGTTCCCGCCGGTGAATGGAGCGCCGCGGATTGCTCTGCGGGGATTCCGGCGCCTTCACCTCAATCCGGGCGAGAGTCAGAAGGTTCATTTTGAGCTGAAGAACCGAGACCTGGGCATGGTGACAGACGACGGTCATCCGATCATCGCCGGCGGTGATTACATCATCAGCATCGGCGGCGGCCAGCCTGATACAGGAGCCCCGGTGATCACCGGACACTTCCGAGTTGAAGGCCAGATCGACTTGCCGGAGTAGCGGGTGTCCGGCCCTGCAATGACTGGCCAACAAGAGGCGGGACTGGCCACTCTCGAAGGGACCCGCACCTGCGTCTACTGAGTACTCATGAGTAGCATCGCAGCCTAAAAGAGTTACTCCTTGCCCGCGCAATTCTCGCCACTGCTTATCGGGCCGACGGCGGTAGAATGGGGAGGCCTCACGAGGCGACTCTCGTTCCCGGTGTCCGTAACCAGCTCCCGGAGTTGCGAACCCAGCCGCGCAAGCGTCCGGGTTACATTCGGTCGAGAGTGATCAGTAGTTCGAAAGAGAAAAACATGGGAATCGTGGGCGGAGCGGTCCTGACTCCAGTGATGAGGCTCATCTGTCAGGTATTCTTCAGCCTCGCGATCGCGTATATGATTCCGCTGTTTGTTTATGTAACGGTCGCGTTCTAGGGGTTAAGGGATCGCGAGTGTCTCTGCCAGCCGAGCACCGTGGCCAGCGGCGGCCCGAGATGACAGAACGGGCCCTGGGTTGAAAGAGATTCGCATCGCGGGATTTGGCGGCCAAGATAAGACCGCAGGCAGCGATCATGGAAATGTCCAACTTGGGCGAGGCCGCGCCATCCGTCTCGCTCCCGCACGAGCTTCATCCTTTTTGTCTTCCGGCGGCCTGCATCAAGGAGTTTCCCGCGATGGATTCTCAGACTTGTCAAACTCTAACTGCCTTCCCGTAAGTCAGGGGTCTCCAAAGGAACTAGCATGCACTTCGCACGGACCATAGTAGCCATTGATTTGTGCAATTCCAGCGGACGCTTTGTACTTTGTGAATAGGATGGGAATCAGGGTAGTCTGCGTGAGGTTTATCAGTTCCTGAACGCCCCCATCGAGATCGAGCACCACGTCATCTGGGACACCGAACGCATCTGGGCAGAATCCCTCAAAGGCCTTCGGATCGCCTCCGCAGCGACACACGGTGACATTGAAAGCCTGGGGCTTGATAGCTGGGGCGCGGAATATGTCCTGATGGATAGAAGGGGAAACCGAGTCGGCCACGCCTACTGCCTGCGCGACTCACGTAACGAGGCTGCGATGCATCGCGCCTTTGAGATCGTTCCGGCGCGAAAGATTTACGACATCACCGGAATTCAGGTGATGCCCATCAACGCACTCTATGGCCTACTCGCGCACATCAACGAACTGCCCGAGGAATGGGAGAGGACTTGGCTGTGGCTCGGAACGCCGGAGTACTACCTCTTTCGGATGACTGGCGTCCCGGTTGCCGAGTATACCAATGCACCGAACTCGCGAATAGTGGACGCTGGTTCGAAGAGTTGGTCAAAGGAACTGTGCAGCGCCTTCGGCCTCGATCTCGATAGATTTCCTCCCATCGTTCCTCCAGGGACAACGCTCGGACTTTTTCGCCGGGAACTGGCAAACGATCCCGGCTCGAAGACGACCAAGGTGATTGCGCCTGCCTGCCACGACACGGCATCGGCCGTGGCCGCGATTCCTTATCCGCACAATCGCCTGGCTTTTGTAAGCTCCGGAACCTGGTCCTTGGTGGGCAAAGTTCTGCAACAACCCCTCATTTCGGAACTGGGGTTTGAGCTCAACATCACGAACGAAGGCGGCGTGGGCGGTACAATCCGCTTCCTGCGCAAAGTCATCGGGATGTGGATGCTCCAAGAGTTGCTCAGAGAATGGAACGCGGGCGGGCTGCGGATCGCTCAAGGACAGTTAATTCAGGATCGCCGGTCTACTCCGCTTGAGGGGTCGTGGGTCGATCTGCGGGACGAGAAGACCTTTCTCGCCCCGGGAAATATGGCCGCCCGCATCAACGCCGGCTTGACGCAACAGGGTTTTCCCCCAGTAACGGAGCCCCACGAGCTTGCGTCAGTCGTATTCCGCAGCTTGGCAAGACGGTACGCCGAAGTTATCGACGGGGTTCGGCGCTGCGCCGGCGAACTCCTCGAGCGGCTTTGCATCGTCGGAGGCGGAGTAAGGAACGAGGTGCTGAACAGACTGGCACAAGAGACGACCGGCTTGAAGTTATTGAAGGGTTCCAGTGAAGCCGCGGTCATCGGCAAAGCCGCTGTGCAGATTGCCGCTCTCGAAAACACCCAGCGCGTGGAGGACATTCAGTCGATCGCCTCCCGGCTGAGGTTTGAGGAAGTGGACAGGCCCTTCACTGCCGGTGCTTGACGGGAGGGTCCGAAGGCGGCAGGACAGCGGCCATCGACGGCCGCCTGGTCGCAAGGACCGGAGGTCCCGGCTTCGGTGGGAGCGGCATGGTAACTAAGAAGTGGTCCAGCTTGCTCCCCGCGACTGACTTACGGGACAACGGCATTGCGTAAGCGACCTGCGAACCCATGGGGAATGGGAGCGCCGCAAGAGTGTTACGCAGGCTCGAGCAGTCCGGCGAACTGCGCCTAAACGATTTGAATTGAGCTTTTACGTGTCAGCAGCAGGGAGTATCATTCGAGTGCAAATGATACTGGTGGAGGTGCGCATGATCCCAGTCGTGTATCACCTGCCGTGCCGCCTGCCCCACAACCTCTTGGAATGGAGAAGGGCACAGATACAAGAAACCTTTCGAATTACCTAACCTTGGGAGGACCCAATGCCTTATATTGTGCGATTCGTTCAACGTTATACTCCAGAGCAGCGATGTGCCTTTATGAAGGTCGAAGCAAAATTCGCCGCCATGGAGCAGCGCCGAAGTGACTTCCCCAGGGGGCGACGTTCTCAGCCCTATGCTGGGCGTGAACCATCGAACACGCTCGTTTGGGAGGCCGAGTTTCCGTCGCTGGCTGCGGCTCAGGCAGCTCTGGTAAAAATCTCAGGCGACTCGGAACATGAAGCTCTATTCCGTGAACAGGTATCTTATATGACTGAGGCCTACACAGAAATCGACGAGATTCTTGAGCTCTAGTCTGCGAGCTCGTACAAGATCTCGAGGAGGGATGGCATGAGTCGCGTTGTCCTTAGAAACCTATATAAATGGTGCAGTATACCCGTTGAGGAACTACCCAACCGTCCCGACTTGCGCGTTCCTTTCCGAATTGTCCCGGATTCCGCCGAAATGGGTCATTTGATGGCCACGGAGTTCCTCCAAGTAATTGACGCCAACAATGCAGCGGGGCGCCGTACCCGGGCTATTGTTCCGTGTGGGCCGAATTGCTGGTACGGGCCCTTCACCGAAGTGGCGAATTCCCGGAGGATTTCATTACGGCATCTGACTGTTTTTCACATGGATGAGTGTCTGGACTGGCAAGGACGTCCGCTGCCCGCGAATCATCCGTACAATTTTCGTACGTTCATGGAGAAGCACTTTTACGGCGGCATTAGTCCTGAACTGTCCGTTCCAGAGTCACAGCGGTTCTGGTTGCTGCCGTCAACCATGGAACGTGTGCGCGTTGCGATAGAAGAAGCTCCGATCGACATCACTATCGGGGGATGGGGCCAAGACGGTCACATTGCCTACAATCAGGCTCGACGCCATCCTTTCAGCCATATAACTCTTGAAGACGTAGCTGCTTCCAGCATTCGCGTTCAGGAGAACAACCTGGATACCGTTCTAGCTTTGGCCCAGCGAACCTTTGGGGCAGCCTATCAGTTCGTCCCCCCGATGTCCGTGACCCTCGGCGTCCGCGAGTGCTTATCCGCCAAACGCGTCCGAGTCTATAGCGACACCGGCGCATGGAAACAAACGGCGCTGAGAGTCGCATTGTTTTCCGACCCGACACCTGAATACCCGATGACACTGCTGCAGAGGCACCCCGACGCGATTGTCACTGCAACACTCGAGACAGCCCGTCACCCTATTAGCGAACATCCCGAATGGGAACTCCTCTGATTCCGACCCTTAGGAGCTCAAAAATGTCTCCGCGAACCTTGGAATTCAATGCCAACTCTCCCTTTCGGCAGTTAGTTGGAGTGGGTGGTATCGGAACCGGCCTGTTCTTCGAACTGGAAGGCAATCACACGCTAGGCCGGAACGAAAGCCGCCCGGCACGGTTTCTCAGCATTCGTGATTACTGCAAACTCCACATCATCAGCCATTACGTCGCTGTCCTGCTGGGCGCGAACCCGAACGGCTCCCCTTTTCATGTGCTTCCTATCGGGAAAGTAGGAGCTGACGACGCTGGTCGCCGCATGATTGAGGAAATGGCTGCTGTCGGCATCGACACGCGATACGTCAGCGTCCTCCCAGATGAGCCAACGCTTCTGAGTATATGTTTCCAGTATGCCGATGGTTCAGGCGGAAATATCACGACTAACAACTCTGCCGGCTCCCAATTGACCAGCGCCGATATCGATAGCTGTGAGTCAGTTCTTGCCGACGGAGGCTCCCGTACCATCGTCCTGGCAGCACCTGAAGTCCCACTGGAGGCGCGTCATCATCTGTTGAAGCTTGCCACTAAGCATCACGCCTTTCGCGCAGCCGCGCTTACGTCGGCCGAGTTCGGCACGGCCCGTAGGCAAAGGTTCTTCTCCGATGTTGACCTGGTAGCTATGAACGAGGACGAGGCTGGAATGCTGATCGGAGAGGTCTTTGAGGCGGCCAACCCGCACCCTTTTATTAATCGCTGCGCAGAAACCCTCAGAGCCGAGCAGGAACGCATTCAGATCA
>Ga0187817_10000897_pt1 | contig 13683 bp, 6 predicted proteins | sample NC_wetland_sal_i_17_FD_132431 | JGI IMG/M metagenome (GOLD analysis project Ga0187817, IMG submission 132431) | Wetland sediment microbial communities from Neuse River Estuary, North Carolina, USA - SO4_2 | ecosystem: Environmental > Aquatic > Freshwater > Wetlands > Sediment | place: USA: North...
AAGTGCGGGAGATGATTGAGGAGTCGGGGAACCATCCCAGCATTTTCGCCTGGAGTGTGTGCAACGAGAGCGATACCGGGACACCGGGCGGAATCGCGTATTTTCGCACGATGCGTGACTATATCCGGCAACTCGATCCCAGCCGTTTTGTGACCTACGCGGATGATAAGCTTCCCACGTTGAAACGAGCGGAAGATTCGGCCGCCAACGACGCCGATTTCCTGATGATGAACCAGTACTTTGGCAGTTGGCATGGGCCGGAGAGCGAATTGTCCGAATCGCTCGACCGGGTTGGCCGTATGTTTTCCGACAAGATGGTGATTATTTCAGAGTTCGGCTTGGCGGGTATTTTTGCCAAGAATCCTGAAGACGCCGATCCCATGAGAGTTGAGATCATCCGCAAACAGATGCCGGAATTGGCACGACGGGACTGGATTGCCGGTGCAATTCTCTGGTGTTATCAGGACTACAAATCCAGGCGCACACTCCGGCCTGGTTGGGACGGCGGTTTCGTGGAGCATGGCCTGGTCGATGAGTATCGCCAGCGAAAACCTTCGTACTACGTGTGGAAGGAACTCAATGCACCCGCGACGGTTAATGCTCGTTGGGAAGTGACTGGGGTGACAACGCCGTCCCGATTCACAGTCACCGTGACCCCAAATGAAATCCAGAACCTTCCCTACTACCCGCTTCACAACTATCGAGCGGCTTGGCAGGTGACTGACGAGAGTGGCAAGCTGATTAAGCGTGGTGAGCAGTCGTTTGCAAATCTGGAAAGACCACAGGTGTTTTCCGAGCAGATTCTGTCGCCTAACGATGCCAAATTCTTGAAATTGCATATAACATTGTTGCGGCCCGAGAACACGATAGCCGCAGAAAAGTGTGTGGACTGGAAATCCGCTGAAGGGGTGAATGCTGCAGGATCGAGTGCTTCCAAGGAAACGCGCATGCGAGCGCACTGATATCGATGCAGCAGAGAGTTGCTGCTATCTCGATGGGAGGGTGTCATGAGAACTCCAACTCGATTCCCGATTTTCTTGCTGGTCACCGCTTTTGCTGTATCTTTTCCGGCAGCTTGCCAGGACTACGCCATCGGAGCCGACGTTTCATTCTTGGCGCAAGCTGAACAGAACGGAATTGCTTTCAAAGACAACGATGTTGCGAAGCCCGGCCTGCAGATCCTGAAGAATCATGGGTACAATTGGATTCGGCTCCGTCTTTTTCATTCACCGACGGACCTCCCCAACGATTTGGATTACACAATCGCCCTCGCGAAGAAGGCCAAGAGCCTGGGTTTCCGTTTCCTTTTGGACTATCACTATGCTGACACGTGGGCGGACCCAGGACACCAACCCCTGCCGAAAGCATGGCAGGGCAAAACACACCAGCAATTGGTCGACGCCGTATTTCAATACACGCGAGACACGATCGCTGCCTTTCACGATGCCGACGTCTTGCCGGACATGGTCCAGATAGGAAATGAGATTACGAACGGTATGGTATGGCCCGATGGCAAGCTGCCAGAGAATTGGGACAACTTCGCTCAACTTGTCTATGCCGGAATCAACGGTGTCGATGCGGGTCGCGGAAACAGTCGACGTCCCAAGATCATGATTCACATCGACCGTGGGGCTGATCCAAAAGGTACGAAAGTTTTTCTGGATAAGCTGAACAGCTATGACATTCCTTACGACGTGATTGGACAGTCGTACTACCCTTGGTGGCATGGCAGCCTGAACGATCTGCGGAGCAATCTGGAGTTCATGGCCCGGGAGTACCAGAAGGATGTCATCGTGGTCGAGACGGCTTATAACTGGCAGCCGGGCAACTATATGAATAAGCCGGCTCCCTTCCCCGAATCTCCCGCCGGGCAAAGAGAGTTTCTGGACGAGGTGAACCACGTGGTATTGGAAACTCCGAATGGTAGGGGTAGAGGCGTGTTTTGGTGGGAACCGCTGGTGACTGGTCCTCTTACGTCCAGAGGTTTTTTCGACGACCAACACAACGCTCTTCCCGTCCTTACGGTTTTCGATCGTTTCAGCCGGAAGTAGGCGGATGTGATAAATTCTCGACATTCGGCAGTTTCAGAAATCTTCCTTTGGCACTCGGCAGACGTTGGCTTCTGCATCGTATGTTGATTGGAGTACATCGCACTCAGCTTGAGTCCTTGTCGAAAATACTGTCAGGCGTTGTCTGTATTCTTTCTGTCTTTCGTCCATTGATGCTGCCGGCCGATTCTGCGGTTACGACCACCCCACTTTCCTACACACAACGTCTTTGGCAGATGCAGGATGGGTTGCCCGAACAGGTCGTTCAGGCTTTTGCCCAGACCGCTGATCGCTATTTGTGGATCGCTACTACCGGCGGCCTAGTCCGTTTCGATGGCGAGAGATTTCAAACCTTCAACCGCGACAACACCCCTGCCTTCAGCGAGAACAACGTCTTTTGTCTCCTTGTTTCGGGCGACCACACGCTGTGGATTGGAATGGAAGGTGGCGGACTGATTCGATACCGCGACGGGGCTTTTCGTCAGTTTTCCGCTCCAGAGGGGCTGACCAATGGTTTCGTCCGCACCTTGTTAGAGGACAGCCAGGAAAGGTTCTGGGTCGGTACGGACAATGGGTTGTTCCGCTTGGAGAACGAACATCTGCGCCGCGTGGACGCCACCGCGCAGATACCCGCGCTCGCGGTGCATGCGATCGATGAAGATCGCCGGGGACGGATTTGGGTTGGCGGATCCAGGTTATTGCAATTCAGCGGAGATTCGGCGACCGAATATCTTCTTCCTGGCGAAGCCGGCCAGCGTCGGGTTAAATCCATCGCCGAAACCGACGATGGAACGTTATGGGTCGGCACGGTTTCCGGACTTCAGCGACTAGCTCCGAACGAACACACCTTCAAATCGGTGCCCGAGATCCACGGAACCGTTCGCGTACTCCGCGAGACGTCCGACGGCACACTCTGGATTGGGACCATTGGCAGAGGCCTGTTTACCTATCGTCAAGGTCATCTCTCAAGAATTGCAGTTCCCGACCCGCTGCCCAGCAACACAGTGTTGAATCTTTACGAAGACATTGAGAGGAACATCTGGATTGGCACTCAGGGTGGAATGGTGCGCCTCATCAAAACCCCTGTCCGAACCGTCCCTTTGCCAAACGGCTCCGACTCAGACGCAGAAACCATCTATCAGGATACCAATGGCGATCTCTGGGTGGCCGCGGTGAATCTCTTTCGTGTCCATAACGGCAAGGCATCGGCGTATGCATTTCCTGGAATCACCGGTGTTCGAGTGCGCAATATCTTTCGCGACCGTGAAGGGGCTTTGTGGATTGGAACGGAAGGGGAAGGGGCATTTCGCCTCATTGCTGGCCGTCTGACTCGCTATTCCACTCAAGGAGGCCTGGTCAACAATTTTGTTCGGGCCTTTCTCCAGGACCGCGACGGAAGCATTTGGATTGCAACGGACGAAGGAGTTAGCCGCTGGCGCGATCAGCGGATTACAAACTACCGGGTCAGTGACGGGCTAGCCTACTTCAGCACGCGCTCTCTCCTTCAGGACCAGCGCGGAGACATCTGGATCGGTACGGATCAGGGATTGAGCCGCTTACATGGCGACTCGTTCGAGCACGACGCCGTCACAGACACTCTGAAAAATGAAAAGATCTGGGCCATCCACGAGGATTCGGACGGCGGACTATGGTTTGGCACTCGCACGGGAGGACTGTACCGCTGGCGATCCGGAGTCTTGACTCACTACACGACTGCCCAAGGGCTTGCCAGCAACGGCATCTACGAGTTGCTCGAAGACAGCAATAACAATCTGTGGATGAGCGGGCCCAACGGTATCTCCGCCGTTAGCCGCAAGGAACTGGACGCAATCGCAGACCGCCCCAACCGTCCGATTGCGCTCAGCCTGTACGGAGTGTCAGACGGTCTGGAAACGATCCAGATGTGCGGAGGCGAGAAACCGGCCGGAGTGCTTACCAGTCAAGGCGAAGTCTGGTTTCCTAGCAGTCGCGGCCCGGTTCGCGTCTCGATCGGTTCTCTCATGTCGTCGAAGCGGATGCCGGTGGTTATTGACCAGGTCATTGCAGACGGCCTGCAGATTCCGGTAACGTCGGCAATTTCGCTCGGGCCCGACAACGCGAAACTGGAGATTCATTATGGCGTGGTGCTGCTCCGTTCGCAGGAACGCATCCGCTTTCGCTACATGCTAGAGGGGTTTGACAAGGGCTGGAGCGACGCCTCGCCGTCCCGAGTGGTCTACTACACCAATGTTCCCGCGGGGCACTATCAGTTCCGCGTGGCTGCATTCGAAATGAACAATCCGGAGCAAGTCGCGTCGGCATCACTGGACATTGTTCACCGTCCCCACTTCTACCGAACCAGTTGGTTCCTGGCCTGTGTTGTCGCTTTAGTTGCTACGTCTGTCTGGGGGATCTATCAATTTCGGCTTCGACAGATGCGTGGCCGCTTTCAGGCAGTTCTGAGCGAACGCAATCGCCTGGCGCGGGAAATGCACGACACTCTTATTCAGGGATGCGCCAGCGTTTCAGCCTTGCTGGAGGCCCATTCCAGCATGGCGCACGCCAACTCGGATGCGAACGACGAACTCCTCGATTGTGCACGTACGCAACTCCGCTCCACGCTAGAAGAGGCGCGTCAGGCGGTGTGGGGGCTGCGTTCAGTTTCCGAGTGCGCCAGCGAGATTGGATCGATGCTTGCCAAAGTAGCGCAGCAATTCACTCACGAGTTTGGTGTTCCGGTGGAGTGTTTGACATCTGGCGAACCGTTTCCCGTGAATCAGTTCACGGCGCATGAAGTGCTCATGATTGCCCGAGAGGGCCTATACAATGCGGTTCGCCACGCCCATCCGAAGAAGATCCGGCTCATGGTAGAGTTCAAAGAAGAGAAGTGCACGTTAAAGATCGTGGATGACGGCTCAGGATTTGACGCGCACTCTCTTAATGAAATGCCCCAGAATCACTATGGTCTTCTCGGCATACGAGAGCGAGTTGAGCGGATCCACGGCAGACTCACTCTACAGAGCACAGTCGGTGTCGGAACTCAGATCGCCATAGACGTGCCCCGCCAGACCGTAGCTCCAACTCCGACCGCTCAGATAACGTTATGAACGTGGCCAAGAGAATAGGTGTTATGGTCGTGGACGACCACCCTCTCATGCGGGTCGGAATCGGAGCGATTATCAATGCGCGCAAAGACATGACTGTGGTCGCGCAGGCGGGAACAGGAGAGGAAGCTGTCGAGCTTTATCGTCAGCACAGGCCCGACATCACCCTCATGGACCTGAGACTCCCGGGCCCAATGAGCGGAGTGGAAGCGATTGCAACGATTCGTGGGATCGAACCGCGCGCCCGGTTCATTGTGGTAACTACCTACGACGGCGATGAAGACATCCACCGAGCATTAGAGGCTGGAGCGCAGGGCTACGTTATCAAGGGCATGCCATATCAGACTCTGGTAGACGCTTTATTGCGAGTGCACAGTGGAGGTCGTTTTCTTCCACCTCCGGTGGCACGGGCGCTAGCTTCCCGAGTCCCGGATTCTGACCTTAGCGCCCGCGAACGGGAAGTTTTGCAGTTGATGGCCGGTGGCAACAGCAACAAGCAGATCGCCAGCTTGCTCGGGATCGCCGAGCCTACCGTGAAGAGTCATGTGAGTACGATATTGCAGCGGTTGGATGTGAATGACCGCACTCAGGCCGTCGTCACGGCCCTGCAGCGTGGCCTGATACACCTGTGAACCTCGTCATCACCACAGACTGCCCGAATCAGCGCCAAAAGCCCGATTCGGGGATCACAGGTTGTAGGACATTGTCAAGAAAAATACTTTCCTACCTTTCCAACTTTTGGCGGATTCGCTCCGACTCTGGTGGAAATAGCATACGCAACGGGTGGCAGTGTTTGTCTGTTTTCAAATTCATAAAGGAACAGTGACGCCCTAGCGCCCTGAGAAACTGGGGCGGTGGTTCCATTCCGAAATCTGTTCCGGAGGTCTCCGCGATGAGATTGACAAATGCCGGTAATCTGGTTCGTCTTGCTCTTGCCTTCTCCCTCATTTTCATCACAAGTCTTGTCTTCGCACAAAACGCGAATACGGGCGAAATTAAAGGCGCGGTAACGGATCCCGCGGGGGCCTTTGTCTCGGACGCGACCGTTTCTGTAAAGAACGTCCAGACGGGGGTGGTCACTCCAACGAAAACGAATCAGTCTGGACTTTACGACGTTCCTTTTCTGGTGCCGGGCAGCTACACAGTCAAGTTCTCGAAGCAAGGCTTTAAGGACTTCGTCCGCGGAGGCATCGTCCTCCAAATTGAAACCCTCGAAATCAGCGTCACCCTCCAGGTGGGAACAGCCAGCGAAGAAATCGTGGTGACCGGTGTGCAGCCACTGGTGGAAACGGAAACGACAGACCAGCATGTGGACCTCGACACCCAGGCCATCGCCAATGCGCCAGTTACTGGCACGGACTGGCGAAGCGAAATGACCCAGTTGATCCCCGGAGTAAACCCTGGGCTCGGTGGAGGTTCTCAGGCAGGCGGTCAAGGAGTGGGTATCAACGGCACGCAGGCGTACAACATGAACTTCATGATTGACGGCTCGGCCGCCACCGCCCCGCGCGATTACAACAGCAGCAACTTTTACATGCCGTTGGATTCGATTTCCGAGGTCAGCATCAATTCGAGCAACGCCCCCGCTCAGTACGGCAACGGCCTCGCCGCCATCAACGTCATCACCAAGAGCGGCACCAACTCTTGGCACGGCGACCTGTTCGAGTACGACCAGAACACGGTTTTCAACGCCAGAAGCGTCTTTAATCGCGTACCAAGTCAAAAGAGCGTCGAGCACTGGAACGAGTACGGCGGCAGCGTTAGTGGACCAATTCTCAAAGACAAGCTCTTTTTCTTTTTCACCTACCAGCGCAACCCATCGGCTACGCCAGCTACTGGCACATATAGCTACCCGACGGCGGCGATGCAGGCCGGCGACTTCTACGGCCAATATGGCTCAACCGGGCCCGCTTTCAACTCGGCAGGGACCCTGCAAGGGACCTACTCTCAGGTCGCCCTGAATATGCAGAAGTTCTTTCCCGCCACGAGTGCTCCGGGCTGGGTTAGTGGCTGTCCGGGCCCGGTTAATGTTGGGCCGACGGTTACTCAGACCTGCCCTGTCGTCAACAATTATGTGTTTAGTGGCACCAGTTCCAATAAAGCGACCTGGTATACCGGGAGGGTGGATTACAACATCAACTCCGCCCAAAAACTCTCGTTTACATTCAACTACTTTCCAACAGTGGTTTCCTTTGTCCCGCCGGATCCGCTTTATCCCAACGACGCCTCGGCGTTCTCGCAGGGCAACAACTACAATCTCACTGGCCAGTTGTCCCACGTCTACACCATCAGTTCCAACCTGTTGAACGAGTTTCGCATTGGCGCAGCGCGCGAACTCGACAAATACAAGCCCTGGTCACTGGGCAAGAACGATCCGACCACCCTGGGCTTGCTGCCGAGTTACGGTACCAACGTTCCTCCGAATGCCAACGTCTTTCCTCACATATCGGTAGATCAACAGAGCGTTCCGCCCAATGTTACCGGGGAGGGCAGCACGGTTCTCGGCGCAGGGGGCGGCAACGGAAACATCGACGCTGTCCTGGGCGACGGAACATACAATGTGTCCGATGTGCTCACGCTCATTCACGGCCGCCACACGCTGAGAATCGGCGGCGAGTACGACCGCTCTTACCAGAACTATACAAGCTGGGGCGACCTGGACTCCGGCCACTTCGAGTTCAGCGGGGCCTACACTGGTATTCCCTACGCCGATTTCCTGGCGGGCGACGTGTACTCGTGGCACGTCGGTGAGACGGTTCCCACCAGCATTCATTCCTGGACCTCTGCGCTGTTCGCCCACGACGACTTCCGGATCTCTCCGACAGTGACCCTCAACCTCGGCCTGCGCTGGCAGATGGTGTCCGGCTGGGGAGTCAAGAACAATCTGTTCGGCATCTATGATCCCAATCTCCCCAACTCCTGGAACGGTGGCAAGTATCCCGGGGCCATCCTGTTCGGGGGGCAGAGCGACAAGGCATACGGGGTAAGCAACCTCAGCACGATCGAGAATGGCGTTTACAAAGAATTCGCGCCGCGTGTCGGCGTCGCCTGGGCGTTCCGCCCGAACTGGGTGTTCCGCACCAGTTACGGCATCTTCGACGCGCCTCGTGATGCCGATATCTACGGCGGCGGCAACGGCGGCACACTCGGCTTGGGCCTCAATCCGACCAGCCCCTATTTGGGCTATAGCAGCTCCCCGGCCTTTCCGCTGGATTCCGGTCCGCCGGCGGGTTCCGTCCAATACCCCACGCTGCAAACTGCGACTTCAACCGTTGGAAACGGAACGTATATTGCCGACTACCCGCGCAATATGCCGATCTCGTACGTCCAGCAACTCCTTACGGGTGTTCAGCACCAACTCCCGTGGGCCGTCCTTCTGGATGCAAGCTATGTGTACACCCGCGGCAGGAACCTCAACTACACTACGAATATAGACGCAGTCCAGGCCAGCAACCTGGGATGCAGCAGTGGTTGGTGGGCGTGCAATCCAAACCCAAACTTCCCCTACATTGCCGGAATGAACTTCAACGGGTGGTCGAATTACAACGCACTGCAACTGCGCGTGCAAAAGAGGATGTCCAGCGGGCTTGAGTTCCAGGCGAACTACTCTTTCTCCAAGTCTCTTGACACCGGCACGTCGAGGGGTTGGGGCTCGGGCGGTGTGGACGTGTATCAGAATCCCTACAGTCCCGCCTCGAATTACGCACCTTCTGCGACCGATATCAGGCACTTCCTCGTCAGCGAAGTCGTTTATGAGCTGCCCTTCGGCGCAGGTCATCAATATAGGCTCCACGGCGTGGCCGATGCCGTCGCCGGTGGCTGGCGCCTGTCCACAGTTGTGCAATGGCACACCGGACTCCCCTTCACTCCGCAGATTTCACATGGGGGGGCGTTCAACGGGGAATTCAACGGAGGTCCGCCCCTCGATCCGGGTCTGAGCACCTGCTGGAGCTGCACGCTCTATGCTGTCAAGATCGGCGATCCGTACGCAGGAGCAGGGCATAACGCGCCGGGTCAGTGGTTTAATCCGAACGCGTATACCAATCCGGCGGCGGGCACGTTCGGACAAAACCTCCGGGACAGCCTCTATGGACCGCACTTCCTCAATATGGACTTCGGCATTGGGAAGGTCTTCTCCATTACCGAGCGGTTGAGGTTCGAGTTCCGGGCGGATGCGTTCAACGTGCTGAATCACATCAATTGGGGCAACCCCAATAGCGCCATCGATGGTGGAGTGGGTCCGTCAGGTGCAGGCATGATCAACTCGACTGACGTGGCCAACACCCCGCGCGTTTGGCAACTCGGGGGTAAGCTTTCGTTCTAGATCGAAGCTTATCTGCGGGAGCCGGATCTCATTGAACGAATGCGCCCCTGACCCACAAACATTCGGGCCCGAAACCTGCAATGGTTTTGGGCCCAGTTTTTTCCGCCTGTCATCCGGCGGGTACACTAGAATCGGCAGGGTTTCTCAACTCAATCTCTTGCCGGGTGCTTTGATGGACATAGTTCCTTTTCGAAATCTTTGGTCTGCGGGCTTGACCCTGTTCGTCGCAAGCGTGGCTTATGCCGCCCTGCCACAAGCGCCAGCCCAGCCAAGCGCCCAAATCCGCGATCATTTTGAGCGTGCACAGGCAGCTTTGCGGGCCAACGATCCAGCCGAGGCGGAAAGGGAGTTTCTCGCCGTTCTTGCCCTTGACCCTAAGAATCCGGCTGCGCACACTGGCGTCGGCGTTCTCGAGATGGGTCGCGGCGATTGCCGGGCAGCCTCCGATGAATTTCACTCGGCGCTAGCTGCTCAGCCCTCCTTCACCAAAGCGCTGGCTCTTCTAGGCATCTGCCAGAAACGCTTGGGGGACCGTTCTGCGCGAGCCTCTTTACAGAAGTCGTTCCAGAAACTGCAAGAAAAACCATTGCGCGTCCAGGTGGGCATGGAACTGGCCGGTTGGTATGAGCAGCAGGGAGATATCGAAGCTGCCGGGGCTCTTATGCGCCAGCTCGTCGAGCTCGACCCTGAGAACCCCGACGTTCTGTTCACGGCGCAACGCATTTATTCTGACCTTGCCGACGACACGCTGACTAAGCTCGCCGTCGTTGCGCCGCGCTCAGCTCGCATGCAACAAGCGATTGCCGAGAAGCTCATCAATGCGGGGGACCTCAAAGGCGCTATTGATCACTACCGCAAGGCACTACAGATTGATCCGCGGGCCGCCAGCGTGCACTACGAATTAGGAGAAGCCATTCTCGAATTGGGTCACGGTGATGCTGCTGCGCAAGCAGAAGCCCAGAGGGAATTGGAGACCGCGATGGCGGTTGAAGGCGATACCGCCAAAACCGAATGCGAATTGGCTCATATCGCGTTGTTGCAGTCTGCGCCAGACCGGGCACTCGCACATTATCAGCGGGCCTACCAACTCAACCCGAACGAAGTTCAGGCACAAATGGGCCTTGCGTCCCTGGCGATGCAGGAAAACCCGCAAGAGGCTATCAAATACCTGCGGATGGCGGTGCAATCCGATCCTCTCAACGGTTCCGCCCACTACCAGCTGGCGCGGGCCTACCAACAGGCTGGCATGACGGAACAGGCGCAAAAGGAATTGCAGTTGTTCCAGGAGATCAAAAAGACAAAGGACCAGGTGGAAGCCCTGTATTACGAAATGAACCGCCGGCCGAAACCAGACACCTTCGATATCCCCGACAAGGACTCCGGAGAGCACCAGTAACCAGGATGAGCCCTATGACTCGCATGTTCCAACCGGTGGCGCGCTCTGTATTGCTTCTGCTACTGACCGCGACTCTCTTCTGTTGTTTGGGCTGTGGCGGCGGATCCTCCAGCTCGCCACCGCCTCCGCAGGTGCTTCCCCCGACCATCGCAAAAGCGTTCGGCGCCGGCAGTGTGGCATTGAATGGAACAACGACTTTGACCTTCAATGTATCGAATCCGAACACCAGTGCGTCTCTGAGCGGCATTGGTTTCACCGACGCTTTGCCATCCGGGCAGGTGGTGGCCACGCCCAACGGCTCTACGGGAAGTTGCGGCGGCGGAACAATCACGGCAGCCGCAGGATCGAGCAGTGTCAGCCTCTCCGGCGCGACCCTTTCGGCGAGCACGTCCTGCTCTTTCACAGTGAACGTGACCGGAACCGCCTCCGGCACACAGAACAACACAACGAGCGCGATAACCTCAAACGAGGGCGGAAAGGGCGGCACTGCCTCAGCGACTCTCATCGTTGCTACTACGCCAAGCCAGCAGCCGCCGCAGCCTACCGACGTTACGCCGGTCTCCGGCCAGGCTTATTACGTTCTCGATCAGCTCAGTGGATTGCAGGTCGATCTCAACAACGGCTCCACTGCCGCCGGCGATCATTTACTGCAGCAACCCCACAGTTTCACAAACACGAGCCAACGTTGGACCTTCACCGAAGTTTCCATGGGGTTGTGGCAGATCAGCAACGTTCAAAATGGCATGTGTTTTGACAGCGCCGGCATTTCCGGGACGATGTATGTGGTGCAGAGTCCATGCAGCAGCGCCACAACCCAGCAGTGGATGCTCACGGCAATCAGCAACGGCTACTACACGATTTCCAACCACAGCTCCAGCCTATTGATTGACGTGCCTTCAGCTACTGCAGGCGCATTCCTGACACTGACAGCTCCCTCTGGAAGCGCGACGCAGACCCAGCAGTGGCTGCTGCGGCCGACATTTTTCCGCGGTGCGGACAATGCGTTGTTGGAGAAGCAAGAGGCGGCGCGCATCGGCACCGGCTTGACTTGGTGGAAAGACACCAACGGCGCGCAGACCGACGTTCTCCAAATTCTAAAGAACCACGGCGTCAACATGGTGCGCATTCGGCCGAGTTCCGCGCCTCCATATTCCGATCCCTCGCAGGCCGGATGTACCGGCAACGCTTGCTACGCCGAAACCGACGCGCAGGATCTCGACCTCGCGAAACGGACTAAGAATCTCGGCATGAGCCTAGAACTGACGCTGCTTTTCGACGGTGGGGGCTCTGCGAGCGTTCCGCCAGCATGGTCGGGACACACACTCACACAGTTGCAGAACGATGTCTACAGCTACGTTAAAGCGGAGATCATGTCGTACCGGCAGGCCGATGCGATGCCTGATTTCGTTTCCATCGGCAACGAAGTCGACACTGGATTCCTCGGTTCGATCGGCAGTCCAACCGGCGCGAACTTCGGCGGCTTTGCTGCCTTGCAGATTCAGGCCATGCAGGCAGTTCACGATGCCGCCGCGGATACGTCAATCGGGCCAGCGATTCCCGCTCCGCTCACATGCATTCACGTAACGCCAGCATGGGATTTAACCCAGTTCTTCACGCTGGCCAATCAGAACAACATTCCCTATGACGCGGTCTGCCAGAGCTACTACCCAATGTTCCACGGGCCCTTGACCGCTGCGCAGGCTGCTCAAAGTAACCCGAACCACCAACCTGTGGAGCAAGACGTACTGGTCACCGCCGCCAACAGCATTGGAAAACCAATCTTCATCATCGAAACGGCCGAACACTACGAGAACGGTTTTGACTCAAATGACCCCTGGTATAGCCCGCCGAGCCAAAGCCTGCAGGCACAATTCCTGACCGATCTCCAGACGGTGCTAGAGGCAGTGCCGAACAATTTGGGAATGGGCGTTGAGTACTGGAATCCAGCGGGCGTCAACATACCAAGGCTCACTGGGGGCTGGTTCAACGGGGGAACCGGATTACCGGATGCGATCTACGTTTGGAATGGCCTGACGATTTTCGACAATGCCGACGTGTCTGGCTCCACAAACGTCAGCGACCCTAGCTACGGAATGCCGCTCCCGGCTCTGGATGCCCTCGGAGGGCGGTGAATATCTGGGCAATTTGGTGGATCAGTTATCAGGTTCGACCGTAACCGGGCCCGGGATTGAGGTAACAACAAAACCCCGACGTGAGATTCGGTTTGAAGAGATTGACGGCTACGAATTGGAGTCGCCGAAGCATGCATGTAGCAGTGTGCTTTGGGGCAACTGCCGGCAAAATTGCCAACTTTTTTGTGGCTCTTACCCCTTGCGTGTTGTGATTTCCAATGACTTGGAGAGCCGGGAGGTACTCTAAGTACTTGCAATCACTGTTAATATCTGAAAAGGCTGGCGTCGGCAGTTCAACTCCGTCCATGGCCACCATCATTCTAAAGAACTTAGTGGAATCGCGTCTTGCCCTCCCAGTCCGCTCTCAGTCCGCTGTTTTTTGGCGAGATCCGGTTCGGTTCCTGGCTACGATGATGGGGAAGGACTTAAACTCGCATTCCCCCTCGCTCAGTCCGCTTTCAGTCCGCTTCTGTCTGCGGCATGGCTGAAAATCGCAGTCGGCATTGCCCCTGCCGCAGCCATTCGATCCTCGCTGACACTGTGGGTATAACACTGAAGGGTCAACTTATGCGACGGGTTCTGTATCCCTCTCCGCGCGACTAGGACATTGCTAGATTCAAGGTCTCGGAGCGTAAGTCCGCTGCAGTTGGCCGCCGCGGCGCGCGAACAGGGGAAGGTGATTCAGGCCTGCCACCCCTGG
>Ga0187817_10000898_pt1 | contig 13676 bp, 13 predicted proteins | sample NC_wetland_sal_i_17_FD_132431 | JGI IMG/M metagenome (GOLD analysis project Ga0187817, IMG submission 132431) | Wetland sediment microbial communities from Neuse River Estuary, North Carolina, USA - SO4_2 | ecosystem: Environmental > Aquatic > Freshwater > Wetlands > Sediment | place: USA...
ATTCCCACCCGGCCGAGGAACTGCAGTCCATCCGGGCGCGCGAAGACCATATCCTGAACACCTATGCGGTGATCGATCAGAAACAAGGCACTGTGCGCGTTCCCATCGATCGCGCCATCGACATGCTCGCTCAAAAGGGGCTGCCGACACACAACTACCTGGACGACATTCTGGCGGGCCGAAAACCGCCGGTCGCCGCCGCCCAGCCTGCTCCACAGCAAAGATTGCAAGGAAGTATCAATGCCCGGTAAGAGAAATTTTGTCAGCGCTTCGATTCTGGCCGCGGTTTTCTCGGCGACCTGCGCGGCTCAACAATATGGCCTGCCCGCCATGGTTCGCGGCGTGGGAATCGATCAGAATCTGAATGCGCAGATTCCGCTCGAGCTGACTTTTCGCGACGACACCGGCCAAACCGTGCGCCTGGGCCAGTATTTCCGCCAAAAGCCGGTGGTGCTGGCGCTGGTTTACTACGAGTGCCCCATGCTCTGCGACATGGTCCTCAACGGACTCACTCACAGCATGGAGCAGATCTCGCTCAATCTCGGAACCGATTTCGATGTCGTGACCGTCAGCTTCAATCCGCACGAAACCTGGCAACTGGCCGCGTCCAAAAAAGCCAACTACGTCGAAAAGTATCAGCGCAAAGGCGCGGTCCAAGGCTGGCACTTCCTCACCGGCGAGGAAGAGAATATCAAGAAGCTCGCTGACACCGCCGGCTTTCACTATAAGTGGGATCCGATCACCAAACAGTACGCCCACGCCAGCGGCATCATGGTCCTGACGCCCGACGGAAAGATTTCGCGCTACTTCTACGGCATCGAATACAAGCCCAAGGATCTGCGCCTGGGGCTGGTGGAAGCATCGCAGGACAAAATTGGAAACCTGGCCGACCAGGTGCTGCTGTTCTGCTTCCACTACGACCCCATGACCGGCAAATACGGGCTCATAATCGCTAACGTCACGCGCGTGCTTGCGTCCGCCAGCGTACTCGCTCTGGGCGGCATGATCTTCTTCTTCCTGCGCAAGGAACGCCACGCCAACCATCCCGGGAGACCCGTCTAATGCAGGTACCGCTCTTCCCAGAAGCCGCCTCTTCCATCGCCCGCCAGGTCGACTATTTGTACGCCTACCTGAGCGTCGTGACCATCGTGATGACGGGGCTAATCTTCGCGGTCGTCTTTTTCTTCGCCGTTAAGTATCGCCGCAAGTCCGAGAATGAAATGCCCCGCCCGATTCATGGCTCGGTGATCCTCGAAATCACGTGGTCCATCATCCCCTTCATCGTCATGCTGAGCTTTTTCTGGTGGGGGGCGCAAATCTTCTTTGCCAACGCCACGCCGCCTTCCAACGCCATGGACGTCTATGTGGTCGGCAAGCAGTGGATGTGGAAGATCCAATATCCGGAAGGGACGCGCGAAATCAATGAGCTGCACGTGCCCATCGGCCGCCCGGTGAAGCTCACCCTGGCCTCCGAAGACGTCATCCACAGCTTCTTTATCCCCGCCTTCCGCATCAAACATGACGTTGTGCCCGGCCGCTACGACACCATGTGGTTCACCGCCACCAAGCCCGGCCGCTATCACATCTTTTGCGCCGAATATTGCGGCACCGAGCATTCCGGCATGGTGGGCTGGGTCACCGTGATGACCGACAGCGATTACGAAAATTGGGTGGCCGCCGGAGGAACCGAAGGCTCCATGGCCCAGCAGGGCGAACGGCTGTTCGAGCAGTATGGCTGCTCCACCTGCCACCAGGCCGATCAGCAGGGCCGTGGCCCCAACTTGCGCGGCGTCTACGGCTCGCGGATCCAATTGACTGACGGGCGCTCGGTGCAAGCCGACGACGCCTACATTCGTGAATCCATTTTGAATCCAAATTCTAAAGTCACGGCCGGCTATCGGCCGGATGTGATGCCGACGTTCCAGGGGCAGATTAGCGAAGAGCAGTTGCTGCAGATGATCGTCTATATCAAGTCTCTGGCGAACCCTGGCGCGCCGGCCAGTACGGGTGGAAGACAATGAGTACCGCACTACAAACACCGGAAGTAGCAGAAACTCCGAATTACTTAAATTCGGAATACGGCTGGAAATCGTGGCTCTTTACCAAGGACCACAAACGCATCGCCGTCCTCTACATCATCTCGATCACCGTCATGTTCTTCATCGGCGGTATCTTCGCCTCGCTCATCCGGATCGAGCTTCTCACTCCCCAGGGCGATCTGGTCAATTCCGGCACCTACAACAAGTTCTTCACCATGCACGGCATCGTCATGGTGTTCTTCTTTCTCATACCGTCCATTCCAGCCACGCTCGGAAACTTTTTCTTGCCCATGCAGATCGGCGCCAAGTACCTGGCGTTCCCGCGTATCAACCTGCTGAGTTGGTACATTTACATCGCGGGCGCGATCTTCGCCCTGGCCGCCATCGTTCTGGGCGGTGTCGACACCGGCTGGACCTTCTACACGCCTTTCAGCAGCACCTACTCGAACACCTTCGTCATTACCGCCGCCGTCGGCGTTTTCATCGCGGGCTTTTCCTCCATTCTCACCGGGTTGAACTTCATCGTCACCGTCCACAAGATGCGGGCGCCCGGGATGACCTGGGGCCGCTTGCCGCTGTTCGTGTGGGCCAACTACGCCACCTCGCTCATCCAGGTCCTGGGTACACCCGTGGTCGCCATCACGCTCGCTCTAGTCGGCCTGGAGCGCGCCTTCCACATCGGAATTTTCGATCCGGCCATCGGCGGCGATCCCATCCTGTTCCAGCACATGTTCTGGTTCTATTCGCACCCCGCCGTCTACATCATGATTCTGCCCGGCATGGGCGTCATTAGCGAATTAGTAACCTGCTTCTCGCGCAAGAGCATCTTCGGCTATCCCTTCGTGGCCGCCTCCAGCTTGGGCATCGCCATCATCGGCTTCCTGGTCTGGGGCCACCACATGTTCGTCACCGGCATGTCCATGTATGCCAGCCTGTATTTCTCGCTTCTGACCATGCTGGTCGCCGTTCCCTCGGCCATCAAGATCTTCAACTGGACCGCCACCATGTTCCGCGGCTCCATCAGCTACGACACACCCATGCTCTATGCCTTCGGCTTCATCGGGCTGTTCACCATCGGGGGCCTGACCGGTTTATTCCTTGCTACCCTGGGAGTGGACGTGCACGTGACGGATACTTACTTCGTCGTGGCTCACTTCCACTACGTCATGGTAGGCGGCATGGTGCTGGCCTATCTGGGCGGCATGCACTTCTGGTGGCCGAAAATCACCGGCCGGATGTATCCCGAAGGATGGGCCAAGTTCGCCGCTCTTCTGGTATTTGCCGGTTTCAATCTCACGTTCTTCCCGCAGTTCATCACCGGTTACCTGGGCCAGCCGCGCCGCTATCATGCCTACGCCCCCGAGTTCCAGGTGCTGAACGTGATGTCCACCGCCGGAGCTTCCGTGCTGGGCCTGGGCTACATCATTCCGCTCATCTATTTCCTGTGGTCTATGAAGTACGGCCCCAAAGCCGGCAATAATCCCTGGAACGCCAAGGGGCTGGAATGGCAAACCACTTCGCCGCCGCCCACATTTAATTTCGAACAGACCCCAATTGTGACTGAGGACGCTTACGCCTACGGCAGCGAGAGCGCTCCCGAGGAGGCGCACCATCATGACTGAACCGCACAGCGCGGTTGCCGAGCACGCTGAGCACTCGCCCTATCTCCGCCATCATTTCGACAGCATGGAGCAGCAGTTCGACTCCGCCACCCTGGGGATGTGGGTTTTCCTATTGACCGAAATCATGTTCTTCGGCGGAATGTTCGGAGCCTATACCGTGTACCGCTCCATGTACCCGGCCGCGTTCGCCAGCACCAGCATGCACATGAACCCTGCCTTCGGCGCGGCCAATACCGCCGTGCTGATCGTCAGCAGTTTGACTATGGCCCTGGCGGTCCGGTCCGCTCGCTTGGGCAAGCAACAAGCTCTCCAGATGTTTCTGGTCCTGACCATGCTCTTCGGTATCGCGTTCCTGGTGATCAAGGGATTTGAGTATCACGAACACTGGGTGGACATGAAAGTGCCGCTCTTCTCTGGGCACTGGGATTACAGCAACACTCCGGAATTTCCGCACCAGGCGCAGTACTCTCACCAGGCGCAGATCCTGTTTTGCTTCTATTTCTTCATGACCGGTTTCCACGCCTTGCACATGCTGGTGGGTGTCGGCCTGATGACCACCATCCTCATGATGGCGCGCCACGGTATTTTCAGTAAGGATTACTTCACGCCGGTTGAAATCAGCGGCCTCTATTGGCACTTCGTTGACATCGTCTGGATTTTCTTGTTCCCGTTGCTCTATCTGATCGGAAACGCGAGAAAGCTTATCTGATATGCATTCAGTTCCAAGCGTTCGAACCTACGTCACCGTCTGGGCGGTCCTCACGTTCTTGACGTTCGCCACTTACTACATTGCCCAAATCGATTTGGGCCCCTGGAACATCGTGATCGCGCTGTGCATTGCGTTCTTCAAGATGTCCCTGGTGATCTTCTTCTTCATGAACCTCAAGGCGGAGAGCCCGCTCACCAAGCTGTTCGCCGCCGGCGGATTCTTCTGGATGATCCTGCTGCTGGGCCAGTTCTTCGTCGACTACATTTCGCGCGACTGGATGCCCTGCGGCAAGATGTGGTAGCCGCGCCCGCAACTAAGCTTTCGCCTCATAGATTAAGTTGAAGGGCGTCTCCGCGGAGCGCCGGAATCTCTGAAAGCCGGCGCCGGTAACCACTTTTCGCATCCGCGCCTCGCCGGCCTGCGCCCCCAAACACAGCCCCACCTCCTGCGCGCGCGATGCCGGCGTGCAGATCATGGTCGATGCGGCGTAGAACACCCGGCCCACCGGATTGAGATTCTTTTCCAACTGATCGTGCGCGAAAGGCTCCACGATCATCCACGCTCCACCCGGGTTCAGCATTTCCAGCACGTGCCGCGCGGCGCCTTCCGGATCGCCCATATCGTGCAGGCAGTCGAAGAACGCCACAAAATCGTATTTGGCGCCATGGAAGTCCTTAGCCGTGGCGACCTCGAAGCTTGCATTCTTCAACCCCGCTCTGGCCGCCGCGCGCCGCGCCCAGCCCACCGACGGCCCATGGTAATCGAAGCCCACGAACTGCGTCTGCGGATAGGCTTTCGCCATCAGGATCGTGGAGGCCCCATGCCCGCAGCCCACGTCCGCTACGCGCCCGCCCTGCTTGAGTTTTTGCTCCACTCCGTCCAGCGCGGGAATCCAGGAACTCACCAGGTTGGCGGCATAGTTGGGCCGGAAAAATTTCTCGGTGCCCTCGAACAAGCAGGTATCATGCTCGTCCCAGCCCACTCCGTCGCCGGTGCGAAATGCCTCCAGCAGTTTCGGTTCGTCTTTCATGATGGCGCTGACGATGTGAAACGCCCCGGGCAGGTACGCCGGACTGTCTTCCACTGCCAGCGCGAAAGCCTGCTCGTCCGGCAACGTAAACGTCCGCGTTGCGGCGTCGTAAGTCACATAGCCGCCGGCTGCCTGAGCGGAAAGCCATTCCTGCACATAACGTTCATCCGTGCCGGTCTTCTTAGCCAGCTCCGCGGGCGTAATTGGCCCCGCTCCCGCCATGGCCTTGTATAAGCCCAGCTTTTCTCCAATTAGGACCAGCGCGGCATTCATGGCCGCTCCAAGTTCCCCGACCACCTGGCCCAAGAACTGATTCAGCTTCGCTTGATCAATTTGCATAGGAACCTCCCCAAGGATGTCAACTGTACTGGATCTTCGCGCTTACCCTCGCGCGACCATTGGAGCTTATTGTACTGTCTTCAGCGAGCCCCTGCATCATTCAGGGAACGGCAAATCCCGGCTACGCTCCAGGGTAAGTTAGAGAGAGTTGCGCACACGCTCGTTCCAGCCGCGAACCGTCATTCCTGCTCCGCTACTACCCGCCGCGCGCGCTCTCTACTATGGATTGTTCCGCTTCCAACTGCGCCTGCGCTGTTGGTTGGCCGACCGGAGTCAACCTCAGGATGCCTCCGGATCGCCTTTGCCTCCAGCGCTGCTTCGCTACCGCGTGAGCGAGCTTCTGGGTCGTGGAGATTTCCTGACCATCGGAGAAGGCTGCGCGCGCCTCATCGAAGAGCATTCCCGTTCGATGGGCGTCTATCTGGCGCAGTGCCGCCGGATATTGGACTTCGGCTGCGGCTGCGGGCGTACGCTGCGCTGGCTTCTACAGACCTTTCCAAGCGTTGAATTTTGCGGCGCCGATGTGGACCAGGAGGCCATCCATTGGTGTAGCCGGAGTCTTCCATCAGCCCGCTTCGTTCGCAACGGCCCCGTGCCTCCCTTGCCCTATCCGGATGGGCACTTCGATGTGATCTATTGTCTTTCCGTCTTCACTCATCTGGACGAACCCGCGCAAGATATGTGGTTCACGGAACTTCGCCGCCTGCTCGCGCCGGACGGGGTGTTGCTGATTTCGGTTCACGGTGAGGGCGCCGCGAAAGCTCTCGATCCGCACGGTCTCGCTACACTGCAGACCGCTGGCTTCGCCCACCGCCGCTCCCAAAAGCTGAAGGGGATCGTGCCGGACTGGTATCAAACCTCCTGGCATTCCGAGCAATACGTCGTAGAACGATTATCGCCGTCCTTCCAGGAGGTGTCCTACCATGATGTTCCCGGCAGCTCGCAAGCCATTGTCACGGCACGAGGCCGGAATCATCTCCGCTGAAGAGATTTTACGTCCACGGTGTCGCCCCTGAAGAATGGATTGTGTTGTTCCGATAAGATTGCCTCGGCCTGTTTCCTGTATCGTTTGGCCTCCACCTTCCGCTTCAGCTTCTCCAGCGCTCTCGAAAGAGCACTCATCGAGCCGGCCACCAGAGGAGTATTGGGTATGAGTTCCTGCCGTGTTTGCAGAGCCTGTCTATACTGATCCGCAGCGTCCGACCACCGTTGCTGCGTCATGTAATAGTCGCCCAGGTAGGTTCCCACTAGCGCATCGGCCAAAGGAACATTGCCCGGAATGGTCCTCAGCATGTCAATCGATTTCGCCAGTGTCGGCTCGGCCTGCGAATGATCCCCCAGATGCGCGTATGTGTTTCCGAGCTCGCCCAGCGCCACCGCCTGAGACAGGGATCCGCCCGGCATGGCCGTCTTCTCGATCGAGAGAAAACGCTCCAGCGCCTCTTGCGCGGATTTGTAATCTCCGATCGAGGAATACATGCGGCCCATGTGGAGCAGGACCGCATCGAATTGCGTACTCATTTGCCCCAGAGATTGTTCCGCGATCTCCAATGCCTGCCGCCAGAGCTTCTCCGCTTCCGTATATCTACCTATTTGCGTAAGGTATTCGGCGTGATAGTCGAGGAAAGGAATGCGCTCGATGCTGTCGGATGGCAATCCCCTTTGGACGATGCTCTGGGCTTGGTCCAAAGCTGCGCCCGCATGGTCCATCGAACCCCACGCGCTGTACACCCAGGCCAACGTGTTCCAGGCTTTGGCCGTGCGTAAATCGTTCGGGCCGGCGTGTTTGGTGAAACCCGCGATCGCGCTCTTGAGATTCCCTTCCGCCTCCGGAAAGTTGCCCTCTAAACCTAGAAGAGCTCCCATGGACATGCGCACTTCCGCCTCCAAAAGTGGTTGGTTTCGAACTCTATCCAGGGCGCGTCGGAAATACGCCTGGGCATCGGAAAGCCGATCCATCTCAACGGAAAGACTGCCATTGGCGTAGAGATCAGCGGCCACGTGGGCATCCGCTTGGCCGCTCTTCTCGCTTAGTTCAAGGACTTCTCGATACTGTTTCGCGGCTTGGTCTATTTTCCCCTGGGTCCAAGAGTGGCGCGCCGAGAGCCGGAGTTCTTCCAAAGATGGCGAGGCGCCCGACCTGCTGCTGGCGGCCTGTTGCGCGTTTCGAGAAACGGTGCTCGCCGGGTCTGATTGGGCTGCGTAAATAGAGAGGACACAACTGCAGAATAGTACTGCAACCAAGAAACGATACATATTTCGCTCAAGCCGAACGGTGGGATTCTCTGCGCGTAAGAACTGTGTTCTTGGCGCACTCGTTTATTAAGACTCGCATCGATTTGCGTTCATTTCGCAGGCTTAACCGGCGTAACAGTTAAGGTAAGTACTAATGCGAGGTTCAATAACTTCTGTCCGGCGCCCCATTGCTGCTGCTAGAATCAAACGTATGCCACGTCCGCTGATCAGTTTTGCATTTCCGCTAATTCTCGCCGGAGGATTGGTTCTCAATGCCCAGGATGCCGGCCTGGTGCTGCGCACTTCCGTCGGGTACAACACCCAGAAAGCCAGCCTTCCGCTCACCGACGAGCAACGCAAGGAGGCCGACCGGCTAGGGCAGAAAGCCCAGCGTGCCGCGCAGGCCCGCCAGTACGGCGATGCGATGCGCGATTACAACCAAGGCGCGGCCATCATGCGCAACATTCCATGGACGCCGGCCTATGAACTCGCGGTGTCTCTGCAAGGCCGGCTGGATCATGCCATCGTTGAACCGGGCAAAAGTGTCAGCGTGACGCTCGCGCCGCTTTATAGCGACGAGCGGGAACAGAATCTTAAAGTCAGCGCCACCGTGGCGCTGGTTCCCGCCAAAGAAAATGGCAGTGAACCGGCCACGCTGGAATCCGGCGTAAAGCTCAATCCCGCCGCGCTGCCGTTCACCACTCGCGTTACTCTGCCAAGTTCCGTGTCGGGCGACTTCAACCTGGAAGTGCGCTTGGGCGCGGAAGGCGAAACTCCGATGGATGGCGCGCGCAGCGCTTTCGTAAAGAGCTTGCCGATCCACATTGAGGCGCTTTCCGCGGACGCGCAGCGTCTGAAGGACAAGCTGGCCAAAGCCAAGCAGGGATCTCCCGCGCTGGCCACCGCCGAATATGCGCTGGTGCTGTACGAAAAAGCCGACCAAGGCGAAATCAATCCCGCTCGTTACAACTTTCGCGAGCAATTTGCCAACGCCAGCACCATCATCGACGCGGTGGATCAGGGCCACGATCCGTTCTCGGGCAAGCGCGGCGACTTTCGCAAAGCCTACCGGTCACCGGTAGACAGCACGCTCCAGCCCTATCGCATCTTCATCCCCGCCTCTTATGACGCATCGAAGCCGGCACCGTTGCTGGTTGCACTGCATGGAATGGGCGGCGATGAAAACAGCATGTTCGACGGCTACAAGGAGACACTAAAGCGCGAAGCCGAGCGCGTGGGATTCATCGTGGCCTGCCCGAAAGGCCGCGACTCCGCGTCTATGTACCGTGGTCCTGCCGAGCAGGATGTCGTGGACGTGATGAAGGAAGTGGAGCGCGACTATCGGATCGACCCCAAGCGCGTGTATTTGATGGGCCACTCCATGGGTGGGTACGGCACCTGGAGCGTTGCCATGGATCATCCGGATCTGTTCGCCGCACTGGGCCCGATATCGGGCGGCGGCGATGTGGATGGCATGGTCAAAATCAAAAATATTCCCGAGTACGTCGTGCACGGAAATGACGACCACACGGTGAACGTGAATCAGTCCCGCAGGATGGTGGAAGCCGGCAAGAAAGCCGGCGCGAACATCACCTATGTGGAAGTGCCGGGCGGGAGCCACGTCAGCGTGGCCGAGCCGAGCTTTGCGCCCATGCTCGATTTCTTCGCCAAGCAGCAGCGCTCGGATTCCTCCGAGGTCAGGACGCAGTAGTTTGTTGCATCAGCGGCCGGATCACTCCGGCCGATTCCAACTCCTCCAGCTTGGCGGAATTGAGATTCAACAGTTCCTTCAGGACCTCGCGGCTGTGCTGTCCAATGCCGGGCGAACCGCTGCGCACCTGGCCGGGAGTAGCTGAAAGTTTGACGGGCAACCCCGTGACCAGCGATCGCTCCACGTTGGCTAACTGGGGGAACATTCCGCGCACAGCGGACTGAGGATCGTTCACTACTTCATCGATGGTTCGCACCGGCGAGCAGGGAACTCCCGCGGTGTTCAGCTTCTTGAACCAATGCTCCGCGGTTTCCTGTTTGAAGATCGCCGCCAGCATGGGTTCCAGCACGCCTCGATTCTTGACGCGCAGCGCGTTGGTACGGTAATCGGGATCATCGATCAGCTCCGGATGCCCCATGGTTTCGCAGAAGATGGTCCACAATTTGTCGCTAGCGACGGCGATGGCGATCTCGCGATCCTGGGTAGGAAACGTCCGATACGGAACGATGGTGGAGAAAGCCGTGCCCCACGGCCGCGGCACCACTCCCGCTCCCAAGTAATTCGCAAAAACCGACGCCATGGCTGAAATCATGGAGTCAAACATCGAGACATCCACGAACTGGCCCATGCCGGTTTGATTGCGCGAATTCAGGGCCATCAGGATGCCGATGAGAGCAAACATTCCGGCGGTGACGTCGGCCACCGAATGCCCGCAGCGGACCTGATCGCCCTGCATGGTGCCGGTGATGCTGATCAGCCCGCTGGAGGCCTGGAGGATGAGGTCCATGGCGGGATAATCGCGCGCGGGTCCATTCTGGCCATATCCGGAAATGGAGCAATAAATCAGCTTGGGATTGCGGGCGCGGGCCTGTTCGTAACCCAAGCCCAGGCGGGCCAGCAAACCCGGCCTGAAATTCTCCAGGACGACGTCCACTTTCTCGATCAGTTGGAGGCACAGCTCGAGGCCGTGCGGATTTTTCAGGTCGATGGCGATGCTGCGCTTGCCGCAGTTCAATCCCAGGAAAAATGCCGCGGTGTCGCCCACGAAGGGAGGGCCCCAGCCGCGTCCGATGTCGCCGGAATCGGGCGCTTCCACCTTGTAGACGCCGGCGCCGTAATGGGCCAGCAGAAGACTACAATAAGGACCCGCGAGGGCGTGCGAAAAATCGAGTACGCGCAGCCCGGTTAGAGGTGGTTGGAGCAACTAAAATGATACCGCGAACAGCCGCCGCCACGCGGTTTTGGCGGCCCAGGCAGCTATCCGTTGGGCCGGTAAAAGATCACGTCGCGCTTGCCTTCCGGGCCCTCCTCAAGCTTGAAATCGGCCGGGACGGTGAACAGGGATGGATCCGGTTCCGAGCGCATGATATTGGTGAGCTGGAAGATCTGTTCTCCGGTGCGCGGGTCCGAGCGCTTGCTGTAGACGATAGTCTTCAGCTCCGGCGAGGTCCACACCTCGGTGACGATCTCGATCGGGTTGTCATTGCCGATCTGTCCCGCCGGTATTGTGCGGGTGGTGCGGACGCCTTGGACCGAGACGCCTTGCATGGTCTGCGTTCCAAGGTCCTCCGTCTTGATGTCGCCCTGCTCCAGACCGATTTGCTCCTTCATGACTATTGGGCCGGGTCCGGGTACACCCGCGTCCGCGATGGCGATGCTGGGCGGCGGCGGGATAGCAGCCGAAATCACGCCCGCCGTGACGTGCTGAGCCTGGATCGCGCCAGAGGCGAATCCGCCGCTTAGAGCGCCGGGCGGCGGCACAGGCATCTTATGCGCGGTCTTATCGGTCAGATTCAGCGTGTAAGCGGTCTGCGCGACCGGGTCCTGGATGAAAACCAGGTGAGGCGCGTTGGCGGCCGACATGTTGCCGATGGAAGGCAGCGCCATATCCTGGCGCGTGCGTCCCTGGGAGTCGCGCGCGGTATTGCCGGTGGCGCGCTGGACAATGCGGTTTCCATCGGCCAGCGTTTGCGTGGATTCATTTACGATGGTGGCGGAATAAGGCGCGCCTTGCACCGTGGCGCCCGGGCCCATTTGCATGAATGCGCCGCCCACGCCCGCGGTCACGGTAAGATGTCGCGTCTCGGGTTGGGCCAACGCCAGGCCTGCGGCAGCGAGCGTTAGAATCAATGTTCGTTTCATAGTCAATTGGCTCCTATTTCAAATAAACTGTTGGTTGAACGCGGAGGAAGCGGGGCGATCCATCACCGTTCATGCTGAGGTCCGCCGTGAACGTGAAACCCGGCGGTACGGCGCCGGGGGCGAAGATAGCGTCGGCTGGTATGGCGATTTCGATAGAAGGTTCCAGTCCGGTCCAGGCTGCTGGTGGAATCTCGTTGCGTTTCGCGATGGTCTGATGGTGAACCTTCTTCACCGGCGCCGGGACGCTGACCGGCTGCGTCGCGAAGGCCATAGCCGGGGGTTCCGCGGCTTTGGGACTGTGAAGCGGCAACTGTTCCACAGGCAGCGGGAGCATCCACAGAATCAATGCTGCTGCCGCGGCGAAACCGGCGGCGACTGTGGCCCAACCCATTGGGAAGCTGCTTTTCCGGATGGGCGCTGCCGCATGGTACGCGGCGAATGCTCGGCTAACTTCTTTGTATTGGTCCGCCTTGGCCGAACAGCTCGCGCAAATCCAGAGATGATCTTCCACGTCCAGCGCGATATCCGGTTCCAGCTCGCCGTCAATCCAGGCGATCAAGTTATTCTCGTATTCACACATTGCATTTCTCCGCCAGCTTCTTTACGGCGCGATCCACGGTGCCGGCAACCGTTGATGTGGCCAGGCCGAGCACTTCTCCGATCTCCCGATACCGCAAACCTTCGGCGCGCAGCAGCAAGCACTCGCGCTCGACGTCGCTTAACGTCCGGATGGCTGCTCCCAGCTTTCTATTCTTCTCCTTCTGCAAGACCGCGTGTTCGGGCGTCGATCCATCAGCCAGATCGAGCGCCTCAGTCTCGAGTGGCGCGCCAAAACGCCGATGATAGCTTCTCTGGCGGTTGCGCGCCGCGTTGTGAGCCACACGGAAGAGCCAAGCCCGGGCGTTCTCCGGCGACCCGCCGGCGGTCAGCGAGCGGTGCAGGCTGAGAAAGGCGTCCTGCACCACGTCCTGCGCCTCGTCCGCCGACAATCCCAGCGAAACCAGGTACCGGAGTAGAGGCGTTCGCAGGTCTTCAAACAGAGTGGCTCCCTCGTGAGCGCTCGCCGCAAAGCGCGAAAACGGAAAGGCGAAAGGAAAACCGTCGCCGCTCATGCTGTCCTCGTCATCGCGGTACTAAACATAAGACAACCCGAGCGGGCGGTTTTCCGGAAACCTCGACAATTTATTCGTTCGCTATGGAAGGATGGCGTAATCTGGCCAGCAGTCGTTGGGATCAAATTGATCGCTGAACACACGGAACGCGTTGCCGTTGGAGTTAGCGGGCGGAGCGAACCGGGGGTCGAGGATCTTGGCGATTTCATCGCGCGCTGCCTCCAGGTGCGCTTTGGTCTCGCGGTCCTGGGTTTTCCCCAGGGCAGCCCCGATGCCGGCACTCAGCGTTTTCAGTTCGGCTCGATACAGCGGCTTCTCATCGGGACTGGTGACGGAGAACCCGAAGCCGCCGAACCTTCCCACGGATTGCACGGCATTGAGCTTGGTGTTGATCTGATCGAGGTAGGCGTGCTGCAGATCCCGGCGATAGGCATCGATCTTCACTTGGGGTGAGTCGAGCTCCCTCCAGATGCCTTTGCGGACGTCGGCCAGAAATGCCGCGGGGCTGTAAGCAGAGCTTCCATCGATGGCTTCCTGCTCCACCAGGCGAGCGAAGCGGGAACTGCTCAGCAGATTGGTGAGCACGGCACTCTGCGCGTTGCGGACGCGGCTCAAAGCGCCGATCGGTTCGATGCGCCGGAGAATTTGTGGATCGAGCGCCCAGGACGGCGTGGTGAACGCGTTGTCGTTCAAAAACTTCACAGCATCCATCTGGCGCGTGCGGGGGACGGGATTAA
>Ga0187817_10000899_pt1 | contig 13675 bp, 9 predicted proteins | sample NC_wetland_sal_i_17_FD_132431 | JGI IMG/M metagenome (GOLD analysis project Ga0187817, IMG submission 132431) | Wetland sediment microbial communities from Neuse River Estuary, North Carolina, USA - SO4_2 | ecosystem: Environmental > Aquatic > Freshwater > Wetlands > Sediment | place: USA: North...
ACCGAAGAGTGCGGATGGAAGGGTGGCGACAGTGGCGGCGACTCGGCGGGGAGAAAAAACCCTTGTCCCACGAAAAAACAAAAGAACGTACTTGACTCCGACCGGCCTTCTCATGGAAGGCGTTTACACTCAGAACCCCCGGCTCAGGGGTCGATGAGTGTAAACGAGATTTTGCGACAACTACGGGTCTACCTGCTCATCTGCCTTGCTGTAAACTTCATGCTGGCTTTGCGCATCATGTCGAGATGATCATGGCCAACACTGATTAGAGGAGCTGCATCGTGAAAACAAGTTTTGTGAAGGCATTGTTGCTGTGGTTTTTGTTGAGCACACCCATGTTGTTCGCCCAGGTACCACCGGAGGGGATCTGGCAGGGATACGATGGAGAGTGGAGGCATGTTTCTCGGCAGTTGATAGCACTGGCCGAGGCGACGCCAGCGGACAAATTCGCGTGGCGTCCGGCGCCGGGAGTCCGCTCCACCAGCGAAGTGTACATGCACATCGTGATGGCAAATTTCTACTTGTTGAGCGTGACAGGGCCCAAGATGCCTGCGGACCTCAAAGAGGACATGGGAAAAACGGTTACGTCGAAGGCCGACGTAATCAGCTGGCTGAAACGTTCGCTGGACGCAGTTAAAGAGGCTCATTTAACCGCCAAACCCAGCGATCTTGAGCGTAAAGTCCACATCGCCGACAGAGATGCGACGGTTGATGGGATGTATCTGCGCATCATCGTTCATGCCAATGAGCACATGGGTCAACTGGTCGCATACGCGCGCATGACTGGCGTTGTGCCGCCATGGTCGAAGAACTGAAGACGGACATAAACGTCGATGCTTCTGGGAAAGCAGTAGCCTGTGTACCCATGGTCTTGGTCGTAACTGTCCAAATCAGGCGATTGCGCTCAAAACCCCCTACTTCCAAACCCCAAGAAGATTTTTTCGGCGTCTCGGCGGTGAAACCGCTCTAGCTTCCTCCGCCCAGACTCGACGCTCTCTCCATCTTGAGCAGCCGGGCCAGTAAACGGACAATCATGCCGTCGAAGCGCGTGCCTCCCAGCTTTGCCAGCTCCGCAATCGCTTGCTCTTCGGTTTTCGGAGGCGCGAAAGCGCGATCGCTGGTCATGTTCACAAAGGCGTCGGCGACCGCGATGATCCGGCCATACAGCGGTATGCTCTCGCCCTTCAACCCGTGAGGATAGCCGCTGCCATCGAAAGCTTCGTGATGGGACTCCAGCGCCTGGGCCACGCGCTCAGCATCCGGAATCGCCCGCAGCACTTGCGCGCCGATGTGCGCGTGTGTCTTGACCATGGCGAACTCATCTTCCGTAAGGCTGCCCGGCTTGTTCAGGATTCGCTGATCGATAAACAGCTTGCCCAGGTCATGCACCCGCCCTGCGAAGACGATTTCCTCCGCTTCCTCGGCCGGGAGGTTGAGTCCGCGCGCGATGATCCCGGCATAATGTCCGCATTGTTCGCCATGTCCCGTCGCGTATTGCTCCCTCAATTCGGCCGCCCGCGCCAGGGCTTCGACGGCTTGCTTGATTGCCTTTTGATCCCCTTCTCCCTCGCCTCCGCACAGCTTGTGCAGTGTTGCGATCAGTTCTTCGAGGTGCTCCAGGCCGCTATGCTCGCGCTGCAGAAATCCTTCGATATAGCCGGAGACAAGCTGCCGCTGTACCGCGGAACTTTCGCCAAACGCGTCTGAGGTGGACACCTGGTTCCCGCCCGCGTGCTTCGCCACGTACATGCCCGCATCTGCAACGCGAATCAGGTCCTCCATGGAAAATCCATGCACCGGGAAACTGGCCACGCCAAAACTGCCGGTGATATGGTGCTCTTCCAGCATCGGATCGGTAGCCAACCACAGCCGTAATCTTTCCGCCAGCACCTGCGCCTGCTCGATTCCGGTCTCGGGCATGAGGATGATAAATTCATCCCCGCCGTAGCGGGCCACCACGTTCGACTGACGGCATTTCTGTTCGAGCAGCCGCCCAACCCGAGCCAGCACCAGGTCCCCTTCCAGGTGGCCGAGCGAATCGTTGACGTCCTTGAATTTATCCAAATCGACCAGCACCACAGAGAACGGCCGGCCCGAACGGGACGCGCGCTTCCACTCCGAACTCAGCGCCTCCCAGAAAAATCGCCGCGTCTTGATGCCGGTCAACCCGTCGGTAATCGATTGCTGTTGCAGCTTCCGGAAGACAAAAGAGTTGTGCAACGCCGTTGCCAGGAGGTCGGCCAGCGTATTCAGGATCAGAACATCCTGGGGCGCAAACGCATTCTCATCCCGGCTCTCCACGTTGAGTACGCCCAACAGCGATTCGCCGTAGCTGATCGGCAGGCAGAGCACCGCCCGCGATTCCGGCAGCACCCCGGCAAGCTGTCCCGGGCCGGCATTTTGTACCAGGGCGCTCACTCCGGTGCGCGCGACCTTTCCCAAGACTCCGCTGCCCACCGCGATCCGGCGGCCCAGGGTTTGGGAGGTCGTTCCCGCCTCGGCTTTGATCTCGATATCTTTCGTGGCGTAGTCCATGATGCCGATGCCGATGTGATCGTAGCGGAAGTTCTTCTGGATCTCGCGTACGATGTCGGCCATCATCTGCTCGGCATCTTCACTCGAGATCGCCATCTTCGAAATGCTGTTCAGAAACGCGAGATGCCGGGCCCGCCGCTGTTCCTCGGTAAACAGGCGCGCATTTTCGATCGCCACTCCCAGTTGGCCGGCTACGGTCTGCATGACCTCGAGGTCCCTGGCGACAAACAGCGATTCCCGCTCCGTACTCCGCGCCGCCATCACACCCACCGCTTTGCCGCCCAGAAAAATCGGCACGGCGCAGAACGACTTGGCCCGTCGCGCAGGCGCGAAGTCGACTCCCAGTTTTGCCCGCACCTGTTCAAGATCGGTCTCGATCAGCAGCGGCTCCCCCGTCCGGATGATGTATTCCGTCAATCCGTTGGTGACCTTGCGCGAGCGCTTGGGAAGACTGCGTTTGCCTTCAATCTCCAGCTCGAAGCGAATCTCATCTTCTTCCTGAAACGCGATGTAGAAATCGCTGGTGTCGAAAATCTGCCCCAGCTCCGCCTGCACCGTGCGCAGTACCTCGTCCTGGTTGAGATGAGAACTGATGGCCTGCCCGATCTCTGTGAGGAGCTCGTATTCCTTAGTTCGCCGCTGCGCCTCGTGGGTTACGACATAGTTTTCCAGTGTCAGCGCGATCTGCAGCGCCAGTCCGATGAGCAACCGCAGGTTCGAAGAGCCGAACGTGTGTCGTTCGGCGTGCGGAAACAGGATGACTCCGAAGTTGTGCTCCCGCGTCTGCAGGCTCACCGCCATCAGGTCGCGGATTCCCTCGTCCAGCAGCAATTGCTTGCACACTCCAAACTTGCCAACCGAAAGCGCCGGCAAAGGCTCTTCCATTTCTGTGAGGTTCCGGAACGTCACCACTCCCCCACGCCGGTAGGCAAGCTCGGCGATGTAATCCCCGGACTGCGTCTTTTGCAGCTTTTCCAGAAACTCCGCGGAAAAACCCTTTTGCACCGAGGGCACCGTGCCACGCCACTGCTGGGAAACAAAAAATACGGCGCGATGCGAAGGCAGGGGCGCCACTAACCTCTCGACAAAACTCTCTAAGCTGGGGACTAACTCGGATGCCGAGAGCAATCGGCGCGGGTCTACGCCCAGAGTCGAGAACGCCAACGCGTTTTCCTGCACTGCGTTGCGCTCATTTTCAAACAGCACCATGACCATGGCGATGGCCAGCAGCATCTGTGGGATCGGCCCCAGGAAACCTCCAAGCGGGCCCACAATATGGAGGAAAGGTTGACGGAGCTGTCCCGTATACATCAGGGCCGCCCACAGCGCCAGGGCAAACGCCAGCATCCGGAACGCCACGGAATTCCGCCGAAAGGCGTAGCGGTAAAAGCTGAAGGAGCAATAGAGCAGCGTCGCCGCCAGCCCCACCTCCAGCCGCAGATAGATTGGCACCGGAGTGGGCTTTTCGCCGAATATCCCGCCCGCCATTTGCGCCCGCAAGCTTACATACGCCAGCAGCGTCCCGGCCACCACCAGCGCCACGTCATACCACTTCAGCTGGAACGGTTCCTTCATCAGCCGGGTCGAGACGAAGATGCAAACCGCCATCCCCAGCAGCAGCAGCGAGCTCAGCAAAAACAATTGCGCGGATGGGCCCCGAAAATATTCCACCGCCTTCAACGCGTAGTGCAGCGTGTACGCCGCCCACGCCAGTTGCCAGGCGCGAAAATAGCTGTGACGGTTCTGCTCGTACAGGTAGGTGAAGACCAGCAGCACCAAAAGGGCCACGGCCCCAGGAATCAACACCAGAGCTGTGGCGACGCTGTGCATGGACTAGCCTTCCTCATTAGCCGTAATTGGAGCCCGATAGAACTCTGAACGGCATCATCCTGTCACACTGGACAGTTCGAAACAATAGTGTCTTTTCCGTAGTTTCCGTCCAGCCCTCGGGTTCAAAAGTACCTTCACTACTATGAGATGCAATGCCGCCTGATTGATCCCTGTTCGGAGGGTACTTTGGTAACCAATGGTAACTCGCGCCCCCTCGCGGGACTGGTTGGAACCAGGGGACCTCGAACCTAGAGCCCAAACCCCAATCCCGCTATACTCAAACGTTATGCTTCGAGTTCGATTTGCGCCGTCCCCCACCGGTTTTCTGCACGTGGGCAGCGCCCGCACCTTCATCTTTAACTGGCTCTACGCCCGTCACAACGGAGGAACCATGATCCTCCGCCTGGACGACACTGATGTCGAGCGCAACACCGATGCCTCCGTCAACTCCATCTTCGATGGTCTGCGCTGGCTCGATCTCGGCTGGGACGAGGAATACAAGCAATCCGAACGTCTGGCCCTGCACCGCCAGATCGCCGACGCCATCTTCCAGAAGGGCCTGGCGTACCGCGATTTTACCCCGGCTCATACCGGCGACAGCGAAAAATCCGGCGCCAATCAGACCTGGCTCTTCAATCCCGGTATGCGCGACCTTTCCCGCGCCGAAAGCGATCGCCGGGCCGCTGCCGGAGAGTCCTTCGCCCTTCGTTTCCGCGTCCCCCGCGGCCTGGGCGAACAAGTCCGTTTCACCGACGCCGTCTATGGCGAGCAAGTCAAGTCCGCCGATGACATCGAGGACTTTGCGCTGCTCCGTTCCGACGGCATGCCCACCTATCACCTAGCCTCCTGTGCCGACGACATCGACCTGCGTATCAGCCACATCATCCGCGGCCAGGACCATCTTTCGAACACTTACAAGCACGTGCTGATTTTCGAAGGCGCCGGCGCCAAGCCGCCGCAGTTCGCACATCTTCCGCTGCTCGTTGCCCCCGACGGATCGAAGCTCTCCAAGCGCCGCCACGGTCCGGTAGTCAGCGTCACCACCTACCGCGACGCCGGCTTCCTTCCCGAGGCCTTCATCAATTTTCTATGCCTGCTAGGCTGGTCGCCAAAAGACGACCGCACCCAAATGACACGCCAGGAACTGATCAACGCCTTCTCCCTGGAAGGCATCAACCGAGCCAACGCGGTAGTGAATTTCAAGGAGCCCACGCGCCTGCAAGGATCGCCTGGGACCGAGACCACAATGGCTCCAGCTGCGGAGCAGCGGGATGCGTTAGCCCAGCACGTAAGTGCTGGGAAAATGTCGGGAAACGACCGAGTCCCGTTGGGGACGGCACATGCGTCCGAAGAAACCTTCGACCCCAAAGCCCTCTGGCTCAATGCCGAGCACATCCGCGGGCTTTCAATCGACGATCTCTGCGCTCGTCTGCTCCCCATCGTCCGCGCCGCCGGATTCTCAATCGCGCCAGAGAAAATGCGCGCCATCACCCCGCTAATCCGCGAGCGCATCAAGCTTCTGCGCGATGTCCTCGCCGCCGCCGACTTCTTCTTCGTGGACCAGCTCCCGCCCTACGACCCAGCCGAACTCATCCCGCAAAAGGGAGACGCCGCCGTGGCGCTAAAAGTTTTGACCAGAGCGCGAGAGCTCCTGTCCAAAACAGAATTCAAACACGACCCGCTGGATCAGTCCCTGCGCGCCGCAGCGCAGGAATTGGGGGTAAAGGCGGGTCAAATGTTTCAGCCGATCCGCGTAGCCGTCTGCGGACGCAAAAACGCTCCCCCATTATTCGAAACGCTGGAAGTGCTAGGAAGAGAAACCACTCTGAAGCGAATCGGGCAGGCGATCGAGAAGCTGCGCTAGGTTTAGCAGGAAGTCATGTAGAGACGGGCTTGCCCCGTCTCACCCCGCCGCTGAGACGCCGCAAGCCGACCCGCCTATCCATGAAACATGAACGCGCGGGAATGCTGCAGCCACATTACGCCGCCCGCCACGATCACACCTCCAACCAGCAGCACCGCGATCCGCCGCAAAAAGTCGTCATGACCCGGAGCGACCTTGGCGATGAGCGCGCCGAGAAGCAGCCCCATAAGCAGGCCGCCGACGTGCGCGGCGTTATCGGTGTGAGCGATCACCGCTCCAAAGAAGAGGTTGTAGCCGACAAACACGACCACGCTGCGCAGCATTCCGGTCATCGCGGCGCGTGGCAGCGAAAACTCCCCCAGATAAAACGACGCAATCAGCGCCCCTGCAATCCCAAATATCGCCCCCGAAGCCCCCACGCTCAAGATGACAGGATTCCAGATCACGCTCCCGAGGCTCGCCGACAAACCCGTGATCAGGTAAACCGCGGCAAACGTCCAGTGCCCGTAGACCGATTCCGCCAGTCTGCCCAGATCCCACAGGCACCACATGTTGAACGCAATGTGCAGCAAGCCTCCGTGAATGAAAACGCAAGTCAGCAGCCGCCACCACTGTCCATTAACGGTAAACGGGCCGAAATTCGCCCCCCAACGCACAAGATCTTGGCCGGAAGGATTGTCGAGCATCGAAACGCCCGCCAACGTCATGGCGATAAACACCGCGACATTGATGCCGAAAATGACCTGGGTGACCACCATCGAGCTGGACTGCGACCGCATCCAGGGCGCGGTTTCGACTCGCTGAATGGGAGAATCCTCGCCGTGCTGCGCCGCCTCATGCTGCACGCACCATTGGCAAAGCTTCCTGCCGAAGCTGAGCGCCGGAAGCTGCCGACCGCATTGCACGCATCGAGCCATCTCACCGCAGATTATCAGACGTTGGTGGAGCGCGGGTGCCCCATCCTTGCGCGTCTGTTGCGCAAGGGTGGGATTTCCGCGCCCCATCCCCGTGCGATCCCGCCCGCCCATATAAAATACAAAGGACATGAGTGCTGCGAATTCATCTCCCTCGAATGAACCCTCCGAGCCCCGCCCCTCGAACTTCATCCGCGACCAGGTCATCGAAGACCTCAAGACCAAGAAATTCGGCGACGCCGTAATTCAGACCCGCTTTCCTCCCGAGCCCAACGGCTACCTGCACATCGGCCATGCCAAATCCATCTGCCTCAACTTTGGATTAGCCGACGAGTTCGGCGGCAAGACCAACCTGCGTTTCGACGACACCAACCCGGAAAAAGAAGAGCAGGAGTACGTCGACTCCATCATGAAAGACGTCCACTGGCTGGGCTTCGAGTGGGACGGCCTCTACTATGCCTCCGACTACTTCGATCAGCTCTACGAGTGGGCGATCAAGCTGATCAACGAAGGCAAAGCGTACGTAGACGATCTAAGCGCGGAAGAAATTCGCAAGTATCGCGGCACGCTGACCGAGCCCGGCAAGGAAAGCCCGCATCGCAACCGCTCCGTGGCGGAGAATCTCGACCTCTTCGAGCGCATGCACAAAGGAGAGTTCCCCGACGGTTCGCGCGTCCTCCGCGCCAAGATCGACATGGCCTCGCCCAACCTCAACCTGCGCGACCCGGTCATGTACCGCATCCTGCACGCCGAGCATCACCGTACCGGCGATAAGTGGTGCATCTATCCCATGTACGATTACGCACACGGCCAGTCCGATTCCATCGAGCATATTACTCACTCCGTCTGCACGCTGGAATTCGAGGACCATCGCCCGCTGTACAACTGGTTCATCCAGCAACTCGGTATCTTCCCATCGCAACAAATGGAGTTCGATCGCCTGAGCCTAACCTACACCCTGCTTAGCAAGCGCAAGCTGCTCACTCTGGTACAGGAAAAACGCGTCATCGGTTGGGATGATCCCCGTATGCCCACCCTCTCCGGCATCCGCCGCCGCGGCTACACCCCGGAAGCGATCCGCAATTTCTGCGCCGCCATCGGAGTTTCGAAGACCAATGGCACGCTGGAACTCGCCATGCTCGAACACTTCGTCCGCGAAGACCTGAACAAGCGTACGCCCAGAGTGATGGCCGTGCTGCGGCCATTGAAGGTTGTAATTGATAACTATCCGGAAGGTCAGGTAGAGGAACTCGATGCGGTGAATAATCCCGAGGACGAAAGCGCCGGCAAGCGCAAGGTTCCATTTTCCAAAGTCCTCTACATCGAGCAGGACGATTTTCGCGAAGATCCGCCGAGGCAGTATTACCGCCTGTCGCCCGGCCGCGAGGTGCGCCTGCGTTACAGCTATTTCATCACCGCGAAATCAGTGGTGAAGAATGAAAGAGGAGAAGTGGTAGAGGTGCACTGCACCTACGACCCAGCCACGCGCGGAGGTAATGCTCCCGATGGACGCAAGGTGAAATCCACCATCCACTGGGTCTCAGCCGCCCACGCCATCGACGCCGAGGTGCGCATCTACGACAAGCTTTTCACCAAGGAGGACCCGAATCAAGTAGAAGAAGGCCAGGAGTTCACTGCGAATCTGAATCCGGGTTCGCTCGAAGTGATCGAGCAGGCGAAACTCGAGCCGTCGCTGGCGAACGCTCCCATCGAAAGCCGCTACCAGTTCGAACGCCTCGGCTATTTTTGCGTGGACCCGGATTCCAGGCTGGCGCGTCTGGTATTCAACCGCACCGTGGCGCTGAAAGATACCTGGGCTAAAGTCGAGAAGAAGATCGAGAAGAAATCGGCAGCGTGAAAGTAGGGTGGAGACGCGGCGTGCCGTGTCTCCCCTGCGAAGTGACATTCGATCACCTCCACGGCCCGCCCGTGTGCACCATCCACAGATCCGCGTCCGGCGCTTTGATCACGTCGAACGGCATCCAGAAACAACCCCGCTGTCCCCATCCATCGCCCCAACTGTTCTGTGATCCCCTCAAAGACAACGCCAAAAGCCTCTTTCTCACTCTTCCCTTCAGACAAAAGTCGCCCTTTGTTTAGACCAGGGCGACGCCGTTGCACATCGTCAGGAACCGCGCAGACCCGCATGTTCCCAAACCCGAAGTCACTCCCGGCTTCGCTATAATGTTTGTTTGCTCTACCCCCGCCATTGGCGCAGGGCTTCATGGAAAGGGAACTATGCCGACTGACGTGGTCATGCCCCAAATGGGCGAATCAATTTTCGAAGGAACCATCACCAAGTGGCTGAAAAAGGCGGGTGACAAGGTCCAGCGCGACGAACCTCTGTTCGAAATATCCACCGACAAGGTCGACGCCGAAATCCCCGCGCCCGCCAGTGGAATCCTTCAGGAAATCAAGGTTTCCGAAGGCAATACCGTTCAGGTCAACACCGTCGTCGGCGTGATTGGCGACGGCGGTGGCGCTTCCGCTTCCGCCGCCGTCAAGGCCGCTGCTCCTGCCGCTCCTGCCGCTCCTGCGCCGGCAAAGAAAGAAGCCCTGGCTCCGCCGCCCGCGCCCGTCGCCACCGCCGCACCCACCACTCCCGAAGAGGGAGAAGATTCCGACGTCCGCTCTTCCCCGCTAGTCCGCAAGCTCGCCCGCGAGCACAATGTGGATCTCGCGAAAGTAAGCGGCACCGGCACCGGTGGCCGCGTCACCAAGCAGGATGTTCTCGATTTCGTAGAGCGCCGTACGGCTGCTCCAGTTGCCGCCGCCGCATCCGGTCAAGCTGCAGCTCCAGCCCAGGCCGCCATTCCGGGCGACCTCGTACCCATGTCCCAGATGCGCAAGATCATCGCGCAGCGCATGATCGAATCGCGCCGAACCAGCGCTCACGTCCATTGCATGTTCGAAGTGGATCTGACTCGCATCGTTAATCTGCGAAACCAGCTGAAAAACGGCTTCGAGCAGCGCTACGGCGCGCGCCTGACGTTCATGCCGTTCTTCGTGCGCGCCGCCATCATCGCACTGCAGCAATATCCGATCGTCAACAGCTCGCTCGAAGGCGACAGCGTCCGCTACCATAAGCACGTCAACGCCGGCATCGCCGTCGCGCTCGATTGGGGACTCATCGTCCCCGTTCTCAAGAACGCTGACGAGCTCAACTTCCTCGGACTGCAGCGCGGCATCACCGACCTCGGCGAGCGCGCTCGTACGAAAAAGCTCATGCCGGCGGATGTCGAAGGTGCAACCTTCACCATCACCAACCCCGGCCAGTTTGGTGCGGTCTTCGGCTTGCCCATCATCAACCAACCCAACGTCGCCATCATGGGCGTCGGCGGGATCACCAAACAGCCACTGGTGATCACCAGCAAAGACGGAACGGATTCCATCGCCATCCGTTCCGTCGTTCACCTCACGCTCGGCTACGACCATCGCATCATCGACGGCGCCATCGCCGACCAGTTTATGGCCGTAGTAAAGAAGACTTTAGAAAACTGGAGCGAAGAAGTCGGCTAGCACGCAGCATCTCGACGGTTCAAGTCACAACGAGTGAGCGTCACGGCGTCTCTCTTCGCGAACCTATATACCACCAGCCAGCTTGTTCCCGTGTCTCTGCGGTGTTAGGTACGCAAGTGTAGGTGTTGGAAGTGTGTTGCCTTGTCCGTGCGGCACGCGCATTCGGGCGTCAGTCCCGAACGGGCGACCTCGCTCTCCAGTTCTTTGGTGATCGATGTCCGCCCCGAGGCCGTCTCAGGTCAATCTTTGGGAGGAACTGAACAAAAATTGGGGATGAACCCCATGCACCGCGGGATGACGACCATTCGGGCTGGCAAAAATCGCAAGAATCAATACTTCAGCCGGGAGAAACGATGGGCGACATTGCTTGAGAACTTTCCTCGGAGAGGTTTTGTGCAGTTTCTGATTCGGGCTCAGAGTATAGGGGAGGTGCAAGAGGCAAGGGCGGCGTGATACCCAGGAGCACGGGATACCTGGTCACAATTGCTTTAGTAGCTCCCGACTCTGTCGCAGAAGCTCACGTACGCGTTCTTGTTCCGCCCTGCCTTCTGAAGAATACAGCCCGTGCTTCCAACGCGAGCGCCGCGACTTTGCCAAGCCCTCCGGGGTACGAGGGCCCGTACTGGCGCCCCCGTGCATCCGACATCGGCCGTTACGCATTGCAGGCGATTGACATGCCGTGCCACGACGCGTCCTGGCTCCACACCTCGGAGCGGTGTTTGGGTCCCCTGGCGGATTCCGATTTTTCAACCATCCCCTTCGATGTGTCTGCGTGTTATCAATCATATCTTCCATGATCTTCTACCGAAGCATCCAAGGATCCCTGATGACTGACTGGACCTACGATGCCCTGCGCTCCCTTATGGATGTGCACTTGCTCCACGTTCATTTTCTGCTCGCCCTTGCCGCGGTGCCGATCTAAGGCTTCCACCTGCGCGACAAAGGTTCTCAGCAGCTTCGTAGCTAAGATCACGTGGCGTTCCACCTCCACAGGGGGCTGCTCCTTCAGCCCCGCCCGACTGAGAAATTCCATAGCCAGGCTTTGCGCAACAACCATTTGCGTCGCGAGCATTCCTTCGACGGTGTCGCGCGGGCTGATGCCGTAAAGAGCGGCAAGGGCGTGATTCCCATTAGGATCGAGTGTCCTCCGGGGCAACGCAAGGTTGAGCTGTTGAAACAATTCGACACATAGGTCTGAGTCTGATGTTCCAAACGTCGAAAACTGACTGCCTTCGAACTTGCCTTCCGTTTCCCTGAACTTCAGCGGGCCATCGCTGCTCGGGGGCAACAGGGGATGCTTAGCACTTAATGCTCCCCCACTGCCGCTAGTTGCCAACTGGCTTTGTGCCAAACTGGGTTCGCGGCTTGGCGAGGTTTTCTCGCGATCGGCAACGACGGATCGCGAGCTCTCCGAAATCCCAGGGTTTACGGGTTCCACTGTCCGGTGCTCAGCTCCCTTCCGGCTGTTCGTTCTTGCCTTTGTCATTTTTTTCTTCGACGTTTTGCTCACGAGCTCCTCCATTAAGTTCCGGATCGCAGCGATCATGTGGCCCTCGATGGATCTGGGGACCACAGACAAGGGCTGCGGAACTACGTTGAAGACGGGATCGGGGCACGACGTTGAAGACAGGTCGAAAGAAGAATACCGCTCGTTCGTGGAAATACTATCCCATGATAAACGGAAACGGCCCGATGGTGCAAAATTTTTTGGAACGTTGGCGAAGCACTGAAACCAAATCGCTTATCGGCCTCGTTTCGCAGCGGCCCTTGCCCCAAGGCCGCCTCAGTTCAATCTTGGGAAGGAATGTCGCACGATCAGGTTTTGCCTTGCGGGTCCTTCTGCTGGGCTTTTGCTCTGGTTTTGGCCCACCGAGCGAGTACGGCCTGCCGCGCAATCTCCCTCCTCTTTTCCGGGGTAAGCTTGGCCGCCCGGATCTTGCCGCCCTTCGATCCGCCCAGTTTTCCCAGGGCCACAGCGTTTGGATTCTTCTTCTTAGCCATTCGATGATGTAAAAGCTAACCTTCCGAACTGCTGAAATCAATCACAAAGTTCTTGACATATACTTAGGCGCTTATGTATAAAGAGAGCGGGAATATACTTAGGCGCTTAAGTATAAAACGGATCAGGAGGGCTTCATGCCAAGGAAAACCGCAGTACGGACGAGCATCCGCACGGCTCGAAAGATTTGGACCAACCTCTCGCGGGAAGCTCTCATTCGGCTCAGGGAGATTGCGACGCAGCACGATTTCTCAGTGGGTGCCGGTGATTTGATCTACCTGCAGAACGGTTGGTACGTCACGCACACGGGCCTTCTCGGTTTGGCGCGCCGCAAGAGATGCAGTGGCATCCATGTTGAAGCCGTCGATTCGCTGTGTGATTCAGGAGCGAATCGATTCGTCCTCAAGGCGACGGTCTTTCCATCTAAGAACTCCTCCGGATTCGTCGGCTATGGTGACGCAGATCCGTCCAACGTCTCTCCGCTCGTCCGTGGGGCAGAGATGCGGGTGGCCGAAACCCGTGCGGTCAATCGTGCCCTGCGCAAGGCCTACGGCATTGGCATCTGCTCGGTCGAGGAAATCGGGACCATTCCAAACAGTGGTGAGAAGGTCCTTCCGCAGAACACCAACGGCAACGGCAACGGAGCTGGCCCCAAGGTCCGCGACCGTCTCTGCCAGATCATTCGCCAACACAAACTCGATCCCGAACTGGTGAAGGCCTACGCCGTCGACTTCTGCGGCACGAAGACTCTCCGAGAGGCCAGCAGGGAACAGGTCGAGAACTTCGTCCAGCAACTGGCCGACTGGGCCGAGAAGGACCGCAACGCCCTCCTCTGTCAGCTCAACAGCTACTCGCATCCGAAGCAGGAGGTGGTCGCATGAAACGCCAAGTCCCAGGCCTCGCCGAAACGGCCCGCGATTCTCGTCCGGAGATTCCCGACGGGGTCTTCCTCGTTCGGGTCGATGGCGCCCAGTTCCGCTGGCACGCCCACAAACCGTTCTACGTCCTCCGACT
>Ga0187817_10000901_pt1 | contig 13662 bp, 12 predicted proteins | sample NC_wetland_sal_i_17_FD_132431 | JGI IMG/M metagenome (GOLD analysis project Ga0187817, IMG submission 132431) | Wetland sediment microbial communities from Neuse River Estuary, North Carolina, USA - SO4_2 | ecosystem: Environmental > Aquatic > Freshwater > Wetlands > Sediment | place: USA...
GCTGACGCGCTGGCAGGCGCTTGAATATATCTCGGCGCAGAACCTGGAGCGCCGGGCGCTGGCCACGCTTGGCTGCATCACCGTCGTGCCGGGCGCGATCGGCGCCTGGAGGCGCGCGGCGTTAGAGCGCTTGGGTGGCTTCCCGTCGGACACGCTGGCCGAGGATCAAGACCTCACCATCTCCATGCTCCGGTCGGGCTACAAGGTGCTCTATGACAGCACCGCGATCGGCTGGACCGAGGCACCCGAAACACTGCGAGACCTGGCAAAGCAGCGTTTCCGCTGGGCCTTCGGCACCTTGCAGTGCCTCTGGAAGCATCGTAGCGTGACGCTCCGGCCACGCCACGGCATGCTCGGCCTCGTTGCACTGCCGCAGACCTGGCTATTCCAGTTCCTGTTGTCGCTGCTCGCGCCGCTGGTCGACGCGGCCCTCTTCTGGCAGCTCGCGATGTCGACCTACGACGTGCTGCAACACCCCGATCAATTCGACGGCGACACCTTGCGCAAGGTCCTCATCTATTATCTGGCCTTCCTGCTCATCGACCTGACGAGTGCGGCAATCGCCTTGGCCATGGACCGGAAGGCGAAGTGGAGTTTGGTACCGTGGCTCGTGCTGCAGCGGTTTGGCTATCGCCAGCTCATGTATTACGTCGTCGTCAAGGCGGTGCTGGCCGCAGGCCTCGGGCCGCTCGTGGGCTGGGGCAAGCTCGAGCGCAAGGCGACCGTCACGGACGCGGTCTGAGTTCGCGCCTTCGGCTGTTGAGTAGCATCGAAATATCGTGTGAGCCACAGTCCCGGCAGGACAGGGGTCTCCTTTAGTTGCACCACCGTATCCTCCCTAATCTCGCTCAGGATAAAGCGAAGGTCCGGTACGAACTCAACGGCTTAACGGCACAGAAAATGCTTTATCGGAGGCCGATGCAAATCAAGGCCCTCGCGGAAATGATCCCGTTGGAGATGTCTATACAAGCGTGCTCTTTCGCTGTGACGCCAAAACGAGGTCGACCGCTCCCTTGCCTTCCGCAACGAGTCTCACGGCGCGATGACCCGCTCGCTCACGTCTATCATCTGGCAACGAATCGAGGATGCGGCGCGCCTAGCAAGGGAGGTCGAGGAGAAGATCGTGAGCTACATTAGACACGTCCTACAACCTGGGGAGACCATTCGATACCAAGGTAGTGTGCTTTGGATTTTGTACCTTTAAGCGCTGCTTCTCGCCGTTGTAGGAGCGGTCGCGAGCCTGTTAGGACCCCCCACGGGATGGGTGGCATCGGCAATCTGTTTCTCCTGGCGGTGATCCTTGCGTTGCGCGCGTGGTTCATCCGCTGGACGAACGAGATTGTGGTTACGGACCGCCGCGTCATCTATGTCCACGGCTTCATTCAGCGCCACACTGTCGAAGTACACATGGACAAGATCGAGAGCGTCGATTTCGATCAAACCGTGATGGGACGGATTCTCGACTACGGCGACGTGACCATCCGAGGGAACGGGCACCACGCTTGAGCCCATACGCGAAGTGGGTCGACCCATCGCCTTCCGCAATGAGGTTACGGCGCGATGACCGTCCGCCGCTGGCCTACACACCTACGGGTGGGTCTTCCAAAAAGAAATTTTCCGCCGCAGTGCTCGCCTAGAAAACGCAGCGACTTGCGAGTGGCGCCCGAGATTGGGGCAACTATGATGCGCGGTTAGTAACTATGATGCGTGGTTAGTACGAGAAGAAGGCATTTGATAGAGTTGCAGCATGGCGCGAGATTTGGTGGTGGGCATTCGGTAGTCCTCCTTGTCGCGATGCTCATAGGGCTATTCGCGAGGGAGCAATGCCGTCTTGGTAGCGTCCACTGGACGATCTGCACAACAATGGGGATGCCCCACCGTAGGCGGTCCCTTTCCTGCTCCTGGGCCATGAGTGAAGCATCATCGTTTAGGGCAGGTCCTCACCCTGAGGCTTGGTCACCGCCGGATCATACTGAAAGCAGTAGGTCTTGCCGTCGATTGCCTTCTTGATAGGGCACTTAGCGGGCTCATCATCCGGTTTAGTCCGATCTTCGGCCCCGGTATTGGGTAGGTCACCGTTCAGATGATCCGCAGCGACAACGGACGTGGCGCTAAGACCAAGCAGAAGAGCGCTCGCTAACAGCAGCACTATCCTTTCCATGGGTATGTTCTTATCCCACTCTGTGCGCGTCGCCCACCCAGCAGCGGCTGCAACGTCAAGGCGCGACGACGAGCCAGCAGATCGCCAACCTCTCAATAGTCAGAGGTCATCCATCAACCGATACAATTCGTAACATTTCGCCATCACCCAGCAACGATGTTGCGAGAGGCTTTCAGAGTTGACTCTCGATTTCCCCCAGAATGACGCCTCGGCCCCGCAGGACATGCTTCCCCCTGCGGGGCTTTTTTGAAGGCGACGGCCTGCGCGTGAGACGAAAGCCTCTTGTCGATGCTAGCGTCAGAGAGAGTCGGGCGCTTGTGTAGGTCGCAATCAGTTTCTGCCGCCTACCACGCCAACCCGAAATCGCTGAGCCCACCAGGAGAAGAGCGACGACAATCAAAACGGCGTTCATCCTACCGAAGCCGACGCCATTAACTATTGTCCCTTAATCCAGCCCTGTTTGCAGCCTGCCTTAAATTCGTTGGCGTCGATCGTTCCGTCGCTGTCAGTGTCGACCATGGTGAAATCGATCACGTAAGGAACCGCCTTGGCTTTGGTGATGGTGGCGCCATTCGGTGATACCAGTGTCCAGAGTGCTTGGCATTTGGCGCCCTCGAGGGGAGCCCCTTTTTCGGCAGCCTGCGCAACACCGCCAACTAAAAGCACTGCTGCGCATGTCATAGTTGTCATTCTCATGATTCATACTCCCTACGGGACACGCTGCGCGATCCTAGGCTCAGCTTCACGTGGGAAGCGGCAAAAACCGATGGACATGATAGCCAAATCGCGGAAGCGAATTCTCTGGTTCATAACAAATATAATCTCCCCTCCACCAAAGGTCTCCCGTGGTTGCGCAGGTGAAATCATAACCAGCTGCGCGCATACCATAGCTGGACAAATTCTGCCCCGGAGTGGAATTGAGAGCTCTCATTTGGGTTGATCAGCTTTCAGAACCTTATGAGTTTGGCCTCTATGCTCGCGCTCTCCAGCATGCCTAGGGTGCATGGCATACCACTGAGCAGCAGTCCGCTACTGGTCTCTTGACGGGGAAGTCTGACAAAGCTCATGAAATCACAGGGGCCGGCAGCAATGACACAGTAACATTCGCCCCGAGCAATGCCAGCGTGAGCCTGACGGCCAGCGGTGACAGTATCAATGTTATCCAGGCACTTCGCGTTCCGATTTGATATGACCTGAGAGCATGGCACCTCGATCTGAAAATCCGCGTTTCGGTGGTTCGATCCCGCCCCTGGGCAAGAGGCCGTCCGCCGCCGCTCGTCGTTTAACCGGATTCAACCCACGATAGGATCGGGTGTCCCTGGTAGCTCGCGCTCGGCGCTAGACGGCATTAACCCGAGCAAGGATCAGGGCGTTTCTTCGCGATAACACTCGGTCGTGGAATTCCTTGCAAAAGGCCCGAGACCGGGTGCCTGCCGGAACGCTTGGTTTGCAGAGTGTCGCGCGCTGCCGAGGCTTCCTCAATTTTTTTGTCGCAATTTGGAACGTTTCCTTGCGCATCCAGTTTGGGTATCGGATGGGGCCCCCCTCCAGAGTGCTCTATCCCAAAAAGCAAGTGCAGGGAAGCCTCGGGCCCCAACCTGGGGCTTCCGCCTTATCAAGCAGACCTCCAATAAGAGAAAACAAAGGTTGCACGTCAAGCAGCCGGTTACACGTTCGCCAACTCTACCCTCACAAAGCTGGCTTTGGTTTGAGTTGGTCTTCCCTATTTCCCCTAAGAGCCCTGATACCATGCGGCATCAGGGCCTTAGGACTCAAAGCCAGCTAAGATTTCGCCATCGCGTTCTTAATCATGCCGACGATGACAGTGAGTATCGCACCGCCCACGCTACCACCCACGAATTGGCCTATGACGACTTTCCAATCGACTCCGGCCGCTGCCGCCGCAAGCGTGGGAATGAGCGCACCAAGAATTTGTCCGCCACCGATGCCTCCAAGGGCGCCAGCAATGGTATTCCCGGCTGGACCCAAATCGACATTTTCCATGCTGGCAGCAGCGGCATTTCCTCCAACGGCGCCAGCGATAATCTGGATAATCAGATTGATAATGGTGCTTGACATGCTTCCTCCCCTTCTATCGGCATCTTACGTGCCGATGAGCCTCCACACTGACTCTGTCAGAAGCATCCAGCAAGGGAGATCAAGGTCGCTGCGAAGTCGCTTAAAAGGGTAGGCCGCCTCGCGGCGGCCTCTTTGCTATTTTGGGCTCCAGCTCGCAGCCGGTTACATCTTCCCCTTCGAGCACTTCTTGGTGGTGTCATCCCACATCATCTTAGCCTTCTCGCACGCAGCCTTGGTGGTCGGCGTTTTCTCTGCGGCCAACGCCGGCGCGGCGAATGCAACAACAAAGCTCAATGCAACGATAGAAAAGAGATTCTTCATGGCGTTTCCTCCGGTGTAATAGCCACACAGCTTGCCTACCGAGACTCCATGGCGTTCGTGTGTCACGGGTGCTGCGACGTGTCGCGGGTCACCTTCAAATTTGTGCCCAACGGATAGCCTTAAGTCCCTGAGCTGGTTGTTCCTCCGACTGGCCGCCGCCAGCGAACTCCCTCCGAAAACGGGCTTGGGGTTTACCGACCTGATCCAGGCGATGATCTTCCAGATCTCAGTGTCGGTCTTGAATGTTTTGCCGAAGGGCGGCATCGGCGACAACGATGTCCTCGCAGCCCTTGCGCACGAAGCCTTGCTTCCGGAACGCATCGCCTGGGCTGAGAAATGGTAGGGCACGGCTCAGATTGGCGCTGTGGCATTTGCCACATCCAGGCACGAGCTTAGTGGAAAGGTCGATTTGGCGAATTTCGGCGAGTTTAAATTAACTTGCGGACCCCCGCCGGCTCAGGCGCCGGCAATGAGCGCGAGCAGGCCCTTGAGTAGGGCTTCGGGGGTGGGCGGGCAGCCGCGGATGTGCAAGTCCACGGGGACAACGCGCGAGACGCCCCCTTCCACCGCATAGCTTCCGGCGAAAATGCCGCCCTCGGCGGCGCAGTCGCCGACCGCCACCACCCATTTCGGATCTGGCGTGGCGTTGTAAGTGCGCAGCAGCGCCTCGCGCATGTTCTTGGTGACGGGGCCGGTTACCAGCAGCACGTCGGCATGGCGGGGAGAGGCGACGAAGCGTAAGCCGAACCGCTCGAGGTCGTAGAAGGCGTTATTGAGCGCGTGGATCTCGAGCTCGCAGGCATTGCAGGATCCGGCATCCACCTCGCGGATGGCGAGGCTGCGGCCAAGCCGGCGCCGCGCCGCGCGATCGAGCGTTGCCGCAAGCTCGGAAAGGCCCGCATCGTCCGGCGCCGGCGGCGCCTCCGTCGCGCGCCCCTGCACAACGTTCTTGAATAGAAGTCGGCGCATGCTCTCCTCCTAGAGGTCGTGGCCCGAATAAGAGCAGTTGAAGGATTTGTTGCACAGCGGGAAATCGGCGACGATGTTGCCTTCGATAGCAACCTCGAGCAGCGGCCATTGGAACCAGGACGGGTCGCGCAAATGGCAGCGCTCGATAAGGCCGTCCTCACCGATACGGATCGATGCGAGGACATCGCCGCGGAAGGCTTCGACCAGGCCAAGACCCTCTTTGACTCCGCTCACCTTGGCGCGCTCGTGGCGCAAGCGCCCTTGAGGTAGCCGTTCAAGGATCTGATCGATCAGCTTGAGGCTTTGCTCGACTTCACGGATGCGAATCCAGACCCGCGCATTGACGTCGCCGTCGTCGCGCACTGGCGCCTCGAATTCAAGATCGGCGTAAGGCGCATAGGCAACTGCCTTGCGCGCGTCGAAGGCGCGGCCCGAGGCGCGGCCGACATAGCCTCCGGCGCCGAAGGCACGCGCCAAGGTCGGCGCGAGATAGCCGGTAGTGACGGTGCGATCCTGGAGCGAGGCGGTGTTGTCGTAGATCTCGACCACCTCCGGGAAGCGGCTGCGCACGGTCGCAAGAAGCGCGCGGAGGCTCTCAATGCCTGCTTGGTCCAAATCTTCAGTCACTCCGCCCGGCACGATGCGGTCCATCATTAGCCTGTGGCCGAAGCAGGCCTGCGCGGCGCGCAAAGTGCGCTCGCGTAGGATGCCGCACTCTGCGAAGATCAGCGAGAAGGAGGCATCGTTGCAGATGGCGCCGATGTCGCCGAAATGGTTGGCGAGGCGCTCAAGCTCGGCCATGAGGGCGCGTAGCCAAATTGCGCGCTCCGGAACGTCGATCTCAAGCGCCGACTCCACCGCATGAGCGAAGGCGAGCGCGTAAGCGACGGTGCTATCGCCAGAGGTGCGGCTGGCGAGCTTCGCACCCTTGTCGAGGCTCGCTCCCGCCATCAGTGACTCGGTGCCCTTATGTACATAGCCGAGCCGTTGCTCGAGCCGTGCCACCGTCTCGCCATTGGCGGTGAAGCGGAAATGCCCCGGCTCGATAATGCCGGCATGGACAGGGCCGACCGGGATCTGATGCAAATCCTCTCCTTCCACCGGCAGGAAAGTGTAGGGATAGGCTTCGATCGACCGTTTACGCGGCTTGCCGAGCGGGCGCGTCACGCCCCAAAAGCCGAGATCGAGCCAGTGTCTGGTGTCTGAGAGACCAATCGGCTTTAAGCCATAAAGGTCGAGGATCGCGCGTTCGAGCCTGATCGCCGGCGGGTGGTGCGCGCCTACGGACGGGAATTTGCCGTCGGGGCATTCGAGCGTGAACACCGCGATCGCGGCCGACGGCTCCTCGAGCAACGCAAGATGAACGGCGTCCCGATCGCCCCAGAGGCCGAGCAGCGTGGCCCGCGCCTCAATGAGTTCTTGTATGGCAAAGCGCCAGCCGTCGCGTCCGACGATTGCGCGCGGCCAGGGGCGGTGCGCTTGCGCCTTGCGGCCAGCCTTGGCGATGTTGGTGAGTGCCGCCATGATTTGCGCTTACCCGAGCAGCTTGGCGACGTTCTGGAACCATGCGACCAGCGGGCCAGGCAGGTAGATGCCCGCGCAAAGTACCAGCCCCAGATGAGCGAACATCGGAACATAGGAGCCCTTCGCCTTGTGGTTCGGCCCGTGAGGGTCGCCGAAGGCTATCGCGTTCAGCCGCAGGAACAGCGCGCCGAGGGCAACGAGAATTCCAAGCACGAGGGGAAGCGCAAGGAGCGGCTCCCGCGCGAAGGTCGAGCTCACGACCAGGAACTCGCTGGTAAAGATGCCAAGCGGCGGCAGACCGGCGATGGCCACGACGCCAAGCACCAAACCCCAGCCAAGCACGGGATTGGTTGAGGTCAAGCCGCCCATGTCGGCGATCTTCTGTGTGCCCTTCACCTGGGAGATGTCGCCGACGGCGAAGAAGATGGCCGATTTGGTCAGCGAATGCAGACTCATGTGCAGAAGGCCGGCAAAATTGGCGAGCGGTCCGCCCATACCGAAGGCGAAGGTGACGATCCCCATGTGCTCGATGGAGGAATAAGCGAACAGTCGCTTGATGTCGCGCCGGCGGTACAGCATGAACGCCGCGAACAGGAGCGAGATGAGGCCCATACTTATCATCAACGGCCCAGGCGCAAGCGCGTCTGGATTCGCCGCGAGCAGTATTTTGAAGCGGAGCAGCGCGTAGAGTGCGACATTGAGCAGAAGTCCCGACAGCACCGCCGAGATTGGCGTCGGGCCCTCCGCATGGGCATCTGGCAGCCAGGCATGCAGCGGTACAAGTCCAACCTTGGTGCCATAGCCGAGCAGCAGAAACACGAAGGCAAGATTCAGGAGTGCCGGATCGAAGGAGGCTGCGTGCGCCACGAGATCGGTCCACACCATGGCGTCCGGACCGCCGCCGATCACAGGCTCGGCCGCCATGTAGATGAGAATCGTGCCAAACAGGGCAAGCGCGATGCCGACGCTACCGAGAATGAAGTATTTCCAGGCGGCTTCGAGCGCCTCATGCGTCCGGTAGATGCCGACCATCAGCACCGTGGTTAGCGTGGCAAGCTCGATCCCCACCCACATCACGCCAATGTTGTTGGTTACGAGGGCGAGGTTCATGGCGAACATCAGCACCTGATACATGGTGTGATAGAAGCGTAAGAAAACGGGAGTGAGCCGGCCGGTCTCAAGCTCGTGTTCGATATAGCTCGCGCTGAACGTGCTCGTCGTGAAGCCCACGAAAGTGGTAAGCACAATGAAGACATTGTTGAGATCGTCCACCAGGACATAAGGCCCGGTCGGCGGACGTTGGAAGAACAGCGAAAACGCGGCGAGGAATGTGAGCAGCGTCGCCAAGATGTTGAGGCGCGCTGAGAATCTGTAGCTCGGGAGCAGCGCAAGCAGCGCCGCTGCGACCGCAGGGATGGCGAGCACGGCGGTAACCGCGTTGAAGCTCACAGCTGTTCTCCCCGGAAACGGTCGAGCGCGTGAACATCAACCGTGTCGAAGCGCTCGCGAATGCGGAACAGGAAAATTCCTATCACGATGAAGGCGATTAGGATGGAGAAGGCAACGCTGATCTCGACCACAAACGGCATGCCCTTGGCGCCGGTGGCGGCAAGCACGAGGCCATTCTCGAGCGACATGAAACCGACGACCTGGCTCACGACGTTGCGCCGCGTCACCATCATCAGGAGCCCAAGCAGCACGACCGAGAGGGCAAAGGCGAGATCCTCCCGCGCAAGCGGATTGGCCTCGGCCGTGACGCGCAGCATCACCACCATGGCAAGGCCCACAAGACCTATGCCGAGCAGCATGGTTGGACCGATGCCGACGACCGTCTCGATCTCGCGGTGGATACCTAGCTGCTTGATCATCCGGTGCAACGCCACGGGGATGACGATTGCCTTGAAGACGAGCGCGATCGCCGCGGTGATGTAGAGATGCGGCGCATCTTGAGCGTAGGCCTGCCACGCGACCGAAAGCGCGAGCACGAGCGCATGTAGGGCGTAGACGTTGAGGAGTGCATAGAGTCGATCCTGATAAAGCAGCATGAAGCTCACCAAAACGAGCGAGCCCGCGAGCAGGTGGGCGATGTCGTAGGTGAGACTGTGCATCTAGAGGCTCCGCGACACGAAGAGAAGCAGCGTGGCCAGCAAGCCGAGCATCAATGCAGCCCCCAGGAATTCGGGCACGCGAAAGATGCGCATCTTGGCGATGGAGGTTTCGAACACCGCGAGTAGAAAGCCGCCCGCGGCGAGCTTGGCGATATAGGCAGTGACGCCGATGAGCAGCGCCTTGAGTCCGGCATCCGGCGCAGCGATGCCCCAAGGGGCGAACAGGCAAGCTATCAGTGAGACGTAGAGCAGAAGCTTGAGCTCTGCCGACAGGTCGATAAGAGCGAGATGCCGCCCCGAATATTCGAGCACCATGGCCTCATGCACCATGGTGAGTTCGAGATGCGTCGACGGATTGTCGATCGGGATTCGCGCATTCTCAGCGATTGCCACCATGATCAGTGCGATCAGCGCCATGCCGAGCGAGACACGCAAGCCCGCTTCGCCCGAGGCGAGGAAGCCCGCCATGGTCGAAAGCTGAGTCGAGCCCGCGACCAATGCCAGCGTGAAGACGATCATCAGCATGGCAGGCTCGGCGAGGGAGGCGATCATCACCTCCCGGCTCGAGCCGATGCCGCCGAAGCTCGTGCCCACATCGAGGCCGGCAAGCGCCAGGAAGAAGCGCGCGAGCCCAAGCAGCGCAATGATGACAATCAGGTCTGCCGACCAGGAGAACATCAATCTGGTGCCGAAGGTCGGCACCAGAGCTGCCGCGACCCACGTCGCCGCGAAAATAAGATAGGGAATAGTGCGGAACAGCCGAGAGGCGCTGTCGGCGAGCACCACCTCCTTGCGCAGGAGCCGCACGAGATCGCGGTAAGGCTGAATCAGCGGGGGCCCTTGCCTACGCAACAGCCGCGCCTTGACCTTGCGCACAAAGCCCATGAGCAGTGGCGCAAACGCCAGCACCAGCAGCATCTGTACGGCCTGCACCGCGAGATTGAGGATCATGGCCATATCGCGAGCACGAGGAGGAGGCCCACAAGGGCGACGAAGACGAAACTGAGATAGTGCCGAATGCTGAGCGATTGCAGCCGGTTGAGCCGCTCAGCAACGTATTCGACGGCGCGGGCGATGGGCTCGTAGAGCGTATCCCAGATAACATCGCTCAGGCGCACGACAAGGCGCGCGGGACCCGGATCGCCAGGCGGCGGCATTTCCACCTGCTCGCTCGCGCGAAAGACGAGCGTCCCGAATACACGGCGGATCGGCTGGGCGAAGCTCGATGCGGTGTATTGCGTGGCGGGACTCGGGTCTGGATAGCCGCAATCCCAGGCTGGTCCGCGCCTCAGTTTGTTGGAGGCCAGCCGATGGATAACAGTTGCGGAGGTGGCTCCCGAGAACACCATGAACAGGAACACGAGGAGACCATTGTAGGAGCTGCGGCTCTCGGCGATGGGAACGATGGAAAGGAAGGGCACCTCGCGCTGGAGCGGCATGCTGTTGCCGACCATCGCCTTGGCAACGGGCGCGAGCGCATCGATGAAGAAGCCGGGTAAGATGCCGGCGAGGAGGCAGAGCGCGGCAAGCACGAACATCGCCGTCAGCGAGAATCTATCGGTTTCATGGGCGCGCCTCGCCGCTTCGGTGCGCGGCCGCCCGAGAAAGGTGATGCCGAAAGCCTTGACGAAGCAGGCTGCGGCAAGCGCCGCCGAGAGCGCGAGCAGGGCGCCGACCGCGGGAACGAGAAATTTCAGGCCCCATGAGGGGAGCTGCGGGCTCTGCAGAATGGCTTGGAAGGTCAACCATTCGGAGACGAAGCCGTTGAGCGGCGGCAACGCTGAGATGGCGACGCAGCCGACGAGGAAGGTGAAGGCCGTAAGCGGCATACGATGAATGAGGCCGCCCAGATGCTCCATGTTCCGCTCGCCGGAGGCGGTAAGCACGGCCCCAGAGCCGAGGAACAAGAGGTTCTTGAACAGGGAATGATTAAGGACATGCAGGAGGGCCGCGGTGAAGGAAAGTGCGGCCGCCCAGCCAAGACCGTAAACCTGGAACCCCAGCGCAAGGCCAAGGCCGATGAAGATGATGCCGATATTCTCCACCGTGTGATAGGCGAGCAGCCGCTTCAAATCGTGCTGCATCAGCGCGTAGAGCACGCCCATGACGCAGGTAACGCCGGCGAGCGCGAGCACCACCACACTCCACCACCAGGCGGGATTTCCCAGCAGGTCGAACACGATGCGGACAAAGGCGTAGACCGCGACCTTGGTCATGACGCCGCTCAAGAGACCGGAGACATGGCTCGGCGCCGCCGGGTGCGCGAGCGGCAGCCAGGCATGCAGCGGCACGAGACCTGCCTTGGAGCCGGTGCCGATCAGGACGAGGAGGAGAACGAGCGCGATGAGCGTAGGAGAGGAGTGAGCTCCGCGGATTGCGTCGAAGGCGTAGGCGCCGTCGGGCCCGGCCAGGAGTCCGAAGGCAAGCAGCAGCGCGAGCGTGCCGAAGCTCGCCATGACGAGATAGACATAGCCCGCGCGCAAATTCGCGCGCACATGGTCGTGGGCCATCACGAGCGCCCAGGATGAGAGCGACATGAACTCCCAGGAGAACAGGAAGGTGAAGGCGTCGTCGGCGATGACGACGACGTTCATGCCGGCAAGGAATAGGGGATAGAAGGGCAGCACACGTTGCGGCGCCGTCTCGTGCCGGCCGAAGCCAAGCGCATAGAGGCTCGCGGCCCCGCCGCCGAGATTGATCACCGTGAGAAAGAAAGCGGAAAGGGCATCCAGCCGAAAATGCGCACCGAGCCAGGGGAGCCCTATGGGCAATATCAAAGTCTCGGCCGGGGCCTGCTCGATAAGGGCATTCAACCCGACGGCAAGACCAATTGCAGAAAGAGCGAGCGATCCCCCGTAGACGACGGGGCGATCCAAGGCGCTTCCCTTGAGCGCAAGCGATAGTGCTGAGACGGTGAATAGAGCGGCGGCGATGGCGAGAACAACGGTAAGAGCCATCGCTATGTTACACCGCGAACCGCATGCCGCGGCTTTCGCGCCCGGCGTGCAGCTGCCTCACCGATCAATTCGATGCCGGCAATATCGAGTGCTTCAATCAATGTCATGAGCGAGTCGACATCCCCGCGGATCATGCCGTCGCTCGCTTCTATCCGCTGAATGGGCCGGAGAAAAAAGTCCGGCCCTTCAACCGGCTTGCGCTGGTTGATCCCCAGGAAAGCCCGCGAAGCCCGCGAATTGCGCAGCTGTTATGACCGTTCCTTCTAGCAAGATCGAAAAATGATGTCATGGACCGATATTTCACGTGTTGCAGTTCAATTGCGCCCCTTTGCAGCCGATGGATGGCCGGAAGTCTGCCAATGGTGTATGCGAAGTATCTCAAGGAGAGGGGTCACCGATGGCTCACGTCAGCCTTCGCTCCACTGCCCTGGTGCTGAGTTTAGTCTCGATGGCCGAGCTGCTAGGGTTGCAGCCGGCGCGAGGGGAGGCGGGCGCTGCGTCGACTGACCCCGTCGCCTATTGCACATCGGTGGGTACCATCGATGCGCCCGACGCCAAATATAAAGGCCCGGCGGTGCCGGATTGGATGGTCGCCAAGGCCTACCCGCCCGAGGCGATCAAGGCGCAAAAGAGCGCCGGGATGGATCCGGCAAAGACGATCGTCTGGCGTTGCGCCTCAGGCGCGGTGCTCATGTGCGTGCAAGGCAACAGCCCGCATTGTGGCAAGGCGAGCACGAGCAAGACTTCCACCAAGGCGATGCAGGAGTTTTGCGCTACGACGCCAAACGCCGAGGTGATTCCGCTCTCAGTGATCGGCCACGAAAATCCGATGATCTACGACTGGGGCTGTCACGGCAAACAGCCGGTCGCCAAGGGCCAGATCTTCAAGGTGGACGCGCAAGGATATCCCGCAGAGCTTTGGCAGACGGTGTCACACTGATCTGAGCCCACAAGCGAAGGGGGTACTCAGCGCACATGGTTCCCAAAGCGAAGACTCGCCCCTTCTCTACACCGGTCAGCTGTGTAGACTGGGCCAACCCGCAAGCTCCGGGGGTCATGAGCTGAACCTCTTGCATCGTTGTTTGGGAGGGTGGAAATGAGCATTGGACCGGCGTGCCACCACTCGAATACGCCAAGAATTCAGGGGTGCCATGGGAGCGCCACGTTGAGATTACATCTTGAAGTTGGCGCGAAATGGCAAGATTTGTGGCGCCTGGAATGACATAGCAGAGACCAATTTGGGAGTGCGGGGAATGGGAACCACAATAAATTGATTGCTAAGCGTCTGCGTCCAATCAGCTGGGGAGGAGTTGCGTAATGTCTCAGTCGCTAACGTCTCAATCGCTGCTTGATCGTTTCGATATTTCGGCCGACGACTTGAATCTACTTAAGGAATGCGGAATCGGCCCTGAGATCGACAGTGTGGTCGATCGCTTCTACGAGTGGCTGGGGCAGCAGCCGGAGTTCAATGTTTTCTTCAGCAGTCAGGACACGGTGGAACGAGTCAAGAGACTGCAAAAAGTCTATTGGGCCGATTTTTTCA